>Ga0164243_10000250_pt1 | contig 116491 bp, 105 predicted proteins | sample OricompcompostOP_FD_108781 | JGI IMG/M metagenome (GOLD analysis project Ga0164243, IMG submission 108781) | Organic Plus compost microbial communities from Emeryville, California, USA - Original compost - Organic plus compost (OP) | ecosystem: Engineered > Solid waste > Mixed feedstock >...
GCCTCGGAAACCCCGGGCCGCGCTACGAGCGCACGCGTCACAACGTCGGGCAGATGGTCGTCGACGAACTCGCCTCGAGCCGTGGCGAGGCGTGGAAGCAGCACAAGGCCGGTGCCCGTGTCGTCGAGACGTGGCTGCGCCCCGGCGGTCCGAAGCTGGTTCTCGCAAAGTCGAACGGCTACATGAACACGTCGGGTGGACCGGCGTCGGCGCTCGCGAAGTTCTACTCAGTCGCGCCGGACCGCGTCATCGTCGTACACGACGAGCTCGACATCCCCTTCGATGCCCTCAAGCTCAAGATCGGCGGAGGCCACGGCGGGCACAACGGCATCCGCGATATCGCGAAGGCTCTCGACACGGCCGACTTCGCGCGTGTGCGCGTCGGCATCGGCCGCCCTCCGGGACGGCAGGACCCGGCCGACTGGGTGCTGGGCGAGTTCTCCGCGACCGAGCGCAAGACGCTCCCCATCCTGGTGGCCGACGCGGCCGAGGCCGTCGAACTGATCGTGTCGGACGGCCTCACGGCGGCGCAGCAGAAGGTGCACGCGCCCCGCTGACGCTGAGGCGAAGATCAGCCGAGGAACGGCACGTTGCCCATGAGTCCCGCGAGCAGCGCGTCCTGCGTGAACCAGGCGAGTACGGTCCAGCCGAGCAGCGCGAGCACGATCGCGATGATTCCCCAGATCCGTCCCCGGTTCATCGCCGTCGCGACGATGCCCTGGATGAGACCCCACGCGGCGAGCAGCATGTGCAGAATCCATGCGATGACCAGCACGACGAACGCGCCGACCGCCCGGTCGACGACCTCCCACATTTGATCCTGCAGAGGGGCCCAGCCCTCGTCCTGCAGGCCCATCGTGAGTTCCGGGATCTCGGTCAGCCGCACGAGCCGGCCGATCATGAAGCCCGAGAGCCAGATGCCCGCGCCACCGAGCACGAATGCGGCGGCAGATGCGATGAAGGCCACGATGCCCACGGCCGGGCGGGGCGGGATCGTCGGCGCGATGGGCTGCGGGTAGGCCGGGTAGCTCATACCCACCACCGTATCCGTAGACTCGTTGTTGTGAGTCTTTCCGGGATCCTGCACGCCCTCGATACGTCCGAGTCGTTCCGGGAGGCGAGCGCGCCGTCGTCGAGCGACGTCGACCTCTCGCTCGTCGACGGCCTCGATGCGCCCGCGATCGCAGCGGTCCTCGAACGCCGTCGTGTGGCGGGGGAGCCCGCGGTCGCACTGGCGATCGCGCCGACGAGCCGGCGAGCGGAATCCCTGGGCGCGGCCCTGCGCGCTCTCGTGCCCGGTGCCGACGTGCGCGACCTGCCGGCATGGGAGACGCTACCGCACGAGCGGCTCAGCCCGAGCCCCGAGACGGTCGGCCGCCGCCTCGAGACGCTCCGCGCGATCGCGACCTGGGACGGCTCCCGCCCGCTCATCGTGACGACCTCGATCCGCGCGGCGATTCAGCCGATGGTGCCGGGGCTCGGCGACGCGGAGCCCATCACGCTGCGCGTCGGCGGCAAGAGCCTCTGGCTCGAGGAGGTCATCGAGCGCCTCGTCGAACTCGCTTACCATCGCGTCGACATGGTCTCCAAGCGTGGCGACTTCGCGGTCCGCGGCGGCATCCTCGATGTCTTTCCTCCGACGGCGGCGCACCCCGTGCGCGTCGAGTTCTTCGGCGACGAGGTCGACCAGATCCGCGAGTTCTCCGTCGCCGATCAGCGTTCGGTGCCCGGCGAGGTTCGCGGCGTCGAACTGATGGCGAGCCGCGAGCTGCTGTTGACGCCCGAGGTGCGCCAGCGCGCGCGCGAGTTGCAGCACGAGTACCCCGGCATCGCGCAGATGCTGGAGAAGATGGCCGAGGGCATCCCCGCCGAGGGCATGGAGTCGCTGTCGAACCTCGTCGCCGGCCCACTCGAGTCGATCGTCGCGTGCCTGCCCGAGGGCACGGCCGCTTTCCTCGTGGATCCCGAGCGTGCCGTCACGCGCGCGGCGAGCCTCAAGGAGACGAACGCCGAGTTCCTCGAAGCGGCGTGGAGCGCCGCCACCGCGGGCGGCCAGGCGCCGGTCGACCTCGCCTCCGGCGGCTTCCTCACGCTCGAAGACCTGCACGAGCAGGTGCGTGACGCCGGGGGAGTGTGGCTGAGCCTCAGCCCCTTCAACTCGGGCCTCGCCGAGATCGCGGCCGAGACCGATGACTTCGAGGTGCTCCTGCAGCACGGTCTCACGAAGCGCGTCGCGGCCGATGCGATCGCATCGTTCCAGGGCAACGTCGAGGGCGCCATGGACTACGTCGCCGCACTCGTCGCAGACCGTTGGGCCGTCGTGCTCGCGGCACCCGGCGCGGGCCTCGTCGATCGCGCCCGTGACGTGCTGTCGGATCGCGGTGTGGCCGCGCGCATCGTCGACGACCTGACCGAGGCGCCCGAGCCGGGCGTCGTGAGCCTCGTGCGCGCCGAGGTCGAGAGCGGATTCGCCTCGGCGGAAGCGAAGCTCTCGGTGCTGACCGAGGCGGAGTTCTACGGCCGCTCCGCGACCTCGGCGGCGACCGGCCCGAAGAAGCTCGCGTCTCGCCGCCGCAACGTCGTGGATCCGTTGCAGCTCAAGCCCGGCGACCCCGTCGTGCACGCCACGCACGGCATCGGCCGCTTCGTCGAGATGCAGAAGCGCGAGATCGCCACGGGCGGCGTGAAGTCGACGCGCGACTATGTCGTGCTCGAATACGCGCCCAGCAAGCGCGGGCGGCCCGGCGACAAGCTACTCGTACCGACCGACCAGCTCGACCTTCTGTCGAAGTACGTCGGCGGCGAGAACCCCCAGCTGTCGAAGATGGGCGGATCCGACTGGGCGCAGGCCAAGAGCAAGGCGCGCAAGGCGGTGCGCGACATCGCCGTCGAGCTCGTGAAGCTCTACTCGGCGCGCATGGCCTCGAAGGGGCACGCCTTCGGCCCGGACACGCCCTGGCAGCGCGAGCTGGAGGAGGCGTTCCCCTTCGCCGAGACCGCCGACCAGCTGCAGACCATCGATGAGATCAAGCGCGACATGGAGCGCGACATTCCCATGGACCGCCTGCTGTCGGGCGACGTGGGCTTCGGCAAGACAGAGGTCGCGGTGCGCGCTGCCTTCAAGGCGATTCAGGACGGCAAGCAGGTCGCCATGCTCGTGCCGACGACGCTGTTGGTGAAGCAGCACCTCGAAACCTTCACGGACCGCTTCGCGGGCTTCCCCGTGAACGTGCGCGCCCTCAGCCGCTTCCAGACCGACAAACAGGCGCGCGACACCGTGCAGGGACTCGCCGACGGCACCGTCGACATGGTGATCGGCACGCACCGGATCCTCACCCAGGGCGTCGTGTTCAAGGATCTCGGCCTCATGATCATTGATGAGGAGCAGCGCTTCGGCGTCGAGCACAAGGACGCGCTCAAGAAGCTCAAGACCAACGTCGACATCCTGGCGATGAGCGCGACGCCGATCCCGCGCACGCTCGAGATGGCCGTGACGGGGATCCGCGAGATGTCGACGCTCGCGACCCCGCCGGAGGAGCGCCACCCGATCCTGTCGTACGTGGGCCCCTCGAACGACAAGCAGATCGCCGCCGCGATCCGCCGCGAGTTGCTGCGCGAGGGCCAGATCTTCTTCGTGCACAATCGCGTCACGACGATTCAGAAGCTCGCGTCGCATCTCGCCGAACTCGTGCCCGAGGCCCGTATCGCCGTCGCGCACGGCAAGATGAGCGAGAACCAGCTCGAGCAGGTCGTGGACGACTTCTGGGAGCGCAAGTACGACGTTCTCGTCTGCACGACGATCATCGAGACCGGCATCGACATCGCGAACGCGAACACGATCATCATCGACCGCGCCGACAAGTACGGCCTCGCGCAGCTGCACCAGCTCCGCGGCCGAGTGGGACGCGGACGAGAGCGCGCGTACGCCTACTTCGTCTACGACGAGGGCAAGCCGCTGTCGGAGACCGCGGCTGATCGCCTCGAGACGATCGCGGTCCACAACGACCTCGGATCCGGCATCCAGGTCGCGATGAAGGACCTCGAGATCCGCGGCGCCGGCAATCTGCTGGGCGCCGAGCAGGCCGGCCACATCGAGGGCGTGGGCTTCGACCTCTATCTGCGCATGATCGGCGAGGCCGTGAGCGAGTTCCGCGGCGAGGCGACCGACGGCCCCGTCGAACTGCGGCTCGAACTGCCCGTCGAAGCCCGGATCCCCGACGACTACATCGACAGCGAGCGTCTGCGCCTCGAGGCCTACCAGAAGCTCTCGGCCGCGGCGACGGCGGCGGCCGCCGACGACGCGATCGACCTCGTCGTCGAGGAGCTCACCGACCGTTACGGCGAGCCGCCCGCCGAGGTTGCGGGTCTCGTCGAGGTCGCGCGGCTGCGCCGGCGCGCGGCCCAGTCGCAGCTCGCCGATGTCGTCGCGATGGGCAAGAACCTGCGCGTCGCTCCCGCGCACCTCGCCGACTCGATGCAGGTGCGCCTCAAGCGTCTCTACCCGGGCGCGAAGATCCTCGCGAACGGCGACGCCATGGTCGTGCCGATGCCGACGACCGAGGGCGTCGACATCGTCGCGTGGGTGCGCCAGCTCCTCGACGCGCTCTACCCGCTGCCCAAGGTAGAGTCGTAACAGGTGTGCCGGGAAGTCTGGTCGGCGACGCGGGTCCGCTGATCCGCGTCACAACGCAACCCGAAACGGATCCATGAAGCTTCTTCGCTCCGAACGATTCCCCGCGTTCCTCCTCCTCGGCGCCGCGGCGCTGGGCCTCATCCTCGCGAACATGCCGTTTGGCGAGTCGGTGATCCATTGGAGTCACACTGAGATCGGGGTGCCCGGTCTTGAGCTGTCGCTCTCGCACTGGGTCGCCGACTTCCTGCTGGCGATCTTCTTCTTCGGCGTCGCGGTCGAGCTCCAGTTCGAGATGACACGCGGTCAGCTCAACAGCCTGAGCAAGGCCGTTCGCCCCGCGATTGCCGCCGCCGGCGGCGTGATCGTGCCCATCATCGTGTTCCTGCTCATTGCGGGGCACGGAGACACGGCGTCGGGTTGGCCGATCCCCACCGCGACCGACATCGCCTTCGCCCTCGGGGTACTCGCGATGTTCGGCAAGGGGCTGCCGAAGGGGGTGCGCGTGTTCCTGCTCGCGCTTGCGATCATCGACGACATCGTCGGCATCGTCTTCATCGCGGTGCTCTTCGCCACGGACCTCGACTTCGGCATGATGCTTGCGGGCCTCGCGTGCGTCGTTGCCTTCGCGATCCTCAGCCGCTTCCGTGCCCGCGCGAACACGACGCTCGTGGTGTCGCTCATGATCGTGTCGGCGCTCGCCGCCTGGGTGTTCATCTTCCAGTCGGGTATCCACGCGACGATCGCCGGCGTGATGCTCGGCCTCGCCATTCGCCAGGACGAGGGCATGCGCGCACGGCACGCGCTTGAGCCGTGGATCAACGGTCTGATCCTGCCCATTTTCGCGTTCTTCTCGGCGCTCGTGATCATCCCGCAGGTCGCGCTCGATGAAATCTCGCCGGCGCTGTGGGGCATTCTCGTCGCACTCCCGGTCGGCAAGCTCATCGGGATCACCCTGTTTGGCTGGCTGGCGCAGTTTGTCGGCAAGGGGGAGCGACTGCCGGTTCGCGATATCATCCCGGCTGCGGCGCTCGGCGGCATCGGTTTCACCGTGTCGCTGCTGTTGTCACGGCTCGCGTACGCCGATGATGTCGTCGCAGACGAGGCGGTGCTCGGCGTGTTGCTCGGATCTCTCGCCTCGCTGATCCTGTCGGCGATCCTCGTGCCGCTCCGCGCGCGCCATCACCGCAAACTCGCGGCGTAAGTCTCCGCGGCCGCCCGAGTTCTGCGCGTCTGCGCGTACTCCGGTGCTGTGTGCACCGAATGTGCGCAGACGCGCGGGCTTACTGGCAGAGTGGATGGCATGAGCGACATGTACGACGGGCTGCGTCGCGCGGCTGAGGTGGCCGATCGGGTGCACGCGGAGTGCGTGTGGTCGAAAGCTCTCACCCACAGGCAGCTAGCGCCCTACCTGACGGAGGAATCCGCCGAGGTGATCGAGGCGATCGAAACCGGATCCGCGGGCGAACTGCGCGAGGAACTCGGCGACGTGCTCTGGCAGGTGCTGCTCAACGCCGCCGTCGCGGAGGACTTCACGATCGACGATGTGGCGGGCGACCTCGCCGCCAAGATGATCCATCGCCACCCGCACGTGTTCGCGGGCGAGACCGCCGAGACGCCGGAACGCGTGATCGAACTCTGGAACGCCGCGAAGGCACAGGAGAAGCGGTCGCGCACCTCCGTGCTCGACGGGGTGCCGTCGGGCATGCCTGCTCTCGCTCTCGCCCAGAAGGTGCTTGGCAAGGGCGAGCAGGTGGGCGTCGGCCTGTCGTATGTGGAGGAGATCCGAGCGGTCGAGGCCATCGAGGCCGAGGACGGCGAGGAGCTTCTTCCGTCCTCCGAGGAAGATCTGGGGGAGACTCTGCTGGGCCTCGTCGCCCTCGCGCGATCCCGTGGGTGGGACGCCGAACGCGCCCTCCGCGGCCGGATCCGCGTCCTATCGGACGAGATCCGTGACGCCGAGTAGGGCGCTCCGGGACACGGCAACGAACGCATACGAAGGGCACAGAGGGTGACGCTTTCCTCGAACCGAGAGGCGGCAGGCGGCTCTTCCATCGCCGCGGGGGTTCCCGATCGGCTCCGTTCGTTCGGCCGCGCCCCGCGCATCGTCGGGCTGGACATCGCCCGTGGGCTTGCCGTGCTCGGCATGGCCGCCGCCCACACGGTCGCGCTCCCCGGCGAGATCCGGTGGTCGGATGCGGCGACGTGGGCGGAACTCGTCTCCGGGCGGTCGTCGATCCTGTTCGCGGTGCTTGCGGGCGTCTCCATCGCGCTGATGACCGGGCGAAACCTGGTCCCGACCGGGGCGGATCTCGCGAGGCAACGGCTGCGGCTCGTCGCTCGCGGGCTGGTGATCTTCGCGATCGGGCTCGTGCTGGAGCTGCTGGGGACGAACATCGCGGTGATCCTCACGTTCTACGGTGCCGTCTACGCCGTCGCGATCATGTTCGTCGGGATGCGCGCACACGCGCTCGTCGTCTGGGCCGCGGCGATCGCCGTTGCCGGGCCCGCGCTCGCCGCCGCGCTCATCGCGCTCTCGCCCTCGGCATCCGGCTCGGGCATCTCGTTCATTCTCGAGGGCACGTACTCGATCGTGCCGTGGACGGCGTTGATGCTCGCGGGCCTTGCCCTCGGCCGCCTCGACGTCACCCGGAAGAAGATCGCGGTGTTCGCGCTCATCGCCGGCGTCGTACTGAGCGCGTTCGGCTACACCGCGGGGAGCGTCTGGGACGCGGGTAACTCGTCCTCGAAGTCGTGGGCGTCCTCGTCCTCGTTCGACGATGAGTTCGTAGTGGAGACGATCCCCGGCGACCAGATCGACCTCGTGGGCAAGGTCTGCGAGGACTACGGCGACGGATACGTCTCCTGCTACCCCGAGGAGCAAGCGTTCACGGGTGCGTACGAAGAATCCATCGTGAGCGAGGACGGAAACGGCTGGTCGAGCTACGGAGAATCGATCGCGGCAGCCGATGTGCCGGGCACCATGCTCACGGCGTTCTTCTCGAGCGGTCCGCACACGGGCGGAACGATGGAGATCCTCGGGTCCGGCGGACTCGCGATCGCGATCATCGCGCTGCTCGTCCTCACGGGCGAAAGCCTCCGATACGTGCTTCTGCCGCTCGCGGCCGTCGGTTCGATGCCGCTGACCGCCTATTCCGCGCACGTCGTCGCCATCTGGGTGGTCGTCGGCCCGGGCGGGTGGAATCAGCCGGCATTGCTGTATCCGTTCCTCGCCGTGGGCCTGCTGATCGCCTGCTCGGCGTGGGCGATCCTGGCGGGGCGCGGTCCCCTCGAGCGCCTCACGGCGTGGGCCGCGGCGCGCCTCGCCCCGTCGGCGAAACGCGCCCCGGCCGCGTAGGCTCGCCGCATGGCCCGTGCACGTCAGCGTCCCGCTCCGCCCCGCGTGAGCGCCCCCGATCTCCCGCCGCGGCTCGACGAGGCGCAGCCGACGCGCGGCGGTGATCTCGTCCGCGCACGGCTGTCGGACCTCGCGGGCGACGTCGACCTGTCGTATGCGACGCTCGAGGAGGTTCGGATACCCGGTGCCGATGTCGCCTCGCTCGCGCTCCGCGGCGCGACGCTCATCGACGTCGATGCCGAAGACGTGCGCGCCGTCGAGGTCATCGCACGCGACGCGTCGCTGCGCCGCGTGTGCGTCCGAGGCGGCCGGATCGGCACCCTCGACCTAGCGGACGCCCGCATCGCCGAGCTCGAGCTGCGGGGCGTGCGCATCGACTACCTGCGGCTCGCGGGAGCCGAGATCGAGGACGCGATCATCGCGGACTGCACGATCGGCACGATCGACCTGCCCCGCGCCCGCACGACGCGCGTGGCATTCGAGGGTTCACGCGCCGACGAGGTGGACCCGCGCGGCATGCGCGCGACCGATCTCGACCTGCGGGGACTCGATGCGCTCTCGTTCCTGGATCCGCTGGCGCTACGGGGCGCGACCCTCACCGAGGAGCAGGTACGGATCCTCGCGCCCGCGTTCGCGCTCGCCGCGGGCATTGACGTGCGTTAGGGGATAATGGGTTCTCTATGGCAACCGTGAACCCGCCGCGCGGCATGCGCGACTTCCTCCCCGCTGACAAGGCCCGTCGCGAGCGCGTGCTCGCCGTCATCCGCGACCGCTACCGCGCCCATGGCTTCGACGAGATCGAGACGCCCGTCATGGAGGAGTACGACCGGTTGCATGCCGGCGTGGGCGGTGACAACGAGAAGCTCGCCTTCAACATCATGAAGCGCGGCATCACGGCCGAGACGCTCGCCGCGACGACCGACGCGGCCGACCTCGCCGACCTCGGCCTGCGCTACGACCTCACCGTTCCGCTGTCGCGCTTCTATGCCTCGCACCGCGCCGAGCTGCCGACGGTGTTCCGCGCCGTGCAGATCGCCCCGGTGTGGCGCGCGGAGCGCCCTCAGAAGGGCCGCTACCGCCAGTTCGTGCAGTGCGACATCGACATCATGGGCGATGCGACGAGCCGCGCCGAGGCCGAGCTCATCTCAGCGACGCTCGACGCGCTCGACGCGCTGGGGCTGTCGGGCGCGAGCGTGCGCATCAACGACCGACGCGCCCTCGACGCCATGCTCGACGCGTTCGGCTTCCCCGTCGGCGAGCGCCCCGGCGTGCTCATCACGATCGACAAGCTCGACAAGATCGGCCCCTCGGGCGTCGCCGCCGAGCTGCGCGAACGCGGCGCCGCGGCGTCGTCGGTCGACGCGTTCGAGGAGTTCCTGACGGGGCTCGCAAAGCCCGCGGGATCCTTCGGTGAGGAACAGATCCGCGGCCTTCTGCCGGCGGGTATCCCCGACGAGATCGTCGAGCACCTGGTCGGCGTGGGTGAGGCCGTGTCGGCCGCGCGCGGATCCGCTCCGCTCGTCTTCGACCCCTTCCTCGTGCGCGGCATGGGCTATTACACGGGCACGATCTTCGAGATCGCGCATCCCGATGTGCCGTACTCGCTGGGCGGCGGCGGCCGCTACGACGGCATGGTCGGGCGCTTCCTCGGCCAGGACGTCCCGGCGGTCGGCTTCTCGATCGGCTTTGAGCGCATCGTCGACCTCGTCTCGCTGGCCGAGGCCGAGGGGTCCCGCTCCGTCGTGCTCGTCCATGACAAGGACGTTCCCGTCGCGGAGCTGCTCGCCCACAAGGCGCGCCTCGTCGCCGAAGGCGCCCGCGTGCGACTCGAGCGTCGCCCCCGCAACCTCAAGAGCGTGCTCGAGCGCGCCGAAGCCGACGGCTACACCTCTTTCGCCTCGGTTGCCGCGGGGCAGAGCGAGATCGAGCCGAAACCGCTCGGCTAGACGGTCCGTCGGGCGCCCCGGGGAGTTCTCCTCGGGGCGCCCGTGCGTTCGCGTCCCGCGCCGCTCCGCTCGCGGCGCAGGACGCGTGCTTCGGGGCGGGCGGCTGCTCGTGGTGTCTGCCAATGCCGCTCATGCCGCGCCTCCTGCGCGGGCCGGGTGCACGCGCCTCGGCTTCGTTGTCGTCGTCGGTAGGTGTGCCTCGCTCCCACAGCCTCTCCGTGCGTTGCTGCGCAACGCGCGGAGCCTCCTCGGCAGCCTGGCCCCATTTCGCCTCGCGAGACACACTCCCCGCGGCCCCTTCGCGTGCCGCTCATGCGCCGCGCGGAACGGCCGACCGCGTGGGCCCACCGTTCCGTGCTCGCGACGGCGCCTCAACGATGGCACTCCCTAGTGCCCCGCGTTGCGCTCGGCGGCGAGCTGGGCGCCGAGCACTCGTTCGGCGGATGCCGCGTCGTCGGTCGCGAGAAGGAAATCAATGCCGCTCGCGCGTCGGATCCGCAGCCCCTCGCCGGCGCGGATCGCGACGCCCTCCTGGGGAGCGCCGATTCGCGTGTTCCAGCCGATGCGGCCGAGGTCGGCGAGGAGATCGATCGCGATCCGCTCGAACGACTCGATGTCTCGCAGAGGGATCGTGACCCGAGGGACACCGAGCGGCGAGCGCACGGTGACGCCGCGGGCGTCGATGCGGGCGAGCGTGATGAGCTGCGTCGACGAGAGCGCAGCGATCACGAGAACCGTGCTCAGGATCCACCATGCCGCGCCGAGCGCCGCGAGCGCGATCGCCACGGATCCGACGCACGCGCACATCGCGACGATCAGCGTCGCCTGCGGCGCGAACCGGCGTGCCTGTGTCGCGAAGGACCACTGACGCGGATCGATCTCGTCGCGGGTCGTGCGCGGGAGCGGCGGGAGGACCGACCCGGCCGCGATCGCCGTCGCGACGGCGGCGGCGGCCGTCGCGGCGGCGACCTCGCCGAGGCGCAAGTGCATCGTCCACACCTGTCCGACGACGATGACGGTGATCACCGGCAGCCCGATCATCACGATCAACCAGACGAGGCCCGCGAAAAGCCGGTGCTCCTGGCGCTTGGCGACGAGCGCTCCGCAGCAGTAGAGCGGAACCGTCGTGACGATGCCCATCGCGAGTGAGACGACCGGCCCCTCCCACGCGAGACGCCAGTCGGATGGCTCGCCGGAGAGCGACCACTTGCTGACGATGGCGGTGGGGAGGAACGGCAGCGACGCCGCCTGCGCGATCACGCACAGCGCGACGAATCCGAGCGGAAGCCAGAGAGCGATCACGCGGAACATCTTCTTCGAATGCATCCGTCCTCACGCTACCCGATATGCTGAACGGCCTGCCAGGCGAACGCTAGGTGAACACGCGCGCGGCGAGAGCGGAATGGATACTGCCGCCCGCTACGCTCCCGAAACATGACGACTGGTCTCGCCCGCAGGCTCGGGCTCGCCGACGCGATCGCGATAGGGCTCGGATCGATGATCGGCGCGGGAGCCTTCGCCGTCTGGCGGCCCGCGATCGACGCGGCCGGATCGTGGATCCTCGTCTCGCTCGCCCTCGCCGCCGTGGTCGCGTTCTGCAACGCGACGAGCTCGGCGCAGCTCGCGGCGGTGCACCCCGTCGCCGGCGGGTCCTACGCCTACGGCAACGCGGAACTCGGCGCGTGGTGGGGGTACCTCGCGGGCTGGTGCTTCATCATCGGCAAGCTGGCAAGCTGCGCGGCCATGGCGATGACCTTCGCGACCTATGCCGCTCCAGGGTATGAGAAACCCCTTGCGGTGGCCGCGATCGTGGCGCTCACCGTCGTGAACCTCCTGGGCGTCACGCGCACGGCACTCGCGACGAAGATCCTGGTCGCCGTCGTTCTGCTCGTGCTGGCATTCGTCGTCTGCGCCGGCATCGCGGCGCCCGCCGCACCCGCGGTCGTGAGGGGCGAGGGCTGGTACGGCGTGCTGCAGGCGGCGGGCCTGCTGTTCTTCGCCTTCGCGGGGTATGCGCGCATCGCGACGCTGGGCGAGGAAGTGCGGGACCCGTCCCGCACGATTCCTCGGGCCATTCTCGGCGCCTTCGTCGGCGCCCTCATCGTCTACCTCGTGCTCGCGATCGTGACCCTGCGCGTGGTCGGTGCCGACGGATCCGCGGCCCCGCTCGCCGATGTCGTCGCCGCCTCGGGGTGGGGGTGGGGCGGGCCGATCGTGCGGGTCGGTGCGGCGTGTGCCGCGCTCGGCGCGCTGCTCGCGCTCGTGGCGGGCATCGGCCGCACGAGCCTCGCAATGGCGCGCGGGGGAGACCTGCCCGGCTTCTTCTCACGGATCCATCCCAAGACGCAGGTGCCCTACGTCGCTGAGATCGCGGTCGCACTCGTCGTGATCTGCGTCGTGTTGATCGCCGACCTGCGCGGGGCGATCGGCTTCAGCTCCTTCGGCGTGCTGCTCTACTACCTCGTCGCCAACCTCTCGGCATACCGGCAGGGACCGAGCGTGCGCCGCTACCCGCGCTGGTTGCAGCTCCTGGGAGCGATCGGCTGTGTCGCTCTCGTCGCGATGCTCCCGTGGCAGTCCGTCCTCAGCGGCGTCGCGCTCGTGGCGCTGGGCGCCGTGATCCGCGCCGTCCGCCTGATCCTGGAGCGCCGCGCGGTCTAACGTCTCATCCGTTTCGTCACATCTCATCACGTCTCCGACGAAGCGTCGCGACGTGGAAGGTGCGACAGCACGGGGCTAGATATCTTGTTCTAGTTGGAATAGAATAACTACATGCTCATTCGAATCGATCCCACTCGCGAGGAGCCTGTCTTCGCGCAGATCGCGGCGTCGGTTCGTGGCGACATCGCGGCGGGGCGCGTCCTCGCGGGGGAACGTCTGCCGGCCGCGAAGCAGGTGGCCGCGTCGCTCGGTGTGAACCATCACACGGTGCTCCACGCCTATCAGGAGCTGCGCGACGAGGGGCTCGTCGACATGCGCCCTGGGCGCGGTGCGATCGTCACCCAGACCGCTGCCGCGGCCGCCGAGCTGCACGACGATATCCGCGTCCTCGTGGCGCGCGCCGCCGAGCGCGGTATCTCGCCCGACATGCTTGCGAGCCTCGTTCGCGGGATCCCGCACCGCTAGCCGAAAGAGGAGAAGGCGATGACCGAACAACTGCTCACGACCCGGAAGAAGGCGCGGCGCGCGTTCGCCGTTCTTTGTCTCTGGATCCCGCTCGCCGTCTTCGCGGCGATCTCGATCGCGCAACTGGCCCTGATGCCGGTGCTGCCCGAGACCGTCGCTATTCACTGGGGAGGATCCGGCGTTGCGGACGGCTTCGGACCGGCCTGGACGTATCCGGCGATGACCTTCGGAATCGGCGGCGGGCTCACCGTGCTGATCGCGGGGCTCGCCCTCTTCGAGGTGAAGGGAGAGGCCCAGCGCACCCAGTACCGCTTCCTCGGCGCGGTGATCGGCGCCGAGACGGGGCTGCTCGGCACCATGATGCTCGGCCTCGTCATCGTCCAGGTCGGCCTCGCAGATGCCACCGATGCCCCGAATAGCTACTGGATCCTGGGACTGGGGCTCATCGTCGCCGCCGCGATGGGTACCGTCTACTTCCTCGTGCTCGAGGAACCGCCCGCGGCCGACGCGGACGAGCGGGACGTCGCCCCTCTCGAGCTCGGCGACCTCGAGCAGGCCGTGTGGATCCGCTCGGCGCGCATGTCTCGAACGGCAGGATGGACGCTGGGACTGCTGCTCGGCCTCACGACGCTCGGCATGCTCGTGATCTGCTTCATCGAGATGCGCGGCCCGTCGGGCGCATCGTGGGCGGTCTGGGGAACGCTCGCGCTCATGCTCGTCGTGACGTTCCTCTCTCTGGCGATGGTGCGATTCGACGTGCGCGTCGATGCCGACGGCCTCTCCGCCCGCACACCGATCGGCTGGCCGCGGATCCACGTGCCGGCATCGCGGATCACCTCCGCGAGGGTCGTCGAGGTCAGCCCCATGGCCGAGTTCGGCGGCTGGGGCTGGCGCATTGGCGCGAGCGGCACGGGCATCGTGCTGCGCGCAGGCGAGGGGATCCGCATCGGCCGCGAGGGCAAGAGCGACCTCACCATCACGGTCGATGACGCCGAGACCGCCGTCGCCCTCCTGCGCCGCACCATGGAGCGCGCGGCGTAGCGTCGGCGCGCCGCCCGGACACCCACTCGACGCGGGTCGGACGCCCATATCTCCACCGCACGGCGGTGCGGCGGCCCGAGCCCCGTACCTCAGACGAGGGGCCGGACGACGACGACGGGCCCTCAGGAACCGACGGTCCTGCCGGGCCGCTCATGAATCGAACAGACGCACGAGGAGCACATCATGCGCCACTCCGTCCCCTGGCACCGCGTCGCCGCCTTCGCGGCGCTCGCGATCGGCCTCGCGTGGCTCGTCGCCCTACCGCTCTGGCTGAATCCCACGAGCCCGCTGGTTGCGCAACTGACCGTCTCGGGAATGATGTTCACCCCGGCTATCGCGGTCGCGATCGTCGCGGTCGCGACGAGACAGAAGGGCTTCTGGCGCTACGTCGCGGCCTGGCCGATGGCGCCCGTCGGACGCTTCGTCGGCATGTGCGTGCTCGGCCTGTTCGGCCCGCTCGTGCTGATTGTCGCGGGCGTGGTCGCGGTGTCGGCGTTGGGTCTCGTCGATATCGACCTCGAACACCTCTCGGGCTTCGCCGCTCAGCTCGATGCCGCCGCCGGTCCGGGCGCCGATCTTCCGGATCCTCACGTGCTCGCCGTCGTCCAGCTCATCTCGATCCCCGCCGCGGCGGTCGTGCCGAACGGTGTCCTCGCCTTCGGGGAGGAGCTCGCGTGGCGCGGCTGGCTCACGACGGCGTTGCGTCCCGCCGGGGTATGGCCGACGCTGCTCATCACGGGCGTGCTGTGGGGACTGTGGCACGCGCCGGTCATCCTGCTCGGCCACAACTACGGCCGCACCGACGTCTGGGGTGTGCTGCTCATGCTCGGAGCCTGCGTGGCGTGGGGCTTGTTGTTCGGCTGGCTGCGCTTGCGCAGCCGCTCGCTGTGGCCCGCGGTGCTCGCTCACGGATCCCTTAATGCGAGTGCGGGGCTCGTTATGGTGCTCATGGCGCTGGGGTCGCCGTACCGTCCGGAGATCGCGGGCCCGATGGGAGTCGTGATGTGGCTCCTGCTCGCCGTCGTCGCGCTGATCCTCGCCGCGTGCGGACAGTTCCGCTCCGCGAAGCTCGTGGCACAATCGACCCCATGACGCTGATCCACTCCGCACGCCTCGTCACCTCGGGAACCGTGACGGAGGACGCGTGGGTGAGGTTCGAGGGCGGCTCGGTCGCCGAGATCGGATCCGGGCCCGGCTGGCCCGAGGACGCCGACGTCGTCGACGCGGCCGGGGGGATCCTCACGCCGGGCTTCGTCGACATCCACTCGCACGGCGGCGGAACGGCCTCGTACGACGGCGGCGCCGAGCAGATCGCGCGCGCCGTCGCGGCGCACCACCAGCACGGCATGACGCGCACCGTGCTCTCGCTCGTGACCGCGACGCAGGAGGACTTGCGGGCTCAGCTCGGGCTCATCGCGGACCTCGCGGGGGAGAACCCCGTGATCCTCGGCTCCCACCTCGAGGGCCCCTACCTCGATCACGCGCACAAGGGCGCGCACGCGCCCGAGCTGCTCGCGGATCCGCGTCCCGAGGACATCGACGCGCTCGTCGACGCGGCACGCGGCACGCTCGTGCAGATCACGATCGCTCCCGAGAAGACCGGAGCGATGGAGGCCATCGGCACGTTCGTCGACCACGGTGTCAGGGTCGCGGTCGGCCACACCGCCGCGGGATACGATCAGGCGCTCGCCGCGTTCGACGCGGGCGCGTCGATCCTCACCCACGCGTTCAACGCGATGGACGGGATCCATCACCGCGCGCCGGGCCCGATCGGCGCCGCGCTGGCGCGGGAGCACGTCACGCTCGAGCTGATCAACGACGGCGTGCACGTGCACCCGGCTGTCGCGAAGATGCTGTGGGACGCTGCCGGCGGGCGCGTCGCCCTCATCACCGACGCCATGGCCGCGGCCGGTGCGGCCGATGGCGACTACATGCTCGGAGCCCTCGCGGTGCGCGTCGAGGATGGCACCGCGCGGCTCGTCGAGGGCGGCGCGATCGCCGGATCCACGCTGACGCTCGACGCCGCCCTGCGGCAGAGCGTCGATGTGTGCGGCGTGAGCCTCCCCGCCGCGGTCGACGCGCTCACGCGCGTCCCGGCCGATGCGATCGGGCGCGGCGACCTCGGGCGCCTGGACATCGGATCCGCGGCCGACGCGGTTCTGCTCACACCGCGCCTCGAGGTGACTCGCGTCTGGGGCGCCGGGAACGCGTTGTTCGTCCGAGCCGCATAGACTGGGCGGAGGGTCTCACGGCCCGCCCATGACAACCTCTGAAGGAGCACATTCGTGGCACAGATCGAAGCAGTTGGCGCACGCGAGATTCTCGACTCGCGCGGTAACCCCACCGTCGAGGTCGAGGTTCTTCTCGACGACGACACCGTGCAGCGTGCGGCCGTTCCCTCGGGCGCCTCGACCGGCGCGTTCGAGGCCTACGAGCTCCGCGACGGCGACAAGTCGCGCTACGGCGGCAAGGGCGTCACGAAGGCCGTCGAGGCCGTCATCGACGAGCTCGGCCCGGCGATCGAGGGCCTCGATGCCGCCGATCAGCGCCTGGTCGACCAGACGCTGATCGAGGTCGACGGCACCTCGAACAAGAAGCGCGTCGGCGCGAACGCCATCCTCGGCGTCAGCCTCGCCGTCGCCAAGGCGGCCGCTGACAGCGCCGGCCTGCCGCTCTACCGCTACGTCGGCGGTGCGAACGCCCACGTGCTGCCGGTCCCGGCGCTCAACGTCATCAACGGCGGCGAGCACGCCGACAACGGCATCGACATGCAGGAGTTCTTCCTGGTTCCCCACGGTGCGGACTCGTTCGCCGAGTCGCTGCGCTGGGGCGCGGAGACGTACCACGTGCTGAAGAAGGAGCTGCTGCAGGGCGGCTTCGCGACCGGCCTCGGCGACGAGGGCGGCTTCGCCCCCGACCTGCCCAGCAACCGCGCCGCGCTCGACTTCCTGATGGCCGCCATCGAGAAGGCCGGCTTCACCCCCGGTAAGGACATCGCGGTCGGCCTCGACGTGGCCTCGACCGAGTTCTTCTCGGACGGCACCTACAAGTTCGAGGGCAAGGAGTGGACCGCGGAGCAGCTCACGGGCTACTACGAGGAGCTCCTCGCCAACTTCCCGCTCGTCACGATCGAGGACGCCCTCGCGGAAGACGACTGGGAGGGCTGGTCGGCCCTCACCGAGCGCATCGGCAGCAAGGTCCAGCTCGTCGGCGACGACCTGTTCGTCACCAACCCCGAGCGCCTCAAGCGCGGCATCGAGGCCGGCGTCGCCAACTCGCTGCTCGTCAAGGTGAACCAGATCGGTACTCTCACCGAGACCCTCGACGCCGTGTCGATGGCCCAGTCGGCGAACTACACCGCCATGATGTCGCACCGGTCGGGCGAGACCGAGGACGTCACGATCGCCGACCTCGCGGTCGCCGTGAACTGCGGTCAGATCAAGTCCGGCGCGCCCGCTCGCAGCGACCGCGTCGCGAAGTACAATCAGCTTCTGCGCATCGAAGAGGAGCTCGGCGACGCGGCAACGTTCGCGGGCCGCGGCGCCTACCCCCGCTTCAAGGGCTGAGTAGCGCGAAAGCATCACGAGAGGGAGTCGCAATGTCACGAAGAACTGCGGCTCCCTCTTCGCGTACCCGGCGCCGAGGGCATCGTTACCCGACGCCGCGGGAGTGGCTCGGCGGGATCCAGCTCTCGGGCTTCGCCGCGATCCTCTTCGCCCTCGTCGTGTTCGGTGTGATCGTGCTCATCCCCACGGTGAGCAGCTACATCGACATGCGGCAGCAGATCGCGCAGGCGCAGCAGGGCGTCGACGTCACGAACGAGGAGATCGCGCAGCTACAGCTCGAACGCGACCAATGGCACGACCCGGCCTTCATTCAGAGCGAGGCCCGGGAACGCCTGTTCTACATGAACCCGGGCGAGATCGTCTACCTGATTCAGGACGACCTGCCGGCGAGCGATGACGAGGAGCCGTCGATCGTCGACGCCGAGGCGAAGGAGACGGAGAGCGATTGGATGGGATCCATGCTCCGCACCGTCGTCGGAGCGGGGCTCGCCGAGCAGGCGACCGCCCCGGCGAAGTGAATCCCAGGGAATCCCGGTAGCCTCGCAAGGTGACTACTCCTCCCTTCGCCCCCGTACTCGACTCCGAGATCCGCGTCGTCAGCAGCCAGCTCGGCCGCGAGGCGCGTGGCATCGTCGGCATCGCGGCGCGATGCGTGTGCGGTAACCCGACGGTCGTCGCGACGGCACCGCGCCTGCCGCAGGGCACGCCGTTCCCCACGTTCTACTACCTGACGCACCCCGCCGCGACGGCGGAGATGTCGCGTCTCGAGGCGGGCCAGGTGATGGTCGAGTTCACGGAGATCCTCGAGAACGACGAAGGTGTGCGCGAACAGTATCGGCGAGCGCATGAGGCGTTCCTCGCCGATCGCGCCCAGTTCGGCGATGTGCCCGAGGTCGACGGTATCTCCTCGGGCGGCATGCCGACGCGCGTCAAGTGCCTGCACGCGCTCGCCGGTCACGCCCTCGCGGCGGGCCCCGGGGTGAACCCCATCGGAGATCTCGCCCTCGAACGCTCCGCCTGGTCGCCCGAGCGCTGCGAATGCCAGGATCCGGGTGCCGCCCTGAAGGCCGACGCGGTCTGACCATGCGTCGGGGTGTGCGTTCGTTCCGTGCGGCGGCCGCCGCACTCGTGTTGACGTGCGCCCTCGTCTCGGCACCGGTGGCGGCTACGGCCGTCGACGAATCGCCGACTCCCCGGCCGACGGCCAGCAGGAGTCCCAGCCCGAGTCCGACGCCCACGCCGGATCCGGTGCGCACGTCCGAGTACTGGCTCGAGGAACTCGGCATCGACGAGGCATGGAAGACCACGAGGGGCGAGGGGACGACCATCGCGGTGATTGACAGCGGCATCGCCGATGACATCGACGAACTCGACGGCGCCGTGGTCGGCGGTACTGACGTGTCGGGCGTCGGCAGCCCTGACGGCCGCACCCCGCTCGGTGCGAATCCCGAGACCCGCAGTCACGGCACCTGGGTCGCCTCCGTCGCGGCGGCTCGCGGAACGGGCGAGGATGAAGGCATGATCGGGGTCGCACCGGAGGCGAAATTGCTCTCGGTGTCGCTCGGTTTCGGATCGGTGAGCGAGGTGCCGTTCAGCGACCAGGTCGCGGACGCGATCGTCTGGTCCGTCGATCAAGGAGCCGACATCATCAACCTGTCGTTCACGACGAACCAGACGGCGTGGGAAGAATCGTGGGATCGCGCGTTCCAGTACGCATTCGACCACGATGTCGTCATCATCGTCGCGGCGGGTAACCGCGACAGCGGCACGAACATGATCGGCGCCCCCGCGACGATGCCGGAGGTGCTCGTGGTCGGCGGCGTCGACGAAGAGGAGAAGGCGAGCCGCGGTGCGTCGACGCAGGGCGGCACGATCGCGGTGTCCGCGCCGAGCGAAGGACTCATCGGGATCGGGCCGACCGGCGAGATCGATCCGTGGCGCGGCACGAGCGGATCGGCTCCGATCGTCGCGGGGATCGCGGCGCTCGTGCGCTCGGCGCACCCGGAGCTCGATGCCGACAACGTCATCAACCGCATCGTCGAGACCGCCCGTCACGCGAAGGACCAGCAGGGCGACCGCGATCCGATCTACGGCTTCGGCATCGTCGATGCGGAGGCCGCGGTGAACGACGACGTGCCGCTGGTCGAGGGCAGCCCTGTGACCGACATCACCCTCAAGGAATGGGTGCGCATCAACCGCGGCGCCGAGGAACCGGGCGAGACGGATCCGGGGCCGACGCCCACACCCGAGCCCGTGAATCTGCCCGCGCTGCCGCCGTTGGATCCGCCCGCGGAGGCCGCGAACCCCTATCTTCCCTCGCCGGAAAGCCTGCGCGAGGTGACCCTGCCGCTCATGGCGGTGACGGCCGCTGGTATTCTTATCTTGCTCGGCGTCGTCGCTGTGTCCCGGCGCTTCCGCTCGAGCCGTGATTCTCACGGATCGAGTTCCTGACACAACCCCAAGGAGAATTTTTTCCCGTGCCTAAGATCCTTATCGTCGGCGGCGGTTACGCAGGTTTCTACACCGCGTGGAAGCTCGAGAAGCACCTTCGCGCAGGCGAAGCCGAGGTCGTTCTCGTCGACCCGCTGCCGTACATGGCCTACTTGCCGTTCCTTCCCGAGGTCGCCGCCGGTGCGATCGAGCCGCGTCACGCCGTGGTCTCGCACCGCCGCCACCTGAAGAAGACCAAGATCGTGGGCGCCAAGGTCACGAACATCGACCACGCGACGAAGACCGCGACGATCAGCCCTGAGGGCGGCGAGAGCTGGGAGTACCAGTACGACGAGATCGTCGTCACGGCCGGCTCGATCTCGCGCACCTTCCCGATCCCGGGCATCGCCGAGAACGCGATCGGCATGAAGTCGATCGAAGAGGCCGTCGCCGTGCGCGACACCCTCATCCGCAACTTCGAGCGCGCCGCGAGCCTGCCCAAGGGCAGCGAGTTGCGCAAGCGCCTGCTGACGGTCGTCGTCGTGGGCGGTGGCTTCGCCGGCATTGAGACCTTCGCCGAGCTTCGCTCGTCGGCGAACGCGCTGCTGAAGAAGTTCCCGGAGATCTCGTTCGACGAGACCGAGTTCCACCTCATCGAGGCGATGGGGCGCATCATGCCTGAGGTCTCGCTCGAGACCAGCCACAAGGTGCTCGCGGACCTCGGCCAGCGCGGTGCCCACGTGCACCTCGACACCCAGGTCGCCGACGCGACCGACGGCATCGTGCGCACCAAGGTCAAGAACGAGGCGGGCGACATGGTCGACGGCCCCGTCTACCCGACCGACATCATCGTGTGGACCGCCGGTGTCATGGCGAACCCGAAGGTCGTGAACGGATCCGACCTGCCCCGCGAGCCCCGTGGCCGCATCACGACGCAGGCCGACCTGCGCGTGGTCGACGCGGACGGCAACGTCGTCGCGGGCGCCTGGGCCGCTGGTGACATCGCGGCCGTTCCGGACAAGACCGGTGGCCTGCCCGACGGGACCTGCGTGCCGAACGCCCAGCACGCTGTGCGTCAGGCCAAGCGTCTCGCGAAGAACCTCGTCGCCGTCATTCGTGGCGAGCAGACGGTCGACTACTTCCACAAGAACCTCGGCGCCGTCGCCGGCCTCGGCATCGGCCACGGTGCGTTCCAGTCGGGCAAGTTCGCCCTGACCGGCTTCTTCGCCTGGGTCGCCCACCGCGGCTACCACGGCCTTGCGATGCCGACGTGGGAGCGCAAGTGGCGCGTGCTGTGGGGCTGGTACCACAACTTCTTCCTCGGCCGCGACCAGGTGCAGCTCTCCAAGGTCCAGGAGCCGCGGGCATTCTTCGAGGAGTACGCCTCGCGCCCGAAGCCGCCGCAGGACTGAGTCTGTCGAAGGGCGCTCCTCGCGACGAGGGGCGCCCTTCGCGCTTTCCCCCTATAGCCCAATTGGCAGAGGCAGCCGACTTAAAATCGGCACAGTGTGGGTTCGAGTCCCACTGGGGGGACCACCGTCGCGCGCGTCCGCGTTCTAGCAGGCGAGCGCGCGTCGCGTCAAGACGAAAGCCTCTTCTCCGTTTACCGACTTACATGGGTCTTCCCAGTACACAAGCGGTAACGGAGAGGAAGAACGATGAAGCCCGACTCCCTGCGCGATATTCGGAAGCCATCGTGGAAGTACGTGCTGAAGAAGAGCCTGCGCGAGTTCGGGAAGGACGAGTGCCCGAACCTTGCGGCCGGTCTGACCTACTACTCCGTGCTCGCGATGTTTCCGGCCCTCATCGCCGTCTTCTCGCTGCTCGGCGTGATCGGCCAGGGGAGGGAAGCGGCCGATGCCGTGCTCGGCATCATCGACGAGGCGGCCCCGGGTGGCATGGCCGACACGCTCCGTGCGCCGATCGAAGAACTCGCTGAGTCGCAGCTGGCCGGCGTCGCCCTCCTCACCGGAATCGTGGTCGCCGTGTGGTCCGCATCCGGCTACGTCGGCGCTTTCGCCCGCGCCCTCAACCGAGTATGGGAGGTCGATGAGGGACGGCCCGTATGGAAACTGAAGCCGGCCCAGCTCGCGATCACGCTGGCCGCGATCGTGCTCCTTGCAGCCGCGCTCGTGATCCTCATCGTGTCGGGGCCCGTCGCGGCGGCGATCGGTGCGGCTGTCGGTCTGGGCGATATCGCCCTGACCGTCTGGTCGATCGCGAAATGGCCGGTACTCGCGATCATCGTCGTGATGGTCGTGGCGCTCCTGTACTACTTCACGCCGAACGCGAAGCAACCGCGATTTCGGTGGATCAGTGCGGGTGCGGTCCTCGCGATCGCCGTGCTGGCGGTCGCCACGGTCGGGTTCGGCTTCTATGTGGCGAACTTCTCCCACTACGAGCGGACCTACGGCTCGCTCGCCGGCGTCATCGTGTTCCTGCTGTGGCTCTGGATTGCGAACATGGCGCTTCTGGCGGGCGCTGAGTTCGACGCCGAACTCGAGCGCGGGCGTGAGCTCCAAGGCGGTCTTCACGCGGAGGAGCGGATCCAGTTGCCGCCGCGCGACGACTCCAAGATCAGGAAGGACGCGCTGAGGGAGGCCGAGGAGGTGCAGGAGGCTCGCCGGCTGCGTGCCTCCGGTGGCCGTCGCAGCTGATCGAGGGCGGTCACGCAGGTCGACGCGCGATACTGCTCGAATGAGCATCGAGATCGCGCGGAGGGCCGCCGGACCGATCCTGCCGCCGCGCGAAGGCATCACGGCCTCGAAACTCAGGGCTCCAGGCGGCACGCAGACGCATGCGGGCCAGCACGATGCGGTTCCCGCAACGGTCGGCGAGTGGCTCGAGAACGTCGTCATCGCGCGCACCCTCGCAAACGAGGAGGCTCTCGCAGGCATCGCGGCGGAATACTTCGTCGGGCCGGGGGAGCTCACCGATCAGCACGGCCGTCGCGTGCGCCTCGAGGATGCGGTCATCCCCGGCGGTTTCTACGCCTTCCACAAGCCTTTCCCGCCCGAGGAACGGATCCCCTTCGAGGTGGAGGTCTTGCACGAGGACGACGACCTCATCGTCGTCGACAAGCCTCACTTTCTCGCCTCGACGCCGAACGGAGCCTTCGTACGCGAATGCGTCATGACGCGCCTGCGCGTCGAACGCGGGGAGGACGCCATCGTGGCGATCCACCGGCTCGATCGGGTGACGGGCGGGCTGCTCGTCCTCTCGCGTCGTCCCGCGACGCGAGGCGCGTATCAGAAGCTGTTCCAGGAGAAGCGGATCCGGAAGACCTACCGTGCGCTCGCGCACATCCCCGAGACCGGCGCGCTGCCGCTCGGGCTCGAGGACGGCAGGCCGAGGGAGCGTCTCAGTCGCCTGCAGAAGGTCTCCGGCGAGCGAGCTGTGCGCGAGATCGACGGCGAACCCAACGCGCACACGACGATCCGCCTCGTCGCGGAGCGAGGCTCGGTGGGGGAGTTCGAGCTCACTCCGCACACCGGCAAGACCCATCAGCTGCGTGTGCACATGAACGGCCTCGGCATGCCGCTCGTCGGCGATCCGGTGTACCCACGCGACCTCGGTCCGGATCCGTACGACTTCTCGGATCCGCTGCGCCTCGTCGCGACGACGCTCGAGTTTTCGGATCCGCTGTCCGGCGAACGGCGGACATTCGCGTCGCGCATGTCCCTCTGAGATGACAAACGGGGCCACCGAAGGCGGCCCCGTTCGTGATCTCAGAAGCGGCTAGTGCCCCATGGAGGCCGGTGCGCCCTCCTGGTCCTCCGCGGGCTTGACGATGAAGAACGACAGCACTACGGTGACCGCGGCGACGCCGGCACCGATCAGGAACGCGATGTGGGCGCCGTTCGACCCGGCGATCGGGGCCGCCACACCGTCGGCGGTTCCGGCGTGGAGCGTCGCCGAGTAGATGCCGATGAGGAGGGCGGTGCCGGCGCCTCCGGCGACCTGCTGAACGGTGTTGAGCGCGGCGGAGCCGTGGGAGTAGAGGTGTCGCTGCAATGATCCGAGCGACGAGGAGAACAGCGGGGTGAACGAGCTCGCGAGACCCACCGACATCATGATCTGCGTCGCCGTGATGACGAGGACCGGCATGTCGGGCGAGATGAACGAGAACACCAGGAGCGCGCCCGTCACCAGGATGGTTCCGGGAATCAGCAGGACCTTGGGCCCGAACGCGTCGTAGATGCGCCCCATGAGGGGGCCGAGGACGCCCATGAGCAGCGCCCCCGGCAGGAGCACCAGGCCGGTGGCGGTGGGCTCCAGCTGGGTCACCGTCTGCAGGATCAGCGGCAGCATCGTGAGTGTGCCGAACATCGCGAACGCGATCACGCCCATGACGATGACGGCGATCGTGTAGTTCTTTGAGAGGAAGACGCGCATGTCGAGCAGCGCATCATCCTTCTTCTGCAACGAGATCTGACGCCACACGAACAGTGCGAGCGCCGCGACACCGACGACGAGGATGACGATCGAGAGCGAGCCGAGCCCCGCCGACGCGCCCTCGCCGCCGCCGAGCTGGCTGAGGCCGAAGACGATACCGCCGAATCCGATCGCACTGAGGATGATCGACAGCACGTCGATGGGGGCATGGGTCGTCTCGCCGAGGTTCGTCATCCACTTCAGGCCGACCAGCAGGGCGATGATCGCGAAGGGCAACACGATCGCGAAGATGGTGCGCCATCCGAAGTGCTCGATGACGAAGCCCGACAGCGTCGGGCCGATCGCGGGTGCGAGCGAGATGACGAGGCCGACGCGGCCCATCATGCGGCCGCGCGAGTGAGCCGGAACGACGTTCATCATCGTGGTCATGAGCAGCGGCATCATGATGCCGGTGCCGCCCGCCTGGACGATGCGGCCGAGCAGGAGAGTCGTGAAGCCGGGGGCAAGGAGGCAGATGAGCGTGCCGAGCGAGAAGGCCGAGATCGCGGCGAGGAAGATCTGCCTGGTCGTGAAGCGCTGCAGGAGGAAGCCCGTCGTCGGGATGACGACGGCCATGGTGAGCATGAAGGCGCTCGTGAACCACTGACCCTGTTCCTCGGGGATGCCGAGGGTCTCGTTGAGCACCGGGATCGCGATGCCCATCGTGGTCTCGTTGAGGATCGCGACGAACGCCGCGATGAGAAGCAGCCAGATGACCCGCATGCCCGCGGGATCGATGGCGTCGTTATGCGCGGGGATGCGCGTTGAACCGGTATCTGTCGTCACGTGAAGTGCTCCAGGCAGAATAAGGGATGAGGCGCCTCGGGCCGGGGCTCGCAGCACAAGAGCCCCCGTAGGCGGACGCATCATTCTAACGGGCCGCCGTGTACGCTTATTCCCCGCTTAAGCTAACCGAATGAGCATGGGACGGCCGATGGGCGGCGGGCGCGGGATGCGATCCGTCGACGAGCGTGCGCTGCGCGAGATGAACGCGCAGGCGCCGAAAGTACCCGATCTCGGCAAGCGGATCCTCGATCTGTTCCGCCCGTATCGCAAGAAGGTCGTGCTCACGGCCCTGCTCGTCGTCGTCGGTGCGGCGCTCGGGGCGATCCCGCCGCTGGTGATTCAGCGCGTCTTCGACGACGCGCTCTTCCCACCGACGGGCGGGGTCGACCTGCACCTGCTCGCATGGCTCGTCGGTGCCATGATCGCGCTCTATGTGGCCGCGTCCGTCGTCCAGGTCGTGCAGACCTGGCTCACCTCGAGCGTCGGCAACCGGGTGGCGGGCGATCTGCGGATCCGCATGTTCGACCACCTGCAGAAGATGGAGCTGGCGTTCTTCACGCGCACGAAGACGGGCGTGATCCAGTCGCGCCTGCAGAACGATGTCGGCGGGGTCTCGGGCGTGCTCACGAGCACGGTCACAAGCATTCTGGGCAGCGCCGTGACGGTCATCGCCTCGATCGTGGCGATGGTCTTGATCGACTGGCGGCTCACGATCATCTCGCTCATCATGACGCCGATCCTGGTGATCGTTCAGCGACGTGTGGGGCAGGTGCGGGCGCGCATCGCGAGTCAGACGCAGCAGTCGCTCTCCGAGCTGACGAGCATCACGCAGGAGACGCTGAGCGTTTCCGGCATTCTGCTGTCGAAATCGTTCAATCGCCAGCGCACCGAGTCGGCGAGGTATGCGGACGAGAACGCCAATCAGATCCGCTTGCAGGTGCGGCAGACGATGAGCGGCCAGGGGTTCTTCGCGGTCGTGAGCGTGCTGATGAGCTCCGTTCCGGCGATCATCTACCTGGCGGCGGGCTTCCTCATCGACGGATCTGACGGCGCGATCACGGCGGGCACGATCGTCGCGTTCACCACGGTCCAGGCGCGCGTGTCGATGCCTCTCGTGAGTCTCATGCGCGTCGCGCTCGAGATCCAGACCTCGCAGGCGCTGTTCGCGCGCATCTTCGAGTACCTCGACCTGAAGCCTGCGATCGTCGACCGGCCGCAGGCCATCGCGGCGTCGGCGGCGCCGGGGCCGCACGGACGGATCGAGTTCCGCGATGTGCGCTTCCGCTATCCGGACATGCCCGCGGAAACGAGTCCCACCCTCGACGGGGTCTCGTTTGTGGCGGAGCCGGGACAGCACGTCGCCTTCGTCGGGCCGAGCGGTGCCGGGAAGACGACGATCCTCTATCTCACGCCCCGCATGTACGAGGCCGAGAGCGGATCCGTGATGTTCTCGGGCACCGACGTACGCGACCTTGAGGCGGCGTCGATCATCGATCAGATCGGCATCGTCACGCAGGAGACGTATCTGTTCCACGCGACCATCCGCGAGAATCTGCGATACGCGAAGCCCGATGCCACCGACGAAGAGATCGAGAGGGCCTGCCGCGGGGCGAACATCCACGAGCGCATCATGGGCTTCGATGGCGGATACGACACCATCGTGGGTGAGCGCGGGTACCGCCTTTCCGGCGGCGAGAAACAGCGCATCGCGATCGCCCGGGTGCTGCTGAAGGATCCGCCGGTGCTGCTGCTCGACGAGGCGACGAGCGCGCTCGACACCGTGAGCGAGCGCGTCGTGCAGGAGGCGCTCGAGTCGGCGGCCGAGGGCCGCACCACGATCACCGTCGCGCATCGCCTCTCGACGATCGCGGGCGCCGACATCATCAACGTGCTCGAGAAGGGCCGCATCGTCGAAAGCGGCACCCACGACGAGCTTCTGGCGATGGGTGGTCTTTACGCCAGCCTGGCGGCGGAGCAGCAGGGATAGCGGGCGCCGGGGTACGGTCGCGCAGCGGTGCGTACCCAGGGAGCAGCGGTGCGCAACCGGTCGCGTAGCGGCGCGCGGGGAGGACAACCCGGCTCAGATCGGGCCGAGCTCCGCGAGGTCGACGTCGGCGTTGTACTGGAAGAGCCGAGCGGGGCGATGCGGGCCGGTGCGGAAGTCCTCCGTGGGCACGAGGGCCTCGGAGCCCTCGAGGAGACGACGGAAGTTCGACGGGTCGAGGCGCTTGCCGAGTACGGTCTCGTAGACGCCGCGCAGTTCGGCGAGGGTGAACTCGTCGGGGAGCAGAGCGGCGGCGATACGGCTGTATCCCGCCTTGTTGCGCAGGCGCCAGACCGCGTAGTCGACGATGTGGCGATGATCGAAGGCGAGGTCGGGGAGGGCCTCGACCGGGAACCACTCGACGTTCTCGGGCGCGCCCTCGGCAGCGCGCTGGGCCTCGACGAGGTCGCTGCGCAGGAGCGCCCAGTAGACGACGGAGACGACGCGGGCGTCGGGGGAACGGTCGAGATCACCGAATGTGTAGAGCTGCTCGAGCCAGCTGGGCGCGAGGGCAGTGGTCTCGGCGAGGGTACGGCCGGCGGCTTCTTCGAGCCCCTCTGATCCGCCGAGCCAGCCGCCCGGGAGCGCCCACAGACCCCGGAAGGGCTCGCGGGTGCGCCGCACGAGCGGGATCATGAGCTGGTCGCCGTCGTCGCTCGCCCGCACCGAGAAGATGGCGGTCGAGACGGCGATGCGGACGTCATTCGTGGCGGCTGTCACAGAGAAGACCCTACCGAGTCGGCGCTCCGATCTCGGTGAGACGAGACGGCGTCGGCGAGCGCGTCGGCGACCGCATCGAGCCCGGTGACGGTAGGAGGGAGCGAGAAACGGACCGCGGTCCGGGCGAGGTCGTCGTCGATGCCGAGGGCGAGCAGCACGTGCGAGGCGTCCTCGGTGGCGGCCGAGCAGGCGGATCCGCTCGAGGCGATCACGCCGCGGCGCTCGAGGTCGGTCAGGACGGTCTCGCCGTTCGCACCGGCGATCGTGAAGCTTGCGATGTGGGGAAGCCGGCGGGTGGGATGGCCGGTGAGCGCGGCTCCGGGAACGCGGGCGAGGACGGCGTCGACGAAGCGGTCACGGCTCAGCCGCACGCGCTCGGCGGCGGCCACGCGCTCGGCGTCCGCGAGCTCGAGAGCGGTGGCGAGCGCAACGGCCCCGGCGACGGACTCGGTGCCCGAGCGGCGGCCACGCTCCTGACCGCCACCGTGGAGGAGCGGCTCGAGCGGGATGCGCACGGGCACGACGAGGGCGCCGGTGCCCTTCGGCGCGCCGATCTTGTGTCCCGAGAGGGCGAGGGATCCGTGTCGGGTCGCCGCGAGCGGGAGCCATCCCGCGGCCTGCACGGCGTCGAGGTGGAGGGGGACTCCCCGAGCCGCGCAGGCGCGTTCGATCTCGGCGACGGGCTGCACCGTGCCGACTTCGTTGTTGGCGTAGCCGATCGCGACGACGGCGGTGTCGTCCCGGAGGGCGCCGTCGACATCGGACGGATCCACGAGCCCCGCATCGTCGACCGGCAATATCGTCGCGTCGAACCCGTGGATCCGCTGGAGGGCTCGCACGGACTCGAGCACGCTGGAGTGCTCGACGGCGCTCGTGACGACGTGTCGTGCGCCGCGGGCGAGCATCGCCGCGATGGCGATGCCCTTGATGCCGAGGTTGTTCGCCTCGGTGCCGCCGGAGGTGAAGACCACGTCGTTCGGGCGGGCGCCGACGACGCGCGCGACGCGGCGTCGGGCGTCGTCGAGTGCCGCACGGGCGCGCTCGCCCGCGCCGTGGACGCTCGACGGATTGCCGAACTCGGTCGTGAGGTGCGGCGACATCGCGGCCAGCACCTCACGACGCACGGGTGAACTGGCGGCGTGATCGAGGTACGTCATTCGAGCGCGATGTCGAGGCCGAGATCGATGCCGCGAGCAGCGTGAGTGAGCGCACCGACGGAGATGACGTCGACGCCGGTCGCGGCGATGTCGGCGACGGTGTCGAGGTTCACACCGCCCGATGCTTCGACGACGGCTCGTCCGGCGATCAGTTCGACGCCTGCGCGCAGATCGTCGAGCGTGAAGTTGTCGAGCATGATGATGTCGACGCCGGCGGCGAGCACTGCGGGGATCTGCTCGAGCCGGTCGACCTCGACCTCGACGCGGGTCGTGTGCGGCAGCCGCTCGCGCGCGGCGCGGAGCGCACCCGTGAGATCGGGACCGACCAGGGCCAGGTGGTTGTCCTTGGCCATGACGGCGTCGGAGAGAGAGAAACGGTGGTTGCGTCCGCCGCCCGACACGACGGCATGCCGCTCGAGGGCCCGCAGACCGGGCGTGGTCTTGCGGGTGTCGACGATGCGCGCCCGGGTTCCGCGCACGGCGGCGACGTAGCGGTCGGTGAGGGTCGCGACGCCCGTCATGCGCTGCGTGAGGTTGAGCGCGACGCGCTCGGCGGTGAGGACGGCGCGCGCCGGCCCCGTGACGCGGGCGAGCCGGTCTCCGTGCGAGAAGCGGGATCCGTCAGCGACGAGGACATCGACGCGAATCGTCGGGTCGGTCGCGGCGAAGGCGGCCGCGAACACGCGGCCGCCGCTGAAGACGCCGGGTTCGCGCGCGACGAGTTCCGCCGTGGCGGTGGCGGACGCGGGGATGAGGGTCTCGCTCGTGAGATCGCCCCACGGGGCGTCCTCGTCGAGGGCGAGCCGCACGACGCGGTCGATGGCGGTCTGGGTCAGCATGGGGATGCTCCTGGAGGATCTGGTCGTTACCGGGCGTCTCACACGGCGACGCGGGCCGCGGCAGCGTCCGAGCGGTGGTGCGCTCCGACGGATTCGGTGCGGGCGCGGGCCGCGCGCACGATCGCGCGCGACACGATCAGCAGGTTCCGCGCCTCGATGCCGTCGGGATCCGTGGCCTCGGGCAGTTCGCGGAGCCACCCGTCGATGCGAGCCGCGGCGCGGGCGAGCCCGGCCTCGGTGCGGCTGAGTCCGGCCTCGCGCCACATCAGCTCGGGCAGCTCGCGACGTACACGACGACGCAAATTTTGGTGCTCGGACGACCGGGAACCGGTTCTTGCGGCTGCCGGTGTGAATCTCTGCGTCGTTGTGTACGGGGCCGTGACTGAACGCGCGGCGGCGGATCCGGCCCGTGCGCCGAAGACGGCGCCCTCGAGGAGCGAGTTCGACGCCAGGCGGTTCGCGCCGTGGACGCCCGTGTGCGCGACCTCGCCCGCCGCATAGAGCCCCGGAAGGCTCGTGCGGCCGTCGAGATCCGTGACGACGCCACCCATCAGGTAATGGGCCGCGGGGGCGACGGGGATCGGTTCGCGCGTCCAGTCGAGCCCGCGCTCGCGCACGGCGCGGTCGATCGTCGGGAACCGGGTGCGGAGCGAGGAGCCGAGCCCGACGGCATCGAGCATGACGGGGCGGCCGCCCTGGCGCTCCATCGTGTCGGCGATCGCACGGGCGACGACATCGCGCGGCGCGAGCTCGGCGTCGGGATGCGCGTCGGCACAGAAGCGGCGGCCCGCCTCGTCGAGCAGAACGGCTCCCTCGCCGCGCACCGCCTCTGAGACGAGGAACGGCTCGCCCGCAGCCAGCACGGTGGGATGGAACTGCACGAATTCCATCCCCGCGACCTCGGCGCCCGCGCGGATCGCCGCCGCGATCCCATCGCCCGTCGCGACGGCCGGGTTCGTCGTACGGGCGAACACCCGGCCGGCGCCTCCCGTGGCGAGGAGCACGGCGTCCGCCCGCTCGGCATGGACGGTGCCCGCCGGGTTCGCGAGGAACGCCCCGGTAACGCGTCGGGAGGCGGGGGCCGACGGCCATGGCGCCGCGCCGGCCGGGTGGGCTGCCTGATCCGCCGGCTCGATGTCGGTCGAGGCCACGCTGTCGACCATGAGCTCGACCAGCATGGTGTGCTCGCGTACCTCGATTCCCGCCGCTCGCACGGCCGCGATGAGCGCGCGCTGGATCTCGGCACCGGTCGCGTCACCGCCCGCATGAAGGATCCGCGGATACGAGTGCGCGCCCTCGAGGCCGCGCTTGAGGCGCCCTGATCCATCGCGATCGAAGCGCACGCCGCAGTCGATCAGCCACGCGATCGCCTCGGTGCCGCCGGTGACGAGCGCGCGCACCGCCTCCGGATCCGCGAGCCCCGCCGAGGCGCGGATCGTGTCGGCCTCGTGGTCGGCGTGGGCGTCGTCCGGAAAGATGACGCCCGCGATGCCGCCCTGTGCATGAGTCGTGTTCGCGTCCGCGATGCGCGCCTTCGTGAGGATCACGACGTCGGCGCCGCTCGCGTGCGCGGCAAGCGCCGCCGTCAGCCCCGCGATGCCGGAGCCGACCACGAGAACCCGGCCAGCGGTCATGGCGTCGCCGCCAGCATGCGATCGAGGGCGATGCGTGCGGGGCCCGCGACGTCGGGCGATACCGTGATGCGGTTCACGGTGCGTCCCTCGACGAGCCCGTCGAGCACCCACGCGAGATAGGCGGGGTGGATCCGGTACATCGTCGAGCACGGGCACACGACGGGGTCGAGACAGAAGATCGTGTGCTGCGGGTGCTGCGCCGCGAGACGCTGCACGAGGTTGATCTCCGTGCCGATCGCGAAGGTCGTGGGCTCGGTCGCACCCTCGATCGCGCGGCGGATGACGTCGGTCGATCCCGACTCGTCGGCTGCGTCGACGACCGCCATCGGGCACTCGGGGTGCACGATCACGCGCACGCCCGGGTGCTCGCTGCGGGCCTTGTCGATCTGATCGACGGTGAAGCGGCGGTGCACCGAGCAGAAGCCGTGCCACAGGATGACGCGGGAGCCCTCGAGGTCCGCCGGTGCGGATCCGCCGAGCGGGCGCCGCGGGTTCCACATCGGCATCTGCTCGAGCGGCACGCCCATCGCCCTCGCGGTGTTGCGGCCCAGATGCTGGTCGGGGAAGAACAGCACGCGGCGACCCCGTGCGAAGGCCCACTCGAGCACCGTGCGGGCGTTCGACGAGGTGCACACGATGCCGCCGTGGCGCCCGACGAAGCCCTTGATCGCGGCGGAGGAGTTCATGTAGGTCACCGGCACGACGGGCACGAGGCCGTCCTCATCCGGCTCATCCAACGGACCGAGCACCTCCTCCAACTGCTCCCAGCACTCCTCGACCTCGTCGATCGACGCCATGTCGGCCATGGAGCACCCGGCGCCGAGATGCGGCAGGATCACGTTCTGACCGGGGCCCGAGAGGAGGTCCGCGGTCTCGGCCATGAAGTGCACGCCGCAGAACACGATGGCCTCCGCGGTCGGGTGCTCGGTCGCGGCGCGCGCCAACTGGAACGAGTCGCCCACGTAGTCCGCGTGCTGCACGATCTCGTCGCGCTGGTAGAAGTGGCCGAGCACGACGACGCGCTCACCGAGCGTCTCGCGGGCCTCGCGGATCCGCTGGTGCAGCTCCTCGTCGCTCGCCTCGCGATACGCCGCGGGGATCTCGCCCTGTGTCGGGGCGAGCGCCGGGAACGGATCCGCCGAGGAGGATCCGGGGCCGTACCCCGGTGCATCGTCGAACGTCCAGGGGGCCGCCGCGAGGTCGGTTTCGCAGGCGCTCGACGGATCCGCCGCGATGGCGCGGGCGACGGACGGGTCGCGTTCGAGGGTGATCCTGGTGGCGGGCATGACTCTCCTCCGGCGGTTAAGGTGGAATTGACCAGAAGCATACACCCGTAAAAGGTCATATTGACCATAACTGGATCCGCTACGCTCGTTCGAGAAGACACGGGGTGTCCCCAACCGGGGGCTGAGACCACACCCGAAGAACCTGATCTCGTTCACACGAGCGGAGGGATGTCGATGTTCGACACTGCACTGACGCCTGTCCACCCGGTCGATCTGCGCACCTATCTGGTCGCCGACCTCGCGACGATCGGCGACGGCGACGTCGTCCGCATCGTCGACGAGGCCGTCGCGGGGGGCGTGACGACCGTCCAGATCCGCGGTAAGCACCTGAGCGATTCGGAGATGCTGCGCGTCGTCGCGGCCGTCGCCGATCGCATCGACGGCCGCGCGACCCTGCTCGTCAACGATCGCGTGGATGTCTACCTCGCCGCACGCGAGGCGGGGGCTGCCGTCCACGGCGTGCACATCGGCCAGAGCGACGGCAGCGCGCTCGAGGTCCGCCGGCGCATCGGCGCGCACGCCGTTCTCGGGCTCAGCGCGTCCAGCCCCGCGCACCTCGCCGCGGCCGTCGCGCTGCGCCCGGGTGTCGTCGACTACCTCGGCATCGGCGCCGTGCGCGCCACGCCCACGAAACCGGACGCGCCCGAACCGCTCGGCTGGGACGGCCTGGCTCACGCGATCGCTCAGGCGGGATACCTGCCGTGCGTGGCGATCGGCGGTGTCGGTGCCGGCGATGCCCGCGATGCCCGCGCGGCGGGAGCGGCGGGCCTCGCCGTCGTCCGCGCGATCTGCGCGGCGGCGGATCCCCGGGAGGCCGCCCGCGCCCTCCGCGAGGAGTGGGATCGCGAACGCACCCCGAACGTGCTCTCGATCGCCGGATCCGACCCATCCGGCGGCGCGGGGATCCAGGCCGACCTGAAGTCGATCCAGGCAACGGGCGGTTACGGCATGGCGGCGATCACCGCGCTCACGGCGCAGAACACCCGCGGGGTCACGGGCGTGCACACGCCACCCGCGGCGTTCCTCGCCGAGCAGCTCGACGCGATCGCCGCGGACGTGCGGATCGACGCCATCAAGATCGGCATGCTCGCGAACGCCTCCATCATCGAGGCGGTCGCGTCATGGATCGCGGCCCTCGCGCCGCGGCCCGCCGTCGTGCTCGACCCCGTCATGATCGCCACGAGCGGCGATCGTCTGCTCGATGCGGACGCGTCCCGGGCCCTCGACGACCTGATCGCGCTCGCCGATGTCATCACCCCGAATCTGCCCGAGCTCGCCGCGCTCGTCTCGGGCGAGGTCGCGGACTCATGGGACGTCGCGCTCGAACAGGCGCGCGCGCTCGCCGCGCGGCACGGCGTGCTCGTGCTCGCCAAGGGAGGTCACCTCAAGGGCGACATCGCCCCCGACGCGCTCGTCTCCGGCGCGGGCGTCGTCGCTTCCTTCGAGAGCCCCCGCATCGACACGATGAACACACACGGCACCGGTTGCTCGCTCTCGTCGGCGCTCGCGACGATCTACGCGCGGGAGGCCGCGTGCGGTCCCGATGCGGACGCTTGGGCATGGTCGGCACGACTCGCACATGAGTGGATCCATGGCGCGATCCTCGCGGCCGATGGCCTCGACGTCGGCCAGGGCAACGGGCCCCTCGACCACTCCTACTCGGCGCGCTCGGGGCTCGCGGTGCCGCGGCGCGATGCCGAGCTGGACGCGTGGTGGAGCGGCATCGTCCCCATCGTCGACGGCATCCACGGCGACGACTTCGTGAGGAGCCTCGGGGAGGGGACACTCGATGTCGCGCGCTTCGAGAACTACATCGCGCAGGACTCGGTGTATCTCTTCGCGTATTCCGATCTGCTGGCGCGTGCGGGCGAACTCGCGACGGATCCCGCGGAGAAGGCCTTCTGGCGCACGTCGGCCGAATCGGCGATCGCGACCGAGATGGAGCTGCATCGCTCGCGCGGCGCGGGGGAGCGCGTCCCGGCCTCGCCCGAGACGGAGGCCTACCTTGCGCACCTCTCGCGCTCGGGCGGAGAGCACGCCGTGCTGATCGCGGCGCTGCTGCCCTGCTTCTGGATCTACGAGCAGGTGGGTCTGACGCTCGCCGCGAAGAACCACGACGAGCACCCCTACGGTGACTGGCTATCGACCTATGGCTCGCCGGAGTTCACGGAGTCGACGGAGCAGGCCATCGCCCTGGTCCAGCGCGCCGCCCGCCGAGCCGACGACGCGACGCTCACCCGCATGCGCCACGCCTTCACGCTCTCATCCCACCACGAGCGCGCCTTCTTCGCCCAGGCATAGGATCAGGCCCCGCGTCTCCGCGCGGAGACGCGGGGCCGGTACGCTGAGGCCCGTGGATATCCGCGCGTTGGTGGACGAGGACATTAAAGCCGTCGTCCGGCTCTGGGGCACCGTCGGCCTCACGCGGCCGTGGAACGATCCGCTCAGGGACATCGAGCGGGCTCGAGGCGCGTATCCGGACCTCGTGCTCGTCGCCATCGACGGCGGAGCCGTCGTGGGATCCGTCATCGCCGGATACGACGGGCACCGCGGCTGGCTCTACTACCTCGCGAGTGCGCCGACTCACCGCGGTCGGGGCATCGGCCGGGCGCTGGTCGCCGAAGCGGAGCGTCGTCTCGTGCGGCTGGGGTGCCCGAAGGTCCAGCTCATGGTGCGATCCGGCAACGAGGGCGTTCTCGACTTCTACGACGCGCTCAGCTATGAGCGATCGGACGTGATCGTGTCGGGCAAGAGGCTCATCCCGGACGCGTAACCCCGTGAGTATCGTGGGGCCATGAGCTTTTCGGATACGCCGGTTCTGCAGGATTCACGTGTGCGGCTGGAGCCGCTCGAGGCGCACCACGCGGCGGAGCTCTCCGAGGAGGTCGGTGAACTCTGGCGCACCTGGTATCTGACGCTTCCGACGCCCGAGGGGATGCCAGCGGAGATCGACGCACGCCTCGCGCAGCACCGGTCGGGAACGATGGCGCCGTGGGCGATCGTGAACCCGGTGGACGGCCGTGCCGTGGGCATGACGGCGTACTCGGGTCTCGACGAACCGAATCGCCGCCTCGAGATCGGCTACACCTGGCTCGCCGCACGTATGCAGGGCACGGGCGTCAACGCCGCGGCGAAGCGGTTGCTCCTTCAGCGCGCGTTCGACGATCTCGGCTGCATCGCCGTCGAGCTTCGGGCTCACTTCCACAACCGTCAGTCTCGCGCCGCGATCGAGCGACTCGGTGCGAAGCAGGACGGGATCCTTCGCAGTCACCGGATCCTGCCGGACGGGCACATCAGAGACACGGTCGTCTACTCGATCCTTGCCGGCGAGTGGCCGGCGGTGCGCAACGGGCTGGACGCGCGGCTCGCATAGATCAGTCGGCAAGTACGCTCGATCTATGGCTACCCCCGACTTCATCCTTCGATTGCGCGAGAAGATCGGGCACGAACTGTTGTGGCTCGCCGGCGTGACCGCCGTGGTGGTACGGGACGACGAGGTGCTCCTCGTGGAGCGCGCCGACAACGGACGCATCACGCCCGTGACGGGCATCCTGGATCCGGGAGAGCAGCCCGCGGTCGCGGCCGAGCGCGAAGTGCTCGAGGAAGCCGGCGTCGTGGCACAGACGGAGGCGCTCGTCTGGGTGCATTCGTTGCCGCCGCAGTCGTTCGTCAACGGAGACCGCGCCCAGTTCTTGGACACCGTGCTGCGGTGCCGATGGGTGAGCGGCGACCCATATCCCGCTGACGGCGAGAACGTCCGGGCCTGGTGGTGCCCGGTCCGCGAGCTCGAGAGCGCAGGGGTCGCGGGAGAGATGCTCGAGCGGATCCGCACGGCACTGGAATACGACGGAACGGCACGGTTCGAACGATGATCGACCACGAGAACAAGCGGATCCACGTCAGCGCGGTCGTCCTGCGTCACCCCGAGACGGGGTGGATCCTGACGGTGCGCAAGCGCGGCACGACGATGTTCATGCAGCCCGGCGGCAAGCCGGATCCGGGGGAGGGGCCGCTCGAGACGGCCGTGCGCGAGATCCGCGAGGAGCTCGGCGCCGAACTGGATCCCGCGTCCATGCGGCTGCTCGGCGTTTACGAGGCACCCGCCGCTAACGAGGGCGGCTACACCGTCGTCGGTACGGTGTTCACTCATCCGCCCGTCGAGGTGACGGTACCCGCCGCGGAGATCGAGGAGATCCGTTGGGTGGATCCGGACGCGCCGATGGGCGAAGACCTCGCGCCGCTCATGACGCACCACATCGTGCCCGCGCTGCGCGAGCTCGAACACTAGTGACGGATATCGAGGGTCAGGGCAGGAACGGCGCGGCGAGCGGATAGCCGACGAAGGCGATGGTGTCGAGCAGGGTGTGGGCGATGACGAGCGGCATGACGCGGCGCCACCTGAGGTAGACCCAGCCGAACGCCAGGCCCATCGCCATGTTGCCGAGCGCCATGGCAGGGCCCTGATACAGGTGATAGAGGCCGCGCAGAGCAGCAACGCCGACCAGCACCTGCCAGGGCCGCCAGATGGGGGTGAGCTTCTCGATGAGGTAACCGTTGAGGATGACCTCCTCGAGCAGCCCCGCGCGTAGCGCCGAGAAGACAAGCAGGGGAATCGTCCACCACGCCGCATCGAGCTCGGACGCCTGCACCTGCAGCGTGAGCCCTGCGAGGCGGCTGATGGCGTAGAGGGCGAGCCCCGGGATCCCGATCGCCGCGAGAAGAGCAACCGCTGTGCCGATGTCGCGCCCGAGGCGCGAGAAATTGAGGCCGATGCGGTCGAAGGCGCGGCGCGACGGTTCCCACAGCAGGTAGAGCACGAGCGCGACCAGCGCGAGGTCGAACACGATGTCGAGCACGCGGTAGATCGCGTCCCAGATCGCCTGGTCGGCGCGAGTCGGGTTGAGTGATGTTGCCTGTTGCGACAGGGGCGCGGTCATGGCCGATCGTACGAACGACGTGATCGAGTAGACGGCCGACTGTCCGATCGAGAGCGCCAGGACGATGCCGATCTCCCAGAGCAGGCGGGTCCGAGCCGGTGCGGAAGTGGTCACGAGTGTCAGCGTGCCATAGAGCGGCTATGTCCACCTGGAATGCAGGAAAGCGACGTACACTTGAGCACATTGCGTAACGCATGGTGAATTCTGAGTGCTTCCTGAGCAGTCTGTCGGAATTGAACTTTGGGGATTTCCTTTCGAGCGCATATAGTCACGGGGCGGTGCGCGATGTCTCACCCGATGTTCGTGTGCACCCGTCTCTTTCTCAAGGAGTAACTGTGAAACGCAACACCTACACCTTTGCTGGCGTCGCTGTGCTCGGTATCGCAAGCATCGCCCTCGCCGGCTGCGCCCCGGCCGACGACAGTGACGCGGGACAGGAGCAGGTCTCTGGGCCCGCCCTGAAGATCTCGTCGAACGCCGACGGCGGACACGAGGGCTGGATCAACGCGGTCTCGAACTCGATCTCGGGCGCCCTCGGCATCCCCGTCGAGGCCGACATGTACCCCGACTTCGCCAGCTTCCTCGACGACCGCGACAACGAGGCCATCCCCGGCGCGTTCCGCGCGGGCTGGCAGGGTGACTACCCGGGCCTCTACAACTTCCTCGGCACCCTCTACACGACCGGCGCCGAGTCGAACGACTCCGGCTACTCGTCGGAGGAGTTCGACGCCCTCGTCGCGGAGGGCATCAGCGAGGCGGACCCGGACAAGGCGGCCGAGCTGTTCAACCAGGCTCAGGAGGTTCTGCTGCAGGATCTCCCCGTCATCCCGCTGTGGTACCAGAACGCGGTGGGCGGCTGGAGCGAGAACGTGGACAACGTCGAATTCGGGTGGGACTCCGTGCCGCTCTTCGATGAGATCACGAAGCCCGGCGGCGGCGCGGTGACGGCCAACGGCACCGAGCCCCAGAACCCGATCCTGCCCAGCCGCACCGACGAGGTCGGCGGCGGACGCGTGCTCGACACGATCTTCGCCGGTCTCGTCAGCTACAACGCAGACGGTTCTATCGAGAACGACGTCGCCGAGTCCATCACGCAGGACTCGCCCACGCAGGTCACGATCAAGATCCGCGACGGCCTCACCTTCACGAACGGCGAGCCGGTCAACGCAGACAGCTTCATCGACGCCTGGAACTACGGCGCCATCGCGTCGAACGCCCAGAAGTCGACGTACTTCTTCCAGGACATCGAGGGCTTCGTCAACACCGCCGACCAGTACGGTGCACCGGACGAGGGGCTCTCGGGTCTCAAGAAGATCGATGACCACACCTTCCAGGTCACGCTCAACAAGCCGGCGTCGGACTTCGCCCAGCGCCTCGGCTACTCGGCCTACTACCCGCTGCCGCAGGTCGCGTTCGACGACATGGACGCCTTCGGTGAGAACCCGATCGGCAACGGCCCCTTCAAGCTCGACGGCGAGGGCGCGTGGGAGCACGACGTGCAGATCTCGCTCGTCAAGAACGAGGACTACGACGGCCCCAGCGAGGCGCAGGCCGACGGCCTCGTGTTCAAGTTCTACTCGGGCTTCGAGGCCGCGTACAACGACCTGCTCGCGAACAACCTCGACGTGCTCGACACTCTCCCCGACCTCGCCTACGAGACCTACCAGGACGAGCTCGGCGACCGTTCGGTGAACCAGCCCGGCGCGCTCAACCAGACCCTGGCGATCGGCGAGTACGTCGAGCACTTCGGCCCGGACGAGGAAGGCACGCTGCGCCGTCAGGCGATCTCGATGGCGATCGACCGCGAGGCGATCACCGACAAGATCTTCTCGGGTACGCGCCAGCCGGCCACCGACTTCACCTCGCCCGCGCTCGACGGCTGGACCGACGAGCTCGAGGGCGACGAGGTTCTCGAGTACAACCCGGAGAAGGCCAAGGAACTCTGGGAGCAGGCCAACGAGATCAGCCCCTGGGAGTGATCTCTCCGACCAACCGCTGACGCGAGGCGGTGGCACACAGCCACCGCCTCGCGCCGTGTTGGACATTCAATTCATCTAAAGGAGGCTCGAGGGTGCTGTTCTACATCCTCAAGAGGATCCTGCAAGTGATCCCCGTCTTTCTCGGGGCAACCCTGCTGATCTACTTCATGGTGTTCGCCATGCCCGGCGACCCGATCGCCGCACTGTTCGGCGACAAGCAACCCCCGGACGCGCTGCTCGATCAGATTCGAGCGGAGTACCTGCTGGATCAGCCGTTCATCGTGCAGTACCTGCACTACCTCGGCGGCATCTTCCGCCTCGACTTCGGCACCACCTTCGGCGGGCAGGACGTCATCGACGTTCTCGCACGCACCTTCCCGGTGACGCTCCGCCTGGCCGTCGAGGCCGTCGCGATGGCCTTCGTGCTCGCGATCGTCATCGGCGCGCTGTCGGCGTTCTTCAAGAACACCTGGTTCGACCACACGATGCTCGTCGTGTCGCTCATCTTCGTGGCGATCCCGATCTTCGTGGTCGGCTTCTTCGCTCAGTATTTCATTGGTGTGAAGCTCGGCTGGGCCAGCCCGACGGTCGGCGAGAACAACGGCTGGCTCGGCTTGATCCTGCCTGCCATCACCCTCGCCTTCAGCATCTATGCGACGAGCATGCGCCTGACGCGCTCGTCGACGATCGAGACCCTCGGCCAGGACTGGGTCCGCACGGCATACGGCAAGGGTCTCCCGCGCCGCCGCGTCATCCCCGTGCACGTGCTGCGCAACTCGTTGATCCCGATGATCACGGACCTCGGCACCCAGTTCGGCGTGCTCATGGTCGGCGCGACCGTGACCGAGGCCATCTTCAACATCCCCGGCGTGGGAAACACGCTCTACCTCGCGATCATCAAACACGAGGCCCCGACGATCGTCTCCTTCGTCACCGTCTTCGTGGTGCTCTACGTGATCATCAATCTGCTGATCGACCTGCTCTACGGTCTGCTCGACCCGAGGATCCGCTATGTCTCGTAACGATCACTTTGTGGCGCCCGTGAAGGGCGAGGAACTCGTCATCGACCGCGTCGCGGTCGATGCGAAGCGCAGCAACCTCTGGCTCGACGCGTGGCGCGACATGCGCCGCCGACCGCTGTTCTGGATCGCGACCGTCGTCGCTCTCGTCATCGTCGTCATGGCGATCGTGCCCCAGCTGTTCACCAACGTCTCGCCGACCGGCGGCGCGTGCCAGCTGTTGCAGAGCAACGAGGGAGCCGCCCCCGGCCACCCGCTCGGTTTCGACAAGCAGGGTTGCGACATCTGGTCGCGTATCGCCTGGGGATCCCGCACCTCGGTGACGGTGGGCCTCCTCGCGACGATCATCGGCACCGTGATCGGCCTCGTGATGGGAGCTCTCGCGGGCTTCTTCGGCGGCTGGGTCGACGCCGTGCTGTCGCGCATCGGCGACATCTTCTTCACGATCCCCTACATCATCGCGGCGATCGTCGTGATGACGGTGGTGCCGAAGGACGAGCGCACGGTGCTCGTGCTCGCCTTCGCGATCGGCGGCTTCAGCTGGGCATCGGTCGCGCGCATCGTGCGCGCCGAGATCCTTCGCGTCAAGCAGGCCGACTTCGTCATGGCCTCCACGGCGCTCGGCCTGGGTCGATTCCGCACCCTGATCTCGCACGTGCTTCCGAACTCGGTCGCGCCGCTGATCGTCGTCGCGACGCTCTCGCTGGGTAACAACATCGTCGCGGAGTCGGTGCTGTCGTTCCTCGGCGTGGGCCTGTCGGGATCCATCTCGTGGGGCGCCGACATCAGCCAGGCGCAGTCGGTGATCCGCACCGCGCCGATGTCTCTCATCTATCCGTCGCTGGCGTTGACGATCACGGTGCTGGCGTTCATCATGCTGGGCGAGGTCCTGCGCGACTCCCTGGATCCGAAGGCGAGGGCGCAGCGATGACCGAAGAGAAGACTCTGCTGTCCGTGCGAGATCTCACGATCTCGTTCGGCAAGGGCAAGAAGCAGCGCGAGGTCGTGCACGGCGTGAGTTTCGACGTGTACGAGGGCGAGACCGTCGCGATCGTCGGCGAATCGGGTTCCGGCAAGTCGACGACCGCGACCGCGGTCATCGATCTGCTCCCCGGCACGGGGCAGGTGACCGGCGGAACGGTATCGCTGAACGGCCGCGAGCTGACCGGCCTGAAGCGTAGCGAGATGGAACGCCTCCGCGGGCGTGAGATCGGATACGTGCCGCAGGATCCGATGTCGAACCTCAACCCGGTTTGGTCCGTGGGCTTCCAGGTGAAGGAGACGATCCGGGCGAACGGGCTGGCGTCGAACCGACGTGAGGTGCACAAGCTCGCCGTCGAGGTACTCCAGAACGCCGGTCTCGCCGACGCCGAGCGTCGCATGCACCAGTTCCCGCATCAGTTCTCGGGAGGAATGCGCCAGCGCGCGCTCATCGGTATCGGCCTCTCGGCCGACCCGAAGCTGCTCATCGCCGACGAGCCGACGAGCGCGCTCGACGTGACGGTGCAGCAGGTGATCCTCGATCACCTCGCCGGCCTCACCCGCGACAAGGGCACCAGCGTGCTGTTCATCACGCACGACCTGGGCCTCGCGGCCGAGCGTGCCGACCGCATCATCGTGATGAGCCGCGGAGAGATCGTCGAATCGGGTCCGAGCCGCGAGATCCTCGAGAACCCGCAGCACCCGTACACCCAGCGTCTCGTCGCGGCGGCTCCGAGCCTCGCGTCGAAGCGGATCCAGGCGAGCGTCGTGTCGTCCGGCGCGATCCAGCAGACCAGCGTGCTCCTCGAGCAGGAGCCCGTCGTCGAGGTCCGGGAACTCGTCAAGGAGTACCAGATCCGCGGCGGCGGCCTGCGGTCGACTCCCTTCCGAGCCGTCGACGGCGTCTCGTTCCAGATCCCCAAGGGCAAGACGCTCGCGCTCGTGGGCGAGTCCGGATCCGGCAAGTCGACCGTCGCCAAGATGGTTCTGCAGCTGGAGAAGCCGACGAGCGGATCGGTGCTCATCGAGGGTCGCGAGACCACCTCGATGTCGCGGCAGGACGTTTTCGACCTGCGCAGCCGTATGCAGCCGGTGTTCCAGGATCCGTACGGATCGCTCGACCCGATGCGCTCGCTCGGTTCCCTCATTGCCGAGCCGCTGAAGATCCACGGCATCGGCGACGCGGCCTCGCGTCGCGCCCGCGTGCACGAGTTGCTCGAGCAGGTCGCCCTGCCCGTGTCGCTCGCGGAACGCTATCCGAACGAGCTCTCCGGCGGCCAGCGTCAGCGCATCGCCGTGGCGCGCGCGCTCGCGCTCAAGCCGTCGATCATCGTGCTCGACGAGGCAGTGTCGGCGCTCGACGTGCTGGTGCAGGACCAGATCCTGCAGCTGCTCAGCGACCTGCAGTCCGAGCTCGACCTCACGTACCTCTTCATCACGCACGACCTCGCGGTCGTGCGTGTCGCGGCCGACCTCGTCGCGGTCATGGAGAAGGGGCGCATCGTCGAGCAGGGCACCGTCGACCGCGTGTTCGCGAACCCCGAGATGGAGTACACACAGCGACTGCTGAATGCCATTCCGGGCAAGGACCTCAAGCTCGGCGCGGCCTGAGCCACGCTCGCGAAAGCCGGGCGCCCCCGCTTTGCGGGGGCGCCCGGCTTTCGTCTATAGGCTGAGCCCTATGGCGTCTGGCTCCGACAAGTACGTGTTCCGTTCCACCCTCGGCTGGGTCTGGTTCGGGCTCGCCGCGCTCGTGTGCGGCTACCTGCTCGTCGATATGGCGATCCGCGGCAGCGTGTGGGACGCGTTCCTCGTCGCGCCCTGGCTCGGTGGTGTGTGCTGGCTCGTGTGGATCTTCCAGGTGTCGCCACGCATCGTCGCCGACGATGATGGAGCGCGGGTCGTCAACGTACTGCGGGTCATCGACCTGCCGTGGTCGACGGTCGAGAGCGTGCGTCTGCGGTACAACACCGAGTTCGTGCTGCGCACCGGCGCGAAGGTGACCGCCTGGGGCGGATCCTCGCGCCGCCTGCACAAGTCGTTGAAACGCCGCTCAGCGGAGGACCCTGCGGAGCAGGAGGCGGAGGCGCTGCAGCGCCTGCACGCCAACACGCACAATAACTCCGGTTACGTGCACCGCACCTGGGACGTCCCGGGGCTCATCGCGCTCGCGGTCATCGTCATCTGGATCGTGTTCTCGCTCATCCAGACGGGCGGGTTCGTACTTCCGTAACGTTTTCGCGCGTGCGGCAACAACAGGGTCGACGAGGATCCTCCGGAACGGGAGTGATGATGGGTATGCGGCGCGCGCGTGCGGACGAGTTCCGCGCGTTCTACCGCGCCCACTACGGCGTCATCCTGACGGTCGCCGAGCAACGCCTCGACACTCGTCAGGCCGCGGAAGACGCCGCCGCCGATGTCTTTCAGATCGCCTGGCGGCGCTTTTCCCAAGAGGGTGCCGCGCTGTCCCTGCCCTGGATCTATCAAATCCTGCGCAACGTCGTCGGCACCGAGTATCGACGTCGCGAGCGCGCACGGCGCGCCCTCGACCGGCTGAGGGAAGACGCCGAGGATCCGCGTGCCGACGTTCGCGTCGACGTGCGGAGTGCATTGGCGGGCCTTCCCGAAAGGGAACGCGAGCTGCTGTTCATGGCGTACTGGGAAGACCTCACGCAAGAGGAGATCGCGGCGGTCCTCGGGATCACCGCCGGCGCGCTGCGCGTACGCCTCACGCGTGCGCGGTCCCGATTGCGGGACGCGCTGCAATCCGCGACGTCGGGAGAGCACGATGGACGACATTGAACGCCTCATCCGCGAGGCCCGGCCCGAGTCCGGCACCCGCGATCGTCCGCTGAGCGCGCGGGCTGAGCGCGAGCTCGACGCGCTCGTCGGGAAGAATCAGCATCGTCGCGTCGCGGCGTTCGTGCTGGTGGCCGTCGTCGTCGCGGCCGTCGCGATCGCCGTCCCGGTCCTGATCCCCGAACCCGAACCACGCGTCGCCGCAGGCCCCGCCGAGATTGACCCCTCGACAGTGCTGCACGCCGCAGCGGAAAAACTGAGGGTGACGCAGAGCGCGCACACGGGGGACGAGGAGGGGACATTGCTCGACGGGCAGGGTTTCACGCCCGAGGCGCAGGCATCCCTGCTCGCATCCATCGAGCGAAACGGGAGCGCGGTCCGTGCCGAGCGCGGGACCGAAGACGGGTACGCGGTATGGCGGGTCACGCTCGACGACGGCGATCTCGTGATCAGGATCGACACCGGGCAGATCGTCGTCTTCGTCGATGAGGACGGGATCGAACACCGTCCGTAACGAACCCGGCGGATCGGCAACTACCTCTATGCGACCGATGGAGGACGATCATGACCACACGCACCCGGGCCGCCGCAATCGCCGCAGCGCTAGCTATTGCCGCTGGGCTGACAGCGTGCGGGCAGGCCACACCGCCGGTGCGAGCCGCCGCGCGCACGCCGGTCGTATCGCCGACGACGGATCCGTCGCCGTGCGGGTCCGGTGGTGCGCATAGCGACGAGGATACGAGCGGATACGTCACCGACGCGCTGGGCGAACCGGTCCTGGACACCTGGGGCGGATTCGGCGGCGGCGCCGCCATCGTGTGCATCGGAGTCATCGCCGACGACGGGTCGATCCAGGGGGCGATCGACGCGGAGTTCGGCGAGGGCAAGGCGCTTGTCGTTTCGATGTTTCCACGCAGCGACTACACCGTGACCACCCGCGCGCGGACGACTGTCGTCGACGACGGTGAGCGCCCGCCTCAACTCTGTGTCACCGCGGACGAACCGCTCCCGCCTCAGTGCGACGGCATCGACCTCGTCGGCTGGGATTGGGGATCCGTCGGTGGCGCGTACGAAGAACATGGCGGGGTGCGGTGGGGCGATTACTTCGTAACGGGCACGTATTCGTTCGATACTGACGAACTGACCGTCGAGAGCGCGACGGCGGACGGGCCCGACATCGGCTTTGCGTGGGATTCTCCTGCCGGCGTGTGCCCGGACGGGAGCGCTCGAACCCCGGAGGAGCTGCGCGCGATCTACGACCAGGACGCGACGGGATTCCTGGAGCGTGAACTGGGCATCCACAGCTATTGGTGGGGCGATGACGGTTGCGGCAAGCTCGCCATAGGTGTCGCCTTCGATGACGGGCGGCTCCAACATGTATTCGGTGAACAGCCGCGCGACGGCGGCGTCCTCATCGTTCCGCTGCTCCGCGAAACCCAATAACCCCCGTTCAGCGCGCGGTCAAGTGGGCACGATAAGATCGACTGCTTCGGTTTTCGGAGCGAACTCCAACGACCCAGAAGGATCCCTTCATGGCGCTTGCCACCCGTTCAGATCTCCGTAACGTCGCGATCATCGCCCACGTCGACCACGGCAAGACCACGCTGGTCGACGCCATGCTCCGCCAGACCGGCTCGTTCGGCGACCACGAGCACGTTGACGAGCGCGCTATGGACTCGAACGACCTCGAGCGCGAAAAGGGCATCACGATCCTCGCCAAGAACACGGCGATCACCTACAACGGCGAGCACACCGATACGCCCGTCACGATCAACGTCGTCGACACCCCCGGTCACGCCGACTTCGGCGGCGAGGTCGAGCGCGCGCTGTCGATGGTGCACGGCGTCGTGCTCCTCGTCGACGCGTCCGAGGGCCCGCTCCCGCAGACCCGCTTCGTGCTCCGCAAGGCGCTCGAGTCGAAGATGCCCGTGATCCTGCTCGTGAACAAGACCGACCGCGGCGACGCGCGCATCGAAGAGGTCGAGGGCGAGGCGCAGGACCTGCTGCTCGGCCTCGCCGGCGACCTCGTCGACGATGTGCCCGACCTCGACGTCGACGCGCTGCTCGACGTGCCGGTCATCTACGCCTCGGGTCGCGCGGGTGCCGCCAGCTGGAACCGTCCCGCGAACGGCGAGCTGCCCGACAACGACAACCTCGAGCCGCTCTTCGAGGCGATTCTCAAGCACGTTCCGGCTCCGACCTACGACGACGAGGCCCCGCTGCAGGCGTGGGTCACGAACCTCGACTCGTCGACGTTCCTCGGCCGCCTCGCGCTGCTGCGCGTCGTGAACGGCACCCTCAAGAAGGGGCAGACCGTCGCCTGGGTCCGTTCCGACGGATCGGTGCAGAACGCCCGCATCACCGAGCTGCAGATGACGAAGGCGCTCGACCGCTACCCGGCCGAGCAGGCCGGTCCCGGCGACATCGCGGTCATCGCGGGCTTCGAGGACATCATGATCGGCGAGACGATCGCCGACCCCAACGACGTTCGTCCGCTGCCGCAGATCGAGATCGACGAGCCCAGCATCTCGATGACGATCGGCACCAACACCTCGCCGCTGGCCGGCAAGGTCAAGGGACACAAGCTCACCGCTCGCATGGTCAAGGAGCGTCTGGACCGCGAGCTCATCGGTAACATGTCGATCCGCGTGAACGACATCGGTCGCCCGGACGCGTGGGAGGTGCAGGGTCGCGGTGAGCTTCAGCTCGCGATCCTCGTCGAGAACATGCGCCGCGAGGGCTTCGAGCTCACGGTCGGCAAGCCGCAGGTCGTGACCCGCAAGGACGAGAACGGTCAGACCACCGAGCCGTGGGAGCAGCTCACGATCGACTCGCCGGAGGAGTACCTCGGCGCGATCACGCAGCTGCTCGCCGCCCGCAAGGGCCGCATGGAGTCGATGACGAACCACGGAACGGGCTGGATCCGCATCGAGTTCGCCGTTCCGAGCCGTGGTCTCATCGGCTTCCGCACCCAGTTCCTCTCGATCACGCGCGGTACCGGTATCGCCAACGCGCTGTCGACCGGCTACGGTCCGTGGGCCGGAAACATCGATGCCCGTGCGCAGGGCTCGATCGTCGCCGACCGTGCGGGCGTTGTCACGCCCTTCGCCATGATCGCCCTGCAGGAGCGCATGTCGTTCTTCGTCGGCCCCACTGAGGAGGTCTACGAGGGCATGGTCATCGGCGAGAACTCGCGCGCGGATGACATGGACGTGAACATCACGAAGGAGAAGAAGCTCACGAACATGCGTTCGGCGACGTCCGACTCCTTCGAGTCGATGACCCCGCCGCGCCGCCTGTCGCTCGAGGAGTCGCTCGAGTTCGCGAACGAGGACGAGTGCGTCGAGGTGACCCCGGAGGCCGTGCGCATCCGCAAGGTCGAGCTCGACCAGGTCATCCGCGGACGCGAGGCCTCGCGCCGCAAGCGCCAGGGCTGATCTCATGACGTGGCCGGCCCGCATCGTGACCTGGATCCTCGCTCTCGTGGCGGGATCCGTGTTCGGCGTGGCCGGCACCATCACCCACGCGTACCGGGCCGGCTCGATTCCCGTCGGGCTGGCCCTCGCGTGCGTGGGGTGCGCCGCGTTGCTCGTCGCGGTGCGCCTGCTGATCGAAGAGCGCGGCGTCGTCTGGTGGTGCGGCCTCGGCATGATCGGCGCGATGGCGCTGTTCTCCGGCCGAGGGCCCGGCGGATCCGTCGTGGTGCCGCAGGCGGTTGAGGGGGAGTTCCCCTACGGCATCGCCTGGATGGGTCTGCTGACGCTGATCGTGGTGATCGTCGCCGCCTGGCCCCGCATCCGCCTCTCCCATTCCGCCGCCGAGTAAGGCTTTCCTTCAAGGCGACGGTCAGTTCGCGCGGCTAGAATGAAGCCGTGACTTACGTGATCGCCCTTCCCTGTGTCGACGTCAAAGACCGGGCCTGCATCGATGAGTGTCCGGTCGACTGCATCTACGAGGGCGAGCGCAGTCTCTATATCCATCCCGACGAGTGCGTCGACTGCGGCGCCTGCGAGCCCGTGTGCCCCGTCGAGGCGATCTACTACGAGGACGATCTGCCGGATGAGTGGGAAGACTACTACAAGGCCAACGTCGAGTTCTTCGAGGGCGTCGGCTCTCCGGGCGGTGCCGCCAAGGTCGGAGTGATCCCGAAGGACCACCCCATCATCGCCGCGCTTCCTCCTCAGGGCGAGTAAGCCCGTGTCGATCAACGATCTCGACGACTATCCCTGGGACAAAGTCACGCCGTTCGCCGAACGGGCGCGCCAGCATCCCGACGGCATCTGCGATCTATCGATCGGATCACCGACCGACCCCACGCCAGCAATCATCCGCGACGCGCTGATCGAGGCCACCGACGCTCACGCCTATCCGACGGCGGCGGGCACGGCAGAGGTCCGCGCCGCGATCCGCGGCTGGTACGAGCGGCGCCGCGGCGTCGTCGGCCTGGCGGACGCCAATGTCATCCCCACGATCGGATCGAAGGAGCTCGTGGCCTTGCTGCCGCTGCTCCTCGGTCTCGGCGAAGGCGATGTCGTCGTGCACCCGCGCGCCGCCTATCCGACGTACGACGTCGGTGCGCGCGTCGCGGGTGCGACTCCTGTTGCGGCCGACGACCCGGCCGAGTGGCCCGCGGGCACGAAGCTCGTCTGGATCAACTCGCCGGGCAACCCGGACGGTCGCGTCTGGAGCGCGGAGGAGTTGCGCGCCGCGGTGGTCCGCGCACGCGAGATCGGTGCGGTCATCGCGAGCGACGAGTGCTACGCCGAACTCGGCTGGGACGCGCCGTGGGATGCCGAACGGATCCCGAGCATCCTGGATCCACGGGTGGCGGGCGATTCGCGAGCCAACCTGCTGAGCGTCTACTCGCTCAGCAAGCAATCGAACCTCGCCGGCTACCGGGCGGCATTCGTCGCCGGCTGCTCGAAGGTCGTCGGCCAGCTGCTGAAGAACCGCAAGCACCTGGGGCTCATGCCGCCGGCACCCGTGCAGCACGCGATGGCCGTCGCGCTCGGCGACGACGAGCACGTCGATCGTCAACGCGAGATCTATCGCGCCCGTCGAGAGGCCCTGAAGCCTGCCGTGGAAGCCGCGGGATTCCGCGTCGACGGCAGCGAGGCGGGGCTGTACCTCTGGATCACCGAGGGCCGCGGAGCCTGGGAGTCGATGGGGCGCCTCGCCGAACTCGGGATCCTGGCCGGACCGGGCGTCTTCTACGGCGACCACTACCCGAACCATGTGCGGCTCTCGCTCACGGCGAGCGACGAGCGCATCGCAGAGGCGGCAGCGCGTCTTCGAGTCGCCGCGGTTTAGTGCATCCCGCTAGCTAAATTCCACATACATTAACGAAATCCACATGGGCCTCCCGGTGCCGGTAGGCTATGGCGGGATCACCGCGCACCACGCGGGCGATTCCACCGCTTGAACACAGACGAATGCGAGGAGGCGCCGTGAGCGACGCGGGAACCCTGCCCGAGAAGGCCACTCTGACGATCGGTGACAAGATCGCCGAATTCCCGGTTCTGCCGGCGGTCGACGGCAAGCCGACGATCGACGTATCGACCCTCTCGAAGCAGACCGGTTACACGGCCCTCGACTACGGGTTCGTGAACACGGCGTCGACGAAGTCGGCCATCACCTACATCGACGGCGAAGCGGGCATCCTGCGTCACCGCGGATATCCGATCGAGCAGCTGGCCGCGAACTCGAGCTTCCTCGAGGTCGCCTGGCTGCTGATCTACGGCGAACTGCCGACCGCCGACCAGCTCGGCGAGTTCGACGAGAAGATCCGTCGCCACACGCTGCTGCACGAGGACCTCAAGCGCTTCTTCTCGGCGCTTCCCTCGGGAGCGCACCCCATGGCGGTGCTCTCGTCGGCGACCAGCGCCCTGTCGACCTACTACTCGGACCAGTCGGACCCCGACAACCCCGAGCACGTCGACATGAACATCATTCGTCTCCTCGCGAAGCTCCCGGTTGTCGCCGCCTACGCCCACAAGACCGCGAACGGTCAGGCGTTCCTGTACCCCGACAACTCGCTGAGCTACGTCGAGAACTTCCTGCGCCTCAACTTCGGCGTGATGGCTGAGCCCTACGAGGTCAACCCCGTCATGGCGAAGGCGCTCGAGCGCCTGCTGATCCTGCACGAGGACCACGAGCAGAACGCATCGACCTCGACCGTCCGCCTCGTCGCCTCGACCGGCGCGAACCAGTTCGCCTCGGTCTCGGCCGGCATCCAGGCGCTCTCGGGCCCGCTGCACGGCGGCGCGAACGAGGCCGTTCTGCGGATGCTCGGTCAGATCCGCGACTCCGGCGAGAGCGTCGCCCGTTTCGTCGAGCGCGTGAAGAACAAGGAAGACGGCGTGAAGCTCATGGGCTTCGGTCACCGCGTCTACAAGAACTACGACCCTCGCGCCAAGATCGTCAAGGCCTCGGCCGACGAGGTGCTCGAGGCGCTCGGCGTGAACGACCCGCTGCTCGACATGGCGAAGGAACTCGAAGAGATCGCCCTCAACGACGAGTACTTCCAGGCGCGCAACCTGTACCCGAACGTCGACTTCTACACCGGCGTCATCTACAAGGCGATGGGCTTCCCGACGAGCGTCTTCACGGTGCTCTTCGCGATCGGCCGCCTGCCGGGCTGGCTCGCGCAGTGGCGCGAGCAGAACCTCGACCGCCAGGGCAAGATCGGCCGCCCGCAGCAGCTCTACGTCGGCCCCGCCGAGCGCGACTACCCGCTCTGAGCCCCGCGGGCACACCGCTGGCGGCGTTGTCGATCGCTCGACGCATCTCGGTGCGCCTTCGCTCCTCCGCCTTGCCATCGACGCCCCGCGCGTCTCAGAGAGCTGAGCGCACCCGAGCAGAAAGACGGCCGCCCCTCGTGACGAGGGACGGCCGTCTTTCTGGGTGTCAGGCGTGCAGGGCCTCGTTCAGCGTGACGCCGACGCCCGTGCGCTTGCGGGCCTCGATGGAGCCCGTGACCGAGTTGCGCAGGAACAGCACGCCGTTCACGCCCGACAGCTGTGCCGCCTTCACTGCCTGGAAGGATCCGTCGGCCGTCTGCGGCTCGTCGACGAGCACGACCTTGGTGCCGGCGGTGATGTAGAGGCCGGCCTCGACGACGCAGTCGTCGCCCAGCGAGATGCCGATGCCCGAGTTCGCGCCGAGCAGGCTGCGCGACCCCACGGATACGCGGTGCGTGCCGCCGCCCGAGAGCGTGCCCATGATCGACGCGCCGCCGCCGATGTCCGACCCGTCGCCGACGACGACGCCCTGCGAGATGCGACCCTCGACCATCGAGGTGCCGACCGTGCCGGCGTTGAAGTTGACGAATCCTTCGTGCATGACGACGGTTCCGGGCGCGAGGTGCGCGCCGAGCCGGACGCGGGAACCGTCGGCGATGCGCACGCCCTGAGGCAGCACGTAGTCGGTCAGACGCGGGAACTTGTCCTGCGCGTATACCTGGATGCTTGCGCGCTTCATCGAGGCGAGGTTCGCCGCGGCGAACTCGGGCGTCGTCGGGCCCGCGTTCGTCCATGCATTGTTCGGCAGATGGGCGAAGATTCCGTCGAGGTTGATCGTGTTGGGCGCGACGAGCAGGTGCGAGAGCAGGTGCAGGCGCAGATAGGCGTCCGACACCGAAGCGACGGCCGCGTCGAGGTCGATCTCCACCTCGACAACGCTCGTCGACGTACCGAGACGCTCGTCGGATCCGGTCTGCGGCTCGAGCGCAGCGCGCTCTGCGGCCGCGTCGCGGCCCGCGAGCGAGCCCAGAGCGGGGGAGGGGTACCAGGTGTCGAGAATGGATCCGTCGGCCGCCGCGGTGGCGATGCCGACGCCGGAGGCCCAGCGCGTTTCAGTCATACCTCAAGGCTAATAGGCTGGGGGCATGCTCGATCTCACCGCATCCGCCGTCCAGATCACTCGCGATATCTGCGACGTCCCGAGCGAGTCCGGCAACGAGAAGGCCCTGGCCGACCTCGTCGAACGGGCGCTCGCGGCGTATCCGCACCTCGAGGTGATCCGCGACGGCGACGCGATCGTCGCGAGGACGAATCTGGGGCGCGACACGCGCGTCATCATTGCGGGGCACCTCGACACGGTGCCGATCAACGACAACCTGCCGACGCGCACGGTGGAAGAGGACGGCGCACAGTACCTCTGGGGTCGCGGCACGGTCGACATGAAGGCGGGCGTCGCGGTGCAGCTCAAGCTTGCGGCGGAGCTCGCCGATCCGGTCCACGACATCACGTGGGTCTGGTACGACAACGAGGAAGTCGCGGCGGCGAAGAACGGCCTCGGTCGCCTGGCGCGTACGCGGCCCGAACTGCTCGAGGGATCCTTCGCAATCCTCGGCGAGCCATCGAACGGCGGCATCGAGGGCGGCTGCAACGGCACGCTCCGCGCCGTGGTGCGCACCCGCGGCATGCGCTCACACAGTGCGCGCAGCTGGAAGGGCGAGAACGCAATCCACTTCGCGGCCCCGATCCTCTCGAAGCTCGCGGGCTACACCGCAAGGACGATCGCCGTCGACGGCCTCGAGTACCGCGAGGGACTCAACGCCGTCCGGATCTCGGGGGGCGTCGCGGGCAACGTCATCCCGGATCTCTGCGAGGTCGAGGTGAACTATCGTTTCGCACCGGACAAGACCGCCGACGAGGCGGTGCGTCGTGTGAAGGCCTTCTTCGACGAGTACGAGGTCGAGATCACCGATCTCGCGGGCGGTGCGCGCCCCGGTCTCGACGCGCCGCTGGCGCGCTCGTTCGCCGAGGCCGTCGGCGGCGTTCCCAAGCCCAAGTACGGCTGGACCGACGTTGCGCGCTTCAGCGAGCTCGGGATCCCGGCCGTCAACTACGGCCCGGGCGACGGCCAGCTGGCGCATCACGATGAAGAGCGGGTGCCCGTCTCGCAGATCGAAGCCGTCGAGCAGGGGCTACGGGCATGGCTCAGCGCGCGCTGACCCGTCCCCGCCTGCATACCCTCATCACGCTGCCCGCGTGGGCGCGCGTGCTCGTGGTGTATCTCTCGGCGCGCATCGTCACGACGCTGCTCATCGCGCTCAGCTCGGCTCTTGCCCCCGCGGACGGCCGACACGGACCGCACCCGTCGATCCTCGACTACATCGCTGCTTGGGATGCCGCCTGGTATCGCGAGATCGCGCTCAACGGCTATCCCGATGAGATCCCCGTCGACGGCCACGGCCAGGCGCAGCAGAACGCGTGGGCCTTCATGCCGGTCTACCCGTGGCTGGCGCGGATCCTCGCCGCCGCCGTTCCCGGCGCGGGTTTCGGATCTGACGATGTCTGGGCCGTCGCGAACGCGTGGGCGATCGCCGCGGCGGTGATCTCGCTCGTCGCGGGCTTCTTCGCATGCTGGGGTGTCCACGCGCTCCTCGCGGACCGCATCGGGCGGATCCGTGCCCTGTGGGGCGTCGCCTTCGTCGCCTTCGGTCCGCTCGCGCTCATGTTCCAGGTCGGCTATGCGGAGGCGCTCTTCCTCGCTCTCATCGTGTGGGCGCTCGTCGCAATACGGCGCGAGTCGTGGTGGTGGCTGTACGCGATCATCCCCGTCATGGCCTTCACCCGGCCGGGCGAGCTCGCGCTGCCCCTCACGATCGCGCTGTACGGCCTCTGGCGGATCCGGCACCGCGCCGCGCGGCCGATTCGCCGCGCCGAGGTCGGCCACATCCTCGCGACCGGTGCGCTCGGTTCCGTGCTGGGCTTCGCATGGCCCGTCATCGCCAACACCGTCACCCGCAACCCCAATGCCTACTTCGAGACCGAACTGTCGTGGCGGCGAGGCTGGGTCGGCGAGCAGTCCGACTTCTTCCCCGGCGACGGCTGGATCCAGGCGGCGCGCGCCTGGTCGGGAATCTGGGGTGTGCCGCACCTCTACGGATACGCGCTCCTGGCGCTTCTGGTCGCCTGCGCCATCGGCCTGTTCTTCCTGCCGTCGGTGCGCGCGCTCGGCATCGAGACGCGGCTGTGGGGCGCGAGCTACCTCGTCTATGCGGCGCTCGTCGTGTTCCCCCAGTCGAGCGTGTTGCGGCTGCTCCTGCCCCTCGCGCCGCTCGCCGCCGGGGCCCTTGCGACACCGCGCCTGCTGCGCTCGTCGCGGATACTCATCCTCGTCGCACTCACGGCGTTGCAGTTCTGGTGGATGCACGCGATGTACGGGCTCGGTAACACGTTCTATCTGATTCCGTGACGCCGCGTGACACTCCGAAAGCCCGATCCCTGAACAAACCCCCTGTAGAATGGGTATGACCAATCTAGAAGGGGAGCTACCTATGGCTGCAATGAAGCCTCGCACCGGAGACGGGCCCATGGAGGCCGTGAAGGAAGGGCGCCTCATCATCGTTCGCGTCCCGCTCGAAGGCGGCGGACGCCTTGTTGTCTCGGTGAACGACGAAGAAGCGAAGGAACTGCACGGCGTTCTCGCGAGTGTCGTCGAGGCAGCCTGAGCTACCTGACAACGAAGGGCCGGATCCGAACGGATCCGGCCCTTCGTTCTGCTTATGCGCGGGGGAGCGCGATCTGCAACAGGCCCTCCTCGGCCGTATGCAAGGACGCGAACACCGACGACGATCCGAGCGTCTCCGAGATGAGGTTCCGCAGATCGCTCGTGTGCGCGTCCCTCGCCACCGGATCCGCGACCCGCCCTCCGGCGAGCACTCGCGGCACCAGGACCACGCCGCCGGGCCGCGCCAGGCGCAGTCCGTGGGCGACGTAGTCGATGATCTGATCCTGGTCCGCGTCGATGAACACGACGTCGTACGCGGCCTCGTTCATGCGCGGCAACACGTCGGCCGCGCGTCCGCGGATCGCGCGCACGCGCGCCGAGGGCACCCGGGCAGCCGCGAACGCCTCGCGCGCCGCCGCCAGGTGCTCCGGCTCCTTATCGATCGTCGTCAGGACCGCGTCGGGTGCGCCGTGCAGCAGCCATAGGCCGGAGACGCCCGCACCCGTTCCGATCTCGATCATCGAACGCGCGCCGATCGCCGCCGTCATCACGGCGCACTGTGCCCCCACCGAGGGACTGATCGGCGCCGCGCCCAGCTCCAAGGCGGCCTGGCGCGCCCGGGAGATCACCTCGGGCTCGACGACCTGTTCGCGGGCGAAACGTGCGACGGCGGAGCTGCTCATAGGATCAACATTAACGACCCCGGGCTGTCAAGGATCTTCGGGCGCATCCCAGTAGGCTGATGCCATGGGTTTCAGCATCGAGAAGATCATCATGATCGCGGTCATCGCCGCGATTCTGATCGGTCCTGAACGCCTGCCTCAAGCCGCCGAATGGCTCGCTCGCACAACGAAGAAGGTGCGCGGGTACGTGCAGGGCGCGCGCAGCCGAGTCGAGCAGGAAGTCGGCGAGGAGTTCGGCGAGGTCGACTGGAAGAAGCTCGACCCTCGCCAGTACGATCCCCGCCGCATCATCCGCGAGGCGCTGCTCGATGATGCGCCCGTTGCCGCACCGGCAGCCGCGACCACGACGGTTCGACCGCCGCGCACCACGCCGCTCGTTCCCCACACCTTCTCGGCCGACGACCTGCCGCCCTTCGACGACGAGGCGACGTAACCCGCTCTCGACTAGCGCGTCGTGAACGGAAGGCTCCGTGTCGCCAGCCCCCGGCCCGTAGTCGCGATGCGCTCCGCGATCTCGGTGATCGCCTGAGCCGAGGGATCCTCCGGATGCGCGATGACGAACGGGATGCCCTCGTCACCGTCGGCTCGGAGCGCCGGGCTGAGGGGCACGGATCCGAGCAATGGCGCGCCGTCGCCGAGAGCGCGCGCGACCTCCTCGCCGCCGCCGGATCCGAACAGGTCCATAACGGATCCGTCGGGCATGACCATCGCCGACATGTTCTCGATGACCCCGATGACCTTCTGGCCGACCTGGCGGGCCACGAGGCCGGAGCGGATCGCGACATCGCTCGCGGCCGGCTGCGGGGTCGTGACGACGACGACCTCGGCGCCGGGCAGCAGGTGCCCCGCTGAGATCGCGATGTCGCCCGTGCCGGGGGGCATGTCGAGCAACAGCACGTCGAGGTCGCCGAAGAACACGTCCGTGAGGAACTGCTGCAGCGTGCGGTGCAGCATGGGACCGCGCCACATGACCGCGCCGGGGGTGGAGCCGTCGGACTGCCGTAGAAACATACCGATCGATATCGTCTTCACATCGTGCGCGATGGGCGGCAGGATCATGTCGCCCACCTGCGTCGGCTGCACGGCCTCGCCGTTCTCGACGAGACCGAGAAGCTGCGGGATCGAGAAGCCGTGCACATCGGCGTCGACGAGGCCCACCTTGAGGCCGCGCCCGGCGAGCGCTACGGCGAGGTTCGCGGTGAGCGTCGATTTGCCGACGCCGCCCTTGCCGCTGGTGACGGCGATGACGCGGGTCAGGGAATCCTCGCCGAACGGGTTGCGCTTGGCGGGGCCCCGCAGCTTCTCGGTGAGCGCCTGCCGCTCGGCGGGCGTCATCACACCCACCTCGATCGTCACGTCACGGCCCTGGGCTGCGGCCTCGGCCGCGGCTCGCACGTCGGCCTCGATGCGGTTCGCGGCGGGACACCCCACGATCGTGAGCACGATGCCGACCTCAACGCTCGTGTCGGTCGCCGTGACGCCCCTGACCATGTCGAGCTCCGAGAGCGGACGGCGCAGCTCGGGGTCGGTCACGCGGCCGACGGCCTCGCGGATCCGGTGTTCGATGCCTGATCCGTGAACTGCCGGATCCGTGTCGCGGGGGGAAGCGCTCATGGCTGGTTCTCGTCGTTTCGTATGGTGCGGTCAGCGGGGACAGGGGCAGGAGGCGTCTCCGCGCTCTACGCGCCCTCGCGGCGCAGTTCTTCGCGGATCTCGTCCCGGAGCTCCGCACGCAGCTCGGCGCGGATCTCCTCGCGCAGCTCCTCGTGAAGGGTGTCGTGCGCGGCGTCGCGGGAGACGTCGCGCAGGGCGTCCCGCAGGGTCTCGCGCGTGATCTGCTCTTTCTGCAGATCCGCGAGCGTGAGGCGCAGCGATACGATCTCGCGCGCCAGATACTCGGTGTCGGCGAGGTTGCGCTCCGCACGCTGACGGTCGTTCTCGAGAGCGACGCGGTCTCGATCGTCCTGTCGGTTCTGCGCGAGCAGTAGGAGGGGAGCGGCATACGACGCCTGGAGCGACAGGATCAGCGTCAGGGCCGTGAAGCCGATCGCGGCCGAGTCGAAGCGCCAGGGCTCGGGCGCGAGCGTGTTCCAGGCCATCCAGAGCAGACAGAAGACCGTGAGGATGAGCAGGAACGACGGCGTGCCCATCGCGCGGGCGATCCACTCGGTGGCGCGTCCGAACCGGTCGCTCGTGTGTACCGAGTCATCGATGCGAGGGCGGCGTCCGCGGACGAAGCGGCCGCTTTCTCCGCGCGCCATCACGGCTCCACCGTCCGGATCGTGCCCGTCTCCATCGCGGGGATCGGGTCGTCCTCATCGTGCGAGCGCCAGTCGTCCGGCAACAGCGAGTCGAGCACGTCGTCGACCGTGACGGCCCCGAGCAGGCGATGCGCGCGGTCCACGACGGGCATCGACACGAGGTCGTAGGTTGCGAGGCGTCTCGCGACCTCCGCGCCTGTCGACTCGGCCTGCACCGGTTCGATCGATTCGTCGAGGATGGCGCCGATGCGCTCGTGCGGCGGGTAGCGCAGCATGCGCTGGAAGTGCACGGCCCCGAGATAATGACCCGTCGGCGTCTCATAGGGCGGCAGCGTCACGTAGACGCTCGCCGCGAGCGCCGGATGCAGCTCATGACGGCGGATTCGCGCCAGCCCCTCCGCGATCGTCGCGTCGGCCGGCATGATGATGGGCTCGGTCGTCATGAGACCGCCGGCCGTGTTGGGACCGTAGCGCAGGATGAGGCGCACGTCGTCGGCCTCCTCAGGCTCCATCATCTGCAGCAGCTGCTCGCTTCGCTCATCGCTCAGCTCGCCGAGGACGTCGGCTGCGTCGTCGGGGTCCATCTCGTCGAGGACGTCGGCCGCGCGCTCGTTGCCGATCGCGTCGAGGATCGCGACCTGGTCATCCTCGGGCATCTCCTCGAGAGCGTCCGCGAGGCGCTTGTTGCTCAGCTCGGAGACGACCTCGATCATGCGCGACTCCGGCAGATCCAGCAGGGCGCCCGCGAGGTCGGCCGGCAACAGCTCGGCATAGCTCTGCGCGAGCTGTTCGGCCGATTGCGGCTGGCCGGGTGCCTGCCGTTCACGCATCTCGTCCCACGTCGCGAACACGGTCGGGCCCTTCGAGAAGGGAGACGCGCTCGTGCGCGGCTTGCGCAGGTAGAGCTGGCCGATCGACCACTCGCCGATACGGTTCGGCTCGATCGCCGCATCCTCGATCACCGCGGATCCGGAGCCGTCCGCGAGTTCCACGCGGCGGCCGACGATCTCGGCCATGATGCGCCGCTCGTCGGCGCGCGGCTCGAAGCGGCGCACATTGATGAGTCCCGTCGTGATGACCTGTCCCTGCGCGATTGACGTCACGCGGCCGATCGACACGAACACCTGACGGCGCCCCGGGATCTCGAGCACGAGCCCGATCACGCGGGGCGACGAATCGCTTCGATACACGACCACGACGTCGCGTACCTTGCCGAGCCGATCACCCGCCGGATCGAAGACGGGGCAGCCGGCCAACCGACCAACGAAAACCCTCTGCATGCTCACGACACCAGAGTAGTCGCCGCGGGTAAACAGTCTCACAGCGGGCGCATAGCGTGCACCGGGCTCGCGACACAGCACCGTGGGACAATGGAATGCATGAGCATGATGAACATGGCGCTGCCGACCCCCGATGTGGGCGAGACCGTCGCGACCTACTCGAAGTACGAGGGCGCGCAGCGGGCGGTGTCGAAGCTCATCGAGAAGGAAATCCCGGCCCGCGACATCGCGATCGTCGGCAAGGGCCTGCGTTCCGTCGAGAAGGTCACGGGCAAGCTCGGCTGGGGCCGCGCGGCGTGGCAGGGCGCGATGAACGGCCTGCTGCTCGGCATGCTCATCGCGGCGTTCGCCGTGATCTGGGTACCCGACGCGAGCATGGCGATGATCGGAGGCGTCCTGCTCATCGGCGTCGCGTTCGGCATGGCCCTGCGCATCCTCAACTACTCGCTCGTGCGTCGCCGCCGCGACTACGCCAGCATGATGACGATCACGGCCGAGCGTTACGAGGTCGCGGTGACCGGCCTCTACACGTCGAAGTCGCGCGAGATCCTCAGCACCACCAAGCCGCGGACGACCGTCTCGCGCCCGCCGTCGATGGACCCGCCCCAGTACGGGGTGCGCATCACCGACCAACCGCGCGCCGCAGCTCCCGAGACGGGAACGGGCCCGGCGGATCCTGGATCCCCCGAGCCCGCTCCGGAAGCCGAGAACTCGGCTCAGTCCCGCGACTGAACCCACGCCTCGATCTCGTCGGCGGTGCGCGGAATCGCGGCCGACAGGCTCACCGGGCCGTCCTCGGTCATGAGGATGTCGTCCTCGATGCGCACGCCGATGCCGCGGTACTCGGCCGGAACGGTCTCATCGTCGATCTGGAAGTACAGGCCCGGTTCGATCGTGAAGATCATGCCGGGTTCGACGGTGCCGCCGTAGTACATCTCGCGGCGCGCCTGGGCGCAGTCGTGCACGTCGAGGCCGAGATGGTGGCTCGTGCCGTGCACCATGTAGCGGCGCTGCTGGCCGCCCTTGGCGGCGTCGAGCGCTTCCTGGGCCGTGACCGGCAACAGGCCCCACTCGGCGGTGCGCTCCGCAATGATCTTCATGGCCGTGTCGTGCAGCTCGCGGAACATCATGCCGGGCCTTGCCGCCGCGAACGCCGCGTCGGCGGCCTCACGCACGGCCTCGTAGACTTTGCGCTGAACCGGCGTGAACTCGCCGCTCACGGGGATCGTGCGGGTGATGTCGGCGGTGTAGAGGCTGTCGAGCTCGACGCCCGCGTCGACGAGCATCAGGTCGCCGGGCTTCACGGCGCCGTCGTTGCGGGTCCAGTGCAGGTAGCAGGCGTGCGGACCGGAGGCCGCGATCGTGTCGTAGCCCTCCCAGTTGCCGTCGGTCCGGGCGCGGAGGTGGAAGACGCCCTCGACGACGCGCTCGCCGCGGGGGTGCTCGATGATCCGGGGGAGCTCGCGCACGATGTCGTCGAAGCCCTTCGCCGTGACGTCGACGGCGAGCTGCATCTGGGCGATCTCGTAGGAGTCCTTGACGAGACGCAGTTCGCTGACAGCGCTCGTGAGCCCCTCGTGCTCGTCCACGACGAGGTCGTCGTCGCCTGGAACGAAGTTCTCGAGGTGGTCGGTCTCAATGCCGAGGTCGGCGGACACCGCCTGGAGTGATGGGCGGGGGCCCACCCAGAACTCGCCGATCGTGGCGTCGCGATAGAACTCGGGGGTATCGCGAGTCGCTCGGTCGCGCAGGAACAGGGTCACGTCGTGCGTCTCGCCCGCAGGATCGAACACGAGCACCGACTCGGCGACGGCGTCGGCTCCCCAGCCGGTGAGATGCGCGAACGCGGAGTGCGCGCGGAACGGGAAGTCGGTGTCGTTCGACCGCTGCTTGAAATCGCCCGCCGGGACGACGAGGCGCCGACCCACGAACTGTGCGCTGAGGGCGTCGCGGCGCTTGGCGGCGTAGGCGGCGGCTTCGCGCGGGGCGGGGATCTCGTCGTCTCGATCTGCCCAGCCGGTCCCGATCGTGTCGAGGAAGCCCTGGGGGAACGGCTGACGGCGGTTCGTATTGCTGTCGGTCGTCGTGGATTCGCTGGTGTCGCTCATGACACCAGGGTAGTCACTGCGGCTGATCAGCCGGCAGGATCCAGCTGGACGACGAGCGGCCGGTGGTCGCTGCCGTCTGCGTTCTCGATGACCGCGGATCCGCTGAGGGTCCAGTTGCTCGTCGCGAAGACATGATCGATCGGGGCACCGAGCAGCTCGGGAACCGACGCCGGCCACGTGCCGGCCGCACCGTTGCCGGTGCGGGTCGCGGCGTCGTAGCAGTACCCCAGGTCGGCATCTCCCTGTCCGAGACGAGCCATGTGGTCGATGGTTGCGTTGAAGTCGCCTGCCATGATCACGTTTCCGTCGACGCACTGATCCGCGAGCCAGCTGAGGTCGTGCCGCCACTGGTCGAGGTAGCGCGGTTGAGGGGCGACGGCATGGGCGGCGACGACGATCGGCCCTGTGCCGTCGACCGGCATGGCGATCGCGGAGGGAAGCACGGTGGTGCCGTCGGATGACGCGTCGATGACCGAATAGTCGCCGAGCTCGGGCGAGATGAGAAGCGTCGTCTGCCAGGCATCCGGTCCGCGCTCGATGTCTTCGTTGTACGCCTCGGTGTGCACCCACATCGGATGACCGAGGTCGCGCATGAGGACCGCGACCTGCTCACCGGTCGCCTCGGTGGTCTCGGGGAGCGCCACGATGTCGGCCTCCATCGCGACCGCCGTCTGTGCGATCTGTTCGGCGCTCGTCGCCTCGCCGGCGGTGTTCCAGCTCATGACGCGCACGCTGTCGTCCTGCTTCTCGGGCAGCGTATCGGATCCGTAGCCGCGCAGACCGAGCGTGACACCGCCGCAGATGGCCGCCAGCACGCTCACGAACGCCATCGACACGGCGAAGCCGCGAATGCGGCGCGAGGCCGCGAGCAACAGGAACAGCACTGCGAGAACGGCGAATCCCGCGACGGATGCTCCTCGGAGGGCGACGATGTGCGCGATCCCGATCGTGTGCTCGAGACGGAAGAACTGCGGCCAGGTGAGGACCGCCGCCGCGCACGCGAAGATGACCGTTACCAGGACACCGAGCGAACGCATCACGGGGCGAGCCTACGCACGAGCGCTGGGAAAACGCGTAGGCGGGGGCGTGCGAAACCTGCGCGTTGGCCTAGTGTCGCGTGTTCGAAAGGCCTCGTGGCTCGGCGCGGCGTCGCGCGCCCGTCCTCGTGTCGTCCGCGCCGACACCGCACCGACCATCCGAGAACTTTCGACACGCGCCACTAGGATCCTTTCGTGCGACACGATCTTCCGGCCCCCGCGGACCTCCATCTGCATTCGACCTTCTCGGATGGAACGGAGTCGCCCGCGGAGGTCGTCGCCCGTGCCGCGGAGGCGGGGCTCGCCACGATCGCGCTCACCGATCACGACACGGTCGCAGGCTGGGACGAGGCGGCCGCCGCCTGCCGGACCGCGGGGCTGGCGCTGCTGCCGGGTATCGAGGTCAGCGCGAAGCATCGGGGTCGCAGCGTGCACGTGCTCGCGTATCTGCCGGATCCGACGGCGCCCGCTCTCCAACGGCTGATGGCGCGCGTGCGGGACGACCGCGTCGGCCGTGCCGAGCGGATCGCCCGCAACATCGCGCGCGACTTCCCCCTGACCTGGAACGACGTGCTCGCCCAGCGCACGGGCGATGCGACCGTCGGCCGACCGCACATCGCCGACGCCCTCATCGCCGCGGGCGTGGTCGAGAGCCGCGAGGAGGCTTTCGCCGCGATCCTGCACCCGGCCGGTCCCTATTACGTGGGACACGACGCCCCGGATCCGGGCGAGGTCGTCCGCGCCATCGCGGCGGCCGGCGGAGTCTCCGTCATCGCGCATCCCGCGGGTCGCGGCATGCTGCCCGACGACGTGATCCGTGCCCTCATTGCGGACGGGCTCGGCGGCTTCGAGCTCGACCACCGCGAGAACACCGCATCGGGCGTCGCGCACCTGCGAGGCTTCGTCGACGCCCACGGCCTCATCGTGACGGGGTCCAGCGACTACCACGGCCTCACCGGCAAGCCGAACCGGCCGGGCGAGAACACGACAGCCCCCGCCATGGTCGAGCGCATCGTGTGCGCGGCGAGCGGCGCGGATCCGATCCTTCCGTGAACGACGAAGCGGCCCTCCCATGGGGAAGGGCCGCTTCCTCACGACTTAGGCGCCCTGCGCGCCCTGGCCGGATGAACGGCGGCGGCGGCGACGGCGAGCCGGAGCGGGCTTGCCGTCATGGTGTTCCTTGCCGGTGCCGTCGTGCGTGCCCTGACCCTCATCGGTCTGCGTGCCCTCCGCGTTCGCCTGGCGGCGGCGGCGCGTGCGCTGGCCCGCCTCGCGCTTCGGCTTGTCCTCCTTCTTCGGCGCCGTCGTGATACGGCCCTTCGTACCCTCCGGGATGTCGAGATCCGCGTAGAGATGAGGGCTCGTCGAGTACGTCTCGACGGGCTCGGGCTGGCCGAAGTCGAGTGCACGGTTGATGAGTGCCCACTTGTGGAGGTCGTCCCAGTCGACGAACGTGACGGCGATGCCCTCGCGGCCCGCGCGCCCGGTGCGGCCGGCACGGTGCAGGTAGGTCTTCTCGTCGTCGGGGATCGTGTGGTTGATGACGTGCGTGACATCGTTCACGTCGATGCCGCGGGCGGCGACATCGGTCGCGACCATGACGTCCTTCTTGCCGGCCTTGAAGGCCGCCATCGAACGCTCGCGCTGCTCCTGGCCCATGTCGCCGTGCACGCCGCCCACGGAGAAACCGCGGTCCGTGAGCTCGTCGACGAGGCGCTGGGCCTGGCGCTTGGTGCGGGTGAAGATCACGGTCTTGCCTCGGCCGTTGGCCTGAAGGATGCGGCCGATGACCTCGTCCTTGTCGAGCTGGTGAGCGCGGTACACGATGTGGCGGATGTTCGCCTGCGTGAGTCCCTCGTCCGGGTCGGTCGCCCGGATGTGGATCGGGTTCGACATGAAGCGGCGGGCGAGTGCGACGATCGGTCCGGGCATCGTCGCGCTGAAGAGCTGTGTGTGACGCTTGGGGGCGACGCGCTGGAAGATCTTCTCGATGTCGGCGAGGAAGCCGAGGTCGAGCATCTTGTCGGCCTCGTCGAGCACGACCTCGGTCGCGTTCGACAGGTCGAGCAGGCCCTGACCCGCGAGGTCGATGAGGCGGCCCGGGGTGCCGACGACGATCTGGGCGCCCGCGCGAAGCTGCTCGATCTGGCCCTCGTAGGCCTTGCCTCCGTATATCGCGACGACGCTCGTCGAGCGGCCAGCGGTCAGCAGGTCCATGTCTTCGTACACCTGGGTCGCGAGCTCGCGCGTCGGCACGACGATGAGCGCCTTCACGCCGGGCTCGGGATCCTTGCCGAGACGCTGCACGACGGGAATGCCGAAGCCGAAGGTCTTGCCGGTACCCGTCTTGGCCTGGCCGATGACGTCCTGTCCCGGGAGCGAGATCGGAATCGTCTGCTCCTGAATCGGGAAGGCATCCTCGATGCCCTTCGTCGCCAGCTGGGCGACGATGTCCTCATCGATCGAGAGATCGGCGAACGCTGTCATGTGTGACTGCCTGTCTCGACGGCGCGGCGCCAGGTGACGCGGCCGCCGCCGGTGATGATGTCCACGCCTCTACTCATCTGCCACAGGCGCGGGGCCCCGATCCCGTGCCGGGGCTGTCTCCAGCGTACCCTGGTGAGCGTGGTGAACTGGTTTTGGCAGCGTCGCAGGCCCGTCCGTAAGTTGCGGCTGCGGTCGCGCGGCGATCATGGCGACGCCGTGCGCGTCGATTTCGCGGAGCTCGCACCCGACGTTCTCGTGTTCCTCGGCCAGGCGGCGTACCTGCAGCTCGGTTACTTCGAGACGCTCACGCGGCTGATCCGCCACACGCCCGAGCTCGTCGAGAAGGAGGCGCTGTCGCTCGCGGCGGGCGCCGCGCTGACGAAGCACCAGGAGATCGTCGAGATCCTTCGGGCGAAGGGCGCCGACCCCGCCGAGGCCATGGAGCCGTTTCGGGCGCACCTCGACGCGTTCCGGACGTCGACGCTGGGGGCGCGCCAGCGTGAAACCATGCTGACGGTGCATATCACGGCGGGGATTCTGGACGACTTCTACCTCGCGCTCGCGTCGAGCTACGGCGAGACCGGCCGGCGCGTCGAGCGGGTGCTCGGTGCCGATCACGATCGGCAGCAGCTCACGCAGTTGCTCGCCTCGACGATCGAGGCGGACGACGAGATGCGCGGTCTGCTCTCGATGTGGGCGCGCCGACTCGTCGGCGACACGCTGCTGGTGGCCCGCGCGGCGCTCCTGCCCGCCCGCGATTCCGACGATGTGGAGAAGGTCGAGCCGGTGTTCACGGCGCTCATCGCGGCGCACTCCCAGCGGATGAGCGCACTCGGGCTCAGCGCCTGACGGCAGCGGACCTCAGGCGACGAAGCCGACTTTGCGCTGGTCCTGGGTGCCGACCTCGACGTAGGCCAGGGCGGCGGCCGGCACGATGTAGGTCGATCCCTTGGCGTCGGTCAGGGTGAGAGTCGTGCCCGCGGTAAGGGCCTCGTTGACCTTGGCCGCAACGGCGTCAGCCGTCTCGTCCGAGGCGAAGTTGAGCTCGCGGCCGGTGTTCATCATGCCGATGCGGATATCCACGGGTCGTGCCTTTCGTCGTGCTGGCTTGCCCCGATCGGGGCTCTCTCCACTCTATCCGGGCCTTCGGAGCCGGGCGGCTGCGCACGCTGAGGGCGAACGCGGTGCGAGGATTCTTCGAATGTCAGTGGTTCTCACTAGCGTTTAGGACATGAGCGAGATGTCGTGGGATGCCGAACAGCGTGCCGTGCTTGAGCTGCCCGTCGACGCGAGCGGAACGATCGTCGGCGCACCGGGCAGCGGCAAGACCGCCGTGCTGGTCGAGCGCGTCGCGCGATTGATTGGCGGTGACGACGCGCCCCTCGAATCCGATCAGGTGGTTGTTCTCACGCCGTCGCGCGCGTCGGCGACGCGACTGCGCGACCGGCTCGGCCAGCGGGTCGGCGTCGCGACGCCGGGCCCGCTCGCGCGCTCCGTGGGATCGTTCGCGTTTCAGATCGTTCGCGCCGACCTGTTGCTGCGCGGGGAGCCGGCCCCCGAGCTGTTGACGGGTGCGGAGCAGGACCGCATCCTTTCGCAGGTGATCGAGGGCGATATCGCGGCGCCGCGCATCCGCTGGCCCGAGCATCTCGGCGAGACAGTGCGGCGCTCGAAGGTTTTCCGCTCGGAGCTGCGCGCCTTCATTGACGCGGCGATCGAGCTCGACGTGTCGCGCGAGGAATTGGCGGCGCTCGCCGGGGGAGCATGGGCGCCGATCGCTGAGCTGACGCGCGAGTATGGGGCCGTTCTCAGCCGGATGAGCACGAACGCGATGGGCGCTGCCGAGCTCGCGAGCGCGGCCCGGCGTGCGCTGGTCGAGCGGGCGGCGCTGCCGGGGGTCGACCGGATTCGTGCCGTGTTGGTCGACGACGCGCAGGAGCTGACGCTCGGCGGCATCGCACTCCTCGAGGCGCTCCGCGCGCGGGGCATCGCGGTGCTGGCGGCGGGCGATCCCGACATCGCATCGGGCGCCTTCCGCGGTATCACCCCCGATCTGTTCGGGGCGCTCGTGACGGCGCTCGACAACGTCCACGTACTCCGCGCGCAGCACAGATCGTCGGAGGAGATCGGCTGGCTCGTGCGCCGCACGACGCAGGCGATCGGTGCAGGCGGCCGCGTCGACCACCGCCGGGCACCGGGCGCCGAGCCGGTCGAGTGGCACGATGTGCAGGTCGTGAAGGCGCACGGGCCGGGGGAGGAGCGCGACCACATCGCGCGCATACTGCGCGAGCTGCACTTGATCGAGGGCGTGCCCTGGGGGCGGATGGCGGTCATCGCACATGACACGCGCCAGCTCGTCGCCCTTGAGTCAGAGCTCGCATCGCGCGACGTTCCGACGCGGGCGTCCGGCGTCCCCCGCCCTCTCGGTAGCGAGCGCACGGTCCGGCAGATCCTTGAGATCGTGCGTCTGGCTCTCACACCGGCGTCGGGCCGCGATGTCGACGCGCTCGTCGAGGCGCTGCGCACACCGTTCGGCGGCTTCGACGGCGTCGCACTGCGTCGCCTGCGCGGCGGCCTGCGCCACGCCGAGCTCGCGGCCGGGGGCACTCGGCCGGCGCGGGAACTCCTCGCCGAGGGCTTCGCGCATCCGATTCTCTTCGCGTCGCTCGACACCGATGAGGGCCGTCGCGCTGAGCGCTTCGCGACGACCCTGCATCAAACGCATGAGATGGCGGCGGCGGGCGCCACCGTCCACGAGCTTCTCTGGCATGTGTGGGATCGGGCTCGGCTGGCAAGCAATCGTCGACTCGCCGATGTGTGGCGTAGACAGGCGACCTCGCCCGGCCCGACCGCAGGCGAGACGGCGCGCTCGCTCGACGGGCTCGTCGCCCTCTTCGCGGCCGCCAAGCGCGCCATCGAACGCAGCCCCGGCAACACCCCCGATCACTTCATTCACGAGATCCTCGACAGTGACGTCCCGGAAGACACACTGTCCGCGCCCGAACGCGAGGACACCGTGGCGCTGATGACGCCCGCGAACGCTCTTTCGACGGAGTTCGACGTCGTCGTGATCGCGGGTCTACAAGACGGGGTCTGGCCGAACACCCGCCTCCGCGGCGGCCTGCTCGGCTCGTGGCGGCTCGCAGACGCCGTGCGCGCGCATCGCCAGGGCACGTCGGTACCCGAGCCGGCGACGCTCGACCGCCGCCGCCAGGCGCTCTACGACGAGCTCCGGCTCTTCGTTCGCGCCGTCTCGCGGGCCCGCACCCGGGTCATCGTGACGGCGGTCGACGATGAGGGATCAGCGCCGAGCCCTCTCTTCGGCTATCTGCCGCCGGCGGTCGACCCCGAGACGGGCAGCGAGCATCCGCTCACCTTGCGCGGCATGGTCGGCCGTTACCGACGCGTGCTCACGACGTCGCACGACGGCTCCGAGCGCGCGGAGGCCGCGGCGCAGCTGCGCGTGCTTGCTGAAAACGGCGTTCCCGGAGCAGATCCCTCAGAGTGGTACGGTGTCCGCCCGGCGTCGACGCTCGCGCCGTTGCGCGACCTCGACGAGACCTTCGTGCGCGTGTCGCCGTCGCGCATCGACGGCTTCGAGTCGTGCGGCCTCGAGTGGGCGATCGGTGCGCTCGGCGGTGACACCGTCACATCCGCGAGCGCGGGCCTCGGCACGTTGCTTCATGCCGCGCTCGAGCGCGTTCCGGAGGGCGGCGCCGACGCCATGCGCGCCGTCGTGGACGAGCGCTGGGGGGAGCTCGACTTTGAGACGCCGTGGATCGCCGAGAAGGAACGTCGCCGCATCGACGAGTACATCGAACGGCTCGCCACCTATCTGACCCAGGTCAGGGCTCAGGGCGGGCGCGTGATCGCGTCGGAGGCGCCGTTCCGATTCGCAGTGTCGGTGACCGACGGATCCATCGTCGCGGGCGACGACGCGTACGCGCCCGGTCATGCCGTGATCGGCGGCATCATCGACCGCGTCGAGACGTATCCCTCCGGCGCCGGCGAGCATCCGGCTGCGCGCGGACGAGGGTTCAAGGCCATGCGCGCGCAGGACGAATCGGACGGCCGTGTGGTCGTCGTCGACCTCAAGAGCGGAAAGAGCGAGGAACGCGTCGCCGACGCGAAGGTCACGACGGACGCGCAGCTCTCGGCGTATCAGATCGCCGTCGAGCAGGGCCTCATCGAGGGTGCTCGGCCCGATTCCCTCGCGGGTGCGCGTCTCGTCGTCGTGTCGAAGACCCTTGCGAAGAGCAACTATCGCGTCGCCCATCAGCAGGCACTGCTCGGCGACGAGCGCGATGAGTTCCTCGCGCGCGTCGCCGAGGCGGCGCGCGGCATGGCGGCCTCGAGCTTCACCGCGGCTGTCGAAGACCACTGTCAGGGCGACCGATACGCCCCCATCTGCCGCATTCACACGATCGGAGCCGTCAGCGCATGAGCCACACGATCTCGGCCGACCAGATCGCAGATGCCCTCGGCCTGCACCGCCCTACACCCGCGCAACGGGACGTCATCGAGGCACCCATGGAGCCCGCGCTGGTCGTCGCGGGCGCCGGAAGCGGCAAGACTGAGACGATGTCGGCTCGCGTGCTGTGGCTCGTGGCGAACGGTCATGTTCGCGCCGACCAGATCCTGGGGCTCACGTTCACGCGGAAGGCTGCCGGCGAACTGTCCGAGCGCATCTCGCACCGCCTCGCCGCGCTCGACGAGTACGGCTCGCGCGGCCTGCTGCCTCGCCTGGCCGAGGTGCTCGCCTCCCCCGAGTTCGATCGGATAGGCCGGGCGACGAGCGAGGCGCAGCGCGCCGTCGTGCGACGCGAGGTGCTCGACGCGATGGCGGCGCAGTGGGGCACCGCCGCACGAAGCGACGACCACGCGCTCGACGCCATGCTCAACAGGCCGCGGGTGTCGACGTACAACGCTTTCGCCGATTCCATCGTGCGCGAGAACGCGTCGCGCATCGGCCGCGATCCCGACGCGGAGGTCCTCAGCGGATCCGCCGCATGGCTGCTCACCCGGCAGGTCGTCATGGCGGCGAGCCACCCCGACCTCGTCGAAATCGAACGCTCGCCGAACACGATCGTGGAGGACGTGCAGCGGCTCTCGGGCGCACTGCTCGACAATCGCGCGGACCCGGAGGCCGTACGCCGCTGGGCCGCCCGCCGCGCCGCCGATTTCGCGCCCTTCCTCACCACGAAGGGCGACAAGCACTGGGACAAGGCCCACGCATCGCTCACCGCCCTGCCGATGCTGCTTGACCTCGTCAAGGCCTACACGGCCGAAAAACAGCGCCGCGGCCTGCTCGAGTTCGCGGACCAGGTTTCGGGCGCGCTCGACATCATCGAGAGCGCCCCCGACGTGGTGACCGAGCTGCGCGAGCAGTACCCCGTCGTGCTGCTCGACGAATATCAGGACACCTCGGTGCTGCAGACGCGCCTGCTCGCCGGTCTCTTCCGTGGCCTCGCGGTCATGGCCGTCGGCGACCCCAACCAGTCGATCTACGGGTGGCGCGGTGCGAGCTCCGACAACATGCACGCCTTCACCCGCGAGTTCGTGACGCAGGGCGCGGCGCGCACCTTCGCGTTGATGACGAGCTGGCGCAACGATCGAATCGTTCTCGCCGCAGCGAACCGGCTCGTGCGCCCGCTCGCGCTCCCCGGCACCGTCACGGTTCCGCCGCTCGAACCGAATCCGTCCGCGGGCATCGGCGAGCTCCAGGTGCGCTATCCCGAGACGGTCGACGAGGAAGCGGCCGCCGTCGCGGAGTGGTTCGACGAGCGCCGAGCCGAGCATGCTGCGTCTCATCCGGGCGGCAAGCCCCACACAGGAGCGATCCTCTTCCGCGCCAAGAAACACATGCAGAAGTTCGCCGACGCGCTTGCGAGGCGGGGGATCCCGCACCGTATTCTCGGCCTCGGCGGCCTGCTCTCGGCCCCCGAGGTCGTCGATGTCATCGCGGCGTTGCGTGTCATCCACAGCCCCGCCGAGGGCTCGGCGCTCATCCGCCTGCTCGTCGGGCCGCGTTTCGCGGTCGGCGTCGCCGACATGGGCGCGCTGTACGATCTTGCCGTCGTGCTCAGCAACCGTGACGGTTCGCTCGCACCGCTCAGTGACGAGGTGCGGGCCCGAATACGCGAGTCGGCCGGCATCGACGAGCAGGTCTCGATCATCGATGCGCTCGAGTTCCTGCGCCGCAGCCCCGACGACTACCGTCTGCTCGAGGGCTTCACGGCAGAAGGGCGCGCGCGCCTGCGCGAGGCAGCCGAGGTCGTCGAACGTCTGCGCCGCGCGTCGGGGGCGCCGATCCCTGAGCTCCTGCGCATGGTCGAACACGAGCTCCGCCTCGACATCGAACTCTTCGCCAACGAGGCCCGCGGATCGGCACGCTCGTCGCAATTGCAACTTCGCGCGTTTGCGGAGGAGGTGCGCGGCTTCCTCTCGATCGACGAGCGCGGCACCCTCGGCAGTCTGATCGCCTGGATCGACCAGGCCGAGCGCACGGACGACCTCGCGCCGCGCACCGAACCGCCCGAGCCCGGCGTCGTGCAGCTGTTGACGATTCACGGTTCCAAGGGCCTCGAATGGGATGCGGTGGCGGTCGTTCGCCTCGTCGCAGGGGAGCTGCCGTCGACCCCGCGCGAGCTCGCGGCGGGCTTCTCCTTCGGACACCTTCCCGATCCGTTCCGCGGCGACGCCGCCGCCCGGCCTGTGTTCGAGTGGGCGGCACCCGCGATCGTGACGGACGAGACACGAGACGAGGCGACCGGTGAGCTCGCCGAGGCATTCGAAGCCTTCCGCCGGAACGTCCGCGACGCCGCCGAGCACGAAGACCGGCGCCTCGCGTATGTCGCCGTGACGCGCGCCCGCGGACATCTGCTGCTTACGGGCTCGCACTGGGCGGGCCAGACCCGCCCCCGCGCGGCGAGCACCTATCTCGACGAGATCCTCCAGGAGATCGAGGTCCGCGTGCAGGCCGCTGCGCATGGACTCGTCGACGGTGGTGGTCCGGGCGATGACCGGGGCCTATTCGCCGATGCACGCGTGCGCGACACGTACGCCGAACGGGTGCGGCGTGCGCGCGCGGCGACGCTCGAGCTCGACAAGACGGCCGTCAACCCGTATGCGGGGGAGGGCGCGAGCGCCGCATGGCCGCTTGACCCGCTCGGCGCGCGTCGCACGGGTGTCGAGGCAGCGGCCGAGGCGGTGCGCACCGCAGCAACGCTGCCCGCGAGCCCGGAGATCCAGCGGCTACTGGCCGAGCGCGACGAAAAGGAGCACGCCGCAGGGATGGCGATCCCGGTGCGCGTGCCGGCATCGAAGTTCAAGGACTACGTGGTCGACTTCGAGGGTACGATCGGCGAACTCGAGCGGCCGATGCCCGAGCGACCGTATCGCCAGACGCGGCTCGGCACGCTCTTCCACCAGTGGGTCGAGCGGCGCTCGGGCCTCACGGGCGCCGCGGTCTCGCCCGACGACGCGTTATGGGACCTCGATGACGGCGACGAGTGGGCGGGAGTCGCCGCAGCCAGCGTCGAGGATGAACGTGAGCTCGACGCGCTGCGTGCGATCTTCGAACGGAGTCAGTGGGCCGACCTCGAGCCCATTGAGGTCGAGACCGAGATCGATTTCGCCTTGAAGCTCGACGATGGGCGCCCGCCGCACATCATGATCTGCAAGCTCGATGCCGTCTACCGACGCGGTGATCGCATCGAGATCGTCGACTGGAAGACCGGCAAGGCGCCGCGGACAGCCGCAGAGAAGAGCGACCGCATGCTCCAGCTCGCGTTGTACCGGCTTGCCTATCATCGCCGTCACGGCGTGCCGCTCGAGAAGATCGACGCCGTGCTCTACTACGTCCCCGATGATCTGGTGCTGCGCGACGAACATCCCGCCGATGAACGCGAGATCGTCGAACGGTGGCGAGCAGCTACGACCGGTCGCTCTGCAGGTCGACCGGCTGCGTAGCGTCGATCGGGTCCATCGCCTCGGGCGCGCCCCCGGATCGCAGGGGAGCGACCGGCTGCGTCGCGTCAATGGCCTCTGTCGAGGCCTCGGCATGCGGCGGATGGGGCGGGGCCGCATCCCATGTCTCATCGGTGTGCAGCATGAGATCGTTCGGATCGAACGCATCGGTATGCATCGAGGTGTCCGCCGCGGCGCGCACGTCGCGCGGCACCCGGTCGAGGATCGCGATGGCCTCGCTCATGTCACCGCGATCCTGATGCGGCAGATCAGCGAGAAGCGCGTCCCCGACGAGACCCGCCGAGAGCGAGTCCATGAGGTCGGCCGCGTCGTCGACGATGTCGGGGCGGTGAGCCTCGAGGCCGTGCACGAGCCAGCGGGCGAACTCGAGCTCGGCGTGCAACCGGGCGCGCACGCGGAGGGCGCGATCCGGCGCGCGCACCGACGCGTCGGCGTAGGCGGCGAAGATATCCTCGACCGCGTCGGGCGCGCCGGCACTCCAGTGCAGGTCGAGGGCGGGATCGCCGATGGACAGGCCCTGCCAGTCGAGCACGCCCGATACGTGCGGAGCGCCGTCGGGGGCGTCTCGCAGCACGAACGACGTTGACTGGGTCCCTCCCAGCACGACGCGCGCGTCGTAGTCCCAGAGCCGGTCGTCTTCAACGGCTTCGCGCCAGCGCACCATGAGGCGCACGGGCACACGGCCGCTACGGCCGACGGCATCGAGCAGACGTTCGAGATCGGCGCGTGCATCCGCGGGGGAGCGTACGGGCAGGCCCGCGCTGCGCACGACCGACTGCGGCAGATCGTGCACCCGACCGATCGCACGCCCTATCGCGTCGGCGACGCCGCGGCCCGCGGGGATGTGCGCGGCCTCGACGTGATAGCCGCGCAGATAGGTCGTCACGATAACGCGCGTGTCATCGACGGGAGCGGTGCCGCGCAGGTCGGGGGCGTCGAACCCCATGACCTCGCGCGCGCCGGCCGTGAGCGCGCGGAGCGCGATGAGTTCGCTCTCGACATCGGAGAGTGCGTCGGGCGACGTGGGCACGCGGGCGACGAGCTCCTCGCCGCTCGCGAGGGTCACGAGGGCGGCGTCGTATCGGCCCGACGTGCCGGTGGTCAGCTGGCGGACCCCCTCGATCTCGACATCGGGCAGGGCCGCCGAGGCGGCCGCGGCTAGAGTGAGAAGGGAACGTGCCATGCCGCCCAGACTAGGCGGCAAGCATGAGCGCGGCCACCACGCCACGCAGGAATCCGCGCAGGAAGCCACAACCGAGAGGACCTCGATGATCGATCTCGTCGACGCATTCGACACCAGCGCAGCCGAGCGCACCGACGAGGGCCTGATCGACCGCTTGCGGGGTGAGCCTTCGACGCGCGTGCTGCAGATCAGCGGCGACTCGGCACCCGTCGCGGACGGTTCCGTGGCGTTCGCCGCTCCGGACGAGATCGCGGAGGGCGCCACATGGGCGTTTCTCGGGCGGGGTCGCTCGGGTGAGGGGATCCTGCTCGCCGTCCACGAGGGCGAGGCCCCGGACCCGGTGCGTGGCGAGTGGGCCTCATACCGCACCGTCGGCGCGTCGCTCGACGGCTTCGAGGGGTCGTTGTTCATCGCCGGGCTCGCACTGGGGCGCTGGCTCATCGATTCTCCGTTCTGCCCGCGTTGCGGTGATACGGCAGGCCTCACGACCTCGGGCTGGGCGCGGCGCTGCGCGTCGTGTAGACGGGAGCACTTCCCTCGCACGGATCCCGCCGTCATCGTCGCGATCACGAACCGCGACCGCAGCAAGCTGCTGCTCGGCGCGAACGCGGCGTGGAAGGGCGAGATGTTCTCGTGCTTCGCCGGTTTCGTGGAGGCGGGCGAGTCCGCCGAGCTGACGGTGCACCGCGAGCTGCTCGAAGAGACCGGAGTGCGCGTCGAGAACCTGACGTACATCACGTCGCAGGCGTGGCCCTTCCCGCGCTCGCTCATGCTGGGCTTCCACGCCACGGCCGTCGATGAGTCGGAGGTCCGTCCCGACGGGGAAGAGATCATCGCATCGCGCTGGTTCACACGCGAGGAGATCGGCCGGGGACTCGCGGGCGAGCTCGACGTGCGCCTGCCGGGCGGTGCCTCGGTCGCGCACCACCTGATCCGCGCCTGGTACGACGAGAAGTGAGCCCACTCGACGCGCTCGACGAGTCGCAGCGTCGCGCGGCGGAGATCCTGCGCGGTCCCGTCGCGGTGCTCGCGGGCGCCGGTACCGGCAAGACTCGCGTCATCACCCACCGCATCGCGCACGGCGTCGACGAGGGCACGTACACCCCCAACCGCGTGCTCGCCCTGACGTTCACGACGAAGGCCGCCGGCGAGCTGAGGGGGCGGCTGCGGCAGATGGGCGTCTCCGGCGTGCAGGCGAAGACCTTTCACGCGGCGGCGCTCGCGCAGCTGAACTTCTTCTGGCCGACCGTTGCGGGTGACACGGCTCCGTCCATCGTCGATAACAAGGTGCGCCTGCTTGCGCATGCCGCCGACTCGCTACGGATCAAGACCGACACCAACACGCTGCGCGACATCGCCGCGCAGATCGAATGGCGCAAGGTCACCATGCGGTCGATCGAGGATTATGCGGGGTTGGGTCGCGCCGTGGGGTCCGTGGGGGCCTCGGCGCTGACCGATCTCATGGCGGCATACGAGAGGCTGAAGGACGAACGTCGCCAGCTGGACTTCGAGGACGTTCTGCTCGCGTGCGCGGGCATGATCGAGGCGGAGCCGCGCGTCGCCGTGGCCATCCGTGAGCAGTATCGGCACTTCACCGTCGACGAGTACCAGGACGTCTCCGCGCTGCAGAACCGACTGCTCGAGCTGTGGCTGGGCGATCGACGCGACATCTGCGTCGTGGGCGACGCGAGTCAGACGATCTACTCGTTCACGGGTGCCGAAGCGCGGCACCTGCTCGAGTTCGGCACGCGCTACCCGGACGCGACCGTGGTCCGCCTCGAGCACAACTACCGTTCCGCGCCCCCGATCCTCGACGCGGCGAACGCGCTCATGCGCGATCGAGCGGGCGCCCTGAGTCTGAGGCCCACCCGCGAATCCGACACGCCGCGGCCGGTCGTCGTCGAGTATCCGGACGACGCCGCCGAGGCGGCCGGTGTTGCCGCGCGGATCCGCGCCCTGATCGACCGCGGGGTGTCGGCGAACGATATCGCCGTGCTCTACCGTGCGCATGGCCAGTCCGCCCTGCTGCAACAGGCACTTGCCGACGCCCAGGTTGCCGCGACGGTGCTCGGAGGCACACGGTTCTTCGATATGCCCGAGGTGCGGCAGGCGATCCTGGCAATCCGGGCGGCAGCGGTCGCGCCGAGCGACCTCGGCTTCTTCGAGGCGGTGCGCGACGTGCTTCGCCAGCTCGGTCACGTCGACGAGGCGCCCGCCGCCGGTGGCGCGCTGCGCACGGCATGGGAGGCGCGGCAGGCGATCGTGCGGCTCGCCGAGACGACGACGCAGCGCAGCCTGCGGGGCTTCGCCGACGAGCTGCTGGCGCGAGCGAAGGATCAGCATGAGCCGGCGATGCGCACCGTGACGCTCGCAACCCTGCACGCGGCGAAAGGCCTCGAATGGCCCCACGTCTTCCTCGTCGGCGTCTCCGAGGGTCTGTTGCCCATCTCGTACGCCTCGAACCTCGAGGCGATCGACGAGGAGCGGCGCCTCGCCTATGTCGGCATCACTCGTGCCGAGCAGACGCTGTCCCTGTCGTGGGCTCGAGCGGCGGGACGGGGCGAACGATCGCCGTCCCGCTTCCTGTCTGAGATCGGCACAGGCATCCTGCGTGCGGAGCGTGCGACCGCCAGCGGCGGTGACCGTCGCGGCTGACCTCGACCGAGCGGCTGCGCCCGGAGCTCGCCGAGACCCCCGCGAGCACCTGGCCGATGAGTGCGGCAGCAGATCCGGCAATCGACCGGGTCGGCGGATCCACGAGATTCCGTGAGACAAGCTGACTCGCCAGGGTCGGCCAAGCGGGGTCGCGATCGGTCTCGTGCGCCCAGAGACAGGCGAGGCAGGCCGTCTCGCCGGGACGCACGGCGGGGCCGACCACGGCGCCCTCCGAATCGAGCACGAGCGGGACGTGCACGACGTCGGCAGCGACGAGCTCGTGCGCGAGATGCGGTGGGACGAGGCTCGTCGAGACGATGATCGCGACCGATTGGGTGTGCGTCGCCGCCTCCGCGGGCGTGCGTCGCACGGGGGAGAAGCCGGCATCGGTGACGGCGTCGAAGACGCCGAGCACTGCGGCATGGGGCACACGCTCGGTCACGAGCAGCGACACCTCGCGCGGAGCGGCGATCTCGCGAAGCGCGGAACCGAGGCGCGTGACGAGCACGGCTGCCTCGGCGGGATCCCCACCGAGCGCTGTCGCGAGGCCTGCGATCTGACCGGGAGCGACGCCGTGCGCGAGCACGCTCAACAATTCCAGCTGCCACGCCGGCGGGTCGACGAGGGTGCAGACAGGGCGCGCCACGCCGATCTGGACGGTGCGCTCATCGCGCCACAGCACCGGGTAGGCGGGGTCGAGCTCGATCATCGGCATATCGCCGATTGTGCCTTCGTCGGGCGCGGCGCGGGCGGTTATCCACAGACGGATCTGAGAAAACCGCCTGTGGATCCCCTCGACTATCTCGTCGTGTCGGAACCGCCCGCGTCGGACCCGTCCGGGCCCTCGCCGTCCCCGGCGTCGGGCGATCCCTCGGCAGCGTCCTCCGCCTCGACCTCGGCGAAGAGCTGGGCGAGCGCCTCGTCCATCTCGTCGAGCGGGGCCTCCTCGCCCCGTGCGGACGCCTCAAGGCGTGCGATCAGCGCCGCCGGGTCGTCGATGTCGTCAGCGGTCGGAACGAGATCGGGGTAGTCCCAGAGCCCATCGCGTACGTCCTGACCGACGGCGTCACCGATCGCGCGCCACATCGCGGCCGCTTCGCGCAGCCGGCGCGGGCGCAGCTGGAGGCCCACGAGGGCTCCGAGCGCGTCCTGCGCGGGGCCGCCGACGGCGCGGCGGCGACGCGTGGCCTCGGCGATGCGGTCGAGGCTCGGGATCCGCGATGCCGCGTCGGCGGCGACGACATCGACCCAACCCTCGATCAGGGCCAGCATGTTCTCGAGACGGTCGAGCGCGTTCTTCTGCGCCTCGGTCTGCTGCGGCAAGAGCGCGCCGGAGCCGAGCGCTTCCTGCAACTCCTGAGGATCGGACGGGTCGAAGCGCTCGGCAAGATCATCGAGCACGGTCGTGTCGATATGGATCCCGCGGGCGAAGTCGGTGACCTGGCTCATGACGTGCAGGCGCAGCCACTTGGCGTGCTTGAACAGGCGGGCGTGGGCGAGCTCGCGTGCGGCGAAGTAGAGTGCGAGCTCTTCGTGGGGAATCTCGAGGCCCTCGCCGAGATCGGCGAAGTTCTGCGGCAGGATCGCTGCGACCCCGGCCGGGAGCACGGGCAAGCCCACGTCGCCGCCCGATACGACCTCCTTCGACAGCTTGCCGACGACCTGGCCGAGCTGGGCGGCGAAGAGCGATCCGCCGATCTGGCGGATCATGCGGCTCGCGCCGGACACCATTTCGCGCATCTCCTCGGGGGTCTGCTGCTCGAGCGCCTCCGTGAGCGCGTCGGCGACGGAGCCCGCGACGGGCTCGGCCGTCTCCTGCCAAACCGGAAGGGTCTGCTCGACCCACTCGCCGCGCGTGAGCACGAGTGGAAACTGGCCGGTCGGGGCGATCGCCGTGGCCTCGCTCAGCCACAGATCGGCGAGCTGGAAGGCCCCCGCGAGGTCGTCCCGCTGACCGGAGGTGATGGCGAGGCCGTCCTGGTTGGCCACGTGCAGGGCTCCGGTCCGTGCCGCCTCCCACGGAATGCCGCCGTCCGAGTTCGACATCGCCTGCTGGAAGGCCGCCATCATCTGCTGCATCTGCGTCGGATCCACGCCCATGTTGCGCAGCTGCTCGGGATCGATGCCGGCGCCGCCGAACGCGGAGGCGTCACCGCCGAGCATGCGGCGCAGCATCTCCTGGAAATCGTCGTCCGGGGTGTTGTCGCTCATCGGGAGTCGCCTTTCGCCGCGGTGTTCAGCCTGCGCTGTGGGTACTACAACTACGCTAACGTCTCTGAGCCGAGTACGTTCCTCGGCGGGCGAGGAAGGTACGGGCCGTGACAGAAGCCATCGAGAGCGCACGCAAGTGGCCCCGTCGGTTGACGATCGGCGCGTCGGCCCTGATCGCCGCGATCGTCGCACTTCTTGTGATGTGTTTCCTCCCGACTGGCTATGTCCTCGAGCAGCCCGGCCCCGTCTTCAACACGCTGGGCGAGGTCGAGAACGCCGACAAGGAAGAGGTGCCCCTCATCGCGGTGTCGGACGCCGACACCTATGACACCAGCGGATCCCTCTCGCTGACCACTGTCCAGGTGCTCGGCGACCGTGAGCACCCGCTCTCGTGGACCGAGCTCGCCCTTGCCTGGTTCCGGCCGTCACAGGCGATCGTGCCGATCGATGCGATCTTCCCCGAGGGGGAGTCGAGCGAGCAGCGCGAGCAGGCGAACGCCGTCATGATGGAAGACTCCCAGAGCAAGGCGTCAGCGGCGGCGCTGAACGCGCTCGGCTACGACGTGCCCGCCGAGATCAGCGTGGTGTCGCTCGTCGACGACTCGCCCGCGGAAGGCATCCTCTCCGAGGGAGACCGGATCCTCGCCGCCGACGGTGAGACGGTCACCGACGTCATGCGACTGCGGGACATCATCAACGGTGACGCGGGGAAACCCGTGAAGCTCACGATCGAGCGGGACGGCGACAAGCGCGATGTCGAGGTGTCCCCGGAGAAGACCGTGCTGGACGGCGAAGAGTCGTGGGCCATTGGAGTGAGCCTCATGAGCGGATACGACCTGCCCGTCGACATCGCGATCCAGCTCAACAACGTCGGCGGCCCGAGCGCGGGCATGATGTTCGCGCTCGGCATCGTCGACACCCTTACCCCCGGCGAGATGACGGGCGGCGAGCACATCGCCGGCACCGGCACCATCGAGGCTGACGGCACCGTCGGCCCGATCGGAGGGATCCGCCAGAAGCTGTACGGCGCGCGCGACGCAGGAAACGACTACTTTCTCGCTCCCGCGAGCAACTGCAACGAGGTCGTGGGGCACGTGCCCGACGGACTCCAGGTGATCTCCACCTCGACGCTCGACGAGTCGATCGCCGCCGTCGAGGCGATCGCTCAGGGCGAAGCCGAGAAGCTCCCGACCTGCGCCACCTCATAGGCGGCACTCATAGGATGGGAGGGTGACCTCCCACTCGACGCAGAACTCGGCCACGCCGTCATCGCCGACCCGGCGGATCGTTATCGCGACCGTCGCCATCATCGCCGTTATTCTTGTGGCGCTGTTCGGCCTGGCAAGCCTCTACACCGAACTCCTCTGGTACCGCCAGCTCGACTTCGCCTCCGTCCTGACGACGCAATGGATCGCGCGAGCGGTCATGTTCGCCGTCGGCTTCCTCGGGATGGCCGTTCCGGTCTGGCTCTCGATGTTCTTGGCCTATCGACTCCGCCCCGTCTATGCACGGTTGAGCTCGCAGCTCGACCGCTATCAGGAGGTCGTGGAGCCCCTGCGTCGCCTCGCCATGTGGGGCATTCCTGTGCTGTTCGGCTTCTTCGCCGGCTTCGCCGCCTCCACCCAGTGGGAGACCACGTGGCTCTGGGCGAACGGCGTCGAGTCGGGCGAGACCGACCCCCAGTTCGGCCTCGACCTGTCGTTCTACATGTTCGACCTGCCGTTCTACCAGAGCATCGTGAGCTTCGCGCTCGCCGCGGCACTCATCTCTCTCCTCATCACGGCCGTCATCAGCTACCTCTACGGATCGGTGCGCGTCGGCCAGGGCGAGCTGTCCATCTCGAAGGCCGCGCGGATCCAGATTGCGATCATCGCCGGCATCTACCTGCTGCTGCAGGGCGCCAGCATCTGGCTCGGTCGATACGCGAGCCTCGTCGAGACGCACGACCGCATCACGGGTCCCGACTACGTCGCCGCCCACGCTCTGATCCCCGGCCAGACGATCCTTTCGATCGTCGCGGTGCTCGTCGCCGTGCTGTTCCTCGTGACCGCGTTCATCGGCAAGTGGCGCTACCCGCTCGTTGCGACCGGACTGCTGATCGTCACCTCGATCGTCGTCACGGTGGCGCTGCCGTGGGGCGTGCAGACGATTCAGGTCACGCCGAACGAGCGTGCGCTGCAGTCCGAGTACTACCAGAAGAACGTCGACGCGACCCGCGCCGCATACGGGCTCGACCAGATCGAGACGACGGAGTACGAGGCCGAGACGACCGTCGAGAAGGGGCAGTTGCGCGGCGACGCCGATACGACCGCCTCGCTACGACTCATGGACCCGTCGATCATCGGGCCGACCGTGCAGCAGCTGCAGCAGGTGCGCCCGTACTACCAGTTCCACGACACGCTCGACGTTGACCGCTACACGATCGACGGCGAGAAGCAGGACGCCGTCGTGTCGCTGCGCGAACTGAACCTCGAGGGTCTCGGCGACAATCAGAGCTGGGTCAACTCGACCATGACCTACACGCACGGTTACGGAATGGTGGCCGCGCGCGGCAACGCCCGCACCAACGAGGGCGAGCCCGTTTTCGTCGAGGGCGACATCCCTTCGAAGGGCTTCCTGACGGATGCCGAGTACGAGCCCCGCATCTACTTCGGTGAGGAGTCTCCGACCTACTCGATCGTTGGCGCTCCCGAGGGGTCCGACCCCGTCGAGCTCGACTACGCCACGGGGTCCGGTGGCACCGAGAACCAGATCTACACGACCTTCACGGGTGATGGCGGACCGAGCCTCGGCAACTACTTCAACCGCATGCTGTACTCGCTGAAGTATCAGTCGGCCGAGATCCTCTTCAGCGACCAGATCAACGAAGAGTCGCAGATCCTCTACGACCGCAATCCCCGCGATCGCGTGCAGAAGGTCGCCCCGTACCTGACGCTCGACCAGGATCCGTATCCGTCTGTCGTCGACGGACGGATCGTGTGGATCGTCGACGGCTACACGACGAGCGCGTCGTACCCGTACGCCACGCAGGTGAGCCTCTCGGAGGCGATCAGTGACTCGGCCAACCCGCAGCCGAACCTCCTCGTCGACGACGTCAACTACATCCGCAACTCGGTCAAGGCCACGGTCGACGCGTACGACGGTTCCGTCACGCTCTACGCGTGGGACGACAGCGACCCGGTGCTGAAGACCTGGCAGAAGGTCTTCCCGTCGACGCTGAAGCCGATCAGCGAGATGTCGGGCGATCTCATGAGCCACGTGCGTTACCCGACGGACCTGTTCAAGGTGCAGCGCTCGATGCTGGGCATCTACCACGTCGACACCGCAAACGCCTTTTACCAGCGTGACAACGCGTGGGAGACGCCGAAGGATCCGAGCAACGACCAGGCCCTGCAGCCGCCGTACTACCTGACGATGCAGATGCCGGGCGAGGAAGAACCGACGTTCTCGATGTTCACGTCGTTCATCCCGGATGGCGGTGACCGTCAGGTGCTCATGGGCTACCTCTCGGTCGATTCCGACGCTGGAGGCGAGGCCGGAACGGTGCGCGACGGCTACGGAAAGCTACGCATGCTCGAGATCTCGTCGGGCACGACGATTCCGGCCCCGGGCCAGGTGCAGAACGCATTCGACTCGAATCAGGAAATCGCGAACGAGCTCAACGTTCTCCAGATCGGTGACTCGAACGTCGTCCCGGGCAACCTGCTGACCCTGCCCGTGGGTGGCGGCCTGCTGTACGCCCAGCCGGTGTACGTGCAGTCGAAGCGCGACACCTCGTACCCGCTGCTACGCAAGGTGCTTGTCGCCTTCGGTGACGAGGTCGCTTTCGAGGACACGCTCGCCGAGGCCCTCGACAAGCTGTTCGGTGGCGACTCGGGAGCCGAGACCGGTGACGAGGACGTCAATCCCGTCGATCCCGAGACGGGCAAACCGACCGAGAACGAGCCCGATCAGGGCGGCACGGACGAGCCCGCGCCGGAAGCCACCGAGGATCCCGATTCGGGCACCGTCACGCCGCCGGCAGGCAGCTACGACGAGGCGCTCGCGGCGGCGAAGAAGGCCCTCGATGCGAAGACCTCGGCGCTCGAGAAGGGCGACATGGTCGCCTACGCCCAGGCCGACGAGGATCTGACGAAGGCTCTCGAGACGCTCCTCGAGCTGTCGGAGTAGGCGTCCCGAATCGACGGTGCCCACGGGATCGGATTCCGTGGGCACCGTCGTCGTTTCGGCGCGCGAGAATGGAACCATGAAGAAACGGATCCTCGCGCTCGTCCTGCTGGCGGGCGCGGCGCTGACGGGGTGCTCGTCGCAGCCGGACGTCGAGCCCACGGGCCACACGACGACGGTGACCGTTCAGGTCGAGGGCATGAGCTTCACGCCCTCGAACATCGAGGTGCCGCGCGGCGACGAGCTCGTCGTCGAGTTCGAGAACACCGGCACGGAACTGCACGACCTCACCTTCGGCAACGGCGAGGCGTCCGAGCGCATCAACCCCGGCCAGAGCGCGACAGTGAACGTCGGTGTGGTGGGGGAGGAGATGGACTTCTGGTGTTCGGTGTCGAACCACCGTGAGATGGGCATGGAGGGAACAGTCACGGTCGAGTGACGTCTGCGGCGTGAGGCCGGTGACCGGCTCACGTTCTCGCGTCTGTACGATGAATCCGTGCAGATTCTCGACGCCTTCGCCCTCGTCGGCGACGTGATGTCGTGGATCGGGCTGGCGATCGGGCTGCCCCTGCTCATCGTGGCGATGATGATCCGGCACCTCGAGGGAGAGTGGATCCCGATCGAGATCGCCGTGATCGACCGGAGCGGAACGTCGACCGCGCGTTGGTTCGCGGGAGGAGACTTCCACGAGCGTCCCATCCGCCGCCACGAGCACGCGTCGGGCGGCGAGGGCTGGGTCGACGGGTTCATCCGGGCGAACGATCCGTCCCGTGCGCGGATCGGCGACCCGCCGGATCCGCGCCGGATCCTTCGCACGGTCGGCGTCGCCTTCACCTCGGTGGGCGTCGTCGGCCTGATCGTGTCGTTCCTTCCGCTGTTCTTCTGACACACGGTGCGCTCGTCGCGCGGTGAGACTCTCAGGCGACCGATAGCGAGTCGCCATTATTCTCATCGTGCCCACCCGTGCCCTACAGAAAGAACACCCGTGAGCGTTCACAGCACCTCCACCGACCAGGAGGGTCGATCTTGCGGCCCTCTCCGTAGGAGAGGGGGTGAGTTCTCATGCTGACAGCCGCGCTGACGCTGCTGATCGGAATCCTGCTGACGCTGGCGATCATCGTCGCCTGCGGCTTCTTCGTCGCGCAGGAGTTCGCATACATGTCCGTCGACCGCGCGCGGATGGCCGCGAAGGCAGATAAGGGCGACGCACAGGCGAAGCGCGTGCTGGCGATCACGAAGCGCACATCGTTCATGCTGTCCGGCGCCCAGCTGGGGATCACCGTAACCGGCCTTCTCATCGGCTACGTTGCCGAGCCGCTGATCGGCGAGTCCATCGGTACGCTCCTGGGCGGCGCCGGGATCGCCCCCGCCGTCTCGATCGCCATCGGCACGGTCGGCGCCCTGCTGCTCGCAACGATCGTGACGATGATCTTCGGTGAGCTCTATCCCAAGAACCTCGCCATCGCGAACCCCGAGCCCCTGGCGCGTGTGCTTGCCGTCCCGACGCGCATCTACCTGATGCTGTTCGGGTGGCTGATCACGGTCTTCGACATGGCGGCGAACGCTCTCCTGCGCCTCGTCCGCATTGAGCCGCTCGAAGACGTCGACGAGAGTGCCACAGCTCGCGACCTAGAGGCGATCATCGAAGAGTCCCGTGCGAGCGGCGATCTCCCCGACGACCTTTCGATGATCATCGACCGCATCCTCGACTTCCCACAGCGCGACGTGGAGCACGCGATGGTGCCCCGTTCGCAGGTCGATTCGATTTCGCCGGACACGACAGCGGGTGAGGTCCGCGCCCTGATGGCCACCGGCCACACCCGGTACCCCGTGACCGACGATGAGGATGCGCCGATCGGAGTCGTCGAGCTCATCGACCTGCTACGCGGCGACCACGCCGACGACACGGCGGTGTCCGCGGTGATGCGGGACGCCGTCGTGCTCCCGACCACGATGCCCCTGCCGGCGGCACTCGAGCGCATGCGCCGGACGCGCAACGAGCTCGCCTGCGTCGTCGACGAGTACGGCAACTTCGATGGCATCCTCACCATCGAGGACCTCACCGAGGAAGTCATCGGCGAGATCTCGGACGAGCACGACCTCATCGTCGACGAGGTCGTGAGCGTCGGCGAGCATCACTGGACACTGCCGGGAGACGTGCACCTCGACGAGGTCGAACGGCTGATCGGGCACGACCTGACGCGCGACGACGACGAGACGATCGCAGGGCTCGTGATCCGAGAGTACGGCGACCTGCCTTCCGTTGGCGCGGTGCTGCGCGTCGATATCCCCGAGAAGGCGGCGGAGACGATCCAGGGGATCCGCATCGAGCGCTGGCTCGACATCGAGGTGGAGGAGGTGGCGCGCCTCGTGCCGTCGCGCCTCGCGGTGCGCCTGCACGAGGTCGATCTCGACGAAGCGTCCGTCCCGGGGGAAAGCGAGCGAACCGCCACGCCGGTTTCGCCCGCGGATGAGGGGATGTCGTCATGAGTTGGTGGATGGTCACTATCGTCACGACGGCGCTGATCGTCGCGAGCGCGTTCTTCGTGATCGTCGAGTTCGCGCTTCTGGCAGCCCGTCGTCACCGCCTGGAGGAGGAAGCCGAGCGCAGCGCATCGGCGCGTGCCGCCCTCCGCGGCGTGAATGAGCTGACGGTCATGCTCGCCTTCGCCCAGCTGGGCATCACGGCGTGCACCTTCGCGCTCGGTGCCGTCACCAAACCCGCGATCGACTACGCGCTGGCCCCCGTGCTCGAGCAGTGGGGCCTGCCCTACGTGCTCGCCGACGTGATTGCCTTCGTCGTCGCGCTGATCGCGGTGACGTTCCTGCATCTCGTCATCGGCGAGATGGCTCCGAAGTCGTGGGCCATCGCCCATCCCGAGACCGCCGCGAAGGCCACGGGAATCGCCGCGCGGGCGCTCACGTGGCCGCTCCGCCCGTTCCTCCTGTGGATCAACCGGATCGCGAACCGGCTCGTGAAGGCATCGGGTGTCGATCCCGTCGAGAAGGCCGCCGCCGGCGGTCAGGATGCCGATACGATCCGCGAGCTGGTCGCGCACTCCCGTGCCGCCGGCACCCTCGAGGAGCTGTATTCGGAGCCGATCGCGAAGGTGATCTCGCTCGGCAACGTGACCGTGGGCGACATCGTGCGCACCGATCGGGTGCCGACCGCGGTGGCCGCGACCGCGGCCGTCGCCGAGGTGCAGGCCGTCGCCGCATCGTCGAGCCATCTGCGGATCCTCGTGGGGGATGGGCCCGAGTCCCGCGTCGCGCACGTTCGCGACACGCTCGACGTCGCACCGGACACCCCGGCGGCAGACATCGCCCGCGAGGCGCTCGCGCTCGGTCCGTCGGCGTCGGCGTACGACGCGCTGGCACAGATGCGCCGCGAGCATGTGCAGCTGGCGACGGTCGTCGACGGCGAACGCCTTCTGGGCGTCGTCACCCTCGACGATCTGCTCCGAGAGGTGCTGCCGTCTGCGGAGGACAGCCCCGCGCGTGCATAACGGGATCTCGCGGGGAGGGCGCACGCGGCGCCCGCTCGCTACATGCCGCCCGCCACGCGGAGCGTCGCGCCGGTGGTGTACGAGGCCTCGGGCGACAGCAACCAGGCGACGGCCCCCGCAATCTCCGCGGGCTCGCCGGCCCTGCCGAGCGGGATGGAGCCGGCGACCTTGGCGGGGCGTTGCGGATCCTGGTGGAAGTCAGTCCACACCGTGCCGGGCTCGACGCAGTTGACGCGGACACCCGAGCCAGCCAGTTCCTTGGACAGCCCGACGGCGAGCGCCGCGACGCCCGCTTTCGCCGCCGCGTAGTGGACGTAGCTCCCCGGGCTGCCGAGGGTGGAGGCGGCGGATCCGATGAGGACCAGGGATCCGCCGGACGCGGCGAGGTAGTCGATCGAGGCGCGGGCGGTGAGAACCGCGCCGAGGAGGTTCACCTCGAGGTCGTGCCGGATCTGTGCGGGATCCAGATCGCGAAGCTCGCCCACGGCCTGAACTGCGCCGGCCGAGGCGACGACGCCCGCGAGGGGCCCGAGGCCGGCGCTCGCGGCCAAGAACTCCGACACGGATGCCGGATCCGTGACATCGACCCGTGCGATCAGGGCGCGGCGTCCGAGATCGGTCGCGCGATCGGCGGCGGCACGGGCGGCGCGGGTGTCGTGCCGATAGCCGACGACAACGTCGTACCCGTCGGCGGCCAGGCGCTCGACGATCGCCGCGCCGATTCCACGAGACCCACCGGTGACGGCAATCACGGAAGCGGAAGTGTGCACCCGTCGATCTTATCGAGGAAGCGGCCGTCGCTGGCGGACGGGAAGCAGCGCGCAACAAGGCCCGGCCTCTTCGAATGAGGAGACCGGGCCTTTGACTGGTTGCGGGAGCTGGATTTGAACCAACGACCTCTGGGTTATGAGCCCAGCGAGCTACCGAACTGCTCCATCCCGCGGCACGAGAATTTACTGTACACGTGATTCCGAATGCGTGCAAGTCTGAGAACGCATCGGGCCCGGATCCATGTTGATCCGGGCCTGACTATTTGGTTGCGGGAGCAGGATTTGAACCTACGACCTCTGGGTTATGAGCCCAGCGAGCTACCGAACTGCTCCATCCCGCGGCACATCCATTACTTTACTCGCCGTTCACCGCGCGGCAAATCCGAGGTGAATCCCGGGCGAGCCTGTGCGGAGCCTGGGCGCGTGCGATGATGGCGGCATGAGCGCACACGAGCCCGTTGGAATCGCTGTCTTTCAGTTCGCGCCGGCCGCCGATACAGACGCGAATCTCACGCGTCTGGCGGAGGCCGCGGAGACCGCCGCGGACCGTGGCGCGCGGGTGCTCGTGGCGCCCGAGTACGCGAGCTACTTCGTGGATCCGTTCGATGAGACTCTCGCCGCGCATGCACAGGACCTCGACGGGCCGTTCACCCGCTCGCTCGCGACGATCGCGGCGCAGCACGACCTGACGATCGTCGCGGGTCTCGTGGAGCGCGGCGCGGGGGAGCGGGTGCGCAACACGGCCGTCGCGGTCGACTCGACGGGGGTCATCGCGAGCTACCGCAAGCAGCACCTGTACGACGCGTTCGGCCAGACCGAGAGCGAGTGGATCGAGCCGGGCGAACTCGCGGAACCGGAGACCTTCGTGGTTGGCGGGCTGCGGTTCGGGCTGATGACCTGCTATGACCTGCGCTTTCCCGAAGCGGCCCGCACGCTCGTCGACGCGGGCGCGGAGGTCCTCGTCGTGCCCGCCGAGTGGGTGCGCGGCCCGCTCAAGGAGCACCATTGGGAGACGCTGATCGCCGCTCGCGCGATCGAGAACACCGCGTATGTCGTCGCCTCTGATCACACACCGCCCATCGGGGTGGGAAGGTCGATGATCGTGGATCCGCGCGGCATCGTCGCGGCGGCACTCGGTACGGAGTCGGACGTGACGGTCGGCTGGGCGCTGCGTGAGCGGATCGCAGAGGTACGCGAGACGAACCCGGCACTGAAGCTCCGCCGCTACCGGGTCGAGCCGGCGCGATGATCGTTCATCGCGCCGAGAGGCCTCCCAGACGCTCCGCCGCTTCCTCGACGACGCTCAACCTCTTACAGGCCGCGAAGCGCACGAGCGAGCGGTAGTCCGCGTCGTGCTCGGCGGTGACGAAGGCGCTCACGGGGATGCCGACGACGCCCGCCAGCCGTGGCAGGGCGCGGCAGAAGTCCACTGCGTCGTCCCAGCCGAGAGTCGCGGCGTCGGCGATCGTGAAATAGGTGCCCGAGGGGTGTGACACAGCAAATCCCGCGGCCTCGAGGCCCGCTCCGAGTACCGCCGACTTCGTGCGCATGTCCTCGCGGACCCCGTCGAAGAAGTCATCGGACAGCCGGAGGCCGGCGGCGATCGCCGGCTGGAAGGGCGAGCCGTTCACATAGGTCAGGTACTGCTTGACGGTGACGATCGCGGTGACGAGATCGGCCGGTGCCGTGAGCCAGCCGATCTTCCAGCCCGTCGTGCGGAACGTCTTGCCGCCCGAGGAGATCGACACGGTGCGCGATCGCGCACCGGGGAGGGCGGAGATGGGGGAATGCGGGTGCCCGAAGGCGAGGTGCTCGTAGACCTCGTCGGTGACGATGATCGCGTCGTGGCGCTCGGCCAACTCGACGACGAGCCGCTGCGTCTCGGGAGAGAACATGGCACCCGTGGGGTTGTGCGGATCGTTGACGAGAATCACCCGGGTGCGCCCCGTGACCGCCGAGGCCAGTTCATCGAGGTCCGGCTGGAAGTCGGGCCAGCGCAGGCGCACGGGCACGAGGCGCGCGCCGGCTAGTCCGATCGCGGCGGCATACGAGTCGTAAAAGGGCTCGAACACAACGACCTCGTCGCCTGGCTCCAGCAACGCGAGCAGCGTCGAGGTGAGCGCCTCTGTCGCGCCGGCGGTCACGAGGATCTCGGTCGAAGGGTCCCACTCGAGTCCGTAGAAGCGCATCTGGTGTTCAGCGATCGCGTCGAGCAGCTCCGGGACCCCGCGCCCCGGTGAATACTGATTCCAGCCATCGGATATCGCTTGCCGGGCCGCCTCGAGCACCTCCGCGGGACCGTCCTCGTCCGGGAAGCCCTGGCCCAGGTTGATCGCGCCGGTTCGCGACGCGAGCCCCGACATCTCTGCGAAAATTGTAGGAGCGACCTCGCCGTTCACACCGAGGAGGCGGGCTTCGGCAGCCGCGCGCCGCCAGGATCCGGGTACCTGCGTCATCCCGTCAGGCTACCCGTGACCAACTCACACATTCGCCCTAATCGGAACATAGACGGCTCATAGGAAACGGGCGCATGCTGAACTCATCAGCCCAGAAGGAGCAGCCATGAGCAACGACAGCGGTTCAATGATCCCCCCGCTTCCCGAGCGTCCCGCCGCCGAGCAGGCGGCTCGCGGCGGTTACACCGGTCCGCAGGCTCACTACCCCGGCGCGCAGGCCCAGGCGGGCGCTTCGCACCCCCAGTACCCCGCGCCGGACCAGACGAGCGCCTTCACCCGTCCGCAGGGGACGGCGCAACCGGTCCTCACGCAGGAGCCACAGCCGACGTACGCGTGGGCACAGCCCGAGCCGAAGCAGAAGAAGAACAAGTCGGGCATCGGGGCGAAGGTCGCCGGGCTCATGGTCGTCGCGGCGCTGATCGGCGGCGGCGCGGGCCTCGGCGGTGCGTGGGTCGGCTTCAACGCCTTCGACGGCAATGAGCCGCACCAGGTCACCTCGTCCTCCGCCACCGGCGCGCAGAACGTCACGATCAATAACCCCGATGACGTCAACGAGACGGCGGCCATCGCGGCGAAGGCGCTTCCGAGCGTCGTGACGATCGAAGCGGCAAGCGAGTCGGCAGGCGGCAGCGGATCCGGTGTCGTGCTCAGCGAGGACGGTTACGTCCTCACTAACACGCACGTCGTGACGCTCGGCGGCGAAGCCGCGCACGCGCAACTGCGTGTGACGATGTCCGACGGCACGCTCTACAACGCCACCATCGTTGGTACCGACCCGACATACGATCTCGCCGTCATCAAGCTCGAGGGCGCGAGTGACCTCACCCCGATCACGTTCGCCGACTCGTCGAAGCTCAACGTCGGCGACACGTCGGTCGCGATCGGTGCGCCGATGGGGTTGAACAACACCGTCACGACGGGCGTGATCAGCAACATCAACCGCGCGATCGAGATCGCTTCGTCGGCCGCACCCGACGACGAGTCGACGCAGGAGGACAGCGGCCAGCAGTCGCCCTGGTTCTTCGATCTGCCGGGTCAGGAGCAGGGCCAGGGCAACGCGTCGACCAACGAGTCGATCAAGATCGCCGTGCTGCAGACGGATGCCGCGGTCAACCCCGGTAACTCGGGAGGCGCGCTCGTCAATGGCTCGGGCGAGCTGATCGGCATCAATGTCGCGATCGCGACCGCGAACTCGTCGGGCGGCGAAGCCGGGTCCATCGGCCTCGGCTTCGCGATCCCCGCGAATATCGCTCACCGCGTCGCCAACGAGATCATCGAGAACGGCAGCGCCACGCACGGCCTCCTCGGGGCGAGCGTCGCTCCCGCGGCGAGCGTCGAGGGCACGACCACGACCGGCGCCTATATCGCCGAGGACCCGGTATCGGGCGGCGGCGCGGAGAAGGGCGGCCTGAAGAAGGGCGACGTCGTCACGAAGGTCGACGGCGTGCGCGTCAACGACGCGATCGACCTGACGGCGCAGATCCGCGCGAACGCTGCGGGCAGCACGGTCACGATCACCTTCGTGCGCGACGGTAAGGAGCACGAGACCGAGGTCACCCTCGGCGAGCTCTGAGCGCCGTTACCGAGACGGAAGACGCCACCCCATACACTCATGGGGTGGCGTCTTTCTCTTTCGGCTCCGGTAATGCCGCCAAGCTCGCCCGCCTGCCGCTGTACGGTCTCGGTCGCCTCGTCACTCTCGTGGTGCCACGATCGAATCGCTGGGTCTTCGGGTGCGGCGCAGGTATCGCCGATGGTCCCCTCGCGGTATGGCGCGAGGCGCGAGCCCGCGGCGTGGACACCGTCTGGCTCACGACGAACGAGGCCGAGGCGCACGAGGCCGAGGTCCACGGCATCCCGACTCTTCCGAAGCTCAGCTGGCGTGGCTTCTGGGCCACGGCTCGCGCGCGCGTGGCGGTTGTCGCCCACGGCTTCGGTGACGTCAACCCCTACGCGGTGACGGGGGCTTTCGTCGCTCAGCTCTGGCACGGGATCCCGCTCAAGCGCATCGGTCTCGATGCCGCGGAGGTGTCGCGCATCTCCTTCCTGCCGAACTCGCGGACGCTACGCGCACTGTTGCGTTGGATGTATCGCCGCTCGGCCCAGCGGATCGGTGTGATTCCGGCGGCGAGCCATCTCGTCCGCGGTCGACTCGAATCGGCTTTCGGAATTTCGCACGAGAAGGTTGCCGTGACGGGTGAGCCGCGCGTCGACGCCCTCTCGCAGGGCACTGCGGAGCGCCGCCGCGCGTTGTCGCGCGAGCTTGTGGCGTCGCTCATCCCCGGGCTCGACACGGGCCGACGCCTCGTGCTCTATGCTCCGACGTGGAGGAACGGGGACCCCGATCCGGCCGTGCCGAGCACGGAGGAATGGGCCGACCTGCTCGAGACCCTCGAGCGGCACGACGCCGTGCTCGTGGTGCGCTCGCATCGTCTCGGCGAAGGGGAGTACGCCCCGCCTCGCGCGACCGACCGCGTCGCGATGCTCGGCGCCGGCTTGCTCGCCGATATCAACCGTGCGCTGCCCGCGTTCGACGCCATCGTGACTGACTATTCGTCGCTCGCGTTCGATTCGGCGCTCGTGCCGCTGCCGGCGTTCTTCCTCGCACCGGATCTCGAGGAGTACACCCGCCGCCGCGGCTTCTACGGCGTCTACGCGGACGTCGCGGGCGACGATGTCGCTCGCAGCTGGACCGAGCTGATCCCCGAGCTCGACGAGGCGTTCGGCGACGAAGGAGCTCTTCAACGCCGTACGGAACGCGCCCGTGAGCTGAGCCGGAGCGTGCACGATTTCCGCGACGGACACAACACTCAGCGCCTGATCGACGAGATCTTCGCGCGCATCGGAAAGGCCAGGCGATGACCGCGACGATCACGCTCGATACGACGGCGGACGTCCCCGCACTGATCGTCACCGGATCCGGTGCCGCGCCCGAGAGTGGGTGGCTCACAGGTGCGCGGGCGCGCGTCGAAGCGGCCCCCGCCTCGGACGGATCAGCTTGGACCGTGCGCCTTCCGCTGCACCAGTCGCGCTGGGGCGGCGCCGAACTGCCGCTGCCGAGCGGCGAGTATCGTGTCGAGATCGACGGCCACGAGGCGGCGGGGTCCGTGCCGATGGTGATCGAGGGCACACTGCGCGTCGCCGTCGAGGGCGACCGTGTTGAGATCGGACCTCCGCTGGATCCGTCCGTCGAGGATCCAGAGGGCCGAGCCGCCCTCGAGCGCCGCTACGCCCTCCACACGGCGCCCCTCGAGAACGCCGTCTTCTTCGAGAGTTTCTACGGTCGGGTCGCAGGCGACAATCCCCTCGCGATCGACCGTCGGATCGCACGGATCGCGCCGGACGTCACGCGCTATTGGAGCGTCATCGACCTGTCGGTCGAGGTGCCGGAGGGCGCGATCGCGGTCGTCGAGGGATCGTCCGAGTGGTGGCGCGCCCGTAGCGCGAGCCGTCTACTCGTCGTCAACGACTGGCTGCGGCGCCGTTACGTGCGCCGCCCGGGACAGACCGTGCTGCAGACGTGGCACGGCACGCCGCTCAAACGACTCGCCCTGACGCGGCCAGGATTCCGCCCGCGCGCGTGGGGAGCCGTGCTGAAGGAATCGCGGCGCTGGAACGTTCTGCTCGCCCAGAACACGTACGCGGCGCGGATCCTCGCGCGCGCATACGCGTTCCGGGGGCGAGAGATGTGGGTCGAGGGCTACCCTCGCAACGATGCGCTGTCAACGGGAGACGGCGGTTCCACGCGTCGTCGGCTCGGGATCCGGGATGACGAACGGGTGCTGCTTTACGCGCCCACCTGGCGCGATGATCGCAGTGAGATGGTCGACTTCATGGACCCGGAGGAGCTCGCCGAGCGCACGGGCGCCGTTGTGCTGGTGCGCGGGCACAGCCGCACGCTGCTTCCCGGCCAGAGCGCGACGGGTGCGCGGGTCATCGACGTGACGGGCTATGCGGATGTCGCGCGCCTCATGTGCGCGTCCGACGCGATGATCACCGACTACTCGTCGGTCATGTTCGACTTCACGATCACGGGCAAGCCGATCTACTTCTTCGTGCCTGATCTGGAGCACTACCGCAGCGATCTGCGCGGCTTCTATTTCGACCTCGCCGAGCGTGCACCGGGGCCGGTCGTGCGCACCACCGATGAACTCGTCGCGGCGCTGGGAGAGGACCCTTCGCGCTACGCGGATCGATACGAGGCCTGGCGCAAAGTGTTCAATGCGCGGGACGACGGCCGCGCCGCCGAACGTGTCGTGGCGCGCATCTTCGATCGCGGCCTGCTCGGCCGGTAGGGTGCGTCTCCCGATCCGAGCCGCCGCGTGCACGCGGCCAACGCAGGAGGCTATTGATGGGGAGGCACGCCCTGTTCTATCTCGACAGCCGCGACGTGTCGATGGTGTCGCGGGCGCCGCGGAGCACGCCGAGGATGAAGCCGGCCCCCCAGGCCACGTGCATCGTCGGGATGACCGCGAGCGACCAGGCCTTCTCCCGCAGCGACGCGCCGCGCTGGGCCGCCGAGTAGGCGGCGATCACGAGAGCGTAGAGCGCGACGGGGATGAAGACGAGGCCCAGCGCCGAGGCGAGGGCGCCCCGGAGCACGCCTCCCATGCGTCCGAGCAGCACCAGCGCCGCCATCGCGAGGGTCACGACGAGCGCGGGCGGTGCGAAGTAGCGGGTCGAGTTCCGGAAACCGTAGCGGCGCACGAGCTCGCCGCGCCATCGCCCCGTCGCGAGGAACTGGCGATGCAGCTGAGACCAGCTCTCGCGCGGCCAGTAGGCGACCGACAGCTTCGGATCGAACATGACGCGGTAGCCTGCCTGGCGCAGGCGCAGGTTCATCTCCCAATCGGATCCGCGGCGCAGCGTCTCGTCGAAGAGGCCGACCTCTTCGACGGCCTCGCGGCGCATCACGCCGAGGTACGCCGACTCGGCCTCGGCTTCCTCGCCGGAGCCGTGGTAGGCGCCGCCGCCGAGACCGATCTTCGAGTTGTAGGCGGCGGCGACGGCACGCTGGAAGGGGGTTCGGCCCTCGGCGTGCATCGTGCCGCCGACGTTCGCGGCGCGCGTGCGGTCGAGGGTCTCGAGGGCGCGCATCGTATAGCCGGGGCTGAGCTCGGAGTGGGCGTCGACGCGCACGATCGTCGGGTACTGCGAGGCGCGGATGCAGAGGTTCAGCCCGACGGGGTTGTCCGAGGCGGGGTTGTCGACGAGGATGATGCGCGGATCCCTCGCGGCGAGTGCGCGGGCGAGCTCGGTCGTTCCATCGTTCGACGGGGCGAGGGCGATGACGAGCTCGATCGGGCCGTCGACCTCTTGCGCCAGGGTCGACGCGACGGCGTCCTCAAGGTAGTCGACCTCGTTGAGCACGGGCATAATGAACGACACTCCGGATCCCGCCGGGACGGCGGGCGCGTCGCGGCGGTCGGCCTGCGGACGCATCGAGCTGGGATCGTTACGCATTTGTCGATCATCCCACGGGGTCGTCGGAGGTCGGCTGGATAACGTGGGTGTCGTGAAGTTGGTGAATGACGCGAAGAAGGCCGTGCGACTCGTCAAGAATGCGGCGAGGTCTCGCGCGATCCACCAGACGACGATGAAGGTGCTGCGCGCGCATGGCCCGCACGAGAACAACCGCTTCCGTATCGCAGTGTACTTCGCCGACGACGACGTCAACATGTACCAGCTCCGCCAGTGGTACGGCCCTCTCGCGGAGCTCTCGAAGATCCATCCCGTCGTGGTGCTCTCGCGCAAGATCACGGGAGCGGGTGCGATCGTGAAGGACGGCGTCCTGCCGGTGGCCTTCGTGCGCAAGGTGACGCAGCTCGAGAAGTATCTCGACAGTCAGGACATCCGCATCGTTCTGTATGTCAACCAGAACACGCGAAACTTCCAGATGTTCCGTTACGGCGAGCGGTGGCACGTCTTCATCAACCACGGCGAGTCCGACAAGATGTACATGACCACGAACCAGTTCAAGGCGTATGACTACGCCCTGATCGCGGGAGATGCGGCGCGCGAGCGCCTCTCACGCACGCTGTGGGACTACGACCTCGATCGTCGCACGATCTCGATCGGTCGCCCGCAGGCCGACCACTACTCCGGCGATCTGCCTTACACACCCGACGGGCGCACGGTGGTGCTCTACACGCCGACGTGGGAGGGCGACCGCCCCGCGGCCGCCTATGGGTCCATTGCGACGCACGGAGAGGCTCTCGCGAAGGCCCTGCTCGCGGACCCGAAGTACCGGCTCATCTACCGCCCGCACCCGCGCAGCGGCGTGATCGACCACGCGTACGGGGCCGCACACCACCGCATTGTGCACGCGATCAAGGCGGCCAACAGTGCGGACCCGCTGGCGCAGCACGTCTACGACCACGGGCCCGAGGTGGGCTGGCAGATCGCGGCGGCCGACGTCGCGATCTCGGACATCTCCGCGATGATCTACGATCGCCTCGCGACCGGCAAGCCGCTCATCGTGACGCGTCCGGCCGATCCCGCGGCCGACGTCGACGAGGGCGGCTACCTCGGGGCATGCGAGTGGCTCGCCGCGAGTGAAGCGGGTGACGTGCGCGCCCACATCACGCGGGTTCTCGAGGATCCGGATACCACTGCCCGCATTGCGAAATGGTCCAAGCACTATTTCGGTGACACGTCGCCGGGCGCCCCGACGGCGCGATTCCATGCCGCCATCGAGCAGCTGATGGCCGCATGGGACGAGTGGAACGAGCGCCGAACAGCGTAAGGGCTTCTTGCGCGCGTGAGCACGGGAGCGGAGCCCAAGGCCGCGTCGATCATGCTGGCTGCGAGTGCGCGTGGCGCTGCTCGGATCCTTCGGCGCTCGTCTGTATCGATGCGTGTTGTGGGATCGGAGTAGTTGCCGCCTGGCTCGGGCCCTTTTCGCCAGCGGGCATAAAAGCCCGTTCATTAAAACCCGTGTGCAAACGCTTAGGCGTGTGAACCGAGTAGCGGCGACCATCAGTGAATGGTCCAAACACAGTCGCAGATCGCCCGCGAAGTGGGACGGCGCATTCAGAAGTTCCGCGCTGCAACGGGCGTGAGCGCGCGCGTGCTCGCGGAGTGCGCCGACATGGACCTGACCAACTTTCAACGCATCGAGCGCGGTATCGGCAACCCCACGATCGCGACCCTCGTGCAGATCGCTACAGCGCTCGAGATCGATGTCGCCGAGCTCGTCACGGGTCTCGACCCGAACGACCTCCCTCACGGGCGCGAGCCCTACGGTTACTCGCAGGCCAAGGATCGCCGTCGCGCCTATCGCACCATCTACTAGAACACGAACTGCCACAGCAGTTCCCGTCCTTCCACGCCGGCCTCGCGCCAGCTGATCGTCACGCAGAGATCATCGGTGTCGAGACCGCACAGGCAGACCTCGTTCTGATCGTTCGGCAGGACGAGGCCCCACCTTTCCGTGTATACGTCGTCGCCCACACGGATGATCGCGCGCGCGAGCGCGAGGGGTCTTTCGGCGATGTTCGTCACGACGGGGTGCGGGAACGAACGCCGCACACGCCACGGCGAGGGCACCACGGGGGAGGCGTCGTTGTTCATACATCGAACATAAGAAGAACCCCTGACATTCGAACGTCAGGGGCTCTTCGACAGCGCAATCTCTTAGGCGAGCACCTCATTGGCGCGCTCGAGGTCTTCGGCGAAGTCGACCTCGACGGCGTACAGGTCGCTGATGTCCATCGCCGCGACGCGCACGCCGTTCTCGGCGATGGCGAGTTCGAGGCCGCGCTCGAAGTAATCCTGGTCGCCGACCCGCTGAAGCTGTGCGATGAGCGCGCGCTTGTCGTGGCTCGAGATGTAGTTGATGCCCACAGCCTCACCGATGCCGCCGACGACGACCTTCGACAGCTCGGACACGAAGCCGTTCTTGTCGAGCGTGTACTTGACCTCTTCGTCGCTGACCTTCGAGGTATTGACCGTCACGAACGACTGGTCCTGCTCGATGAGCGCGACGGCGCGGCCGAGCACGCGAGGGTCGAAGACGACGTCACCGTTCATCCACAGCACGCCGCCGCGACCGGTCACGAGGAGAGCGCGGAGGAGGCTCTTGGACGTGTTGGTCTCGTCGTACGCCTCGTTGTGCACGTAGTTCACGTCGGGGAACGCGTCGATGATCGTCTCAGCGCGGTAGCCCACGACAGTGGTGATCTGAGCATCGGAGCCGAACGCGGCACGGATGTTCTCGTGCTGCTGCTGCATGATGGTGCGGCCGTCGGCGAGAGTCGTGAGCGACTTCGGCAGCTCGCGGCCGAGGCGAGTGCCCATGCCCGCGGCGAGAATGACGGTCTGGAGGGTCATGCGGAATCTCCTAGTTCTGGGGGAGGACCTGGCCCGGAGGACGTGTGCCGGTGGCACGGTGTTCACCCGAACGTCATCCTCGATCTACCTACAAGATACCAACGCCGGTCGAAATCGGGCGGATTTCCAAGCTGATCCGGAGGAATCGGTCTGGCGCGCCGGGCACGTGGCGGGCATGATGGTTAGATTGTTCGCGTGACAGACACGGCGGGGGAGAACGCGCTCGAGTTGCGCGGAGTGGTCAAGACCTATCGGGGTGAGCCCGCGGTTGCTGGGATCGACCTGAGCGTTCCGGCGGGTTCGTTCTATGGCCTCGTCGGTCCCAATGGTGCCGGAAAGACGACCACCTTGTCGATGATCGCCGGCCTCGTGCGCGCCGACCGCGGCGAGATCCGCGTCTTCGACGTCGACGCGCGCAAGGATCCGCGGGCCGCGAAGCGACTCATGGGTGTCCTTCCCGATCGCATGCGCACGTTCGACCGACTGACCGGCAAGCAGCTGCTCCACTACATCGGTGCGCTTCGGGGCCTGCCGGGCGCGAATGTGCGCGAGCGCGCCGCCGAACTCGCCGAAGCTTTCGACCTCGTCTCGGCGCTCGGCCGCGCCGTCAGCGACTACTCGACCGGCATGACGAAGAAGCTCATGCTTGCGTGTGCGATGATCCATGCCCCTCGCCTGCTCGTGCTCGATGAGCCATTCGAGTCGGTCGATCCCGTATCGGCGCAGCGGCTTCTCGGCGTGCTCCGCACCTATGTCGATCGGGGCGGGACCGTCATCCTGTCAGGGCACAGCATGAGCCTCATCGAACAGATGTGTTCGCGCATCTCTGTGCTCGTGACCGGCCAGGTACTCGCGGAGGGCACCCTCGCCGAGGTGCGCGGCGAGATGTCGCTCGAACAGCGCTTCATCGACCTCAGCGGCGGCGAGGAGAAGGGGCGCCTCGAGTGGTTGCACACGTCCTCCGCCTGAGGCTCGCCGAGTTCACGAGCGCTTTCAGATCGCGCCCCGTCGCATCGACGCTCGCCCTCATCGGCACGGTCGCGGCGACGACCGCGCTCGTGCTCGCCGTGCTCGCGCTGCGGGGCGCTCCTGCCGAGTCGGCCGGGGTCGCGCTCTCGATCCTCGGGTCCGTCGTCGCGGCCGGCTTCTTCTTCGCGCCGTTCGCATCGACTCGATCGGATCCGCTCGACCCCGCCTGCTTCTCGCTCCTGCCCGTCGCGCCCGCGGCGCTCGCGGGGACGTCGATGCTCGCCGGTATCGCCAGCGTGCCCGTCGTCGCCCTCGCGGCGATCGATGCCGCGGCTGCCGTCGTCGGCGTGCAGCTCGGCACCCCCGGCTGGGCGGCCGGTCTCGGCGCGGTCGCCCACGTGATCGCGTGCGCGCTCCTCGCACGGCTCGGATTCGCAGCCAGCAGCCGGATCCGAGCCGGGGGGCGCATCCGCGAGGGTGCGACCCTCGCGGGGATCGCCGTGATCGCGATCACCGTGCCCGCCGTCGTCTTCGCGCTCGGCACCTCGTGGCGCGAGGGCGCCCCGTGGCTCGCGACCTGGCTCGAGCGGGTGCTCGGTTTCACGCCGCTCGGAGCGGGGCCCGCCGTGCTCGCCGCCGGCTCCGCGTTCGCTGTCCCTCTGATCCTCGCGGGCGCGTGGATCGTTGCGCTCTTCCTCGCTTGGTGGGCCGTGTGCGCCCGCGCATTCCGCACGCTTCCGCTCGTGGACACCCATCGCGAGGCGGGCCTCGGATGGCTCGGGATCCTACCCCGCACCGCGACGGGCGCGATCGCCGCCCGCAGCATCATCTACTGGGCGAGCGACACCCGCTACCTGTCGAATCTGATCGTCATCCCCGTCGCAGGTCTCGCACCCGTGCTGCCCCTGCTCGTCGCGGGCGTCGAGCCGACGACCGTGGCACTTCTCCCGCTGCCGATCATCGCGGCGTTCCTCGGCTGGATCGCCCACAACGACCTGGCGTACGACTCCGAGGCGGTGTGGCTGCATCTCATCTCGAGCGTGCGCGGCATCGCCGACCGTGCAGGTCGCCTCGTTCCGGCCACGATCGTCGCCGTTCCGCTCCTTTCGGCGACGATCGCCCTGACGGCCAGCTTCGCCGACGCCTGGAACCACCTGCCTTCGCTCATCGGCGTCGCTCTCGCATTGACGCTGGCAGGTTTCGGCCTGTCCAGTGCTTTCTCTGTCATCTCGCCCTATGCCGTCGCCCGCCCCGGGGACAGTCCCTTCCGTCAGCCGCAGCGGACCAGCGGGCGCGGGGTCATCGCGCCGGGCCTCGTGCTGATCGCGACGCTCGCGATCGGAGCCCCGACGATGCTCGCCGCGTATGACGCCATCGCGCGCGGCGCCGATCGCGATTCGGAAGCACTGCTGGTCGGCGCCTGCACCGGCGTGGGCGTGCTCGTCGTCGGACTCGCTCTCGGCGCGCTCGTTTTCGAGAAGCGCGGACACCGTCTGATCGACATCGGTCGCGCCGCCTAACCTCGAACCGCTCTACACTCATAGGCATGAGCACTCCACTCGATACCCCCGGATCCGGCGGAACCGCGCTCCTGGACCGCGAACTCGAGAAGCTTCTCGAAGAGCAGATCCAAGAACCCGGTGACCACGAACGCTTCAGCCATTACGTGCAGAAGGACAAGATCGTCGAGTCGGCCATCACCGGCAAGCCCGTGCGCGCCCTCTGCGGCAAGAAGTGGACGCCTGGCCGAGACCCCGAGAAGTTCCCGGTTTGCCCCACCTGCAAGGAAATCTACGAATCCCTGAAGAAGTAGCGATACGACACAGGGCGACCCGCACCGATGCGGGTCGCCCTGTGTCGTGAGCGGCGTCAGACGAGAGAGGTCGGGATCGCCGGATCCGACTTGCTGAGCGCGAGCGCACGCACCGGCAGCTCGCGGCGCACGGCCATGTGGTGCTCACGCGCGGCGCGAACGCCCGCGGCGCCTTCGTGAGCGAGGTCGAAGTCGCCGTCCGCGACGAACGGCACGACGAGCCCGCGGGATCCCTCGGGGGCCGGATCCCGCGACGCGAGCCGCACGTGTTCCTCGGTCGCGATCCCGTTCTCGAGCAGGCGGAATGCCTGCTTCGCGCCGCCCGTGGATCCCTTGTCGAGCGCCTTCTTGGCGACCGGGATCCACTCGCCCGACGCGTCCTGGCGCGCGACGAGCTTGTAGACCAGGCCTGCTGTCGGGTAGCCGGAGCCGGTGACGAGGGAGGTACCGACGCCGTAGGAATCGACGGGGCTCGCCGCGAGCGCGGCGATCGCATACTCGTCGAGGTCGCTCGTCACGGTGATCTTGGTGCCCGTGTTGCCCAGCGCGTCGAGCTGTTCGCGAACGTCGGCCGCAACGAGCGGCAGGTCGCCCGAGTCGATGCGCACGCCGCCGAGGTCCGGGCCGCCGAGCTCGACGGCGCGGCGCACGCCCTCCGCGATGTCGTAGGTGTCGACGAGCAGGGTTGTCGCGGAGCCGAGCGAGGCGAGCTGCGCGCGGAAGGCGTCCTCCTCCGTGTCGTGCAACAGGGTCCAGGCGTGTGCGGCGGTGCCCATCGTCGGCACGCCCCATGTGCGCCCCGCTTCCAAGTTGCTCGTCGCATCGAAGCCGGTGATGTAGGCGGCGCGAGCCGCAGCGACGGCGCCGTGCTCGTGTGCGCGGCGGGACCCCATCTCGGCGAGCGGGCGGTCGCCGGCGGCGATCGACATACGCGCCGCGGCGGTCGCGACGGCCGAGTCGAAGTTCATGACGCTGAGCGCGAGCGTCTCAAGGATGACGGCGTCGGCGAAAGTGCCGGTGACGGTCAGCAGGGGAGAGCCGGGAAAGTACAGCTCGCCCTCGCGATAGCCCTCGATGGATCCTCGGAAGCGGTAGTTCGCGAGGTACTCGAGAGTCTCGTCGCTCACGACGCTCTCGTCGCGCAGGAACCGGAGTTCATCGTCGCCGAAGCGGAACTCGCGGAGCAGGCCGAGCAGGCGCCCCTGGCCGGCGACGACGCCGAAGCGGCGGCCGCCCGAGAGACGGCGGCCGAAGAGCTCGAAGACGCATCGGCGGTGCGCGGTGCCGTCGCGGAGCGCGGCGTCGAGCATCGTGAGCTCGTATCGATCCGTGAGGAGCGCGGTCGAGGAAGTCATGGTCGTAACTCTAACGGCGAAGGCGTTCTCGCCGTGTTCCCGGCGGCCCGCGTGTAGATTTGGGCGTTATGGAGTTCGCGTTTTCCGAGGCTCGTCCGCGCATCACCCGCTTCGAATGCCGGGAGGCGCAACGTTCGGGGAACCAGCTCACGCTGCACTACGCCGCGCTCGCCGGCGGCGACGAGCTGTATGCCTTCGCCGAGCGCATCGAGATCCCCGGGGAGCTGCCCGATTCGCCCGTGACGGCGGGCCTCGTGCGCCTGCTCACGCTCGCCGCCTCCCTCAGCTATTACAAGGCGTTCGCCCCCGTCGCTTTCGCCGTTCCCGGGGGGATGACGGCCACGGAGCGACGCTTCATCGCCGAGCTGATCGCCGGTGGTCTCGGCGAGTTCGCGATCGTCAACGACCTGCCGGCCGCTCTCGAGCCCGAGATCGACGCGCCGGAGCTTCCGGAGGTACCGACCGGATCCGCCGGTTCGGTGCCTGGCCGCGCCCTCGTCGCCGTCGGCGGTGGCAAGGACTCGATCGTCTCGATCGAGGCACTGAAGGCCGCCTCGGTCGACGTCACGGCGTTCGGGATCAACCCGCGCGGTCCCATCGAGCGCACCGCCGAGGTCGCGGGGCTCGACCTCGCGCGCGCGACCCGCCGCATCGATCAGTGCCTCTTGGCCCTCAACGCGGAGGGAGCTCCGAACGGCCACGTTCCCGTTACGGCCATCAACTCGCTCATCGCCCTGCTGACGGCGCTCGCCACGGGGCACGACACGGTCGTGTTCAGCAACGAGGCCAGCGCCTCGTACGGCAACCAGCACTGGGCGGGCCGCGACATCAACCACCAGTGGTCGAAGTCGAGCTTCTTCGAGGGACTGCTCCGCGACTCCGTTCCCGCGGGATCGCCCGAGTACGTCTCGTTGCTGCGCCCTCTCACCGAGCTGCGCATCGCGCGCGCCTTCGCGCGCCACACCGCGTACCACCGCGTGTTCACGAGCTGCAACCGCGCGTTCACGATGCGGGCCGCGGCCGATGCCGGCTGGTGCGGCGAGTGTCCCAAGTGCCGCTTCGTGTCGCTGGTGCTCGCGCCCTTCGTTCCCCGAGAGGACCTGCTCGCGATCTTCGGCGGCCGCGACCTGTTCGCCGAGCCCGCGCAGCGCGAGGGATATCTGGAGCTGCTCGGCGTCGAGGGCCTGTTCAAGCCCTTCGAGTGCGTCGGAGAGCCCGACGAATGCCGCGTCGCCCTCGAGCTGATCCGCGAACGCGGCGACTGGGCGGGCCATCCGTTCCTCGAGGATCCGGCGATCCGCGCCGTGGGTGCGTCGGACGCCGAGCGCGTGAGCGTCTTCGCCTGGCGCAACGGCGAGCACTATCTTTCCGGTGAGCTCGAGGAGGTCGCGCGTGCGATTTGAGGGTCTGAGCGGTAAGCGCGTCGTCATCTGGGGGGCCGGCCGCGAGGGCCGCGCCGCCCACACCGAGCTCGCCCGCCGCGGCGTGAGCTCGACGATCGTCGTCACCGGATCCGCCGAGCCGCCCGCGGGCGTCGTCGGGGGAGACGCAGCGTGGCAGGAGCTGCTCTCTGCAGACGCCATCGTCAAGTCTCCCGGCATCCCGCACACCTCGCCCGAGTACGTCGCGCTATCGGAGCAGGGTGCCGCGATCACATCGCTGACCGATCTGTGGCTGAACGAGAACCGCGACAAGGTCATCGCCGTGACGGGCACGAAGGGCAAGAGCACGACGTCCGCGCTCGTGCACCACATTCTGCGCGGCACCGGCCGTACCGCCGAACTCGCCGGCAACATCGGCATCCCTGTCGGCCCCCGCGTCGCCGGCGACGTCGACTGCGCCGTGACCGAGATCTCGAGCTACCAGGCCGCCGAGCTCAGCGCCTCGCCCCGGGTCGCCGTGCTGACCTCGCTCTATCCCGAGCACCTGCCCTGGCATGGCGGATACGACCGCTACGTCGCCGACAAGCTCAACCTCCTCGCGCATGGTCCCGACGCCATCGTGCTCCCGGCGCACACCGGGGAGCTTGCGGATCGCGCCCGCGAGATCGCGGGCGAGACACGAGTGATCACGCCCGGGGATCTCGGAATCCGCGTCACGGACGACGAGCTCGCGTGGGAAGGCACCGGATCCCTCCGGCTCGCCGATATCGCCCTCGTCGGGGGCCACAACCTCACCAACGCGGCCCTCGCCCTCACGGCCGTCGACGCCTACCTCGGCGGGGCGGATCGCGCCGCGGCGCTCGCCGCCGTCGCGACGTTCTCGCCGCTCGCACACCGCCTCGAGGTCGTACCTTCGGGCGACGGCCGCACCTGGATCGACGACAGCCTCGCCACCGCGCCCCAGGCGGTCGCCGCGGCGCTCACGAGCCTGACGGCGCCCCGCACAGCGCTCGTCATGGGCGGCGCCGAACGAAACCTGCCCTTCGACGCGCTGATCGACGCGCTCGCGGGCCGCGAGGACGTGACGGTCGTCTGCACCGGCCCCGCAGGATCCCGTTTCGCGCGCGACGCCGCTGTGCGCGTGCCGCGGATCCGCACTGCGCGCGGATTCGCCGACGCGATCGAGATCGCCCGCTCGGTGACGGGGGCGGGCGACACGATCCTGCTCTCGCCGGCCGCCCCCAGCTTCGACGAGTTCGCCGACTACGAGGCCCGCGCCGCGGCCTTCCGCGCGGCGGCCTCCGCTTCTACCGCCAACTAACCGCCCCGAAAGAGGTACCGATGACTACGCGAGCCGACGGACGCGCCCTCGACCAGCTCCGCCCCGTGACGATCGAGCGCGGCTGGAGCAGCCAGGCCGAGGGAAGCGCCCTCATCAGCTTCGGCGAGACCAAGGTGCTCTGCACCGCCAGCTTCACGAACGGCGTGCCGCGCTGGCTCACGGGCCAGGGCAAGGGCTGGGTCACGGCCGAATACGCCATGCTGCCCCGCGCCACGAACGAGCGCTCGCAGCGCGAGAGCATCAAGGGCCGCGTCGGCGGCCGCACCCATGAGATCTCGCGCCTCATCGGCCGTGCCCTGCGCGCCGTCGTCGACACCAAGGCGCTCGGCGAGAACACCCTCGTCATCGACTGCGACGTGCTGCAGGCCGACGGCGGCACCCGCACCGCATCCATCACGGGCGCCTACGTCGCGCTCGCGGACGCGATCGAGTGGGGCCGTGAGCGGGGCTTCGTCGCGAAGAAGGCGCAGCCGCTGACCGACTCGGTCGCCGCGATCTCGGTCGGCATCATCGGCGGCACACCCATGCTCGACCTGCCCTACGTCGAGGACTCGCGCGCCGAGACCGACATGAACATCGTCATGACCGGTTCCGGCAAGTTCGTCGAGGTGCAGGGGACCGCCGAGGGCGCACCCTTCGACAAGGCCGAGCTCGACCAGCTGCTCGAGCTCGGCGCGAAGGGCTGCGCCGACCTGACGCTACTGCAGCGCGAGGCGCTCGGACGATGACGCAGGTCGTTCTCGCCACCCATAACGCCCACAAGATCGCCGAGCTTCAGGCGATCGTCTCGCGCGTGCGACCCGACATCGAGGTCGTCGGGTACGACGGTCCCGAGCCCGTCGAGGACGGCACGACGTTCCAGGCGAACGCCCTCATCAAGGCGCGCACGGCCGCGCGTCACACCGGACTCGTCGCGCTCGCCGATGACTCGGGCATCTGCGTCGACGTGCTCGGCGGCTCGCCGGGCGTCTTCTCGGCCTACTGGGCCGGTCACAAGAAGGACGATGCCGCGAACCTCGAGCTGCTGCTTGACCAGATCTCCGACCTTCACCGCGACGAAGACCGCACGGCGCACTACACCTCGGTCATCGCGCTCGTGACGCCCCAGGGCACCGAGCACACGGTCGAGGGCATCTGGCCCGGTCACGTCGCGCGCGAGACGCGCGGCGAGGGCGGTTTCGGCTACGACCCGATCTTCATCCCCGCGGGAACCGACGGCCGCTCGGCCGCCGAGCTGACCGCGGCCGAGAAGAACGCGGTCTCGCATCGCGCCCGCGCCCTGGAAGCGCTCGTTCCGCTCCTCGAAGCCCTCTGACGAGAAGTGTTCGGTTCCGCGGGCTCGTCGCGGGCCCGCGGAACCGAACGGCCTAAGCCCCTTCCCGCACCGCGACCGGTTGGGGATCGATCGCCAGGCACACGCGCTCCCCGTAGGCGGGACGGATCCGCGCATCGTGCTGGACGCGCACGAGCTCGCCCGATTCCGTGCGAACGAGCGTGCGCCGCATGCTGCCGAGGAAGGTGCTCTCCTCGACGAGGGCGTGCATCGTTCCCTCGCCCTCGTCGACGAGGCGCAGGTTTTCGGGGCGCAGGTGCACGTCGACTGTTCCGTGGGCGACCGAGTGCAACGGGATCCGCGTGCCCCACACGCTCACGAAGGATCCGTCGGCCACGCCGCGCACGAGGCTCGACAGCCCGACGAACGAGGCCACGTGGGCCGTGGCGGGGCGCAGGTAGAGGTTCTCGGGGGAGTCGACCTGGTCGATCCGCCCGGCATTCATGACGGCGATGCGGTCCGAGACGGCGAGGGCCTCCTCCTGGTCGTGCGTCACGAACAGCGTCGTGATGCCGAGGCGCAGCTGAATGCGGCGGATCTCATCGCGCAGCTGCACGCGCACTTTCGCATCGAGCGCCGAGAGCGGCTCGTCGAGGAGGAGTACCCGGGGCTCCGTCACGAGCGCACGGGCGAGGGCGACGCGCTGCTGCTGGCCGCCCGAGAGCTGGTGCGGGAACCGATCGGCGAGATGATCGAGCCCGACGAGGGCGAGCGAATCGACCGCGCGCTTGTGCGCTTCAGTCCGGCGCACTCCGCGTCGACGCAGACCGAACGCCGTGTTCTCGACGACGCTGAGGTGCGGGAACAGCGAGTACGACTGGAACACCATCCCGATATCGCGCTTGTTCGTGGGGACGCGCGAGACATCCCGGCCACCGAGCATCACGGCGCCGCCGTCATTCGCCTCGAGGCCCGCGAGCACGCGCAGCGCCGTCGTCTTGCCGCAGCCCGACGGGCCGAGGAGCGAGACGAACTCGCCGGGCGCGATGTCGAGGTCGACACCGTGGAGCACCCGCGTGGACCCGTAGCTCTTCGTGATGCCACGGAACTCGACGCGCGTGCCCTCTCCGGCGTCCGCCAGGAGCGAATTGTCGGCCGTGGGCGGGAGCGGATGGAGGGTCATGGCTGGGCCTTTCGAATGCCGCGCCCGACGCGGCCGATGATCAGGAGAAGAACGAAGCAGAGCGTGAGCGCAAGCAGCGTGAAGATCGCGGGCAGATACGGATCCTGCTTGCTCACGACGAGCATGGAGGTCTGGAACACGTCGCGATTGAGCAGCGAGGCGATCGTGAACTCGCCGAGCACGACGGCGATCGAGAGGAGGGAACCCGCGAGGAGCCCCTGCCGGATGTTCGGCGCGAGCACGTGCAGCACGACGGTCGGCCAGCCGGCGCCGAGCGAGCGGGCGGCCTCCGACAGGGTCTTGAGGTCGGCTGCGTCGATCGAGGCCTGGATCGAGCGATACGCGAACGGCAGTACGGTGATGCCGTAGGCGAACGCGAGCGTCCAGCTACCGGTGCCGATCGAACGCGCGATGCTCAGGTAGATCGGAGCGAGGCCGACGACGAGCACAATCGCCGGTATCGAGATCGGAAGCAGCGCCACGAACTCGAACAGCGCCTTCACCCTCGGAAAGCGCAGGTTCACGAGGATCATCGTCGGTGCGAGTACGAAGAGCACGATCGTCACGGTGACGACGGCGAGGACGAAGGAGTTCGTGAGGCCCGTCCAGACGGGTCGGAGCTTCGCGGCCGACTCCGGATCGGCGAGCGACGTCCAGTGCGCAAGCGTCGCGGATCCGTCGGGCATCTGGAAGGTGTACAGGAGAGTGGAGCCCAGCGGGATGAGGAAGAACGCCGCGACGAGCGCGCCGATGATCCAACGGGTGAGGCGTGAGGGCGCGAGACGGTTCATGACTGCCACCTCGCGGCTCGTCGCTGAACGAGCGAATACAGCCACATCACGACTCCGACGACGAGGATCATGCCGAGTGCGAGGGCACCGGCGAGGTTCTCGCGGCCGAGGACGGTCTCGCTCGTCAGCGCCGCCCGGATCTGCAGAGGAACGATCTGGGATCCCTGGCTCGCCAGCGCGGCGGCGGTCGCATACGACGAGAAGCCGCTCGCGAACAGCAGGAGCAGGCTCGCCAGGAATGATGGAGCGAGCACCGGGATCCCGATCCGCAGCCAGAAGCCGGCGCGCGTTCCGCCGAGCGTGAGGTTGGCCTCGGCCCACTGCGGCTTGAGCGCGCTGAGCGAGGGCATGAAGGTGATCACCATGAGCGGAACCTGGAAGAAGACGTACGGGAGCACGAGGCCCGGCATGTCGTACAGCCAAGTGCCGTTGGCATAGATGTCGATGCCGAGCATGTCGCGCAGGAACATCGTCACGACGCCCTGCACGCCCATGGTCGCGATGAACGCGAAGGCGAGCATCACACCGCCGAACTGTGCGAGAACGCCGGCTGCGGCGTCGACGGTCGTGCGCATGGCGCCAGCGGCGTCGAGGCCCAGCATCGCATAGCAGACCAGCGCACCCACAACGGCGCCGACCACGGCTGTGAGCGCCGACAACCACGCCGAGTTGCCGAAGGTCTTGAGCACGACGGGATCTCCGAGAGCGGCGATGTTGTCCCAGGTGAACGTGCCGTCGGAGGCGAAGAAGCCGGACCCGACGGCGAGCACCGTCGGAAGCGCGAGGAACAGCAACACGTAGACCGCGAAGGGGACGAGGCCGAGCCACGCCCAGGAACGCGCCGAACGCCGGCGCCCCGCGGAACGCGAGACGCCGGCGTCGGAGGAAGCGATCGCGGTCACTGGACCGCCGCGGCCCACTTCTCGCCGAGAAGCGTGCCGGCCGCGTCGCTCTGCTCCTCGGAGGGAACGAGCGTCTCGGCGGGAACCTCGGGAAGCGCGGCGGCGAGATCGGCGTCGATCGTGCCGGCCTCGGTCATCGCGTCCATGCGCGCGGGGCGCGCACCGCCCGCCAGGAAGAGGTTCTGCACCTCGTCGCTGAAGAGGAACTCCTGCCACAGGCGAGCCGCGGCGGGGTGGGGAGCGTCAGCGTTGATGGCCTGGTTGTAGTAGCTGGCGTAGCCCTGGTCCGGGAACACAATGACCTGCCAGTCGGGGTTGTCGGCCGTGTAGGCCGCGTTCAGGTAGTCCCAGTCGAACACGACGGGCGTCTCGCCCGAGGCGACGGTCGCCGGGGTGACGTCGACCTTGAGGAAGTTGCCCGCGGAGTTCAGCTCGCCGAAGAAGTCGATACCGGGCTGGAAGTCGTCGAGAGATCCGCCGCCCAGCACCGACGCGAGGCCGACGGCCGCGAAGGCCGCTCCGGCCTGCGTGGGGTCGCCGTTGATCGCCACAGCACCCTTGTATTCGGCGCCGGCGAGGTCGCTCAGCTCGGACGGGGCGGGGAACTTTGACGTGTCGACGCCGACCGACATGTATCCGCCGTAGTCGCCGACGAAGCGGCCGTCCGGATCCTTGAGCGAATCGGGGATGTCATCGAACCCCTCGACCTTGTACGGGGCGAACGAATCGACGTTCTCGAGCGCGACGGCCAGGCCGAGGTCGAACACGTCCGGAGCCTTGTCCGTTCCGGCATTCGTCTTGGCCGCCTGGATCTCTTCGGCGCTCGACACGTCCGGCGAGCCCTCGTTGATCGTGATCTCCGGGTAGCGCTCTGCGAACAGGTCGAGAACCGCGCCGTAGTTCGCCCAGTCGCGGGGCAACGCGATGACGTTGAGCGCGCCCTCCTCCTTCGCGGCCGCTTCGAGGTCGGCGAAGGTTCCGAAATCGGCGACCGAGGTGGCCGAGGCCGACTCCGAGTTCGCGGCGTCGCTGTCGCCGGCGCAGGCCGTGAGCGACACGGCGGCGGTCGCGACGACCGCGATGCCGGCCGCGAGGCGCAGGGGACGGGGGAAATGAAGCATGGGATTCCTCTCGTGGTCCGGCGGGCGCCGGAGAACGGGTGCCGCTGGAATCTATTCGCCGAGGGTGTCTGCCCGGCAAGGAACGGATGAACGCGCGATGACTGCGGGGTGACACGGCGCCTCGCGTTCGATGCACGCGCGGAAGCGCACTAAGGTGAGCGCATGACCGCGAGAAAAGCCCGCCTGTCATCGTCCGCCCGCGCGCTCGCCGCGTCGTTCGCCGCGTGGCGCGCGGAGCTTCAGATCCCGGCCGACTACCCGGCCGAGGCGGTGGCCGAGGCCGAACGGGTGATCGCGGCGGGCATCGCCGTCGACGGATCCGACGACGTGCGCGCCGACATGGAGGACATCCCCTTCCTCACGATCGATCCCGAGGGATCCCGGGATCTTGATCAGGCGATGCACCTCGAACGCGACGGCGACGGGTACGTCGTGCACTACGCGATCGCCGATCTCGCCGCCTTCGTCGCGCCCGGCGGAGCGCTCGACGACGCCACCCGAGAGCGCGGCCAGACGCTCTACGCGCCCGACGGATCCACCGGCCTGCATCCCGAGCAGATCGCCGGCGACGCCGCTTCGCTGCTGCCCGATCGCCGCCGCCGCGCCTATGTGTGGCGGTTCGCGCTCGGATCCGATGGCCGTGTCACCGACACCCGGCTCGTGCGCGCGTGGGTGCGTACGCGTCGTCGGTGGACCTATGCCGAGGTGCAGAAGGAGGTCGACGCCGGCACGGCGCCCGAGGGCATTGCGCTGCTCGCCGAGATCGGTGCCCTGCGCGTGAACCTCGAGGGGGAGCGGGGAGGCGCGAGCCTGCAGATGCCCGAGGAAGAAGTCGTCGAGGTGCGCGGCCATTTCGAACTCCGCGCCCGCGCCACCCTTCCGATGGAAGACTTCAACGCGCAGATCTCGCTCATGACGGGTATGGCCGCCGCCGAGCTGATGCTCCGCGCGGAGGTCGGCATCCTGCGCACGATGCCGCCCGCAGAGCCCGAGGCGATCGATGAGTTCCGTCGCCGCGTGGCGCTGCTCGACCGACCGTGGGCGACCGACATCAGTTACGGCGAGTATCTGCGACAGCAGGATCCGGGAGACCCCGCGACACCCGCCGTCATGCAGGCCGCGACCGCCCTGTTCCGTGGCGCGGGCTACGAGGCCTTCGACGGCGAGGTCCCCGAGCAGACCGTCCAATCGGCGATCGCGGCGCCGTACTCTCATGCGACCGCGCCGTTGCGGAGGCTCGTCGACCGCTTCGTGCTCGCGATCTGCGAGGCCGAGGCGAACGGTACCGAGATCCCCGGCTGGGCGCGCGAGGCGTTGCCGCAGCTGCCGAAGATCATGGGGCGCAGCGGCCAGCTCGCCGGGCGCCTGGAGAACGGCTGCATCGCCCGCGTCGAGGCGGCCGTGCTCTCACACCGCATCGGTCGCGAATACGTCGCCGTCGCGGTCTCTCGCCGTGGCGGACGCACGCGGGTGCAGATCGCGACGCCGTTCGTGACGGCGGACGTCGACGGTGAGCCCGAGGTCGGATCGATCGTGCGGGTGCGCGTCGACGGCGCCGACATCGCGGCCGGCACTATCTCCCTCAGCCTCGTCGGATCCTCACCCCGCGAGTGAGGCGCGGCTCGTGCCGACCGCCGTCAGTACGACGCCGCGCGGAACGATGATGCCCAGGAGTTTCGGCTCCCAGAGATCCGAGACGGTCGCCCGGGCCGTCGTCGGTCCGGCGAGCTGCACGTCGACGAGCCAGGCGGATCCGGGGGAGACCCGCACGACCTCCGCCGCCTGATCGTGCGCGATCTGCGGATCCAGCTCGAGTGCGACGCCGTCCGAGCCGGGGACGATCTCGAAGCCGTCGGACGCCGCGAGCGCCGCCGCGTCGGCCAGCGCGTCGACGCGGCGTTGCGTGACGAGTAGGTCGATGCCGTTGACGCACACGAGCACGACGGCGAGTGCGAGCGCGAGGTAGCCGGCGAGCAGGGGCAGGATGCTGCCGGTCTCGTCGTCGCGGAGGGGAGTCATGGCGCGAGCCGTTCGACGCGGTAGGTGGCGGTGCCCGTCACGGGCACCGCGAGGCGGTCGCCGAGGACATCGGGCAGGAGCGGCAGGGCGACGGTCGTGTCGACGGTGACGACGATCGTGGACCCGGCCGCCGGACATTCGTCCGTCTGGGGGAAGCATTCGGCATGGACGGCGAGCGATTCGGGATCGAGCCCGTAGCCGGCCGCCACCATGTCGCGGACCGCCTCCGGCGGCACCTCGGATCCGGTGGCGAGGGTGCGGGCGACGAAGCGGGCTGTCGCCTCGGCACCGAGCGAGGCGTTCTGGACGAGCCCGAACGTGATGATGAGGTACACGATCGGGACGAGCAGGAGGAGCCCGGCGACGAGGAACTCGATCGTCGCGCTGCCCCGCTCGTCATCCGGCGTGTTCGACGGGCGCATCCGCGATCACCAGCGTTCCCTGTCCGGGCCCGACGAGCCCGACGAGCGGGAGCGTCGCGGCGATGTGCACGCGCACGGTGTCGAGGCCGTACGTCGCGCCCTGCGTGATGACGACATAGGAGATGAGGTCGCGGCCGAGGCCGCGTTCGACGGCGGCGCGGGCGCGGCCCTCCGTCTCGGCGGGCGTCGTATCGGCGAGCGCGGCATGGAAGGCGGCGTCGACGGCCGCGTCCTGGACGATGTTTCGCGCGTGCATCGCGAGGGCGAACTGCAGCACGCCGAGGGTGAGCATGGTGAGCAGCACGCCGACGAGGATGAACTCGACGGGCGCGGATCCGCGCTCAGCATCGGGCGCGCGGGCGTCGCGCGCCCGCATCAGATGCCCGGGATGATCGTCATGGCACGGTCGAAGAGTTGCTCGAGAGCGGGGCGTGCGAGCAGCCAGATGCCGACGACGATCGTCGCGGTCATCAGCGTCACGAGCACCCAGCCGGGAACGTCACCTCGCTCGTCGTCGTCGGTGTGGGCCACCGCGCCCCACGCGGTGCGGAGGCGGTCGAGGGTTGCGGCGATGCGGGTGAACATGAGGTGTCCTTTCGACAGTGGCTAGAAGCCGGTTTGCAGGAGGGAGATCCCGGGGAAGATAGCGAACAAGACGGAGAGGGGGAGGAGACCGAAGACGAGCGGGATCATCATGTAGATCTCCTTGCGCCCGGCCGTCTCGATGAGGCGTCGTTTGGCGTCGTCGCGCGCGTCGGCCGCCTGCGCCTGCAGGGTCTCGGCGAGGGGCGATCCGCGTTCGATCGCGGCGACGGTGTGGTCGATCGCGCGGGTAAGCACGGGCGCCCGGAGCCGGCGCGTCATGCCGATGAGCGCGTCGGTGAGCGTTGCGCCCGTATCGACCTCGATCGTGACGGCGCGAAGCTCGGCGGTCAGCTCGCCGGAACCGACGCCGGCGACGCGCCGCACGCTACTGAGAATGCCTTCGCCGGCGGCAAGGCACAGCGCGAGGAACTCGAGCACGGTCGGCAGCTCCTCCTCAATGCGGGCGATGCGGCTCTTGGCCTGCGTCGTGAGGGCGACGTCGGCGATGACGAGGCCGCCGATGAAACCGATTGCGGGGAGGGCCACGACCGGTGCGGTAAAGCGGCCCGCAGCGATCGCGACGACCAGCAAGAGGGCACCCGCACCGGCACCGACGATCGCCCACACGAGCTGGCTTCCTCGGAAGGCAGCGGCGTCTGCCGGGCGTCCCGCCTGCGCGAGCCGAAGCTCCATCGACTCGGATCCGCCGGCGAGCCGCGCGAAGCGCGCCTGCGCTCGGATCCAGAGGGCGCGGACCCCGCGCGCGACAGCGACCGTGGGATCCGTGAGCCGGTCGGGGAGGGAGGTTCCCGCGGGGTCGGTGACGTCGCGCACGTAGGGCGCGATGCGGGTCGTGAGCGGTGCGACGCGCCAGGAGGGGAGCGAAGACGCGATCGACCACAGGCCAAGGCCGAGGCCGCCGCCGAGGACGACCGCGAGCGCGATGTCAGTGAGGCCGCTCATGCGAACCACCGGCGTGGCTCGGGCAGCCTGCCGACGCGCAGCATGATGCGGTACGACACGAGAGACACGCCCGCGCCGACGAGGATGAGCAGCACACCGGCCGCCGATGCGTAGGCCTGGGCCGCCTCGGGGCGCAGCGACAGGATCGCGAGCACGAGCCACGGGGCGACGACCCCGAGAACGGCCGCGCCCTTCGTCCACGACTGCTTCGACTCGACCTCGCCGCGGAGGGCGGCATCGGCTCGGATCGATACCGAGAGCGCGCGTAGCACCGGCACCAGTTCGGTGCCGCCGACCTCCCGCGCCATACGCAGGGTCTCGATGATGCGGTCTGCCATGGGGTCCGCGAGGGCGTGCTTAAGCCGGTCGATGCTCGACGGGAAGTGGCCCGACACACGCATGTCGCGCTCGAACTGCGCGAAGGCTCCCCGCAACGCCTGTGGTGCCGACTCGCCGAGCACCCCGATCGCGTCGGGCAGCGAGAGACCCGCGCGCACGGATCCGACCAGCAGATCGCAGACATCGGGCCACATCGATCGGCGCTGCCGCACGAGCTTCGCGGCGCGCGAGCGCAGCCACACGACGGGTGCAGCCGCCGCGGCGACGGCGGCGAGCAGGCACAGCACCGCCACACCCGTCGCAAGCCACGCGATGGCGGCGGCGACCAGCGCGGCCGAGACCATGCCCGCTCCGAGCACACGCGGGGCGACGTGCGCGAAACCCGCGAGTTCCAGCATCTCGTTCGCGCGCCGGTTCAGCGCGCCGGGACCACGTTCGATGTGCTGGCGCTCGCCGCGTGGCCACAACCACGGCGAGAAAACCAACACGAGCCCCGCCCCGAGCGCGAGGCCCAGCACGGCGTTCACGCGGCACGCCCTGAGCGTCGCAGGGGCACCGGATCTGTGCCCGCCGCGCTGTAGAGCGTGCGCGTTTCGGGGATCCCACCGACCGCGCGCCCTGTCGGTTCGGCGATCTCGGCGACATAGCGATGACCATCGGGGCGTCTGGCGCAGTGCACGATCAGATCGAGAGAACGCATGACGGCCGGGAGGACGAAGTCGCGGTCGATATTGCGGCCCGCGAGCAGCGGCAGAGCGGAGAGCTTCACCAGCGCGTCCTCCGCCGAGTTGGCGTGGATCGTCGCCGCGCCCGGCAGACCGGTGTTGAGGGCGAGCACGAGGTCGAGTGCCTCGGCGTCGCGCACCTCACCGACGACGAGGCGGTCCGGGCGCATGCGCAGGGCCTCCTTCACGAGCCGTCGCAGGGTGATCTCGCCGGTGCCCTCGAGGCTGGGCTGCCGGCCCTGCATTGCGACGATGTCGACGGCGTCGATCGAGAGCTCGAAGGTCTCCTCGACCGTGACGACGCGCTGCTCCGGCAGGCTCTCGGACACCAGCGCGCCGAGCATCGTCGTCTTCCCGGCGTGCGTCGCCCCGGACACCAGGATCGAGCTCCCCTCCCGCATCGCTCGGGAAAGCAGGTCCGCCTCGGCGCGGGGGAGGGACCCGTGGGCGACGAGGGTGTCGAGGGATCCGAAGCCCGGTAGGAACTTGCGGATGTTCACGGACCACGCGCCGCGCGCGATGCCGGCGAGCACGACGTGCAGGCGGGATCCGTCGGGGAGCGACGCATCGACGAACGGCTGGCTCACATCGATGCGGCGGCCCGTCTGGTGCAGCATGCGCTCGACCGTGTCGCGGATCTGCTCCTCGGTGAGGCTGAGGCCGATCTGCTCCGACACCCCGCCGCGCGCGACGAAAACCTTCGACGGCCCATTGATCCAGATCTCTTCGATCTCGGGGTCGTCGAGCAGATCCTGCAACGGACCGTAGCCCGCGACCGAGGCGACCACCGATTGCACGGCCCGATCGAGGTCATCGATCGTGCGGGATCCGCGCGCCAGCGCATAGTCGTTGTGCCGCCGAATCTCGGCGACGGCCAGGCGCCGCACGTCGTCGCGCGTGACCTCGCGTCGGCCGAGAACGGCCTGGTCGGAGCGGATCCGCTCGCGCACCCGCTCGACCACCGATTGCTGCTCTGCACTCACAGCGGTCAGCGTGGCATATTTCGCGGAAGC
>Ga0164243_10000251_pt1 | contig 116439 bp, 106 predicted proteins | sample OricompcompostOP_FD_108781 | JGI IMG/M metagenome (GOLD analysis project Ga0164243, IMG submission 108781) | Organic Plus compost microbial communities from Emeryville, California, USA - Original compost - Organic plus compost (OP) | ecosystem: Engineered > Solid waste > Mixed feedstock >...
GTTCGCGGACCATCCTCACCGCCTCAAGCTTGAACTCGCGGCTGAACTTCCTTCTTTGCATTGTGGACCTCCGATAGGTGGAAACACCCTATCTCGGTGTCCACCAAACCGGCAGCAGGCCACAGTGCTGCACCCAACGCATTGGGTGCTTTTGGTGGCGTTACTGAATCTCGCAATCCTTGAGCATTGGCGTTCCCACTATTTCGCTCACGGATTGACAATGCAGCTCAATCTTCTGGCCCTTGGCCAGTTCGGCCGCCTTCGATTTGCTGGCGTCGCCTAGTTCGGCCTGCGGCCCCGTGAACGGATTGGAGCCGGCCAGAACTAGGAACGGCTCATCGCCAATGCCCAAATTAATGGAACGAATGGTTCCGCGCACCAGCAACGCCCTCCCACCGTATTTTTGCTGGGCTGCGGCTTCATTGGCGGCGTAGGCGGATTCAAGCTCGCGTGCCGTGGTTTCAATCGGCGGTGCCGATGGAGCGTCCTGCGCCACTGTCTCGCTTTGGGTTTTCCCATCACCGAAAATGCTGCCAAGGATGGCCAGCCCAAAGATGACGAGAACGATGATGCCGCCGATCTTGAAGCAACCCATCTTCTTCTTGGGCTGCGCGGCTTGATTGGAATCGGATGTCATAATGCCCCCTCGTGTTTCGACATAGGGGCGACGGCCGAAGCCGGGTGTTCGTAACCCTGCACAAGGACAAGGCGCTGCCGCCTTTGGGCAGGGCCTTGGACATGCGCGACAGCCACCCGGCCGAGAAAACTCGACCGGACCTTGTGTCATGGGGTTACGACGCCCCACCCTCGCGCTTTCAGCGAAGGCTTTCGGGCGATAGCGTTATGTCGTGATGGGATGCAAGGGGATGCAGCTTAATGGCGGTCCTTTATGCTAGATACCGCAATCATCGAATCCAAAGTTTCGGTTTTTGGGCCAAACGGGCCATATTCTAGTCCCTCGCTGACTGTTGAGCCAATAGACTCAAGGATGCCCGTCGCTGTTTTCTTCTCATTGTGAAGCGGAAGATACCCTCCGTTCACTAGAGATAAAAATTCTGCGGCGAATGCCTGCGCTTTTTCCGATTCATCAAAACTACTTCGGCTGACACCTGCTGAAATACAACCTGCATCACGGATGGAAACTGCACCAAGCCCTTTCCACCAGTCTCGATCGCGCCATTGCCATAGGTGAATGCCGGAGTCGTCAAAGCGAAGCCCAAGGAGGAATACAGCAATGCCAATCGCAATTAGTGACCAGCCAAGCCATTGCTCATCGGGCCAGAGCATAATCGCACCTCCGCCGATAAGACCTATGGCTGCAGTGGTTGCGCCGGGGGCGATTGACGGCATCTTCAAGACGGGCACCCCATTCCCCCCGCATATCAATCAATTTCATCATTTTCCATCCTACTTGTCCGAAGGGGATAGGTGCCAAAAATATTTTCGTTCCCCCCTTGTTCTTTTGGAACAAATGGAATACATAAGCCTCCGGTTGACCTTTCCGGTCAGCGCTCTAGGCAGGCGGAGGCCTATCATGGCGACGAATTTGAGGCTCGTGGACAAGGAAGAGAATTTGGACCGTCAGAAGGCGCTCGACGCCGCGCTCGCCCAGATAGACCGCGCTTTCGGCAAGGGGTCGGCGATGAAGCTCGGCAGCCGGGAGGCGATGCAGATCGAAGCGATCTCCACCGGCTCGCTCGGGCTCGACATCGCGCTCGGCATCGGCGGCCTTCCGCGCGGCCGCATCGTGGAGATCTATGGGCCGGAAAGCTCGGGCAAGACCACGCTGGCGCTCCATGCCATCGCCGAAGCGCAGAAGGCCGGCGGCACCGCGGCCTTCGTCGATGCCGAACATGCGCTCGATCCGGTCTATGCCAGGAAGCTCGGCGTCGATGTGGACGAGCTGATCGTGTCGCAGCCGGACACGGGCGAGCAGGCGCTGGAGATCACCGACACGCTGGTGCGCTCCAATGCGATCGACGTGCTGGTGGTCGATTCGGTCGCCGCCCTCGTTCCCCGGGCCGAGATCGAAGGCGAGATGGGCGACAGCCATGTCGGCCTCCAGGCCCGTCTCATGTCGCAGGCCCTGCGCAAGCTGACCGGCTCGATCAGCCGCTCGCGCTGCCTCGTCATCTTCATCAACCAGGTGCGGATGAAGATCGGCGTGATGTACGGCAATCCGGAAACCACCACCGGCGGCAACGCCCTCAAATTCTACGCTTCCGTGAGGCTCGACATCCGTCGCACCGGCCAGATCAAGGACCGGGAGGAGATCGTGGGCAACGCCACCCGGGTGAAGGTGGTCAAGAACAAGGTGGCGCCGCCCTTCAAGCAGGTCGAATTCGACATCATGTATGGCGAAGGCATCTCCAAGATCGGCGAGATCCTCGATCTCGGCGTCAAGGCCGGGCTGGTCGAGAAGTCCGGCGCCTGGTTCAGCTATGACAGCATCCGGATCGGCCAGGGCCGCGAGAACGCCAAGCAGTACCTCAAGGATAATCCCGAGATTTGCGACCGGTTGGAAGCCGCCATTCGCGGCCGCACCGACCAGGTTGCCGAGGAGATGATGACGGGGCCGGACGCGGACTCCGAAGACTGATCCTCAAGAAGCCCCGCCCTCGGCGGGTGCTTGCGAAAACGGGCCGGCACGTCATCCCCCCGGGGGACGCGCCGGCCTTTTCGCGCGCAGCTGGCAGCGATCTCCACGGATCGTCACCCCAGCGAAAGCTGGGGTCTCGGGCGATTGCGCGTTTCCTCTCTTCGTCATTGCGAGCGCAGCGAAGCAATCCAGGGCCGTTGCTTGGGACCCTGGATTGCTTCGCTGCGCTCGCAATGACGAAGGGTGCATGACGACCCAAAGCCGCCCTCTGGCGCAAGCGGTGACAAGGGGGTAGCCTGGGCCGTAGCGAGGAGAAGCGGCATGAGCCCCGCGACGGACTGGCAAGGCAAGGCGGGGGATAGCTGGGCGGCGGAGTGGCGCCGCACGGATCGCAGCTTCGCCGGCCTGACCGAGCGGCTGCTGACCCGGACCCGCGACTTCTCGTTCGACCAGGTGCTCGATATCGGCTGCGGCGCGGGGGAGCTTTCCCTGGCGATCGCGCGCGGAACGCCGCGCTGCCGGGTGATCGGAGTCGATATCTCCCCGAACCTCGTCGACACCGCCCGCCAGCGGGGCGAGTGGCTGACCAATGCCTCCTTCGCGTGCGGCGATGCAGCGCATTGGCAGCCGGAAGGCGGTTTCAGCCCCGAATTGCTGGTCTCACGCCATGGGGTGATGTTCTTTCCCGATCCGAGGGGCGCCTTCGCCCATCTCGCCGCGATCGCCGCGCCGGGCGCGGGCATGCTGTTCTCCTGCTTCCGGGGGCCGGCGGACAACGAGATATTCACCGGCCCGGCCAGCCTGCTGCCGCCGCCCGACGCTCCTCCCGATCCGCTTGCCCCCGGCCCCATGGCCTTCGCCGATCCGGATCGGGTCCACGCGATCCTGCAGGATGCGGGCTGGGCCTCGATCGAGTTCGAGCGGTTCGATTTCGCGATGGTGGTCGGGGCGGGGGAGGATCCGCTCGCCGATGCGATGGGCTATTTCGGCTCGATCGGCCCCGCCGCGGCGCGCGCAGCGGAGATGCCGCCCGTCGAGCGAGAGGAATTCCTTGCCCGGCTGCGGGCCTGGCTCGAAGCGAGGCTGATCGGCGGGATGATCGCGCTGGGCGCCGGCGCCTGGATCGTCAGCGCGCGCCGCGGCTGAGGCGGAAGGACGCGGGGCGCCCGATTCCGCGTTCCCATCTTGGCAAGCGGCCCTCCAGCCCCTAGTTGCGAGCCATGAATTCGAGCAACGATATCCGGCGAACCTTCCTCGATTATTTCGCGGCCAACGATCACCTCGTCGTGCCGTCGGCCCCGCTCGTCCCCTATAATGATCCGACGCTGATGTTCGTCAATGCGGGCATGGTCCCGTTCAAGAACATCTTCACCGGGCTGGAGACGCCGCCCGCCCCGCGCGCCACGAGCTCGCAGAAATGCGTGCGCGCCGGGGGCAAGCACAACGATCTCGACAATGTCGGCTATACCGCCCGCCATCTCACCCTGTTCGAGATGCTGGGGAATTTCTCCTTCGGCGACTATTTCAAGGAACGCGCGATCGAACTCGCCTGGGGGCTGGTGACGCGCGAATACGGCCTGCCGAAGGATCGCCTCTCCGTCACCGTGTACCATACGGATGACGAGGCGTTCGACCTGTGGAAGAAGATCGCCGGCCTGCCGGAAGAGCGGATCATCCGCATCCCCACCAAGGATAATTTCTGGGCGATGGGCTCCGACGGCCCCTGCGGCCCCTGCTCGGAGATTTTCTGGGATCACGGGCCGGACGTGCCCGGCGGCCCGCCCGGATCGCCGGACGAGGATGGCGATCGCTTCGTCGAGATCTGGAATCTCGTCTTCATGCAATATGTGCAGGAGAAGGACGAGATCGTCGGCGATCTCCCGCGCCCGAGCATCGACACCGGCATGGGGCTGGAGCGCGTCTCCACCGTGTTGCAGGGTGTCCATTCGGTGTTCGAGACGGACACTTTCGTCGCGCTGATCCGCCAGTCGGAGGAACTGACCGGCGTGAAGGCCGAGGGCGAGCGGCAGGCCAGCCACCAGGTGATCGCCGACCATCTGCGTTCCACCAGCTTCCTCATCGCCGACGGGGTGCTGCCGTCCAATGAAGGGCGGGGCTACGTGCTGCGCCGGATCATGCGCCGCGCCATGCGCCACGCGCATCTGCTGGGCGCGGCCGAACCCCTGATGCATCGCCTGGTGCCGGCGCTGGTGGCCGAGATGGGCCAGGCCTATCCCGAGCTCGGCCGCGCGCAGCCGCTGATCCAGGAAGTGCTGGAGCGCGAGGAGACCCGCTTCCGCCAGACGCTCGAGAAAGGCCTGCGCCTGCTCGACGAGGCGACCGAGGGAGTGGAGAAGGGCGGCAGCCTGCCGGGTGAGACCGCGTTCCGCCTCTACGACACCTACGGCTTCCCTTACGATCTGACCGAGGATGCGCTGCGCTCGCGCGGGATCGGGGTGGATCGCGAGGGCTTCGATGCGGCGATGGCCCGGCAGAAGGCGGCGGCCCGCGCGGCGTGGAAAGGCTCTGGCGCCGCGGCCGATGGCGAGGTGTGGTTCGACATCGCCGAGCGCGAAGGGGCGAGCGAGTTCACCGGCTATGCCTCCACCGCGGGCGAAGGCCAGGTCGTTGCCCTGGTGGTGGACGGCAGGGAAGTGCAATCCGCTTCCGCCGGCACGGATGTGGCCGTGCTGACCAACCAGACGCCGTTCTATGGCGAAAGCGGCGGCCAGGTGGGCGATGCCGGAACGATCACCTCGGGCTCAGGCCTCAGGGTGGCGGTTTCGGACACGCTGAAGCCGCTCGGCCGGCTGCACGCGATGCAGGGCAGGGTGGAAAGCGGCACGATCACGGTGGGCGACACGGTCCATCTGGAAGTCGACGCCGAACGGCGGGACGCGATCCGCGCCAACCATTCGGCCACTCATCTGCTCCACGCCGCGCTTCGCAACACGCTGGGCGAGCATGTGACGCAGAAGGGATCGCTGGTCGCGCCCGATCGGCTGCGGTTCGACTTTTCCCATCCCAAGCCGCTGACCGCCGGGGAGATCGCCGCGATCGAGGCGCAGGTGAATGCCGAGATCCGGCATAACGAACAGGTCACCACCCGGCTGATGAGCCCCGAGGATGCGATCGCCGCCGGCGCCATGGCGCTGTTCGGCGAGAAATATGGCGACGAGGTGCGGGTGCTTTCGATGGGCCGCGCCGATTGGAGCGGGACCGGGCGCAATTATTCGGTCGAATTGTGCGGTGGCACCCATGTCAGTGCGACGGGCGATATCGGCGTGTTCCGCATCGTGTCCGAAAGCGCGGTCTCTTCCGGCGTGCGCCGGATCGAGGCGCTGACGGGCGAAGGCGCGCGCCGGTGGCTGGTCGCGCGCGAGGATGCGCTGAAGGCGGTCGCCGGAACGCTCAAGACCTCGCCGGAAGAGGTGGAGGCGCGCGTGGCCGCGCTGGTGGAAGAGCGCAAGCGGCTCGAACGGGAGCTGGCGGATGCGAAGAAGGCCCTGGCGCTCGGCGGCGGTTCGCCCGCGGCCACGGGTTCCGGGCAGGAGGAAGTGGGCGGGGTGGCCTTTTCCGGCCAGGTGCTCGAAGGGCTCGATCCCAAGGATCTGCGCGGTCTGCTGGACGAGGCGAAGAAGCGCCTCGGTTCCGGCGTGGCGGCGATCGCCGCAGTCAATGAAGGCCGCGCTGCCTTCGCCGTGGCGGTGACCGACGACCTTACCTCCCGCTTCGATGCAGTGGCTCTGGTGCGCACCGGCGTCGAGACCCTGGGCGGCAAGGGCGGGGGCGGCCGTCCGGATATGGCGCAGGGCGGCGGGCCGGATGGCTCGAAGGCGAAGGACGCCGTCGATGCGGTGAAGGCCGCGTTGCTCGCCCCGGTGGGTTCCTAGGCAGGATTATCCCGCCTCGCGGGGTTCCAGCGTGCTGGTGCGCAGCTTGGGGGTGTGGTCCAGCGCGCCCTGTTCCTTGATCTGGGCCCGGAATTCGTCGCGTTTCTCGTGGATCGAGGCGATCACCGGGCCCATCGCGACGCCGAGCTCGACCAGCACCGATTCCGAGAGCTGGAGCGAGCTTTCCAGCGTTTCCGGCACCGCGTGGGTCGCGCCGCTGCGATAGAGCAGCGCGGCGTGTTCGGTATCGCGCGCACGGGCGATGATCAGGAGATCGGGATAGTTCTGGCGCAGCTTGCGCACCAGCCGCTGCGCCTGCACCGGCTGGTCCATCGTCAGCACCACCGCGGGCGCACGATCGACGCGCAGCCTTTCGAGCACCCGGCCGCGCGCCGCATCGCCGAAGGTCGCGACATAGCCGTCGCGCAAGGCGCGTTCGATCACGTCGGAATCGCCGTCCACGCCGATATAGGGTTTGCCGTGCACGGCCAGCATATCGGCCACCAGCCGCCCGACGCGCCCGAAGCCGACCACGATCACATGCGGCTGGGCGGGATTGGCCACCACATCGTCCAGCGCCGGCATCGGATCGACCCGGCGGCCGATCATCTTGCCGAGCTTGGCGAGGACGGGCGTGATCGTGAGGCCGATCGCGGTGACGATCTGCCAGAATTGCGCCGTGCCGGGCTGGATCAGCAGCGCCTGGGTGGCCGCCGCCAGCACGATCAGCGTGGTTTCCGAAGGGCTGGCCATGAGGATGCCCGTCTCGGTGGCCATACCGCGCCGCGCGCCCATCAGCCGCAGCACCACGCCGGTGACGATCGCCTTCAGCGCCAGCACCCCCACCACCGCGGTGGCGATGGAAGCGAGATTGGCCCAGATCGTCGTGATGTCGATCCCCATGCCCACGGTGATCAGGAACACGCCCAGCGCCAGCCCCTTGAAGGGCTCGGTGATCTGCTCCACCTCGCTGTGATATTCGGTCTCGGCGATCAACAGCCCGGCGATCAGCGCGCCGACGATCGGCGAAAGCCCCGTGGCGGCGGTGGCGAGGCTGGCGCCGATCACCACCAGCAGGCTGGCGGCCAGGAACAGTTCCGGGCTCTTGGTCCGCGCCGCCTGCGCGAACAGGCCGGGAAGGGCGAAGCGCCCGAAGACGAGCAGCCCCGCCACCACCAGCGCGCCGATCCACAGCGTATCGACCAGCCCGTCCAGCCCTTCGCTTCCGGCATAGGGCGCCAGGGCGCCGAGCAGGAAGATGATCGGCACGATGGCGATATCCTCGAACAGCAGCATCGACAGCGCCGCGCGGCCCACCGGGCTGTGCGTGCCGGCGATCTGCAGCACCAGCGCGGTGGAGGACAGGGCGAGGGCGAGGCCCAGGGCGATCGCCCCGGTCCAGTATTGCCCCAGCATCGATAGGAAGGCGGCGATCAGGCTGGAGATGATCGTGAGTTCCAGCACGCCGAGCCCGAAGACCAGCTTGCGCATTTCCCATAGCCGGTTGAAGCTCAGCTCCAGCCCGATCGTGAACAGCAGCAGGATGATCCCGAACTCCGCGAAGGGAGCCAGCCCTTCCGGATCGGTGATGGTGACATAGCCCAGCCAAGGATTCTGGTAGACCAGCTTGCCCAATCCGAACGGGCCGACCAGCAGCCCCACCAGGATGAAGCCGATCACCGGCGTGATGCGGAAACGGGCGAAGATCGGGATGACGAGGCCGGCCGCACCCAGGATCACCAATGCATCGGAAAGCAGGGTGGATGTGAAGTCGCCATGAGCCATTTCGAAACCTTATTGCACGCGCGAAGCGATTGTCACGCTCCGATGCAGCCTTGGCATCAGGGCGGGCTTCGCCTGGTTGATGAAGAACGGCCCCGGATGAGGGGTCCGAAAGGGAGGCCTCGAATCGAGCCGAGGTCATTGTCGCAATTTGTGCCATATCAGCGTTTCGATGTCAAGAGAAATAACCCAATAGGATATTCATCGGCGTTAGAAAGGCCCACCGTCCATGTCGTCACCCCAGCGGAAGCTGGGGTCTCCGGCGGTTTTGCGTCGCCCCTTTCGTCATTGCGAGGGGCCGGAGGCTCCGCGGCAATCCAGTGCCCCGCGCAACGGCCCTGGATTGCTTCGTCGGCTTCGCCTCCGCGCAATGACGAGGAATGAGGAAAGCGGAATCCGCTTTCATTCGCTCTCGCAAAGGCGCGATTTTCCACGTAGCCTTGCGTTTCGCCGCAAGGAGAAGACGCCGGGATGCCTCATGCCGCCCCGCTGATTGCCACGCTCGTGGGCGGTATCGTCCTGGCGTTCGTCTTCGGCGCGCTGGCGCAGCGGATGCGGTTACCGCCGCTGATCGGCTATCTCGTCGCGGGTGTGGTGGTCGGGCCGTTCACGCCCGGCTATGTGGCGGACCAGCATCTGGCCGACCAGTTCGCGGAACTCGGCGTGATCCTGCTGATGTTCGGCGTGGGCCTGCATTTCTCGCTCAAGGAATTGATGGCGGTGCGCTGGGTCGCGATCCCCGGCGCGATCGCCCAGATCGCGGTGGCGGTGCTGCTCGGCATGGGCCTCGCCTCGCTGCTGGGGTGGTCTCCGGCCAGCGGCTTCGTTTTCGGCCTGGCCTTGTCGGTGGCGAGCACGGTGGTGCTGCTGCGCGCGCTGCAGCAGCGCCGCCTGCTGGATACGGAGCGGGGCAAGATCGCGGTCGGCTGGCTGATCGTGGAAGACCTGGTGATGGTCTTCGCGCTGGTGCTGCTGCCCGCCCTGGCTTCGGGCGGAGAGTCTGCGGTGGGGGTGGGCGAGGCCCTGCTCCTCACCTTCGGCAAGGTCGGCGCCTTCGTCGCCTTCATGCTGATCGTGGGGCGTCGGCTGATCCCGTGGATCCTCCATTCGGTCGCACATAGCGGCTCGCGCGAGCTGTTCCGCCTGGCTGTGCTGGCGATCGCGCTGGGCGTGGCCTTCGGCGCGGCGGCGCTGTTCCAGGTGTCCTTCGCGCTGGGGGCGTTCTTCGCCGGGATGATCCTGGCCGAATCGCAGCTCAGCCAGCGCGCGGCGGAAGAGATCCTGCCGCTGCGCGACGCTTTCGCCGTGCTGTTCTTCGTCTCGGTCGGCATGCTGTTCAATCCGCATGTGGTGGCCGAGGCGCCGCTGGCGCTGCTCGGCACGGTGGCGATCATCGTGCTGGGCAAGTCGATCGCGGCCTATGTGATCGTGCGGCTGTTCGGCCGCCCGCGCCGCACCGCGCTGACCATTTCGGCCAGCCTGGCGCAGATCGGCGAATTCTCGTTCATCCTCGCCACGCTGGGGACGACGCTGGGACTGATCCCGCCGCTGGCGCGCGACCTGATCCTGGCCGGCGCGATCTTCTCGATCATCATCAATTCGCTGCTGTTCCGCCTGCTCGACCGCCTGGCGAGCAAGGCGGAGGCGCTGGCGGGAGAGGTGGATGAGGAGCAGCCCGCACGGCCCGCGCGGGGGCATGTGGTGCTGATCGGCTATGGCCGGGTCGGTTCCCTGATCGGGGAAAAGCTGATCGCCGCCGGGGAGCGCCTCACCATCCTCGAGGCGGAGGATGATTTCTCGGGCTTTCCGCAGGCTGCGGAGAACATCACCCTCATCACCGGCAATGCGGCGGGCAGGGAGGTGCTCGCGCGGGCGAGGCTGGAGGAGGCGCGGCTGCTGTTCGTGGCGATCCCGCAAAGTTTCGAGGCGGGGCAGATCATCCAGCAGGCCCGGGCGATCAATCCCGCCCTGCGGATCGTCGCCCGCGCGCATAGCGACGAGGAGGAAAAACACCTCGCCGCCTGCGGAGCGGACCTCACCATCATGGGCGAGCGCGAGATCGCCCGGAAGATGATCGACCAGGCGCGGGTGAGGGGGTGAGGGGTGGGGAAACCCCGATGCTCGCCGCCGTCGCCCTGTTTCGTCATCCCCGCGAAGGCGGGGACCCAGAGGGCGAGAACGGCGCCTATCGCCCTGGATTCCCGCCTGCGCGGGAATGACGAGGGAGGGAACGCCGGGGCGAAATAGTCGCCCCGGCGTGCCGCCTCAGGCCCAGGCGGCCATTTCCTTCTCGAGATTCTCGACGATCGCCTGGAAGAACTGTTCGGTGGTCATCCAGGCCTGATCGGGGCCGATCAGCAGCGCGAGGTCCTTGGTCATCTTGCCGCTTTCGACGGTCGCGATGCAGACCTTCTCCAGCGTTTCGGCGAAGCGCACCACTTCGGGCGTGTCGTCGAACCGGCCGCGATAGATCAGGCCGCGCGTCCAGGCGAAGATGCTGGCGATCGGATTGGTGCTGGTCGCCTTGCCCTGCTGGTGCTGGCGATAATGGCGGGTCACGGTGCCGTGGGCGGCTTCGGCCTCCACGGTCTTGCCGTCGGGCGACATCAGCACCGAGGTCATCAGGCCCAGCGAGCCGAAGCCCTGCGCCACCACGTCGGACTGCACGTCGCCATCGTAGTTCTTGCAGGCCCAGACGAACTTGCCGCTCCACTTGAGCGCGGCGGCCACCATGTCGTCGATCAGGCGGTGCTCGTAGGTGATCCTGGCTTCGGCGAACTTCTCCTTGAAGCCTTCGGTGTCGAACACTTCCTGGAACAGGTCCTTGAAGCGGCCGTCATAGGCCTTGATGATCGTGTTCTTGGTGGAGAGATACACCGGCCAGCCGCGATCGAGCCCGTAATTGAAGCTGGCGCGGGCGAAATCGCGGATCGAATCGTCGAGATTGTACATGGACATGGCGACGCCGCTGGAAGGGAACTGGAACACCTCGCGGTCGATCACCGTCCCGTCTTCCCCTTCGAACACCAGCCGCAGCTTGCCCTTGCCGGGAACGAGGAAGTCGGTGGCGCGATACTGGTCGCCGAAGGCGTGGCGGCCCACCACGATCGGATCGGTCCAGCCCGGCACCAGCCGCGGCACGTTGGAGATCACGATCGGCTCGCGGAAGACCACGCCGCCCAGGATGTTGCGGATCGTGCCGTTGGGGCTCTTCCACATCTGCTTGAGCCCGAATTCGTCGACGCGGGCCTCGTCCGGCGTGATCGTGGCGCATTTCACGCCCACGCCGTATTCCTTGATCGCATTGGCGGCGTCGATGGTGATCTGGTCGTCCGTATCGTCGCGGCGCTGGATCGAAAGATCGTAATATTTCAGATCGACATCGAGATAGGGCAGGATCAGCCTTTCGCGAATCCATTGCCAGATGATCCGCGTCATCTCGTCGCCGTCGATCTCGACGATCGGGTTCCGAACCTTGATCTTCGCCATGAGGGCCCCAGTGCTGTTGAAGGGATATGCGCGCCTCTTAGCAGCGTGAGGGCACGGTGCAACAAGCAGCGGGGCCGAAAACGCGAAAACCCGCCCGGTGAGGGGCGGGTTTCAGCGAATGGTGGGCGTAGCAAGGATTGAACTTGCGACCCCTACGATGTCAACATAGTGCTCTACCACTGAGCTATACGCCCGGCACCATTCGATCCGCCGGAGCAACCGGCAGGCGGGCCGTTTAGCTGCGGCCCGCGCCGGATGCAAGAGGCCTTGCGCAGGCCCGGAACGGGGCCGAAGCGAGCGCGAGGCTGGCCCTTCTAGAGGCTGGCCCTTCTAGAGGCTGGCCGAGGCCTGCTCCTCGAACATGCGCTCCACCTCGAACACGAGGTCCTTGAGGTGGAAAGGCTTGGAAAGCACGTTGGCGCGCGGGCTATCGTGGCTGGCCCTGAGCGAGACGGCGGCGAAGCCGGTGATGAACATCACCTTCGTGGCGGGGCTGATATCTGCGCAACGCTGGGCGAGCTCGATCCCGTCCATTTCCGGCATGACAATGTCCGACAGCAACAGGTCGAAATCCTCGCGTTCGAGCAGGGGGAGGGCGGCGGTCCCGCGATCCACCGCGCTCACGCGGTAACCGGCATTTTCCAGCGCGCGCTTCAGATAGGCGCGCATGGCCTCCTCGTCCTCGGCCAGGAGAATGCGTTTCATCGTTGCCCCACTTGGTAAACTTTGCACGAACTCCCCTTAACCCATGGGCCCTTAACAATCTCATTCCGAATTGCCGGTGGCCAGCTTTGACACAGGGTAGGATACGGGCCAGCAAGGGCGAATGGGCGTGGACGACGATTCTGCAAGTGATTCGCAAGTGGCCAAGGGCGGGGTGATTCCCGGTGCGCCGGGGCAAGCCGCCTATACGCTCTACTGCTCCGATCCTTCGCCGATCCCCATCCTGATCGCGGTTCCCCATGCGGGCCGGGCCTATCCGCCCAACCTGGTGGAGGGGATGCGCTGCCCAGCGCAGGCCTCGCTCAAGCTGGAGGACCGCTACGTCGACCTGGTCGCATCCGCAGTGGCGAGGGAAACGGGCGCGGCCCTGCTGGTCGCCCACGCGCCGCGCGCGATGATCGATCTCAACCGTGCGCCGGAGGAGATGGATTGGGACATGCTGCGCCTGGGCCCGCCGCCTGGCCACCGGACAGGCCGGGTAGGGCGGCGGGCGCGCAGCGGGCTGGGCCTCATCCCCCGCCGCCTGCCCGGCCTGGGCGAAATCTGGAAGCAGCGGATGGACGAATCGGATCTCGAGGCGCGGCTTCGGGGCATCCACCGGCCCTATCACCAGGCGCTCGCCGGCTGCCTGCAGGCCTTGCGGCTGCGCTGGGGCGCGGCGCTGCTGCTCGATTTCCATTCGATGCCGCCGCTCGCCCGGCGCGATCCCGGGGAACCTGCGCCGCAATTCGTGATCGGTGACCGGTTCGGCGCCACTTGCGACGGCATGCTGTGCGCCGCCGCCTTCGACCAGTTCTCCCTCCAGCGTCTGCGTGCCGCGCATAACCGGCCTTATGCGGGGGGTTACGTGCTCGATCGCCATGCCGCGCCCGCGCTGGGCCTGCATGCGATGCAGCTCGAAATCTGCCGCTCGACCTATCTCGACGGGAGGCTGGCGGAACCGGGGCCGGGCCTGGAAGACACCATCGCGCTGCTCACCGGCCTGGTGCGCCGCCTCGCCGGCGAAGTCGCCGCGCTGGGCAGGGGAAGCCAGCTTCCCCAGGCGGCGGAGTAGGGCGTTTCCGCCGGGCTGCCGTTTTGGCCATCCTCTCGTCATGCCAGCGAAAGCTGGCATCTCAGGCCTTTGCGCACCGTCGCTTGAGACCCCAGCTTTCACTGGGGTGGCGATAAACGGTTAGGGCGCCTTTTCCCCAGCACATGAAAAAACCACCTCGTGCACGGGGCACGAGGTGGCCAAGGTACAGGGAGGAAGCGCGCTCTCGCGCGCTTATCCGACCGAGCCATGAGGGGAGCCAGGCCGGACATCTCGAAAATAGGCATCGGCGGAGCGATTGCAAGCCCCGACTACGCGAGAATAAAGAATCCGGCCCGCAAACCGCCTATTTTTTCGCCTTGGCAGCGGCAGAGGCCTTGGCCGCCGCTTCGGCGCCGGGGCCCTTGCCCTGGGCGCTCTGCATCGCGAAGATCAAGCGCAGCAGGTCGAGCGACATGAGGTGCGCGAAGATCAGGTTGAGCATCCCGTTCTGGTTCCAGCTGCGCAGCTGGTCGCCCCGCAGCTCGCGGAACTTCTCCGCGTTGATCATCTTGAAACCGCGATAGACGAAGGGCTTGTCCGGCTCGTCGTTGCGCTGGATCGCCACTTCGCCGTCCATCAGCAGATCATGCTTGTTCAGCTCGTCGACGAAGGACTGGGTGCGCTGACCGGCCTGTTCGAAGCGTTCGCAGAATTGCATCACGCCCTTGGTGAATTCCGAGGGCTCGCTCCCGTCGAACAGCGTCTCGCCGGTCTTGAAATCGCCCAGGATGTCGGCCGAGGGATCGAAGCAGAGCGACATCGTGTCGCTGTTCGAATCCAGCCGCGCCAGGATGAAGGGATAGCGGCGGACATAGGCCGGCAGGTAGATGTCTTCCGTCACCTTGCCCTTGTCGTCCACGAAGACATTGACCCCTTCATTGAGGCCGAGCAGCGCCAGCGGAACCGGATTCGTACCCGCGGAGAACACGATCGGGAAATGGCGCTGCGCCATCGTGAATTCGTCCACCGTCAGCGGGATCGCGTGCTGGTCGACCATCCAGGGCGCGGTATCCATCGACTTGCTGCGCCACTTCTCGTGATCGCGCAGGTTGAGGGGCATCAGATCCTTGTAGAACAGCGGCAGGTTGTTGGTCGGCGCGCTCGCCATTGGCATCTCTCCGGAGTGTCGAAAATTCCAGGAAGCGGCCTGGGGCCGCAATTCGTCGCGGCTTTACGGCCTGTGCCCGTCCGGCGCAAGCGGCACCAGCTTGCCCGGATTGAGAAGGCCGGCGGGATCGAGCGCGTGCTTCACCGCCCGCATCAGCGACAGCGAAACCGGGTCGCCCAGCCGCCCCAACTCGTCGCGCTTGAGCTGGCCGATCCCGTGTTCCGCACTGATCGAGCCGCCCCATTGCGTGACCAGATCGTGGACGAAGCGGCTGATCTCCTTGCCTTCGCCTTCCTCCCATTCGCCGCGCTGCGCGCCTGCGGGGGCGAGGACGTGGTAGTGGACGTTGCCGTCGCCCAGATGGCCGAAGGCGACGGCCGTGGTGCCGGGAAAGCGCCCCTCGACCATGCCGATCGTCGCGGCGATGAAATCGGCCATCCTCTCCACCGGCACGGAAATATCGTGCTGCATGGCCGGCCCGATCGCGCGCTCGGCCGGGGCGATCTCGTCGCGCAGCAGCCAGAAGGCTTCGGCCTGGCTTTCATTGGCGGCGATGGTCGCATTTTCCACCAGCCCTTCCTCGAAAGCTTCCTCCAGCAGCCGCTCGGCCAGGGGGAGGAGCGCGTCGGCCTGCGCCGCATCGCCGGTCAGCTCGATCAGCGCGTGCCATTCATGCGTGCCGCTCAAAGGCGATCGGCTGCCCGGCACATGTTTCAGCACCGCTTCCAGGCTGTGGCGCGGCATGACCTCGAAACCCTCCAGCGTCTCGCCGGCGATGGCTTCGGCTCGCAGCAAGAGGGTGCGGGCCTGCCCGATCGAGGCGAGACCGGCCCATATGACCGCCCGCCCGCCGATCGCCGGCAGCAGGCGCAGGGTGGCGGCGGTGACGATCCCCAGCGTGCCTTCGGAGCCGATCATCAGCTGTTTGAGGTCGAAGCCGCGATTGTCCTTCTTGAGCGGGGTGAGCGCGTCGAACACGCTGCCATCCGCCAGCACCGCTTCCAGCCCCAGCACCTGGGCGCGCATCGATCCGTGGCGCAGCACCTGCGTGCCGCCGGCATTGGTGGAGATCAGGCCGCCGATGGTGGCCGAACCCTTGCCGCCCAGGGTGAGGGGGAAGCGCATGCCCTTCGCCTCGGCCGCTTCATGCAAGGTCTGCAGGATCACCCCCGCCTCGCACACCGCCTGCCGCGATTCGGCGTCCACCGCCCGGATCGCGTTCATCCGGCGCAGCGAAAGCACGATGGCGTTGCCGGAGGTGTCCGGCGTCGCGCCGCCCGACATTCCGCTATTGCCGCCCTGGGGCACGATGGCGACGCCGTGGCGCGCGCAGAGCTTCACCAGTGCGGAGACCTCCGCCGTGGAGGCTGGAGACGCCAGCGCCAGCGCCGCGCCCGAATAGCGCCCGCGCCAGTCGGTCAGCCAGGACTCCATCAGCTCCGCATCGGTGGTCAGCCCGCGCGGGCCGAGCAGGGTGGCGGCTTCGGCGAGAAAGGCTCGCTGGTTTGGCGTTGGCTCCGGCATGGCGAGGCCTATTGCACAAGTGCGGCCCGGCCTGCCAGCCCTACGACCGGGAAGCCCTCTCCGCCGGCAGCGGGATTTGCAACCGCCGGGCGCGGGGTTAAGCGAATATTCAAGCGCCGCCCTTAAGGAGGAAGCCTTGCCGGGCCTGACGGGGGCTCGATGAGACGATCTTCGGTATGAACAGCTTTCTCGCCCTGATCGCGCCGCTTGCCTTGCTGCTGCCTGCAGTCGCCGGCGGCCCTTCCGCGCCCCCGGCGGGCGAGGGGGTGGAACTGACGGTGGACAGCTACGTGCTGCCGCCTGCGCTGATCGGCGAGTTTTCGGAGCAGGAGCCCTGGCAGACCCTGTTCGAGAAGCAGGGCCCGCAGCCCCATGGGCAGGTGCGGATCGAGCAGCGGATCATCCTGCGGATCAGCCCGCGCCCGCCCTCCGGCCGACAGGACATGATCGCGCAATTCCCCGGGGGCGAAGCGCCGATGCGGATAGAGGAGCGCAAGATGGGCTCCTGCCTGCCGATCCAGGGCATCGCCGGGGTGCAGACCGGGCAGAACAACCGCCTGATCCTCTACATGCGCGATCGCCGCGTGGTCAGCGCTTCGCTGGAGAAGTCGTGTCTGGCGCGCGATTTCTATTCCGGCTTCTATGTCGAGCGGAGCGGCGACGGGAATCTGTGCGTCAAGCGCGACAAGATCCAGTCCCGCGCCGGTGCCAAATGCGAGCTCAGCCAGCTGCGCCAGCTGGTCGCGGTCAAGGACTGACGGGCCGCGGTTTTCCGCCCCGGCTTTTCATCATAGGAGCCGGAAATTCGAAAACGGCACACTATCCGCCATACCTGTCCTTGACTTTGCCACGCAGTTGCGCCTAGGGCGCGGCGTTTCCCGCACGCTTGCGCGTGCGTGGGTGACGGTGGCCGCGTCGCGGCGCCTCCGCCCCCTTATCCGGACACGATCGCTTATATGAAGTTCGCCGATCTCGGCCTTTCCGATGAATTGTTGCAGGCGGTGGAAGCCGCCGGCTACGACACGCCTACGCCGATCCAGGCCCAGGCGATCCCGCAGGTCCAGATGATGAAGGACCTGATCGCCATCGCGCAGACCGGCACGGGCAAGACGGCCAGCTTCGTGCTGCCGATGATCGACATCCTCGCCCATGGGCGGCGCCGGGCGCTGATGCCGCGCTCGCTGATCCTGGAGCCCACGCGCGAGCTGGCGGTGCAGGTCGCCGAGAATTTCGAGAAATACGGCAAGAACCACGATCTCAGGATGGCGCTGCTGATCGGCGGCGTGCAGATGGGCGACCAGGTCAAGGCGCTGAACGAAGGCGTCGACGTGCTGATCGCCACCCCCGGCCGCCTGATGGACCTGTTCGAGCGCGGCAAGATCCTGCTCACCGGCTGCGACCTGCTGGTGATCGACGAGGCGGACCGGATGCTCGACATGGGCTTCATCCCCGATATCGAAACGATCTGCTCCAAGCTGCCCGCCAATCGGCAGACGCTGCTGTTCTCGGCCACCATGCCTCCGCCGATCAAGAAGCTGGCGGACAAGTTCCTTACCAATCCGAAATATATCGAGGTCGCCCGGCCCGCGACGGCCAACATCAATATCGCCCAGCACAAAGTGAAGGTGGCCGCGCGCAAGAAGCGCGAAGTGCTGCGCCACCTGCTGCAGACCGACGATGTGCGCACCGCGATCGTCTTCGCCAATCGCAAGACGACGGTGAAGGAACTGGCCAAGAGCCTCAAGCGCCACGGCTTCGCCGCGGGCGAGATCCATGGCGACATGGACCAGCCGGCCCGCCTTGCGGAGCTGCAGCTGTTCAAGGACGGCAAGATCAACATCCTGTGCGCTTCCGACGTCGCGGCGCGCGGGCTCGACATCAAGGGCGTGAGCCACGTCTTCAATTTCGACACGCCCTGGCATCCGGACGATTACGTTCACCGCATCGGCCGCACCGGCCGTGCCGGCGCTACCGGCCGGGCCTTCACCTTCGTGGCGGAAGACGACGCGGAAGCCATCGGCAATGTCGAGAAGCTGACCGGGATGGAAATCCCCTTGTTCGAACTTTCAGGCGGCGAACCGGAAGAAGCCTCCGTGCCCGCGCGCAAGCCCGAGCGCAGTCGCAAGGAAAGGGAAAAGCCCGCTTCCCGTGCCCGCAAGTCCGAAGAGCGCCCGCAAGAGGACCGCGCCCCTGAACCGAAGCGCGCACCCGAGCCGAAACGCCAACGCCCCCGCCGCGAGCCGGAAAAGGACGGCGACGACGACGGCTGGAACGGCCCCGTGCCGGGCTTCCTGAACGTTTCGGCTTGCTGAATTCCTCCCCGAAACGGGGAGGGGGACCATGCGAAGCATGGTGGAGGGGCAGGAAACGGTAGTCAGTTTTTTCCGGCAATCCGGGACAAGCAAACTTCCACAATCCGCGCCATCGCCGCCTCGGCATCGTTCAAAATCGCCTTTGCCGGGATCCGAAGCGTAGCCAAGCCTTGCGAGCGCAAGAAGTGTGAACGGCTTGCATCCCTTTGATGGGCTGATGCAGAATCATGTCCCCAGCCATCCACTTCGATCGCGAGGCGCGCGGCGGCGCAGTAGAAGTCGAGTACATACATACCCGCCGGATGCTGGCGGCGGAATTTCAGGCCCTCGGGCCGCTTGCGCATTTCCCGCCAGAGAATGAGCTCGGGCAGCGTCATCTCGCTGCGTAGCTTGCGGGCGCGCTTGAGCGTTTCCTTCGGACCAGTGATCACGCTTGGTGCCCCTCCACCGCCCTGCGGGCGGTCCCCCTCCCCGTAAACGGGGAGGAACTCTAATCCGCCGCCTGCACGAAGCTGTCGATCACCCGCTTCCTGCCGCTGGTCTCGAACTCGATCTCCAGCTTGTTGCCTTCCTGGCCGACCACTTCGCCATAGCCGAACTTGTCGTGGAACACGCGGTCGCCCACCGCGATGTCCCCGCGGGGCTTGGCGGCGTAGCTTGCCGCGCTGCGGCCCGGTTCGGCCAGGCGCTTGGGCGTGGCGTCGTAGCCGGTGGAAAGCGCGCGCTGCCAGCCGGGGCCGCGCGTGTGGGAGCGTGTGGGGCGGTCGCGCGCGACATGGGCGAAGGGATCGTCGCGTTCCGACCAGTTGGCCTGCCAGAGCGAGGCGCCTCCGGTCAGCGTCGTCTCCTGCTCCACATGCGCGCCGGGCAACTCGGCGATGAAGCGCGAAGGGATCGAGCTGGTCCACTGGCCGTAGATGCGCCGGTTGGCCGCGTGGAGGATCGTGCAACGCCGCCGCGCGCGCGTGATCGCGACATAGGCCAGGCGGCGTTCCTCCTCCAGCGAGGCGAGCCCGCCTTCGTCGAGCGCGCGCTGGGACGGGAACACCCCTTCTTCCCATCCGGGCAGGAACACATGGTCGAACTCCAGCCCCTTGGCGGCGTGGATGGTCATGATCGTGACCTTCTCGCCATCTTCCGCCGCGTCATTGTCCATCACCAGGCTGACATGTTCGAGGAAATCGCCCAGCGTCTCGTAATCCTCCATCGCGCGAGCCAACTCGGAAAGGTTGTCGAGCCGCCCGGCGGATTCGGCGCTGCGTTCGGCGCGGAGCATCGCCTCATAGCCGGTTTCCTCCAGCACGGTGCGCAGCAGTTCGGAAGGCGTGACCTTTTCCGCCGTCTCCCGCCAACGCAGGAAATCGCGCATCAGCGCGGCGATCGTGCCCGAGGCGCGCTTGGGCAGTTCATCCGTATCGGCAAGCTGGAGCGCAGCGGCGGCGAGCGGCAGGCCCGTGGCGCGCGCATAGCGATGCATCGCTTCCAGCGCCTTGGCCCCGAGCCCGCGCTTGGGCTGGTTGTAGATCCGCTCGAACGCCAGGTCGTCGCTCGGCTGCGCTATCACCCGCAGATAGGCGAGGGCATCGCGGATTTCTGCTCGTTCGTAGAAGCGGAAACCACCTATAATCTTGTAGTTGAGGCCGATTTGTATGAACCGGTCCTCGAATTCACGGGTCTGGTATTGCGCGCGTACCAGGATCGCCACCTGGTCCAACGGAGCGCCTTCGTGCTCCAGCCGTTCGATCTCCTCGCCCACGCGGCGGGCTTCCTCCGGCGCATCCCACACCCCGATCACGCGGACCTTGTCGCCCCCATTGCGTTCGGTCCACAAGGTCTTGCCCAGCCGCTCGCTATTGGCCGCGATCAGGCCGGACGCCGCACCCAATATGTCGGGAGTGGAGCGGTAGTTCTGCTCCAGCCGGATCACCTTTGCGCCAGGAAAATCCTTTTCGAACCGAAGGATATTGGCGACTTCCGCCCCACGCCATGAATAGATCGACTGGTCGTCGTCCCCCACCACGCAGATGTTCCGGCGCGCCTGCGCCAGCAGCCGCAGCCAGAGATACTGGACGGCATTGGTGTCCTGATATTCGTCGACCAGGATATATTTGAAGCGCTGCTGGTACAGTTCCAGCACCTCGCGATGCCGGCGGAAAATGTTCAGCACATGCAGCATCAGATCGCCGAAATCGCAGGCGTTCAGTGCCTTGAGCCGATCCTGGTAGAGCCGGTAGAATTGCTGCCCGCGGCCATTGGCATAGGCTTCGTTCTCCACGGCATCGAGGTCTTCGGGATTGAGCCCGCGATTCTTCCAGCGGTCGATCAACCCGGCGAGTTGGCGGGCGGGCCAGCGCTTCTCGTCAAGGTCCTGCGCAGTGATGAGCTGCTTGAGCAGCCGCAGCTGATCATCCGTATCGATGATCGTGTAATTGGGCTGGAGCCCTGCCAGTTCGGCATGACGGCGCAGCATCCGGGCGCAGATCGAATGGAAGGTGCCCAGCCAGGGCATGCCTTCCACCGCATCGCCGATCAGCTGGCCCACCCGCTCCCGCATCTCGCGCGCCGCCTTGTTGGTGAAGGTGACGCAGAGAATCTCGCTCGGCCATGCGCGCCGGGTGGCGACGAGATGGGCGAGCCGCGCGGTGAGGGCCGCGGTCTTGCCGGTGCCCGCGCCGGCCAGCATCAGCACCGGCCCTTCGGTGGTCAGCACCGCGTCCTGCTGCGGCGGATTGAGCCCCTGCGCATAGGGCGGCAAGGCATCGCCGCTGGATGGGGAAGGGGTGTGCTCGAAATCCATGATCACGCGAACAGCTAGGGAACATAGCCGCCCGGCGCAAGGCTGGAAGGGCTATACCTCTACGGGAAACCGCCCGAAAGGTGGCGGCAAACGGTCAGCCCTGCAATTCCCCATCGAGGAATTGCGCCACGTCGTTCAGCGCCACGCCCTTGTCGAGGAAGGCATCGCCGATACCGTGCAGCAGGACGAAGGGCAGGGTGCCGGCATCCATCTTCTTGTCGTGCAACATATGGGCGGCGAGCGCCTTGCCGTCGCGATTGAGGCCGAGGGCGGAAAGCCGGGCGGGCAGGCCCGCATCGGCGATGGCGGCGGCCACACGTTCCGCATCGGTGGCGGAGATCAGCCCGCGCCGCGCCGAATAGCGCGCGGCGAGCACCATGCCGAGCGCCACGGCCTCGCCGTGGAGGAGCCGGTCGGAAAAGCCCGTTTCGGCTTCCAGCGCATGGCCGAAAGTATGGCCCAGATTGAGCAGGGCCCGCGCGCCCTTCGTTTCCCGTTCGTCCTCCGTGACGATGCGGGCCTTGGCCTGCACGCTGCGGGCCACGGCCTCTTCCTGCGCGGCCCGGTCGCCGGACAGCACGTCGCGGCCATGCGCTTCGCACCAGGTGAAGAAGGCGTAATCGCCCAGGATCCCGTATTTGATGATCTCGGCATAGCCTGCGCGCATCTCCCGCGCAGGCAGTGTCGCCAGGGCGTCCAGATCGGCGAGCACCAGCGAAGGCTGGTGGAAGGCTCCGACCAGGTTCTTGCCCGCGTTGGTGTTGATCGCGGTCTTGCCGCCCACCGAGGAATCGACCTGCGCCAGCAATGAGGTGGGCAGCTGCACGAAGCCGCAGCCGCGCTTGAGGATCGCCGCGGCGAAACCGGTGAGATCGCCGATCACGCCGCCGCCTAGCGCCAGGATGTGATCGCCGCGCTCCACTTCCTCGGCCAGCAGCCAGTCGATCGTTTCGGAGAGGCCCTGCCAGCTCTTGCTCGCCTCGCCCGGCTGCAGCACGAGCCAGCGCGGCTCGTGCCCGGCGGCGATCAGCGAAGCCTCCACGGCGGCCCGCCAATGGCCGGCGACATTCGCGTCGGTCACGATCGGCACGCGCGTCTTGCGCAGCAGCCCACCGCACTGCCCGGCAACATCGGCGAGCAGGCCGGCGCCGACGCGCACCTCATAGGATCGGCCGGCGAGTTCGACGGGGATCACAGCCATTGATCGATCGCTTTCAGGATTCGCAGGACGGTGTGCTGGTGCGGCCCCGCCTCGCTGAGGATGTGGATAGGGGCCTGGCGGTAGAACGGTTCGCGTTCGCGCTTCAGCCGGGAAATGATCTCGTGCGGATCGCCGTTCCGCAGCAGCGGGCGGGTGTCCTTGCGGCCGACCCGCTCGACCAGCGCCGCCGTATCGCAATCGAGCCAGATGGGGATCGCCTTCTCCAGGATCAGCGTGCGGGTCTCGTCCTGGCAGAAGGCGCCGCCGCCGGTTGCGATCACGGCAGGCCGATCATTCACCAGCCGGGCGATCACACGGCGCTCCCCATCGCGGAAATAGGCTTCGCCGAACCGTTCGAAGATCTCGCTCACACTCATTCGCGCGGCTTTCTCGATCGCCTCGTCAGCATCGGCGAAGGGCAGGTGCAGCAGCGTCGCGAGCTTGCGGCCGACGGTCGACTTGCCTACCCCCATCATGCCCACCAGCACCACGGGCCGGTCGATGCGCCTAGCAAGCGCGTCGATCTCGGCGTCCGAAAGCTGGATTGCGGGGTTGGTCATTGCCGCCCTGCCTATAGATGCGCTAACCGGCAGCGCAACCGTAACAGGCGAGGACGCGATCATTGGCGATGAGATCGAGGCGCATCTGGCAAGGGCTGGCGCTGGCGGCGATCCTGTTCCTGGCATTCGCCTGGTTCGATGGTGGAGAGGAACCCATGCGCGAAATCGTCGAACCCGTGGCCCTGCCGGGGGCTGCGCAATGAAGCGGGCGCTGCTGCTTTCCGGCGCGGTTCTCGGGCTCACTTCGGGCGTCGCGGCGCTAGCTTCCCCGGAATCGCTGCTGCCGCCGGGCTTCGATAATCCCGCGCCGGCCCCGGCCCCAACGCCGCGCGCGCCGGCCTCGCGCGCACCCGCTCCGGCGCAACCTTCCGCTTCGGCTCCGGCGGCCCCGGCCGTGGTCCAGCCATTGCCGGTCGTCGCGGAATCGCCGCTGCCGCCGGTGGATCTGCCGCCCAATTTTCCCTCGCTCGACCAGCTCGAGAAGATGAGCCCGGACGAGATCGACGAACTGCTCGGCCTCCGGCCCAAGTTCGACATTCCCCCCGCCGCCCGCCGCGCGGTGCAGCGGGTAGGGGTGATCTCGCGCGACGAAGGCGGGTTCCCATCGCAATCCGTGGCCGGCCAGCCCGCATCGCTGGTGCGCGCGGCGCTGAAAGGCACGCGGTTCCCGCTGGTTTCGCGCTGGGGCCACATCCTCCTGCGTCGCACCCTTGCCAGCCGGCTCGACGCGCCGGTGGGGATGGATCCGGTCGAATTCGCCGCCCTGCGCGCCGCCGTGCTGAACAATATCGGGGAAAGCTACGCCGCGCGTGCGCTGGTGCAGGACGTCGATTCCTCCAACTACAATCCCGCGCTGACCGACTCCGCGTTCGACGCCTATATCGCCACCGGCGATATCGTCGGCATCTGCCCGGTCGTGCGGCTCAAGGGCGATATCCGCAAGGATGCGCAATGGACCATGGCGCGTTCGATCTGCGCGTCCTTCTCCGGCGACGGGCGCGATGCGCAGCGCCAGCTCAGGGTCGCCCTGTCGCGCGGGATCGCGCCCAGGATCGACGTGCTGCTCGCCCAGCGCTACGCGGGCGCGGCGGCCGATGGCGGGCGCGCGGTCAATATCGAATGGGGCGACGTTTCGGAGCTCAATCCGTGGCGCTATGCCCTCGCCGTGGCGCTGGGGATCGACGTGCCTTCGGGCCTGCGCCAGGGGGCCGGGCCCTATTACGACCGGGTGGGCGCCGTTTCGCCCGCCTTGCCGCTGGCCGACCGCGCCGCGGCGGCGGATCGCGCCGCGGCCGAAGGCATCCTGTCAAGCGCGGCAATGATCGACCTCTACGGCCAGGTCTTCGCCGATGGCGGGACAGGCGGCGACGCACAGTCCCGTGCGGAAAGGCTGCGCGAAGCCTATGTGGCGCGCGATCAGGCCGATCGTATCGCGGCGCTGCGCAATATCTGGGGCGCGGGTGAGCCCGATTACGGGCGCCTAGTGCTCACCGCCTATGCCTCCGCGCGCATCCCGCCCAGCGCCGCGTTGCGCGATGAGGCGCCTCTGCTGATCGCCTCGATGCTTTCCGCTGGTCTCGACCGCAACGCGCTGCGCTGGGGTTCGGTGGTGGCGGAAGGGAGCGAAGGCTGGGCCCTGCTCGCGCTCGCGCAGCCGCAGCGCGAGAATCCGGTGAGCGCATCGGCGCTGAACAGCTTCATCGACGATGATGCGAGCAGCGACCAGAGGAAGTCGAAATTCCTCGTTGCAGGGCTCGCGGGCCTCGGCCGGCTCGACGGCAACGCGGCCAGCAGCGCCGCCGGCGGGTTGGGCATCAACCTGGCGGCCCAGAGTCCCTGGAGCCGGATGATCACCAAGGCAGCCGATGTGGGCAATCCCGCGCTGGTTTCCCTGCTCGCCGGCCTTGGCATGCAGGGGACGGACTGGGGCAAGATGACCCCGCGGCAGCTCTACATGATCGTCCGCTCGCTCAATCGGGTCGGGCTTACCGCCGAGGCCCGGATGATCGCCGCCGAGGCGGTCGCAAGGGGCTGACGCCATCAGCGGGGCGATAGAGGACTTCCTGGCCATGCTCGCGGCCGAACGCGGCGCGGCGGCGAACACGCTGGCCGCCTATCGCCGCGACCTCGAAGGCGCGGAAGAGCTGCTGGGCGATCTGGAGCGCGCGGATCGGGACGGGCTGGCTTCGCTCGGCACGCGCTGGGCTTCGCTCGCCCCGGCCACGGTCGCCCGGAAAAGCTCCGCCTTGCGGCAGTTCTACGGCTTCCTGGTGGACGAAGGGCTGCGCAAGGACGATCCTTCTTCCGCCTTGCCGCGCCCGGCCACGCGGCGGCCGCTGCCCAAGGTTCTGTCCCATGCCGAGGTCGAGCGGCTCTTCGCCCGCGCGGAGGAGGAGGCCGTGGGTGACAGGCCGGAGGCGATCCGGCTGCTGACCCTGCTGGAGCTGCTCTACGGCTCCGGCCTGCGGGCGACGGAGCTTGTCTCGCTTCCCCTCGCCGCCGTGCCGCGCGATGCGCCGTTCCTCACGGTGACGGGCAAGGGCGGGCAGGCGCGCATGGTGCCGGTGAGCAATCGGGCGAAGCTGGCGCTTGGCCGCTGGCTCGACGTGCGGCCGAAGGAAGGGCGGTTCCTCTTCCCCTCGCGCGGCAGGCACCTCACTCGCATCCGGCTCTACCAATTGCTCAAGGAACTGGCAGTGCGCGCCGATCTCGCGCCCGAGAAGCTGAGCCCCCACGTGCTGCGCCACGCTTTCGCCACCCATCTGCTGGAAGGCGGAGCGGACCTGCGCGTGCTGCAGACCCTGCTCGGCCACGCCGATATCGCGACGACGCAGATCTACACCCATGTCGACGCGGCGCGGTTGGTGGCGCTGGTCAATGAGCGCCATCCTCTTGCCGGACGGACCATTGGAGACTAGCGCAGCGCCATGATTTCCTATCTCGAATTCGAAAAGCCGATCGCGGCGCTGGAATCGCGCATCGCCGAATTGCGCGCCGCCGCCGATGGCGACGAGGTCGATATCTCGGCCGAGCTCAGCCGGCTCGAGGCGCGCAGCAGCGATCTGCTGGCCAGCACCTATGCCGCGCTCACCCCCTGGCAGAAGACGCAGGTGGCACGCCATCCCTCCCGCCCGCACTTCAAGGACTACGTCGCCACCCTGTTCGAGGATTTCATGCCCCTGGGCGGAGACCGGCATTTCGGCGAGGACGAGGCGATCATCGGCGGGCTGGCCAGGCTGGGCGGCCGCAAGGTGATGCTGATCGGCCACGAAAAGGGCAACGACACGCAGAGCCGCATCCGCCACAATTTCGGCATGGGCAAGCCGGAAGGCTATCGCAAGGCGATCCGGCTGATGGAGCTTGCCGGTCGCTTCGGCCTGCCGGTGGTCACGCTGGTCGACACTTCCGGCGCCTTCCCGGGCATCGAGGCGGAGGAACGCGGTCAGGCCGAGGCGATCGCCCGCTCGACCGAGGCCTGCCTCGCGCTGCCGACGCCGCTGGTCGCGGCCGTGGTGGGCGAAGGCGGCTCGGGCGGCGCCGTGGCGCTGGCCAGTGCCGAGCGGGTGCTGATGCTGGAGCATGCGGTCTATTCGGTGATCTCGCCCGAAGGCTGCGCCTCGATCCTGTGGCGCACGGCGGAAAAGGCCCCCCAGGCGGCCGAGGCGATGAAGGTCACCGCGCAGGACCTGCTGGCCCTGGGCGTGATCGATCGGATCGTGCCTGAGCCGGTGGGCGGCGCGCATCGCGATCCGGAAGGCACGGCCAAGGCGCTGGGCGCCGCAATCGGCGAAGAACTGGACATGCTCGGCCGGAAATCGCAGGCCGCCTTGCGCAAGATGCGCGAGGAGCGTTTCCTCCGCATCGGAGGCTGAAGCCCTTCCGGGAACCGCCTGCCGCTTGCAACGGTTCCCCTGCCGACGCACTATCGGGTGCGAGGGCCCCGCCACGGGGGCAGGGCAGAGGGAGCCAGACGATGTCGCACATCCGCAAGTTCCGGATGAAATCCGTGATTTTCGCAGCCACCACGGCGCTTGCACTGACAAGCTGCATGGGTGGGGAGCCGGTCGCTTCGGCCGGCACCCCTGTCACCGCGACCGAGCGGCAGCAGGGCGCACAGGCGCACAAGGACATCCTGAACGAATTCGGCGGCGCGCAAACCGGGCCGCAGGCCGACTATGTGATCTCGGTCGGCAAGAACATCGCCGTGCAGTCCGGCCTGGGCAATGCGCGGGACGATTTCACCGTCACCCTGCTCAATTCCTCGGTCAACAACGCTTTCGCGATCCCCGGCGGCTTCGTCTATGTCACGCGCGAACTGGTGGGCCTGATGAACAACGAGGCGGAACTGGCGGCCGTGCTGGGGCACGAGGTCGGCCATGTCGCGGCGCGCCATTCGGCCAAGCGCCAGCAGACCGCGCAGCAGAATGCGCTGCTCGGCGTGTTGGGGCAGGTGCTTTCCGGGGTGATCTTCGGTGATAGCGCCCTGGGGCGCATCGGGCAGCAGATATCCTCCACCGTTCCGCAGCTCGCCACGCTCAAATATTCGCGCAGCCAGGAGCTGGAGGCGGACGCGCTGGGCATCCGCTATCTCGGCAGCGCCGGCTACGATCCGCGCGCCATGGCCACCCTGCTGGAAAGCCTGGCCTTGCAGAACTCGCTCGACGCGCAGCTCCAGGGGCGCGACGCGCGGATGCCCGAATGGGCCTCCACCCACCCCGATCCCGCTTCCCGCGTCCAGACCGCGCTGCGCACGGCCGGGGCCAATGCCTCGGGCACGATCAATCGCGACGTGTTCCTCACCCGGATCGACGGGATCATGTATGGCGATGATCCCAAGCAGGGGGTGATCGAAGGCAGCCGCTTCATCCATCCGGAATTTCGCCTGACCTTCACCGCGCCGTCCGGCTTCTACATGGTGAACGGTGCTGCGGCGGTCTCGATCAACGGCAATAGCGGCCAGGCCCAGCTCGCCAGCGCGGCCTATAACGGCAATCTGGAAGCCTATGTGCGCAGCGTGTTCGCCGCACTGGGCGGCAACAGCCAGCAGACCCTGGCGCCCCAGAGCCTGCAACGCACCACGATCAACGGCATCCCGGCGGTCTATGGCACCGCGCGCGTCACCAGCAATGGCAGCCAGGTGGACGTGGTGGTCTACGCCTACGAATTCGCCTCCAACCGTGCCTTCCACTTCGCCGCGATCGCCCCGGCCGGGCAGGCGAACGTGTTCTCGCCGATGTTCAGCTCGATGCGGCGGATCAGCGCCACCGAAGCCGCCGCAGTGGTTCCCCGCCGCATCCAGGTGGTGACCGTGCGGAGCGGCGACACGGTCAAGTCCCTCGCTGCCAGGATGGCGTTCGACGACGCGAAGGAAGAACGCTTCCGCGTGCTCAACGGCCTCTCCTCCGGCGAAACGGTGAGCGCGGGGCAGAAGGTGAAGATCGTGGTGCGGGCGAACAGCTGAGCGGATGGGGCAGGTCGCCCCCTCCTCTTGAGAGGCGATTGTATCTTTTGCAAACACCCGCTTTTCGTCATGCCAGCGAAAGCTGGCATCTCGGGCCTTTGCGGAAGACCGCCTGAGATGCAGGCGCTTTCCTACCCCGGAATGTCCACCGTCACCCGCCGGTTTCGCGCCCGGCCTTCCGGGTCGTCGGTGCCGTCCGGCTTGGCGTTCGGGGCGATGGGTTCGGCTTCTCCCCGTCCTTCGACGGCGAAGTCGCGCCCGCTCATGCCGGGCTGCGTGCGCAGCCAGGCGGTGACCGCTTCGGCCCGCCGCTGCGAGAGGTCCAGATTATAGGCGTCCTCACCCTTGGAATCGGTATGCCCGGTGATCGTCACAGTGCCCTTGCCGCCCTGGCGCACCAGCTCCGCGGTGCGTTGCAGATTGGCCTGGGCCGCCGGGGTGAGCACCGCTTTGTCGAATTCGAACAGCGTATCGGCCGCGATCTGCACGCGCGTGCCGAAATCGGTGCGCTCCACTGCGAAATCGCTCACCGCGCCGCGCAGCGAACTGACCTGTCCGCCGAGCCCGCTCACCTGCCCGATCTGCCGGCTTGGCTGATCGGGAGGGGGCTGCTCGTAAGCGGCCGGCTCACCCGATTGCGCTGCGGCGCTCTCCGTCTCTTGCGGCGCGGACGAGCTTTCGCTGCAGGCCGATGCGAGCATCAGCACCGCGATTGCGGCCGCGCGCCTCATCGCGCGATCGGCACCCCGTCGAACGGGGCGACATTGGGCACGTTGATCGACACCGTCTTGGCGCCGGCCGAAGGGGCGGGGAACTTGAACCACACCTGGGCCACGCCGTTCTTGATATCGAACCGGAGCTGGTTCTGGTCGCTTTCATAGAGCGGGGCGGCCATCCATTTCCCGCGATCGTCCTTCAGCACGCCCAGGCGCTGCGAGGTGGCGTCGTCGATCACGCTGACATCGTCCAGATTGACATATTCGCAGCAATCATTGCCTTCGCCGTGATAGGTCAGCGCCACGGTCAGGATATCGCCTGTGACGCCCGCCCGCGTCAGCGCCACCGTGGTTCCGCGCGGGCCGGGCTGCGACTGGATCGCGGCCTGCTGCTGCGTGGGGGAGGGGGATGGCGAGGGGGAAGGAACCACTTCCTCCCGGGTGACGGTGGCCGTCTCCCCATTCGCGGGGGCGTTCGCCTGGTCATCGCTCTTCACCGAACAGGCGGCCAGCGCCAGCCCGCCGATCGCCGCCACCATCCATTTCGCTTCGTGCACCGTGCCCTCCAACCTTGGCCTCGTTCCCTCACGACCCGCCGCAATGCGCCGCAGCCGTTCAGGCTGACAATTCACCGGATGTGGACACGGTTCCCGGTTCAGGCCGAAATTCGGCACTCCTTCATGCTGAACTCGTTTCAGCATCCATCTCTCCCCGGGGAGGGTTTCCCGAAAGGAGGAATGGACCCTGAACCAAGTTCAGAGTGACGAGGTCGGTGCAGTCATGACGAAACGCCGGTGTTCGCGGAGCGCCAAGGGGTAAGCCGCGCAACGCTCTCCGTTGATGGATTCATGCGGAAGCGCGGAGGTTGGAACGCCGACTTTTCCGCGTCCTTTCGCACCTGAAATCCCTCCATCCGCGGGTGCATCCTATCTTTTCGATAGGGTAACATCCCTTCGTCATTGCGAGGAGGCGCAGCCGACGCGGCAATCCAGGGCGGTTGTGTGGAGCTCTGGATCGCCGCGGGACCTTCGGTCCCTCGCGATGACGATAGAAAGGATGTGCGCCACCGCCCGAGACCCCAGCTTTCGCTGGGGTGACGATAAGAACCGTCAATCCGCAGCGCGATTGCATGATGCGAATCCAAAGAAAAAGGGCGGCGGGTTGCCCCGTCGCCCTCTCCTTTTTCGATATCGCCTAGCTATTAGGCGAATTGCTTAGCCGGGGTCGGCCGGGGTTTGCGCGTCCGAAAGCTTTTTGTCGACGCTTTCAAAGGTCGTCTTCAGATTGCCGCCGATGCTCCCCAGAGCGGTCATCGCGGCAACCGCGATCAGGGCGGCGATCAGGCCGTATTCGATCGCGGTGGCACCGGCTTCGTCACGAAGCAGCTTGTTGATGAACTTCATCGCTATTCTCCTGGTTCAGTCTTCGTGCCCGGGCCAACCCCACATGACTGGATCGGGCGATTTTCGATTACATGACAAAGATTTAAAAAACGCTAAGCACATCATGCCCATCACATCACGGAGGCTACTTTTTGCTGTACGGTTGCCCAAAGGCCCCCGGTCTGGCTTCCCACGGTGCTCACGGACGCGAAGATCACGATGGCGATCAGTGCCACGATCAGGCCATATTCCACGGCAGTTGCCCCCGAACGATCGGTCAGGATCTTCTTGAACAACATTTGGAGTTTCATTGCCGTCCCCCCCGTAAATACGGTCTGACGCGATGCCGTTTCGCAGAACTTCGCTAAAGAAAGGTTTCCATTGGTTACCGGGATGAAAAGTATGTCCGCCTGGCTGCCGGTCGTCGCCGTCGCCCTCCGCCGGCCCGACGGCCGCTTGCTGATGCAGCGCCGCCCCTTGGGGAAGCATCATGGCGGGTTGTGGGAGTTTCCCGGCGGCAAGGTGGAGCCGGGGGAAACCCCGGCCATCGCTTTGGCGCGGGAGATCGAGGAGGAGCTTGGGCTGATCCTCGATCCCGCCGCGCTCGTCCCCGCAGGCTTCGCCCAATCGGAAGGAGCCCATGAAAAAGGGGAGGGCGGCCACCCGCCGATCGTGATCCTGCTCTATGCCGCTCAAAGCTGGCAAGGCGAGCCCGAAGCGCGCGAAGGCGGCGAATGGGGCTGGTTCTCGCCGGAGGAAGCCGCCCGCCTGCCCAAGCCGCCGCTCGACGTCGCCCTGCTGGCGGGCCTTGCCTTCAAGGACGACAAAAGCCGGACTTAGGGGATTGCATTGCGCAAACCATCCCCCTATGTGCCGCTCCACCGCGCGCCCGTAGCTCAGCTGGATAGAGCATCAGACTACGAATCTGAGGGTCGGACGTTCGAATCGTTCCGGGCGCGCCATTCTCGAACAAATGAGAGAACCGGGGGGCGTGGCTTCGGCCACGCCTCTGCGGTGTTCCCGAGATGGGGAGCGCGCATTTCGTCGCTGTCGCAGGCGCAGCGCTGCGGGATCGGCTCGGTCCGTCCCGCCCCTGGCACAATCCGGGCTGGCTGGAACGCTCTCGTCACAATCGCCGATCGGCCGATATATCGGTGGCAATATGGCGCAGACCATCCAAAGGTACGCCAGCTTGAGGCGTTGTGCGCGAAGCCTGGTTACTAGCGCTGCTTTGAACGGGGTGGGGTGCGAAGCCGCTCCTAGCGGCTTGCTTCCACGTTGCGATGATAATCTCGGGCCGCTTCCGCGTCTTGAATGTCGTACGCGAACCAGGCACCCTGGCCGTGATCGTATAGCTGCACCAGGCCATCGATCACGTGAGCCGTATAGAAGCCCGATGAACGCCGGTCGTAGCCTTCCACTTTCGTGCCATTCATCTCGAACGATACGAAAGCCTTGTCGCCGGCATCGTAGATTTCGGGAAGGGTGCCGCCAAACTTCGCCGCGCGATCGCCGTCGAAGCCTTGCAGCCGGTCGCCCCGGCATTCCGCAGCGATCCGCAGATCCCGCCGGGCCGAGTGATCATAGAGGCCCGCCACCTTCTTGCCGGTGACAAAGGCAAAGGCGGCTGCGGCAATCATCGCGCGGGTGTGGGGATACATGACCCTACTTGGCATCCGGAGGAACAGGAGATCAAGCGATCTCTGAGACACTACCCTGAGGCTGGCGCGACTTTCCCTCCAGCCGTGGCCTCCGAGCCGATCCCGCCTCGACATTTCCCTTCCGCGCGGGCAAAGGACGCGCCGATGCCGGGCGTGCCCGATATGGAAAGGATGAGCCATGAGCAGCCTTGTCGACCTCGACGAGGACGATCCCCAGGGCAAGCTGCCTGTCCCCCCGCAGGTGCAGGATGCGATCCGCACCCTGATTCGCTGGGCGGGCGACGATCCCGATCGCGAAGGCCTGATAGACACGCCGCTGCGCGTTGCGCGGGCGTGGAAGGAATATTGCCAGGGCTATGCGGAAGATCCGGGCGTCCATCTCAGCCGCGTGTTCGAGGAAGTGGGCGGCTATGACGAGATCGTGCTGCTGAAGGATATCCCGTTCCAGTCGCATTGCGAGCATCACATGGCGCCGATCATCGGCAAGGCCGCGATCGCCTATCTTCCCACCGATCACGTGGTCGGCATCTCGAAGCTCGCCCGTGTGCTGCACGGCTATGCACGGCGGCTGCAGGTCCAGGAACGGCTGACCGCCGAAGTGGCCAACTGCATCGAGCGCCACCTGAAGCCGCGCGGAGTGGCGGTGGTGATCGAGGCGAACCATTCCTGCATGACCGCCCGCGGCGTGCGCACCCCCGGCGTGGGAATGATCACCAGCCGGGTGACCGGCGTATTCCGCAAGGATGATCGCAGCCGGCAGGAAGTCCTCGCACTGATGGGGTATTAGCCTCCCTTCGGCCTCTCACATCACCCCGGCGAGAGCAGGGGCTTCGGGTGTGGACGTAGGGCCGCCCGGGATGCCGGCTTTCGCTGGCATGACGAAGAGGGCGGGCGGTGAATGCCGCGTTGACACCTGGGCGGTTGGGCGTCAGGCAGCGCGGCCATGAGCCCGATCCGATCCCGTCTCCGCGTCCTGGCCGCTGCCCTGGTCGGCACGGCGGTCGAATTCTATGATTTCTACGTCTATGCGACCGCGGCTGCTCTGGTGTTCGGGCCGTTGTTCTTTCCGGCCGAAAGCGCCTCGGCGCAATTGCTGCTCAGCCTGATGAGCTTCGGCCTCGCTTTCGTGGCGCGGCCGGTGGGGGCGATCGCCTTCGGCCATTTCGGAGACCGGCTGGGGCGCAAGTCCACCCTGGTGGTCTCGCTGCTGCTGATGGGGATCTCGACGCTGCTGATCGCTTTCCTGCCGACCTACCAGATGGTCGGCTGGATCGCCCCGGCGCTGCTCTGCGTGCTGCGCTTCGGGCAGGGCTTCGGCCTGGGCGGCGAATGGGGTGGGGCGGCGTTGCTCGCAGTGGAGAACGCGCCCAAAGGCTGGGAAGCGCGCTTCGGTGCGGCGCCGCAGCTCGGCGCGCCGGTGGGCTTCCTCGCGGCGAACGGGCTGTTCCTGATGCTGGGCGCGGTGCTGGCCGACGCGGATTTCGTCGCCTGGGGCTGGCGCATCCCCTTCCTGCTGAGCGCGATCCTAGTCGGGCTGGGCCTGTGGGTGCGCCTGCGGATCGGGGAGACACCTGCCTTCCGCGAGGCGCTGGAGCAGGCGCCGCCGCCGCGCGTGCCGATCGGGGAACTGATCGCGCGGCATTGGCCGGCGGTGATCGCGGGCTCCACCGGGGTGATTGCCTGCTTCGCGATCTTCTACCTCTCCACCGCCTTCGCGCTGGGCCACATGACCACCGCGCGGGGCGTCTCGCGCGAGACGATGCTGGTGATGCAGCTGGCGGCCAACACGCTGCTCGCGGTGGGTATCGTGGTCTCCGCGATCTGGTCCGACCGGACCAGCGCCCGGAGAGTGCTGATGGCCGGCGCGCTGGGCACGGTGATTCTCGGCCTGGTGTTCGGGCCCGCGCTGGCGGCGGGTTCGCTTCCCGCCGTGTTCGTCACCCTGTGCTTCGCCCTGTTCGTGATGGGGCTGGCCTACGGGCCGCTGGGCGCCTGGCTGCCGACTCTGTTTCCGGTCACCGTGCGCTACACCGGGGTTTCGATGGCGTTCAATTGCGGAGGGATCGTGGGCGGCGCGGTAGCGCCGATCGCGGCGCAGTGGCTGAGCGGTGCGGGCGGAACCTCGCTGGTCGGGCTGTTCCTGTCGGTGGCCGGCCTCGTCACCTTCCTCGGCGTGGCGGTGGGCCGCCTGCGGCACGTGGGCGAACCGGCGGGAGAAGAAGCCGCGTTCGGCTGAGGCGAGACCGCCCTTATTCGGAAAGGCGCAGCAGATGGAGCCGCGCCCGGCCCGAATCCCGCACCGCGTCGATCTCGAAGCCCTTGAGGTCGATCGCCTCGCGCTTCGAGGTCTCGATGCTGATCCATGCGCCCGGCGCGATCCAGCCGAGGCGGCGGAGCTTGTCGAGCGCCACGGCCCCCGCGCCGCTTTCATAAGGCGGGTCGAGCAGCAGCAGGTCGGGCGCACGCTTCGCCGGGCCCTGCGCCATTACCGACCCGGCCCGCACGTCGCAGCGGGCCTGGGCGCGCAGGGCCGCGATATTGGCGCGCAGGGCGCGAAGCGCGGCGGCGTCCTGCTCCACGAAGATCGCCTCGGCTGCCCCGCGCGAAAGAGCCTCCAGCCCCAGCGCGCCAGATCCGGCGAAGAGGTCTGCCACCAGCAGGCCTTCGAAGCTGCCGATCCGGCTGAGCAGCATGGAGAACAGCGTCTCGCGCGTGCGGTCCGCCGTGGGGCGGGTGGCATCGCCTTCGGGCGCGCGCAGCGGCCGCCCGCGCCATTCGCCGGCGATGATCCTCATGCCGGGCCCTTGCGCGCCAGCGCCTTGCGGAACCGCTCGACATCCGACTGCTTCACTTCCTCCGCCATGCCGCGCCCGAGATCGCCGAGCATAAAAGGGCCGTAGGCGAGGCGCATCAGGCGCGAGACCTTGAGCCCGAGATGTTCGAGCACGCGGCGCACCTCGCGGTTCTTGCCTTCGGACAGGGTCAGCTCGATCCACTGGTTGCGGCCGGTGCGCCGTTCCAGATTGGCGTCGATGCGGCCATAGCGGACCCCCTCGATCGTCACGCCCTCGATCAGCTCCTCCAGCCTGGCCTGGGTGACATCGCCGAAGGCGCGCGCGCGGTAGGTGCGCGGGATGCCGGTGGCGGGCAGTTCCATCGCCCGCTTGAGCTCCCCGTCATTGGTGAGCAGCAGCAGCCCCTCGGTGCTGAGGTCGAGCCGGCCGATCGGCATCAGCCGCGGCGTGCCGGGGGGCAGGGCGTTCCTCAGCGCGTTGTAGATCGTGGGGCGGCCCTTCGGATCGCGCTCGGCGGTGAGCAGGCCCTGCGGCTTGTGGAAGCGGAACAGGCGCGGAGCCTCGGGCGCGGCGACAGGCTTGCCGTCCACCGTCACCCCCTGGAGGCCGGGGAGCACAGTGGCGGGGGTCTCCAGCACCTTTCCGTCGAGCGCGACCCGCCCTTCGGCGATCATCCGTTCCACCTCCCGCCGGCTGGCGACGCCGGCGCGGGCGAGCAGCTTGGCGATGCGTTCCCCTTCGCGCTGCGGAGCGGCGGGCTCCGCCGGGCGGGCGGAGCGCCGGGGAGCGCGATTGCGTCGGGAGGAGACGGGGCTGGATGAGACGTTCCGGGGCATCGCCCGGTGCCCTAGCCGGAAGCGATGTGGGTAACAACACGCATGCACTTTCCCCGACACCGCGCTAGGGTGCCGCTCGATACGATGAGGGGAGCCGTTGATGGCCGAAGCGATGGAAGCGGGTGAGCCGCGCGTGCGGCGTGGTTTCGTGGGATCGCTGCTGCCTTATCTGGAGAAGGAATCGCTCGCCGCCTTCTTCCTCGGTATCTCCTCCGGCTTTCCCTTCGCGATGATCGGCGCCACGCTGACCACGCGGCTGGCGCAGGGCGGGATCGAGAAATCCACCATCACCGCCTTCACGCTCGCCTTCCTGGTCTATAATCTCAAGGTGTTGTGGGCCTGGGTGGTGGACGGGTTGCGCCTGCCACTGATCGGCCGGCTGGGGCAGCGCGTTTCCTGGATGCTGGTGATCGGCGTGCTGGTGATCGCCGCGACGGTGAACCTGGCGCTGGTGGACCCGGCGAAGGATATAGGGGCGGTGGTGGTCGCCGCGGTGCTGGTCGGCATAGCGGGCGCGAGCTTCGACATCGTGATCGACGCCTACCGGATCGAGACGCTCAAGCCCTACCAGCTCGGCACCGGATCGGGGATGAGCCAGTATGGCTGGCGGATCGGCGCATCGGCCGCGGGCGCGCTCGCGCTGGTGCTGGCGGCCCGCCACGGCTGGAGCGTGGCTTATATCGCCTGCGCCGGCTTCGCGCTTCCCGCCATGCTGACTGCGCTCGTTTTGGGCGAGCCGGAGCGGCACAGGGAACCTTCCCAGCGGCGCGGTGCGGCCGAGCTGTGGAATTCGATCGCAGGCCCGTTCGTCGAATTCTTCAAGCGCAGCGGCGCTTGGCTGGTGCTGCTGTTCATCCTGGTCCACAAGATCGGCGACACGCTGGCCAACCTGACCTTTCGCCTGCTGTTCGACGATCTCGGCTTCACCAATGACGAGATCGCGATCTACGACGTGGGCGTGGGCTTCTGGGCACTGATCGTCGGCGTGTTCGTGGGCGGGGTCATCTATGCCCGGCTGGGGCTCAAGCGATCGGTGCTGATCGCGCTGATCCTGATGGGGGTGTCCAATTTCAGCTTCGCGCTGCTCGCGGCCGCCGGGCACAGCAATCTCGGCATGGCGGCGGCGATCGGGTTCGAGAACTTCGCCAGCGGCTATGGTGGGGTGGTGGTGGTCGCCTATTTCTCGGCCCTGTGCGACCTGCGCTTCACCGCCGCGCAATATGCGCTGATCTCGGCCGGGGCGAGCATTGTCGGCCGCTTCCTCACCGGCACCACGGCGGGCAGCCTGATCGAGGCGATGGGCTATGTGAACTTCTACCTGCTCACCACGCTTGCGTCTCTGCCCGGCATCCTGCTGTTCTGGTGGATGGCCCGCACCGGGCTGGTGGACAGCTCGATGGGCACTGCGGGCGAGGTGGAGGAGTAAGGCTCAATCCTCAAGGATGAGGCTGGCCGATTTGGTGTCGCGCATGCGGATATAGACGACCAGGGAAAGGGCGATCATCGCGGTGACATACCAGTAGAACACGCTCTCCATCGCGTTCATCTTCAGCCACAGGGCGACATATTCGGCGGTCCCGCCGAAGATCGTGTTGGCGATCGCATAAGGCAGGGCGACACCCAATGCCCGGATATGCGCCGGGAAGAGCTCCGCCTTCACCACCGCGTTGATCGAGGTGTAGCCGCTCACGATGACTAGCGCTGCCAGCACGAGCGCGAAGGCCGAAAGCGGGTCATTCACCTCTTCGAGGGTGCGGAAGATCGGATAGGTCAGCAGCACGCCCGCCACGCCGAAGCCGATCATCACCGGCTTGCGCCCGATCCGGTCGGAAAGCGCGCCCATCGCCGGCTGCAGCAGCATGAACAGGAACAGTGCGGCCGCGGTGATCCGGGTGGCTGCTTCGGCGGTGAAGCCGCTGGTGTTGACCAGGAACTTCTGCATGTAGGTGGTGTAGGCATAGAAGGCGAGCGTTCCGCCGGCCGTCAGCGCCATGACGAGGAAGGCTTCCTTCGGATGGTGCCGGAACAGGGAGACGCTGCTTGATCGCGGCGCCGCACCGGCTTTCGCATTGGTGAAGCTCTCGGTCTCGGACAGCCGACGGCGGAGATAGAACACGATGACGGCAAGCGCCGCGCCGATCGCGAAGGGGACTCGCCATCCCCACTCTTTCAGCGCGTCTTCGGACAAGGTCGCCTGCAGCGCCAGCAACACGCAGAGCGCCACGAGCTGGCCCGAGATCAGGGTCACATATTGGAAGCTGGAGAAGAAGCCCCGGCGATGGCGCCCGGCCATCTCGCTGAGATAGGTCGCGCTCGCGCCGTATTCGCCCCCCACGCTGAGGCCCTGCAGCATCCGCGCCACCACGAGGATGGCGGGCGCCAGATTGCCGATGGCGGCATAGCCCGGCGTCAGCGCGATCATCAGCGAGCCGGCACACATCAGCGAGACGGACAGCGTAAGCCCCGCCTTCCGGCCGCGCCGATCGGCATAGATGCCCATCACCCAGGCGCCGATCGGGCGCATGACGAAGCCGACGGCGAAGATGGCGGCGGCGTTCAGGAGCTGCGCGGTGCTGTTGCCCTCGGGAAAGAAGATCGGCGCGAAATACAGGGTGAACGCCGAATAGACGTACCAGTCGTACCACTCGACGAGGTTGCCCGCCGATCCTCCCACGATGTTGCGGAGCCTGTGCCCGCCGCGCATTTCGCTCATCGCGCCCTTATGCAAAGCCGCCACTCCCCAGGCAACCTGCCCCTTTAACCGCACGCGCCATATCGCCGCTTCCGTCGCAGAAGAAGGGATCATGGCCTAACCTAAGGCTTCGGTGGAATCGGCTTGAAGGCCTGTCGCGACCTCTCCTACAATCCTTCGCAACCAGAGCGACTGGAGATCCCGATCGACCTTCTCATGTCACTGCCGCCGTTTGCGAAAAAGATCTACACGTTCACAAGAGGAGATGGGTGCTCATGAAGAACCGGATTGCTTTTGCTCCGATCGCGGCAATGGCGATGATCCTTGCGGGGTGCGCCACGATCCCGGACGCGCATGATGCCGGGGGCGTGACCGAAAAATATTGGAAGCTTGTGGAGCTGCATGGCCAGCCCGTGCCCGCATTGGAGCGCGAACCGCATTTCGTCCTCAGGACCGAAGGCAGGCGCGTGGAGGGTTTCGGCGGCTGCAACAGCTTCGGCGGCTCCTATGAGATCGACGAGAAAATATCCCGGATCCGTTTCGGCCAGATCGTCTCGACCCTCATGGCCTGCCCCTCGGGCATGGAAGTGGAAGGCGCCTTCATCGAGGTGCTGCGCAATGTCGATAATTACTCGGTCAATGGCGACGAGCTGACACTCAACCGTGCCCGCATGGCGCCGCTCGCGCGTTTCGAAGCGGTGCATCGGCGCTGACAAGGCCGAAGGGGCAATTCCGGATCGGCTGCGGATGCCGATGCGATCGCGCATCAACGGGGAGGGGATGATGTCGAAGAACTGGGTGATGAGCGAGCGGGCATTGACCGTCCTTGGCTGGATTGCATCGGCTACGGCCGTTGCGATGTATATGTCCTACCTCGACCAGATTCGTCTTAACCTGGAGGGCCAGAAGGGATCGTTGGTTCAGCCTTTGGCGACATTCGTGAACTGCTCCTTGTGGGTTTCCTATGGCTTCCTGCGCGAGAAACGCGACTGGCCGATCGTAATCGCCAACGGACCAGGCATCATCCTTGGGGGCGATCGCCTTCGTGACGGCGCTCAAACGGGGGATCATGCCTGCGGGCGTTCGGAACATCGGTCCCAAAGCGCCCGGGATTTGACGATCAGGTTGCCACCCGAACTTCACGCGATGCATCGCGTATCCCGGCAATGCCGGCAGGTTTTCGGAGGGCGACCGCGGGTTCGTCGCAGCGCGCAAGGCGGTGGGCTGGCCGGGCAAGCTAAGCGCTTGATTCCATTGGTGACCCCTACGGGAATCGAACCCGTGTTTCAGCCGTGAGAGGGCCGCGTCCTGACCGCTAGACGAAGGGGCCTTATGGCGGGCTTTGCGCCAGAGCGTGAAGCCCCTGCATCGGTGGTGACCCCTACGGGAATCGAACCCGTGTTTCAGCCGTGAAAGGGCCGCGTCCTGACCGCTAGACGAAGGGGCCACTCGATGCAGGCCCGCGCACTTAGGGGGGGCGGGCCATGCGGTCAAGCCCGGATGGGCCAACTATTTTCAGTCGGCCCAGGCCGCGTCTTCCACATGGAGTTCCGCCTGTGGGCGGCTGCCCCAATCGTCGATCTTCGCCCGTCCGGCGAGCCACAGGCTGCGGCCCTTCGCGCCGTGGAGCAGCGCCTGGCCCAGCTCGCTCTCCGCCGCGCGGAAGGCGATCGCCTTGAACGAGGCGCCGTCGCGGCCGCCGGCGATCAGCCGCACATGGCCTGTGCCCACCACATCGGCCTTGATCAGCCGCACCGGCCCCACCGCGACGCGCGGGCCGGGCCAGCCGACGCCGAACGGCCCGGCGCTTTCCAGCGTCTCCACCAGCGAAGGCGTGAGCCCGCCCGGCGCGAGGGCGAGGTCGAGCAGCATCGCGCGTTCCTCCATCGCCCGCGCGACCTGCGCCGCCAGCCGTTCGTCCAGCCAATCGCCCAGCGGGTCCAGCATGGCCGGGTCGACCGTGAGCCCCGCCGCCATCGCATGGCCGCCGCCCGCCACCAGCAGGCCGTGCTCGCGCGCGCCGATGATCGCGGCGCCGAGGTCCACTCCGGCCACGGAACGGCCCGAACCCTTGCCATGGCCGTTCTCGTCCGCCTCCAGGGCGATGACGAGGCTGGGCTTGCCCGTCTTCTCCTTGATCCGCCCGGCGACGATCCCGATCACGCCGGGATGCCAGCCCTTGCCGGCCAGCAGCAGCACGGCGCGATTGTGCTGCGCGTCGAGCTGCGCTTCGGCGGCTTCCTGCACCGCGGCCTCGATCGCCCGGCGCTCCTCGTTGAGGGCGGAGAGGCGGGCGGCGATCTCGCGCGCTTCCTCCGGGTCCTCGGTGGTCAGCAGGCGCACGCCCAGCGTCGATTCGCCCACGCGTCCGCCGGCATTGATCCGGGGGCCGAGCGCGAAGCCGAGATCGCTGCAGGTGGGCGCGCGATTGAGCCTGCTGGCGTCGATCAGGGCGGACATGCCCGTATTGTCGCGCCTGGCCATCACCTTGAGCCCCTGCGCCACCAGCGCCCGGTTGAGCCCGTGCAGCGCCGCGACATCCGCCACCGTGCCCAGCGCGACGAGATCGAGCAGGGAAAACAGGTCCGGCTCCCGCCGGGTTTCGAAATAGCCGCGCTGGCGCAGCGTCCGCACGGTGGCGATGGCGAGGAGGAAGGCCACGCCCACCGCCGCCAGATGGCCGTGTGCGGCGCCGGTGTCGCTTTCGTCCAGCCGGTTGGGATTGACCAGCGCCGCCGCCAGAGGCAGCTCCGCCGCGCATTTGTGGTGGTCGACCACGATCACGTCCACGCCGGCCTCGTGCGCCTGCCTCAGCGCCTCATGCGCCATCGCTCCGCAATCGACCGTCACGATCAGGCTGCTGCCTTCGCCGGCAAGCCGCACCAGCGCCGCGCCCGAAGGGCCGTAGCCTTCGAGCAGCCGGTCCGGGATGTAATAGCGCGCCTCGTGCCCCAGCATCCGCAGCAGGCGGATCAGCAGGGCCGCGCTGGTCGCCCCATCCACGTCGTAATCGCCGTAGACGGTGATCGTCTCGTTCCCCAGCACCCCTTCGGCCAGCCGTTCGGCGGCGGCGTCCATGTCGCGGAAGGCGGAAGGGTCGGGCAGGAAATCGCGCAGGGTGGGGTTGCGATGCCGGGCGAGGTCTTCCCGCGCGACGCCCCGGGCGAGCAGGAGCTGGGTGACGATATCGTCTTCCAGCCCCGCTGCGCCCTGCGCCGCATTCCCGGCGAAATCCATGTTCCCCCCGCGCCAGTGCCAGGCGCGCCCGGCGAGCGAGCGCTCGACGCCGAAGACGGAGGTGGCGGATTGCGAGGCCATGCGCCGGACCTAACCCATGCGCGCGCGGCGGGGAAGGGCGGCGGGATTGACAATCGACAGGCTGGGGCGAAGCTCGCGCCCATGGCCTCGCAACCCGCCCTCCTGATCCTGTGGCACAGCCGCACCGGCGCCGCCGAGGCGATAGCGCGCGCGGCGGCGGAAGGCGCGGGCGCCCGCGCGCGACTGCTCCGGGCGGAACATGCGCAGCCGGAAGACCTGCTCGGGGCCGGCGGGTATCTCTTCGCCTGCCCGGAAAACCTCGCCGCGATGACCGGTGCGATGAAGGAGATGTTCGATCGCTGCTATTACCCCCTCCTCGGGAGGATCGAGGGCCGGCCCTACGCCACCGCCATCGCCGCCGGCTCGGACGGGGAAGGGGCGCAAGGCCAGATCGACCGGATCGTGACGGGATGGCGGCTGAAGCGCGTGGCGGAGCCGCTGATCGTCAATCTCGACGCGCAGAGCCCCGAGGCGATCCTTGCCGCCAAGACGGTGCCGGACGCCGAACTCGCGCAGTGCCGCGAGCTGGGGGAAGCGCTTGCGGAGGGCATCGCGCTGGGGGTGTTTTGAAGAGGGGATCAGGCGTTTGTCCGGTCGGGCCAGATAAGCATCGTCATCCCCGCGCATGCGGGAATCCAGACCGCGACAACCGCTCCTGCCGCTCTGGATCCCCGCCTGCGCGGGGATGACGAGGGAAGTGCCCTAAACGGGTGAGCGTCGGCGAGGATTTCCGGGGTCTTCGTCATGCCAGCGAAAGCTGGCATCTCGGGCCTTTCACAAAGCCGCCCGAGACCCCAGCTTTCGCTGGGGTAACGAGAGGGAGAGGAGGAATGGCGCGCCGATCGCCTCCGAAATGAAGGCAAGGGCTCGACGGGGCGGCGCTTTGCCGTCACACGGCGCGGCATGACCGATCCCCGCCTGCCCGCGCTCTTCCTGCTGTTCGAAGCCGGCAAGCGCCCCGATGCTGCCGCGTTGCGGGAAGCCGCGCGGCAGGACGGAGCCTATGCGGTCGGCCTCCTGCCTCCGGGAGAGCCGGGCTGGGCGGAGCTGCTGGCGCACGGGCTCATCTTCGATCTCCACGGACTGTCGCCCGGGGAAGCTTGCGAGACGTCGGGCGATTTCGATACGGAAGGGCTGGAGGCGCTTGCGCTGCGGGCCGGGCCGCATCTCCGGGCCGCGTCGCTGCTCGCGCCGGTGCTGCGCAGCCAGATGTGGCTGGGGGCGAGGCTCTGCACCCTGCCTGGCCTTTCCGCGCTGGGCTGGGAACGGTCGGGCCGCGGCGTCGGCGTGGAGGCTTTCCGAGGCCAGGTGATGCGTTGGCTGGAAGGGGGCGGCGCGCCCCAATTCGCGGACCTGCCGGAACCGGCGGAGATCTGGTAGCCTAACCCGCGATCTCCCGCATCCGCCGCTTCGCTGCCTCATATTGCTCCGCCAGCCGGGCGACGCGCGCCGCCACGGGTTCGACCGAGGTGACCGCCCCGATCCCCTGGCCCGATCCCCAGATATCCCGCCAGGCCTTGGCACTGCTGCCGGTGGCGGCGGCGAAATCCATCCTGGTGGGATCGCTTTGCGGCAGGTTGTCGGGATCGAGCCCGGCTGCCTCGATCGAGGCGCGCAGGTAATTGCCATGCACCCCGGTGAAGAGGTTGGAATAGACGATGTCGCTCGCGTGCCCGTCCACGATGGCCTGCTTGTAGGCTTGCGCGGCATTGGCCTCCACGGTCGCGATCCAGGGCGAGCCGATATAGGCGAAATCCGCGAGCATCGCCTGCGCCGCCAGGATCGAGCGGCCATGCGCGATCGCGCCCGAAAGGGCGACCGGGCCGGAGAACCACTCGCGAATCTCCTGCATCAGGGCGAAGGGGGATAGCGCCCCGGCATGGCCGCCTGCTCCGGCCGCCACCGCGATCAGCCCGTCCGCGCCCTTTTCTATCGCCTTGCGCGCGAAGCGGTCGTGGATCACGTCGTGGAGCACGATCCCGCCCCAGCCATGCACCGCATGGTTCATGTCCTCCCGCGCGCCGAGCGAGGTGATGACCAGCGGCACCTTCCATTTCGCCAGCACCGCCGCATCATCTTCCAACCGGGAGTTGGAACGGTGGACGATCAGGTTGCAGGCGAAGGGAGCGGCCGGGTTGCCCGGATTGTCCCTATCATGCGCGGCCAGTTCCTCGGTGATGCGGTGGAGCCATTCGTCGAGCATGCCGGAAGGGCGGGCGTTGAGCGTGGGGAAGCTGCCCACGATGCCTGCCTTGCACTGCGCGATCACCAGCTCCGGGCCCGAGACGATGAACATCGGCGCGCCGATCACCGGCAGGCGCAGGCGGTCGAACAAGGGGGGAAGGGACATTCCCGTGCCCTAGCATGGCGGCCGGCGGGGAAGAAGGCCTGCCGGGCGTTTCCGGGGCAGGGGAACAGGGGCAAGAGATTTTTTGCTTTCGGTCAATTCCCTCCTTCCCGCCGGGGCGTAGGGATCGGGCGTGGCGATTCCCGTCAGGCACAGCGGAGAGACCTGAGACATGACCCATTTCCCCGACAATCCGGGCTTCACCGGAACGCTGAGGCCTCTGCGCCTGCAGGGCGACATTCTCGACATGGAGATCGAGGGCGAAATCCCGTCCGAGCTCGACGGGGCGTTCCATCGCGTCCATCCCGACAACCAGTTCGCGCCGATGTTCGACGACGACCAGTTCTTCAACGGCGACGGCATGGTCTCCATGTTCCGCGTGCATGGCGGCAAGGTCGATTTCCGGCAGCGCTACGCCCACACCGACAAGTGGAAGCTGGAGAACAAGGCGGGCCGTTCGCTGTTCGGGCAATATCGCAACCACCTGACCGACGATCCTTCCGTCGCGGGGCAGATCCGCGGCACGGCCAACACCAATGTGATGGTCCATGGCGGCAAGCTCTACGCGATGAAGGAAGACAGCCCCTGCCTGCTGATGGACCCGAACACGCTGGAGACCTTCGGCTACACCGATTTCGACGGCCGCCAGCAGAGCAAGACCTTCTGCGCCCATCCCAAGATCGATCCGGTGACCGGGAATATGTGCGCCTTCTCCTACATGTCGAAGGGGCCGATGACCTACGACATGAGCTATATGGAGATCAGCCCGGCGGGCGAGCTGCTGTTCGAGGTGCCGTTCGAGAACAAGTATCTGTGCATGATGCACGATTTCGGCATCACGCAGGATTATGCCGTGTTCAACGTCATGCCGCTGATCACCAGCATGGAGCGGCTTGAGAAGCGCATGCCCTATTTCGGCTTCGATCCCAGCCTGCCGGTGTGGCTGGCGGTGGTCCCGCGCAAGGCCGGCGCGAGCGCGAAGGACGTGCGCTGGTTCAAGGCGCCGGCCAATTGCTTCACTGGCCATGTGATGAACGCCTTCAATGACGGCACGAAGGTCTATTTCGACCTGCCGATCGCGGCGAAGAACAGCTTCCCCTTCTTCCCGGACGTGACCGGGGCGCCGTTCGATCCGATCGGCGGCCTGTCTTACCTCACCCGCTGGACGGTGGACCTCGCTTCCAACGGCGAGGAGTTCGAGCAGGTGGAGAAGATGACCAGCTGGGCCGACGAGTTCCCCCGGATCGACGATCGCTATGCCGGCCAGGCCTATCGCCATGGCTGGATGCTCGCCTTCGACACGGGCCGCCGCTACGAAGGCCCGCCGGGACCCTTCGTGGGCGCGCTCAACACGCTGTGCCACATCGACCTCGCCACCGGCGAGACGAAGAGCTGGTGGCCGGGCGCGACCAGCGGGATCCAGGAGCCTTGCTTCATCCCAAAATCGGCCGACGCGCCGGAAGGGGAAGGCTATATCGTCGCCCTGGTGGACGATCACGTCGCCAATTATTCGGACCTGTGCTTCTTCGACGCGCAGCGGGTGGACGAAGGGCCGATCGCCCGCGCCAAGCTGCCGATCAAGATCCGCCAGGGCCTCCACGGCAACTGGTCGACCGCGCGACAACTGGCGGCGGCCTGACGCTGGAAAGCACCATTCTAGAGCATGATGGCCTTTGAATGAAACACTCGTCATTGCGAGCGTAGCGAAGCAATCCAGGGCCTCGCGTGCCGCACTGGATTGCCGCGGGGCTTCGCCCCTCGCAATGACGATCAAAGAAAGGCGATCAGGCTCTGGATTCCCGCCTGCGCGGGAATGACGATTGAGTAATATCGAACCGGCGCAACCGGACCCCTACTTCCCCTTCGGCGGGGCCGGGATCAGGCTTTCCACCTCGCGCCGGGCGAATTTCCACTTCCCGTCCTCGCGCACCAGATCGTCGTGATAGCGGGCCATCAGCACCGGCTCCGGCCGGTTCTGCTCGTTGGGCACGACATAGAACGACATCGAAGTGGCATGGGCCCTGTCCGGCCCGTCCAGCGTGACCACCTCGTTGAAGAAGACGTGGAAATTGGGCTCCTTGAAGCCCATCGCGTTCCCGGCGAAGACCTTGCGCATCATCTCGCCCGCATCCTTGCCGCTGGCCCCGGCGCCGCTGCCCGCGACATAGACCCCATCCTTCGCGAACAGCGCGGCGAACCCGTCGAAATCCCGCGCGTCGAGCGTGCTGCCGTAATCGACCAGCAGCTCATGGATCGCCGCACGATCCGCCGCCTCGTCCTGCGCCAGCGCCGGCGCCGCGCAGAGCAGCAGGCCTGCCAGCGCTGCATGTGTTGCCTTCATCCTCATTTCCCGTTTCCTACGATCTGTTGGCCCCTGGGGCGGCCAGAAGATGCTTTGCTATTGCCGGCCGGGCAACTATCGAATGTCCATAAATAGGGGAGAGAGCACGATGGTTTGCAGCTGGAAGAGCGGCGTGACGGCGGCAGGGGCGCTGGCGGCCGCCATTGCGGTTCCGCAGGCGGCCTGGGCGACGCAGGGCAAAGCCGCGCCGCCCGATTATTCGGATACGTCCATATGGCTGTGCCGCCCTGACAACACGCCCGGCTTCTGCCAAGCGGACCTGGATGCGACGGCGGTGCTGGCCGATGGCACGCTGCAACGGGAATCCTGGGCTGGCGCCGACAGCCAGGCGCCTATCGACTGCTTCTTTCTCTATCCCACGGCTTCGCTCGATCCCGCATCGAACAGCGATCTCGTGCCGGGCGACCAGCCGGGCGAGGAAATCCACGATATCCAGCGCGAATTCGCCCGTTTCGGCGAAGCATGCCGGCTCTACGCGCCGATGTATCGTTCGACCACGATCACCCAGATGATCGGCCAGGCCCCTCCGGGGGATCGCGAGCTCGCCTATTCGGACGTGCTGGCGGCATGGCGCTATTACCTGGCGCACGACAATCATGGGCGCGGCGTGGTGCTGATCGGTCATTCGCAGGGGGCAGGGATGATCCGGCGGCTGATGATGGAAGAGATCGAAGGCAAGCCGGCGCAAAAGCTGCTGGTTTCGGCGCTTCCGATCGGGGCGAACGTAGCGGTGCCCGCGGGCAAGGATGTGGGCGGCGATTTCAAGACGATCCCCTTGTGCCGCAGCAAGGGGCAGATCGGGTGCGTGCTGACCTACAACAGCTACAGGGCGGATTCCCCGCCGACGCCGGAAAGCTTCCTCGGCAATCGCAGGGACGACGGATTGCACAACGCATGCGTGAATCCGGCGGCGCTGGGCGGGGGAAGCGCTCCGCTGGATGCCTATCTGGAGACCCGATACACGCTGAGCCCGGACAAGTCCGTTCCGCAGGCGCCCTGGACCGATCCGGCCCAGCCGATCGACACGCCCTTCGTCCGGGTGCCGGGCCTGATTTCCGCCGAATGCCGGTCCGACGGGCAGGGCGATTACCTCGCGATCACGATCCATGCCGATCCCGCCGACCCGCGGGTGGACGACATCCAGGGCGACGTGCGGAGAGGCGGCAAGCGCCTGGCCGAATGGGGGCTCCATGTTATCGACATGGAACTGGCGATGGGTGATCTGGTGCGGGTGGTGAAGGCCCAGGCCGCCGCCTGGGCAGCATCGCATTGACGCTGCCCAGGCGCGCGAAGCCTCAGCCCCGCGCCGCGCCGTTGGCGGCGCTCAGGATGGCGCGGACGCTGGCGGAGGCCACGTCTTCATCGATCCCCACGCCCCACACGGTGGTGCCGTCGGGCCGGGTGCATTCGACATAGGCAGCGGCCTGGGCGTCGGTGCCCTGGGCGAGGGCATGCTCCGAATAATCCGCCACTTCGAGCTGGAGGCCGAAGGTCTGCTGCAAGGTCGCCAGCACCGAGGAGATCAGGCCCTTGCCGCGGCCGGAGACGCTTTGCGGCTGCCCGTCCACCTCGATCGTGCCGGCGAACAGGCGGGTGCCGTCGCTCGCCCGGCTTTCCTGGAAATCGACCAGGCGGAAGCGGCGCTTGTCCACTTTCACGAAATAGGCCTCGCGGAACACCTGCCAGATATCGTCGGCATTCAGCTCACGGCCCAGTTCGTCGGCCAGGCGCTGGACGTGCTTGGAGAAATCGGCCTGCAGCTTCTTGGGCAGCTTGAGGCCCTGGTCCTGCTCCAGCACCCAGGCGAAGCCGCCTTTGCCGGATTGCGAGTTCACCCGGATCACCGCCTCGTAGTCGCGGCCGAGATCGGCCGGGTCGATCGGCAGATAGGGGACCTGCCACAGCTCGTCATTGCGCTTCTGCTGGGCTTCGAAACCCTTCTTGATCGCATCCTGGTGGCTGCCGGAAAAGGCGGTGAACACCAGTTCGCCGCCATAGGGATGGCGTTCATGCACCGGGATCTGGTTGCAATATTCGACCGTCTCGATGATCGCGTCGATATCCGAGAAGTCCAGCTTCGGGTCGATCCCCTGAGTGTACATGTTGAGCCCCACGGTCACCAGGCAGCAATTGCCCGTGCGCTCGCCATTGCCGAACAGGCAGCCTTCCACCCGGTCCGCGCCGGCCAGCAGGCCCAGCTCGGCCGCGGCGACGCCGGTGCCGCGGTCGTTATGGGTGTGCAGGCTGATCACCACCGCATCGCGGCGGGGGATGTTGCGGCAGAAATATTCGATCTGGTCGGCGTAGATGTTGGGCGTTGCCGCCTCCACCGTGGCCGGCAGGTTGAGGATCAGCGGATGTTCCCGCGTGGGCTGGAGCACGTCCATCACCGCTTCGCAGACCTCCAGGCTGAAATCGAGCTCGGCGGTGGAGAAGGTTTCCGGGCTGTACTGGAAGAACCAGTCTGTGCCCGGGCGCTTCGCCGCCTCGTCGCGCAGGATCGATGCGCCCTTGACCGCGATCGCCTTCACTTCCGGCCTGCTCATGCGGAACACGATGTCGCGCCAGGCGGGGGAGACGGCGTTGTAGAGGTGGACGATCGCCGCGCGCGCGCCTTCCAGGCTGTCGAAGCTGGTGCGGATCAGGTCCTCGCGCGACTGGGTCAGCACCTGCACGGTCACGTCGTCGGGGATGCGGCCCGACTGCACCAGGCTGCGGATGAAATCGAACTCGGTCGCCCCGGCGGCGGGGAAGCCGACCTCGATCTCCTTGAGCCCGATCCGCACCAGCATGTCGAAGAAACGGTTCTTCTTCACCGCGTCCATCGGATCGATGATCGACTGGTTGCCGTCGCGCAGGTCGGTGGAGAGCCAGCGGGGCGGGGTGGTGATGGTGCGGCCGGGCCACTGGCGGTCCGCCAGATCGACCTGCGGGAAGGGGCGGTATTTCTGGCTCGGGTCCTTGAGCATCGACATGGGAATTCGCCTTGGAGACTTGCGCGGCAACGCTATGCCTGGCGCAATTTTATTTCAACGATTGGTTGGGAAAGCCCTTAGGCGAGGAGCCCGCGCGACCAGGGCACAGGCAGGGGGACACGCCTAAGGGCGTGTAAGTCGAAGCAGCGAAAGGAGGTTCCGGCTCTTCATCGAGCCGCAGATGGCGGATCGCGCGGCGGATTTCAAGCGGAATGGTGAGGGAGCATGAGGAATTCCGCTTTCTCCCCCCTTTCGTCATTCCCGCGCAGGCGGGAATCCAGTTCCAGCGTCGCCACTGGATTCCCGCCTGCGCGGGAATGACGAAGAAGGGGTGGAAATGACGAATGGAGTGCGGACGGCGAAAGGGGCGAGGGGGCGAGGGCCCTTCCGCCCGATCCCTCACGCGTTGCGGAGATACCAGGCGTAGTCCAGCTCGGTCACCGTGCCCATGAAGTTGGCCATCTCCACCCGCTTCACGATCGCATAATTGCGCACGAAGCGTTCGCCCAGATAGCGGTTCATGAGGGGGGATGCCTCGAAGGCGTCGATCGCGGCGGCCCAGTTGTTGGGCAGGCGGACTTCGGTGGAAGCCTGTTCGTAGCCGTTGCCGACCACCCCCGGTCCGGGATCGATCGCCTCGCGGATGCCGTGATGCATCGCGGCCAGCACCGCGGCGGCGGCCAGGGTGGGGTGGGCGTCCGCCCCGCACACGCGATGCTCGACATGGCGCGAGGAGGGCGGGCCGGCCGGGACGCGCAGGCTTACGGTGCGGTTGTTCACTCCCCAGGTCGGCGCGACGGGCGCGTAGGAATTGGCCCTGAACCGGCGGAAGGAATTGGCGTTGGGGGCGAAGATCGCCATGGAATCGGCCAGCGCCGCCTTCATCCCGCCGATGGCGTGGCGCAGCAGGGGCGTGCCTTCGGGGTCGGCGCTGGCGAAGGCATTGTTCCCCGCCTCGTCCGCCATCGAGACATGGAGGTGCATCCCGTTGCCCGCCTGATCGGAGAAGGGCTTGGCCATGAAGGTCGCCTCGAAGCCGTGCTTCAGCGCCACGCCCTTGACCAACCGCTTGTACATCGCCGCTTCGTCGGTGGCGCGCAGCGCGTCGGGCTTGTGGCGCAGGGTCAGCTCGAACTGGCCCGGCGCATATTCGGAGATCGCCGACTCCAGCGGCAGGCCCTGCACGTCACAGGCGGCATAAAGATCGTCGAAGAACGGCTTGAATTCCTGCAATTCGCGCAGGCCATAGACCTGGATATCGCCGGAGCGGCGGCCACCGAGCTGCCCCCGCGCGGGGCGGATGCCTGCTCCGTCCGCCTCCACCAGATGGAATTCCAGCTCCACCGCCAGCACCGGTGTCAGCCCATCCCGCGCCAGCCCGTCGATCACCCGGCCGAGCACATGGCGCGGGTCGAGATCGTTGGGGGTGCCGTCCAGTTCGTAGAAGCTGGTGAGGAACTGCGCGGCGTGCGGCCCCAGCCACGGTGCGCGCACCAGCGTGCCGGGCACCGGCAGGATACGCCGGTCGGCATCGCCGTCCTCCCATACCAGGCCGGTCTCCTCCGTGTCGCGCCCGGTGATGTCCACCACCAGCACCGATCCGGGGAGCAGCCGCCCCTCCCGATAGACCGCCAGCACCTCGTGCCGGCGCAGCCGCTTGCCGCGCGGGACGCCGCACATGTTCGTGAAGACAATGTCGATCGCGTCCACGTCCGGATGGGCCGCGAAGAAATCCTCCGCCTCCGAAAGCGGGGCGATCCGGTTCGAGCTGATGGGCGGCGTGGTCATGGCGTCACCCGATTGGAGGCTTTGCGCCGATCGTCAAGAGGTTCGCCAAGGGGGAAGGGGCGCCAGCGGATCGCCATGGACGAAATTGACCTCGAACTGCGCGGCGCCGGCCTCTTGGATCATCGTGTCGATGTTCAGCTCGGCCTTCTCGCAGAAAGGCCAGCGGGATTCGGCGGGGGGCGGGGCGGGAGAGAACTTCGTCTATTCCATTCGCCCGCCCACCGGATAGCCCGACCAGCGCTTGATCCGGCGGATCGAGAAGCTGCTGTGCATCGCCGAGACGCCGGGCAGGCGGGCCAGGCAATCGCGGTGGATGCGGTCGTAATCCTCGATATCGGCGGCGGCCACGCGCAGCAGGTAGTCGGCCTCGCCCGCCATCAGGTGGCATTCGAGAATGTCGTCGAACCCGGCCACGGCCTGCTCGAACCGGTCCATCGCCTCGCGGCTCTGGCTCACGAGCGAGATTTCCACGAAGGCGTGGATGCCCAGGCCGAGCTTGGCCGGGTCGAGCTGGGCGCAATAGCCGGTGATCCATCCCGCTTCCTCCAGCGCGCGCACCCGGCGGTGGCAGGCGGAATGGGACAGCCCCGCCTTCTCCGCCAATTGCGCGAGGGATTGCTGGGAATCGGCCTGGAGGCCGCGAAGTAATCTTGCGTCGAGCGTGTCCAACGGGATAAATTCCCTTTTATTAGGATGAATCCGGGAAAATATGTCTATACATGCTTCATATGGGTGAAGATAGGGAACTTATGCCACCCTTCGCGAGCTAGGCTGTATCGTTCCTTGTCAGGAGACGCTCCATGATCGTTGGCACCGTACGCGAGATCAAGAACAACGAGTTCCGGGTCGGCCTCACCCCCGAAGCGGCGCACGAGCTGGTCGCCGCCGGCCATCAGGTGCTGGTGGAGAGCGGGGCGGGCATCGGCATCGGGGCGGAGGATGCGGCCTATCGCGACGTGGGGGTGCGGATCGTGGCCGACGCTGCAGAGGTCTTCGCCGCGGCCGAACTGGTGGTGAAGGTCAAGGAGCCGCAGCCGGCCGAGCGCGCGATGCTGCGCCCGGGGCAGATCCTGTTCACCTACCTCCACCTCGCCCCCGATCCCGAGCAGGCGGCGGACCTTATCGCCAGCGGCGCGGTGTGCATCGCCTACGAGACCGTCACCGACAGTTCCGGCGGTCTGCCGCTGCTCAAGCCGATGAGCCAGGTCGCGGGCCGCATGGCGGTGCAGGCGGGGGCCTCCGCGCTGGAGAAGGAGCATGGCGGGCGCGGGGTGCTGCTCGGCGGCGTGCCCGGCGTGCTGCCGGCGAAGGTGGCAGTGATCGGCGGCGGCGTGGTGGGCTTCAACGCCGCGCAGATGGCCGTGGGAGTCGGTGCGGACGTGACCATCCTCGACCGGTCGCCCGAAGTGCTGGAGCGGCTGGCGATCCATTTCGAGGGGCGCGCCAAGACGCGGTTCTCGAACAGGGCCAACCTCGCGGAATGCGTGGCCGAAGCGGATTTGGTGATCGGCGCGGTGCTGATCCCCGGCGCCGAGGCACCCAAGCTGGTCACGCGCGAGATGCTGCGCAGGATGAAACCGGGCGCGGTGCTGGTGGACGTGGCGATCGACCAGGGCGGCTGCTTCGAGACCAGCCATCCCACCACTCATGCGGAGCCGACCTATGTGGTGGACGGCATCGTGCACTATTGCGTGGCCAACATGCCGGGCGCAGTGGCGCGCACCTCCACCTATGCGCTGGGCAACGTCACCTTGCCGCATGTGCTGCGTATCGCCGCGCTGGGCTGGAAGGAAGCGCTGCGCAGCGATCCGCACCTGCTGGCCGGGCTCAACATCTGCGCGGGTCAAGTCACCTGCAGGCCGGTGGCCGAGGCGCTGGGCCTCGAATATGCGGAGCCGGCGCCGATGCTCGCGCCCGTCTGAGGCGCGATCCGCCCTTTATCCCTCCTCGCCGAACCAACCCAGCCCGAGGGCCTTCTGCAGCGCGATGAAGTTGATCGTCAGCTCGGCCCTGGCCGCATCGAGGCGCGACTGCGCGGCGTTATGGTCCAGCTCGGCCCTCAGCAGCTCCGGCAGCGCCCCTGCGCCCAGCTCGTAGCGCTGGCGGGTGAGCTGCTCGATCCGCGCCGCGCTCGCCTCGGCACGGGCGAGATGGGCCACCGCCTCGCGCGAGGAGCGGAAATTGCCCAGCGCATCCTCCACATCGCGCAGCGCGCTGAGCACGGTCGCCCGATAGCTCGCTTCCGCGACATCGCGCTTCGCTTCCGCCTGGCTCACCTGTGCCTTGCCCTTGCCGAAATCGAGGAAGTTCCATTGCAGCATCGGCGCCGCGATCGCGGTGAAATCGTCGAGATGGGTCAGGTCCTTCGGCTCCGTGCCGCCGATGCCGAGGATGCCCATGAAGCTCAGGCGGGGGAAGCGCGCCGCCTGCGCCTCGCCGATCCGTGCGGTTTCGGCGGCGAGCTTGCGTTCGGCAACGCGGATGTCGGGCCGCCGCTGGATCAAGGCTGCAGGATCGCCCACCGCAACATCGGCCGGCGGCAGGGGAATGTCCCGGCCTTCCGCCAGCAGCGTGTCGACCGCACCCGGCATTTGGCCGGTAAGCACGGCAAGCGCATTGGCGAAGCCTTCGCCTTCCGCCCTGAGCGCGGAAAGCTGCCGTTGCGCATCGGACAAGGCGGCCTGCTCGCGGTCCACCTCGATCTGGGTGCCGGTGCCGCGTTCGTAGCGTTGTCGCTGCAGTTCCAGCCGCCCGGCGTTCTTCGCGATCGCCTGCTCGGCCAGGGCAGTGCGCTGCTGCCGGTCACGGAACTGGAGATAGGCCTGCGCCACGGCGGAGGTGAGGCTGACCTGCGCGTCCGCCATGCTGGCTTCCGCCGCGTTCAGCTCCGCCCGCGCGGCTTCGTTGTGCCGGCGCCGGCCACCGAACAGGTCGATCTCCCAGCTTCCGTTGAGGCCGAGATTGTAGAAATTGGTCGAGCTGGTTCCCGAGTCGCTTTCGCCACCCGTCTCGCCTTGTCCGTCCTCATCCCCGCCGAGGTCGGGAATGCGGATGGTGGCGGCCACGCCCATCGCGCTGATGCTGGGCATACCTTCGGCCTTGGATATGCCCACAGCTGCGCGCGCATCGCGCAAGCGTGCCTGCGCCATGGCGATGTCGGGGCTCCCGGCAAGAGCGCGCTGCTGCAGGTCGTTCAGCACCGGATCGCCCAGCGCCTCCCACCAGCGGGCGAGGGCCGGCTCGCCCGTCGGCGTCGCCTCGTCGGCGCGGACGAAGCCCGCCTGACCGTCCGAAGGAGCGGAAACGACCGCCGGTGGGCCGGCATAGTCCGGACCCACGGTGCAGGCGCCCAGCAAGGCGAGCGCGGTGGAAACGGAGAGGATCGGAAGGGGGTTTCGCATGGGATGTCTCAATGGGCCGGGGCAGCCGAAATGTCCTTCGGCAAGGGCTTCAGGAGCAGAACGAGCGGGGTCACGATCAGGATACCGACCGCAAGCAGCCAGAACATGTCGTTATAGGTCATCACCAGAGCCTCGCGGGCGACGGTGCCGCCCAGCGCGCGCAAGGCGGCGTCGGTGCTGCCCAGGCTCTGGGCCGACGCGGCGACATAATCCTGCACCGCCACGCTGTTGGCCTGGAGCGTTTCCTCCATCCGGCGCGAATGGAACCACAACCGCTGGTCCTGCACCGTGGCGATCGCGGCCAGGGCGAGCGAGCCGCCGATGTTGCGGGCGGCATTGAACAGGCCCGAGGCGTCTCCCGCATATTGCACCGGCACGGAGGAGATCGCCGCCTGGTTGAGGAAGACGAATGCCAGGACCGTGCCGGTGCCGCGCAAGAGCTGGGAATCGACGAAGTCGGAACCCACTGCATTCGCGGTAAGCGCGGTATCGACATAGCAGCTGAGCGAAAGGAGCAGCAGGCCGCTGATTACTGCCACGCGAATGTCGAGCAGGCGCATCAGCAGCGGCGTCATGAACATCAGGATCACCATCGGGATGCCGGAGATCATCACGATCTTGCCCGATTGCAATGCGTTGTAATCCGCGATGGCGGCCAGGAATTGCGGGATCACATAGGCCGATCCGTAGAGCACCATACCCAGCATCGTCGCCATCACCACCACACTGCCGAACACCCGGTCGAACAGCAACGAAAGGCGCACCACCGGCTTTTCGGACAGGAACTGGCCTGCGATCAGCAGGGCGAAGCCGAACAGCGAGAACGCCGTGAGCTGGATGATGAGGGGAGAGGAAAACCACTGCTCGCGATTGCCTTCCTCCAGCACCACGGTCATCCCGCCCAGTCCGATGGCGAGGCCGAACACGCCAAGCCAGTCCGCCTCGCCCAGCAGGTCGAGCCGCATCTTCTGGTTCGGCAGGCCGACCAGCAGCAGCACGACCAGCATGGCACAGATCGGGACGTTGATCAGGAAGGCATAGTGCCAGCTAAACGCCTCCGTCAGCCATCCGCCGAAAAGCGGGCCGAAGACGGGGCCGAGCACGGCGGTGACGCCGAACAGAGCCGTGCCGATTGGCTGCTGGTGGCGGGGCAGGCGGGTGGCGATGATCGTCATCGCCGTGGGGATCATGGCGCCCCCGGTGAAGCCCTGGCCCGCGCGACCGATGATCATGGTTGTGAGGTTGTCGGCGGTTCCGCACAGCACGGAAAAGGCGGTGAACAGCACGGCCGCGATCAGGAGGAAGCGGCGCAGGCCCAGCAACCGCTCCAGCCAGGCGCCCAGGGGGATGATGATGATCTCCGCCACCAGATAGGAGGTGGCGATCCAGGTCCCTTCCGTGGCCGTCGCGCCGATCTCGCCCTGGATCGTGGGCAGGGCGGAGTTGACGATCGAGATATCCAGCGTGGCCATCATCGCGCCCAGCGTGCCGGCAAGCACGGCGAGCCAGGCGCCCAGATCGGCGTTCTGCCGTTCCTGGGGCGGGGCGGGCCCGCCGGCGGCGTCGATGGCGGCGGTCGCGGCGGCCATCAGTCCTTACCCCGGGTGCGGGCCTCCTGCTCCTGCTCGATCTTCTCCAGCGAACCCTTGGCCGAGCGCGTGTCGACCGAAACGACCACCGACATGCCCGGCACCAGCAGCGTGCGCGTCTTCGGCCCCGCATCCACCGAGACGCGCACGGGCACGCGCTGGACGATCTTGGTGAAGTTGCCGGTAGCGTTCTCCGGTGGGAGCAGCGAGAACTGTGCGCCCGTTCCCGGTGCGAAGCTTTCTACCTTGCCATGCAAGGTGACGCCTTCCAGGGCATCGACTTCAATCGTCACAGGCTGGCCGATGCGGATCAGGCCGAGCTGCGTCTCCTTGAAATTGGCGGTGATGTAGAGCTTGTCGACCGGCACGATCGACATGGTCCGCGTGCCGGGCTGGACCAGCTGGCCGGGCTGCACCGTCTTGTTGCCGATCCGCCCGTCCACGCTGGCGCGCACGATAGTGGACTTGAGGTCCACGTCGGCCGCGGATCGCTGCGCTTCACCGCCTTCGGCCTGGGCGAGGGCCTGGCCGACCTGTGCCTGCAGGGTGGAGACCCGGCGGCGTGCGCTGTCCAGCTCGGCCCGACGCAGCGCGACCTGCGCTTCGGCGCGTTCGAGCTGGCTGCGTTTCTCTGCATATGTTTCGCGCGATTCGGCGCCGGTGGCAGAAAGGGCTTCGTAGCGTTCCTTGATCGTGCGGGCGAAGCGCAGGTCGCTCTCGGCCGAGGCGAGCTGCGCCTGCGCGCCGCGCACGGAGGCTTCCTGCTCGGAGATCTGGGCCCGCAGGCCCTGCGCGCTCGCATTCGCCATATCGACCTGAGCCTGCGCCTGGGCAACCTGTGCGCGGTAGTCGCTCGGATCGATCCGGAACAGCGGATCGCCGGCCTTCACCGCCTGGTTGTCGGAGACATAGACTTCCTCGACATAACCGCTGATCTTGGGCGAGACGATCACCGCGTCCGCCTGGACATAAGCGTCTTCCGTGCTTTCGATGAAGCGCCCCACCGTCCAGAAATGGGCGAACCAGACGGCGGCGAGCACAAGCACGACAAGCCCCACGCCCAACAGGATGCGCTGGAAGCCCCGGCGCTTCAGCAAAGGGGGTTTTGCTTCGGCGGCGGCAGTGTCTTCGGCGCCGAGATCTTCGGCGGTTTCGCTGGTCACAGTCGATAATCCTCTGGAACGACTCGGGGAGCTCCGATCTGCTTGCCAAATGCTCGCAAATGCAGCATATGGCAATACCATATGTTGAGGGACCTCACTAAATGGGCGAGCTAGAGTCTCTGGTTGCTTCCTTCGCCGGGCTATACATGCAGCTTATGCGCACGCTCGACCGGCGAATGGCGGAGCAGGGCGCTTCGCTGGCGCGGACCAAGATGCTGCTCGTGGTGCAGAAGCGCGGGCCGCTGCGCGCCAAGGACATTGCCGAATATTTCGAACAGTCTCCCCGTACGGTCACAGAGTCGATCGACGGGCTGGAGAGGGATGGGCTTGTGCAGCGCGAGCCCGATCCGTCCGACCGGCGGGCGAAGCTGGTCCGCATCACACCCAAGGGAGTTGAAGCGGCGGCGAAGACCGAGCCTTTGCGGCGGCAGATGATCGAGCAGGCGTTCGGCATCCTCGATCCGGCGGAGCGCGAGGCGCTAAGGGAAATCCTGGCGAAGATTTCCTCCGCCGTGGTCCCGGAGGGCCTGTCCGGCGGCTGCTGACGGTGTTCAGCTTCGGGCCGGTTGCCTGAGGGCGCCGGGCGATATCGAAAACCGTTCCTTGAACGCCCGCGAGAAGTGGCTGGTGTTCACGAAACCGCAGGCCATGGCGATCTCAGTGCGCGAAAGCTCCGTCTCGCGCAGCAGCCGCGATGCCGCGTCCAGCCGCAGGCGGAGGTAATGCGCGGCGATGGTGCAGCCCATATGGCGGGCGAACAGCCGTTCAAGCTGGCGCAGCGTAACCCCGGCGATCCGCGCCAGATGGTCGCGCGGGAGGGGTTCGGCGATATTGGCTTCCATCGCGGCCAGCGCCGCCGCCAGCCCCTTGTGCCACACGCGATAGCGCTGGCCGGGTGAACTCCGCTGCGGCCCGCCGGCCGCGCGCTGCTCGGTGCGGATATACCAGTCGCTCACCCGGGTGGCGAGCAGCGGGCCGTTTTCCGCCGCGATCAGCTCGATCGCCATATCGAGCCCGGCCATGCCGCCGGCACAGGTCACCCGATCCCTGTCCACCACATAGAGTCCGCGTTCCAGCTTCGCATCGGGAAAGGTCTCGAGGAAGGCATCCTCGTGCTCCCAGTGGATTGTGCAGCGATAGCCATCCAGCAGTCCGGCGCGGGCGAGGATGAAGGGAGCGCCCGAGGTGCCCGCGATCACCGTGCCCAGGCGGCCCGCGCGGCGCAGCGCCTGCAGTGTGCGCCGATCGCGGAACAGCGCGGGATTGCCGCCCGCGCAGACGATCAGCATGTCGAGCCCTTCCATGCCGTCCACCCCGCCGTCCACGCTGAGCGCGACGCCGTTGGAGGCGAGGGCAGGGTCGCCGGTGACCGAGAAGTGCTTCCACGAATAGAGCGCCTGCCCGGTAAGCAGGTTCGCTGCGCGAAACGGCTCGATCACCGGAGCGTAGGACATCAGGGCGAAACCGTCGATCAGCAGATAGCCGAGCCGGAAAGGGGCGCGGCGCATCACTGGATAGTCGCTTTGAAGATCGATGATGTCGTTTTGAGGCACGTGAGCGGTGATAGCGCGGCCTATCCTGCCGCTCAAGGCAGACGATGACTCGTTATTCCCTCTTCTCGCTGGCCCGCCAGGCGCTTTCCGGCCATCGGGGTTGGCAACCGGCCTGGCGCGATGCCGCCCCGCGCGATCGCTATGACGTGGTGATCGTGGGCGGCGGCGGGCACGGCCTCGCGACCGCCTATTACCTCGCGCGCGAATTCGGCATTCGCAATGTCGCGGTGATCGAGAAGGGGTGGATCGGCGGCGGGAATGCCGGGCGCAACACCACCATCATCCGCTCCAACTATCTCCTGCCCGGCAATGTGCCGTTCTACGAGCATTCGATGAAGCTGTGGGAAGGGCTGGAGCAGGATCTCAATTACAATGCGATGGTCAGCCAGCGCGGGGTGCTCAACCTCTGCCATTCGGACGCCCAGCGCGACGCGTTCGAGCGGCGCGGCAATTCCATGCGGCTTCACGGCGTCGATGCCGAGCTGATGGACGCGGCGGCGGTGCGGCGGATGGCGCCGTTCCTCGATTTCGAGAATCCCCGCTTCCCGATCATCGGCGGATTGCTGCAGAAGCGGGGCGGAACCGCGCGACACGATGCGGTGGTGTGGGGCTATGCCCGCGCGGCTTCCGGCCTGGGCGTCGATATCATCCAGAATTGCGAGTTGACCGGCTTTGCCCGCGACGCGAAGGGCGCGGTGGTGGGGGTGGAGACCACGCGCGGGCGCATCGCGGCGGGCAAGGTCGGCGTGGCGGTGGCGGGCAACAGCTCGCGCGTGGCGGCCATGGCAGGGCTGCGCCTGCCGATCGAAAGCCATGTGCTGCAGGCTTTCGTCAGCGAAGGGCTGAAGCCGGTGATCCCCGGCGTGATCACCTTTGGCGCAGGTCATTTCTACGTCAGCCAGTCCGACAAGGGCGGGCTGGTCTTCGGCGGGGATATCGACGGCTACAATTCCTACGCCCAGCGCGGCAACCTGCCGTTGGTGGGCGACGTCTGCCGGGAGGCGGTATCGCTGATCCCGATGCTCGGCCGCGCGCGGCTGTTGCGCAGCTGGGGCGGGATCATGGACATGTCGATGGACGGTTCCCCGATCATCGACCAGTCGGGCGTGCCCGGCCTCTATCTGAACGCAGGCTGGTGCTATGGCGGGTTCAAGGCCACGCCTGCCTCGGGCTGGTGCTTCGCCCATCTGATCGCCCGCGACGAACCGCACGCAACCGCCGCCGCCTATCGCCTTGACCGCTTCGCCGCCGGTCGGGTGATCGACGAGAAGGGCAGCGGCGCCCAGGCCAACCTGCATTGAGAAGGCGGAGATGATCGTTCCTTGCCCCTATTGCGGCCCGCGTGATTCCGGCGAATTCGTCCAACGCGGCGATGCCGCACCCCGGCGCCCTGCTTACGAGGAGGGAGAGACGGCCTTTGCCGACTACGTCTATCTCCGCGACAATCCGGCCGGGCCGATCTCCGAATATTGGTATCATGTTTCCGGCTGCCGCAGCTGGCTGGTGGTGGAGCGGGACACGCGCAGCCATGCGGTGATCGGCGCGCGCTTGGCCGGGGAGAGGGAGCGATGAGCCGGCTTTCCTCCGGCGGGCTGATCGACCGCTCGCGGCCTTTAGCCTTTCGCTTCGACGGCAAGGAATATGCAGGCTTCGCGGGGGATACGCTGGCTTCAGCCCTGCTCGCAAACGGGGTGAGGCTGGTCGGCCGCTCGTTCAAGTATCACCGCCCGCGCGGCATCCTGACCGCCGGGATGGAGGAACCGAGCGCCCTCGTCACCCTGCGCAGCGGGGCGCGGGCCGAGCCCAACCTCAGGGCGACGCGGATCGAACTCTATGAGGGGCTCGAGGCCTTCAGCCAGAATTGCTGGCCGAGCCTGCGCTTCGACCTGATGGCGGTCAACGGGCTGTTTTCGCCCATCTTCGTCGCCGGCTTCTACTACAAGACCTTCATGTGGCCGGCGAAGCTGTGGGAACGGCTCTATGAGCCGGTGATCCGCCGCGCTGCCGGCCTCGGCCGGCTGAGTGGGGAACCCGATCCCGACATCTACGATCACGATCATGCCTTCGCCGACCTGTTGGTGGTCGGCGGCGGCCCCGCGGGGCTTTCGGCGGCACTGGCAGCCGGGCGTGCGGGGCAACGGGTGCTGCTGGTGGAGGACGATGCGGAGCTGGGCGGGCGGCTGCTCGCGGAGCGGGTGCGGCTCGACGGGCTCGATGGCCCCGCCTGGGCGGCGCGTGCGGCGGCGGAACTGGGCAAGCTGCCTAATGTCCGGATCCTCACGCGAACCACGGTGATAGGAGCTTATGACGGCACGATCTTCGCCGCGGTGGAACGGGTGGCCGATCATGTCCCCGTCCCGCGCGAAGGCCGGCCACGCCAGCGTTTCTGGAAGATCGCCGCCCGTCGCGCGATCCTGGCCACCGGCGCGATCGAGCGCCCGATCGCCTTCGGGGGCAACGACCGTCCGGGGGTGATGATGGCCTCCGCCCTGCAGGCCTATGTGAACCGCTTCGGTGTCGTGCCGGGCAGGCGGGCGGCGATCTTCACCAATGGGGACAGCGGCCATGCCGTCGCGGCCGATCTCGCTGCTGCGGGCGGGGAGGTGGCGGCCATCATCGATCCGCGCCCGGACGCGCCGGACATCGTTCCGGGCGTGCCGGTGCTGCGAGGCGAGGTGATCGCGACGAAAGGCAAGGAACTGCGCGAGATCGAGCTGCGCTTGGCCGATGGCGGCAAGCGGAGGCTGAAGGTCGACTTGCTCGGCGTTGCCGGCGGCTGGAATCCTTCTGTCGGGCTGGCCGGCCATCTCGGGGTGAAGCCCGTCTGGCGCGAGGATATCCAGGGCTTCGCGGTGGAGAATCCCCCCGAAGCCATATGCTTCGCGGGTGCGGCCGCCGGTATCTACGATCCCGAAGCGGCAATCGAGGATGGGCGACGGCTGGTTTCGGGCAGCGAAAGCATGCCGGCAGGCCCCGCCAGTCCACAATCTGCCGCCCCGCCGCTGGTGGTGGAGGATTGCCCGCAGAAGGCCTTCGTCGATTTCCAGAACGACGTGACGGTGGATGACGTGCTCCTCGCCGGGCGCGAAGGTTATCGCTCCATCGAGCATATGAAGCGTTACACCACGCTGGGCATGGCGACCGACCAGGGCAAGGCGAGCCAGATACTCGGCCATGCGGTTCTGGCGCGGCAGGCGGGGCGGCATATCGCCGAAATGGGAACCATCGCCACGCGGCCGCCTTACATGCCGGTGGCGCTGGGCGCGATCGCCGGGCTGGAGCGGGGCCGGCACCTGCGACCCGAGCGGCATACACCGACCCATTCCTGGGCCATGGAACAGGCGGCCGATTTCGTGGATGCCGGCCTGTGGAAGCGGGCCCGCTGGTACACGCGGCCCGGCGATGCGGACTGGTTCGCCAGCGTCCAGCGGGAGGCGGCGGCGGTACGCCGCTCGGTGGGCCTGTGCGACGTTTCGACGCTGGGCAAGATCGAGCTGTGCGGCCCGGATGCCGGCGCCTTGCTCGACCGGCTCTACACCAACACCATGTCCGCCCTTGCGGTGGGCAAGTGCCGCTATGGCGTGATGCTGCGCGAGGACGGCTTCCTGCTCGACGACGGCACCGTCGCGCGGCTCGAAGCGGATCGCTGGGTGCTCACGACCACCACCGCCAATGCGGCCATCGTCATGCGGCAAGTCGATTTCGCGATACAGGTGCTGTGGCCGGGGCTCGACGTGCAGGTGGCCTCCGTCACGGAGCAATGGGCGCAAATCGCGGTGGCGGGGCCGGAGTCGCGCGCCTTGTTGCAGGAATTGCTGCCTGAAGAGGATCTTTCCAATCAGGGCCTCCCCTTCATGGGCGTGCGGCTCTGCCGCTGGGCCGGCGGGCCGCTGCGGTTGTTCCGCCTCTCCTTCTCGGGCGAACTCGCCTATGAGGTCGCGGTGCCTGCAGGCCGGGGCGATGCGCTGATCCGCAGGCTGGCCAATCTCGGGCGGAAATACGGCTGCACGCCCTATGGGACCGAGGCGCTCGGGGTGCTGCGGATCGAGAAGGGGCATGCCGCCGGCGGCGAACTGAACGGCCAGGTCACCGCTTATGACCTCGGCCTGGGCGGGCTGCTGTCGAAGAAGAAGGATTTCATCGGCCGCGCCATGGCTGAACGGGCCGCGCTGAACGACCCCGCGCGGCCGCGCCTGGTGGGCCTGCGGGCGGTGGAGCCTCGGTGGAAGTTCACCGGCGGATCGCATCTGCTGCCGCGAGGGGTGGCGATGGATGCCGCGCATGCCGCGGGCCATGTCACCTCGGTCTGCTTTTCGCCCACGCTGGGCGGCTGGATCGGCCTCGGGTTGCTGAGCCACGGGCCCGAGCGGATCGGCGAGCGGATCGTGGCCGCCTCGCCTCTGCGCGGCACGGCGGTGGAAGTCGAGGTCTGCCATCCCGTCTTCGTCGATCCGGAAGGAGCACGCCTCCGTGGCTAGCCTCGCATCGAACGCCCGCCTGCTGGTGGAGGAACGCTCCGGCTTCGTGGCCGCCACCGTGATCGCGCGGCGGGGGCGGAAGGCCGAGCTTGCCCGGCTGATCGCGGATCAAACGGGGCTGGCGGCGGAAGACGGGCCCAAGGCGGTGTCCAACGATCGCTTTGCCTCGTGGGGCGTCGCGCCGGGTAGCTGGCTGCTGTTCCACACCGCGCCGGACGGGAACTGGCCCGGCGGCCTTGCCGAAGCGCTGGCCCCGGCCGGCAGCGTGATTGACCAGTCCTCCACCTATGTCCTCCTGCGGTTGCGCGGCCTGCATGCCGAAGCGCTGCTGCAGAAGGGCCTGTTCATCGATCTTGCTTTGGCGGCCTTTCCTTCCGGCTCCTGCGCTGCCGGGCCGATCGCGCATATTGCCGTCATCCTGGCCCGAACCGGAGAGGAGAGCTTCGAGGTCGCGGTGCCGAGGAGCTATGTCGAGAGCTTCCGCCATTGGCTCGAAAGCGCGGCGGAGGCGGCGGACATCACACTGGAGGCAGGATAGGCCTGCTGCGCCTCAACCTTCCATCCACCTTTCGAAGAAGCTCTCATGCGCCGCGCGCAGCTCGGCCAGCGGCACGCCCGCCACGTCGCTGCCGCCGACGCTGCCGATCCGGCGGGCGCCCGGCACGTCGAGCCCGATCGATGCGGTGACGAGGTAACGGCCCTGATCCTCGCCGAAGGCCTTGGCCGCATCCAGATCGATGTCCAGCATTGCGCCGATCCCGCCGGCAAGCGCCATTTCCGCCAGCGCGACCAGCAGCCCGCCGTCGGAAACATCGTGCACCGCGTTGACCGCGCCGGCCTTGACCAGCGCGCGCACTTCCTCGCCATGCTTGCGTTCCGCCGCGAGATCGACCGGCGGCGGCGGGCCTTCCTCGCGCCCGTGCAGTTCGCGCAGCCAGAGCGACTGGCCGAGATGGGCGCCTTCTCCACCGATCAGCCAGATCGCATCGCCCTCGCGCTTGAAGGCGATGGTGGCCATCCGCTCGTGATCCTCAAGCAGGCCCACTCCGCCGATGGCCGGCGTGGGCAGGATCGCGCTGCCCCCGCCGGTCGCCTTGCTTTCGTTGTAAAGCGAGACGTTGCCGGAGACGATCGGGAAATTCAGCGCCCGGCAGGCATCGCCCATGCCTTCGAGGCAGCCTACGAACTGGCCCATGATGTCCGGCCGCTGCGGATTGGCGAAATTGAGGCAATTGGTCACCGCCAGCGGCTTCGCCCCCACCGCGCAGATGTTGCGATAGGCTTCGGCGATTGCCTGCTTGCCGCCTTCATAGGGATCGGCGAAGCAATAGCGCGGCGTGCAGTCGGTGCTGATCGCCAGCGCCTTGCGCGTGCCGTGCACCCGCACCACCGCCGCGTCGCCGCCCGGCTTGCTCAGCGTGTCGGCGCCGACCTGGCTGTCATACTGCTCCCAGATCCACTTGCGCGAGGCGAGGTCGGGGGAGGCGAGCAGCCTGAGCAGGTCCGCACCGGGATCCGCGCTTTGCGGCACGTCGGAAAGCGGGGCGGGGGGATCCTTCCTCACATAGGGCCGGTCATATTCCGGCGCATCGTCCGCCAGCGGGCCGAGGGGGATGTCGCACACCACCTCCCCGTTCCATTCAAGCACCATGTGGCCGGTGTCGGTGACTTCGCCGATCACCGCGAAATCCAGCTCCCACTTGCGGAAGATCGCTTCCGCCATCGCTTCCTTGCCGGGCTGGAGCACCATCAGCATCCGTTCCTGGCTTTCGGACAGCATCATCTCGTAAGGCGTCATGCCTTCCTCGCGGCAGGGCACACGGTTCATGTCGAGCCGGATGCCCGCGCCGCCCTTGGAGGCCATCTCCACGCTGGAGGAAGTGAGACCGGCCGCGCCCATGTCCTGGATGGCGACGATCGCGTCGGTCGCCATCAGTTCCAGGCAGGCTTCGATCAGCAGCTTCTCGGTGAAGGGATCGCCCACTTGCACGGTGGGGCGCTTTTCCTCGGAATTCTCGTCGAAATCGGCGCTGGCCATGGTGGCGCCGTGGATGCCGTCGCGCCCGGTCTTGGAACCGACATAGACGATCGGGTTCCCCAGGCCGGTGGCGGCGGAATAGAAGATCCGGTTCGTGTCCGCGACGCCCACTGTCATCGCGTTGACCAGGATGTTGCCGTCATAGGCGGGGTGGAAGTTGGTCTCGCCGCCCACCGTCGGCACGCCCACGCAATTGCCGTAGCCGCCGATTCCCGCCACCACGCCGGAGACGAGGTGCTTCATCTTGGGGTGATCGGGCCGGCCGAAGCGCAGCGCGTTCATGTTCGCCACCGGCCGTGCGCCCATGGTGAACACGTCGCGCAATATGCCGCCGACGCCGGTCGCCGCGCCCTGATAGGGCTCGATATAGCTGGGGTGATTGTGGCTCTCCATCTTGAAGATGGCCGCCTGCCCGTCGCCGATGTCGATCACGCCGGCGTTCTCGCCCGGGCCCTGGATCACCCAGGGCGCGCTGGTCGGCAGCTTCTTGAGGTGGAGACGCGAGGATTTGTAGGAGCAATGCTCGCTCCACATCACCGAGAAGATGCCGAGCTCGACCAGATTGGGCTCTCTGCCGAGCCGGTCGAGGATGATCGCGTATTCGTCTTCGCTCAGCCCGTGCTGGGCCACGATTTCAGGCGTGATCTGGGACATGAAGCGGCCCTTAGCGCCGCCCCGCGGCCCGCGCCAGCCCCGCCGCGCTTGACCCTGCGCCTTGTCCCCGTCATTGCTCGCAGGGATGGACGGAACGGCACGAAATATCGCGGAAATGAGCTTCGAGGACGCGCTCCGCGCGCTCGAGGACGTGGTGCGCAGGCTGGAAGGCGGCGAGGTGCCGCTCGACGAATCGATCACGCTCTACGAACGCGGGGAGGAATTGCGCAAGCATTGCCAGGCCCGGCTCGATGCCGCGCAGGCCCGGATCGAGAAGATCGTCGCCGGGCCCGACGGACGGGCGGCGGGCACGCAGCCGCTCGATCCCGACGGGACCAGCTGACCCATGGCGATCAGGGGGGTCGTCGACGGGGTCCTGCAGCGCGGGCTGGATCGTATCGGCCGCGAGATCGACGCCGCCTTCGACGCCCTGCTGCCGATCCCCGAGGATTCCCGTGCCGGCCTGGTGGAAGCCATGCGCTATGCCGCCATCGGCGGGGGCAAGCGCGTGCGGCCGCTGCTGCTGACCGCCACCGCCGATCTCTACGGGGTGGACCGCGAGATGGCGGTGCGCGCCGGCGCCGCGATCGAGGCGATCCACGTCTATTCGCTGATCCATGACGATCTGCCCTGCATGGACGATGATGATACGCGCCACGGCAAGCCCACGCTTCACAAGGCGTTCGGGGAAGGGACGGCGGTGCTGGCGGGCGATTCGCTCCACGCCCTGGCTTTCGACATCCTGTCCGACCCGGCGATGAGCGGGGACCCTTTCGTGCGGGCCGAGCTGGTTTCCACCCTTGCGCGCGCCAGCGGGCACGAGGGGATGGCCGGCGGGCAGATGATGGACCTGGCCTCGGAAGCCGAGCAGTTCGACCTTCACACCATCACCCGGCTCCAGCAACTCAAGACAGGCGCCCTGCTGGGCGCGGCGGTGGAGATGGGCGCGATCCTGGGCCGCGTGCCGGTGGAGGGCAGGGCGCATCTCAGGGCCTATGCCCGCGATATCGGCCTCGCCTTCCAGATTGCCGACGATCTGCTCGACCATGAAGGCGATCCGGAAAAGGCCGGCAAGGCGCTGAGGAAGGACGAGGCGCGGGGCAAGCAGACCTTCGTCTCGCTGCTCGGGCCCGACCGGGCGCGGGATCAGGCGCGGGCGCTGGTGGACCAGGCCATCGGGCATTTGGCCGGTCACGGCCAGGAGGCGGACCTGCTGCGCGCGGTCGCCCGTTTCATCGTGGAGAGGGACCGTTGATAACTGAACGCATCGGCATTTATCCGGGCACGTTCGATCCGATCACGCTGGGCCATGCCGACATCATCCGGCGCGGGGCGAAGCTGGTGGACCGGCTGATCGTGGGGGTGACCACCAATCCTTCGAAGGATCCGATGTTCACGCCGGAAGAACGGATGGAGATGGTCCGCCGCGAAGTCTCCGCCCTCGGCCTCGACAATATCGAGGTGGTGGGCTTCGATGCGCTGCTGATGAAGTTCGCCGAACGGCAGAAAGCCACCGTGATCGTGCGGGGCCTGCGCGCGGTGGCGGATTTCGAATACGAGTTCCAGATGGCCGGGATGAACCAGCAGCTCAATCCCAATATCGAGACGGTGTTCCTGATGGCCGATGTCAGCCTGCAGCCGATCGCCTCCAAGCTGGTCAAGGAAATCGCGCTGTTCGGCGGGGAAATCTCTCGCTTCGTCAGCCCCGCCGTGTGCGGGGAAGTGATCGCGCGGGTGGAGCGGATCGGCCGCCGGGGGGATTACTGAGCGCCAAAAAAATCCCCCCCATTCCCTGCGGGAAGAGGGAGGATTTTTTCGCCGGAATCCCTCTTGACAATCATAACCAGAACGGTTATATATCCTGCCGTGCAGGTCGAACTCCCCGTCTCATAATGACCGCTTTCCGGGATGCGATCGTTCATTGAACCGACAGTCCCTCCCGGCTACACCCCCGCGCGAATGCGTATTCGGAAGATTAGAACCAATCCATGATCAAACGCCTGATTGCCGCGATCCTCGCCTTCAGCCTTGTCCTCTTTCCTTCCTTCGCCTCCGCGGAGGACGAGGAAGAGGTCATTCCGCCGCCCAAAGTCTACCAGCAGGTCAATTTCAACCCGAACGAGGATCTCGACAACATCCTCTATCTCGACCTGTCGACCGGCAAGCGGGTGATGATCCGGCTGATGCCGGACTGGGCGCCCAACCATGTCGAGCGGATCAAGACGCTTACCCGCCGCGGGTTCTATGACGGCGTGATTTTCCACCGCGTGATCGATGGGTTCATGGCGCAGACCGGCGATCCGCTGGGCACGGGGCAGGGTGGGTCCGACCTTCCCGACCTCAAGCAGGAATTCAATCCCATGCCGCATGTGCGCGGCACCGTTTCCATGGCCCGCGCCCAGAGCGAGGATTCGGCCAACAGCCAGTTCTTCATCGTGTTCTATCCGCGCCTGGGGCTGGATCGGAAATACACCAATTTCGGCCGCGTGATCGCTGGGATGGACGCAGTGGACGCGATCGAACGCGGGGAACCGCCGGCCAATCCCACCAAGGTCCTCCAGGCCTCGATCGCTTCGGACCACAAGCCGCCGCCAGTGATCCAGCAGGCCGGGCCGAAGCAGGAGATCACCGCCGACATGCTGAGCAATTCGGCCTCCCAATAGGTCTCGCGCCGGGGTGACGAACGCGCCTCCCGCCTCTAGAGGCGCCTCATGCGTGTCGACCTCTTCGATTTCGAGCTTCCGCCAGAGCTGATCGCCCTGCGCCCCGCCCGCCCGCGCGATGCCGCCCGGCTGCTGGTGGCGCGGGGCGATGCGCCGCTGGAAGACCGGATCGTGCGTGGGCTGCCCGGCCTGCTGCGGCGGGGCGACGTGCTGGTGTTCAACGATACCCGCGTGATCCCGGCCCGGCTCGAAGGCATGCGCGGGCAGGCGCGGATCGGCGCCACGCTGCACAAGCGGATCGACCTGCGCCGCTGGCAGGCCTTCGTGCGCAACGCCCGGCGGTTGCGGCCGGGCGACGAGATCAGCTTTCCTGCCGATGTCTCCGCGATCGCCGAGGAGCGGCACGAGGACGGAAGCTGGACGCTGGCCTTCGTGGGGGAGGAGCCGGTGGAGGTGCTGCTGGAACGGGCAGGGCGGATGCCGCTCCCGCCTTATATCGCCGGCCGGCGCCCGGCGGACGAGGCGGACCGGAGCGATTACCAGACGATCTTCGCGCGGAAGGACGGGGCGGTCGCCGCCCCCACCGCCGCGCTCCATTTCACGCCGGAACTGCTCGCTGCGCTGGACGAGGCCGGTATTGTGCGCGAAACCCTCACCCTCCATGTCGGCGCGGGGACTTTTCTTCCCGTCAAGGCGGAAGATACCGCCGATCACCGGATGCACGCCGAGTGGGGCCGGATCGATCCGGCCACGGCAGACCGCCTCAACGCCGCCCGCGCCGCCGGAAGCCGAGTGATCGCCGTCGGCACCACTTCGCTCCGGCTGCTCGAAAGCGCCGCCGGCGAGGACAAGCGCATCCGCCCCTTCGCAGGTGACACCGCGATCTTCATCACGCCCGGCTATCGCTTCCGCGCGGTGGACGGTTTGATGACCAATTTCCACCTGCCCAGATCGACCCTGTTCATGCTGGTCAGCGCGCTGATGGGGCTGGAGCGGATGCAGGCCGTATATCGCCACGCGATCGAGGAGGGGTATCGCTTCTACAGCTACGGGGATTCGAGCCTGCTGCTGCCGGAAGGGTGAACCGGCTCATCCCGCTGTTTTGCATTGCACAACAAATCCAACATGCCGTATGAAAAGAGCGCTGCAGGGAGGGGTTTGCTTGCGCTTCTACGAACAGCTCGGGGATTTCGGATCCGCTGTCGCCCTGCTCGATGAAAGCGGGAATGCCTGGACCTATTCGGAGCTGTGCGACGAAGCGGATCGCTTCTCCGAACGCTTGGGATCTCCCGCTCTCGTGTTTCTTGAGGCGCGCAATCGCTTCGATTCCATTGCCGCCTATGTAGGATGCCTGCGGGGCGGGCATACGGTATTCCTGTTCGGCCCGCAGGATGTCGCCGCGTTGGACGACCTGTCCGCCAAATACGATCCCTCGGCGATTGTGCGGTGCGGTGAGGGTGGCCTGGAAATCGTCCGACAAATCCCCCCCCCGCACACACGGGGGCTATCGCGCCCGATTTGCGGCTTCTCATGTCCACGTCCGGCTCGACGGGCTCCGTCAAGTTCGTCAAGCTGTCGGGCAACAATCTCCATTCCAATGCGGCATCGATCGTCGAGTATCTGGAGCTGGATGAACGCTCCCGCGCGATCACTTCGCTGAAGCCGAACTATTCCTACGGCCTTTCGATCATCAATTCGCACCTTGCGGCGGGCGGTTCCCTCGTCCTGACCGAGATGTCGGTGACCGACAGCGCGTTCTGGCCAACCTTCGTCGCCAGAGGCGCCGATAGCCTGTCGGGCGTGCCCTACACATATGAGCTGCTGGACCGGCAGGGGATCAAGCTGTCGGAGATCGAGGGCCTTCGTTACGCAACCCAGGCCGGCGGGAAGCTGGCGCCGCATCTGGTCCGCAAGTTCGCCGAGGATGCGATCGGTTCGGGCCGTCGCTTCTTCGTGATGTACGGTCAGACGGAGGCGGCCCCTCGCATTTCCTATCTTCCGCCCGACAAGGCGGCGGATTGGCCGGACTGCATCGGCGTTCCCATTCCCGGTGGCTCGATCGAGATCCTGGATGATGAAGGGCGCCCGGTTCTCGAGCCCGAGATACCGGGGCAGCTGGCCTATCGAGGCCCGAACGTGATGATGGGCTACGCGCTGGGCCGGGAAGACCTCGCCCGCGATGAAACTCCGGCTTTTCTGATGACTGGCGATATCGCGTTGCGAAACAGCGATGGCCTTTTCAAGATCGTCGGCCGCAGCGCCCGCTTCGTGAAGCCGTTCGGAGTCCGGATCAATCTCGACGAGGTAGAACAATGGATAGGCGCCCATGTGGCGCCGAATGTCTGCGTGGGGAATGACGACAGGATCCTCGTCCTTTTCCCGGCGGAGGATTCTTCCGGGGTGGCAGCGGCTACGGCTGCGAAGATCGCCACCGTCTTCAAGCTGCCTCCCGGTGTGGTCCAATGCCGCGTGGTGGATGCGATCCCCAAGTTGGAGAACGGGAAGACGGATTATCGCAAGCTGCGCGAACTCTATCTTTCCCCGGCCGCGGAAGCGCCGATGCCGAAACGCGCGGGCGACCTGGCCCAGCTGGTCTTTTCCCGCGCCTTCCTGTCCCGTTCCTATGAGGAAGCGCTCAATATCCTCGGGCTGAAGAAGAAGGAATGGGACGGCATAGAAGGCATCTTCAAGGCGCTGCTCGGCGTCGATGTGGTGCATCCCGAGGATTGCTTCAGCGATCTTGCAGGTGATTCACTCACCTATGTCCAGGTCGCCCTCGCAGTCGAAGAATATCTGGGCCGTCTTCCGGATGGCTGGGAATACATGTCCGTCATTGACCTCGAGGCCGCCAATGCCACTGCTTCGCTTTGAACGCCTGGACTCCGATGTTCTGTTGCGGGCCGTGGGCATCTGCATGGTCGTCTATCACCATGTGGTGCTGTACAACGGCAGCCCAGTCGAGACCGCCCTGTTCGGGGCCAGCGCGGTGGGCGGCATGGGGATGCTGCTGCTGCTCTCGGGCTTCAGTTTCGCGCGCTTCGGGCTTCACAATCGCGGGCGAACGGAAGCGAAGGCGGCCGTCATATCGACGGCGCGATCGATTATCCTGCCCTGCTATCTGGCCATAATATTCTTCAGCATCGTGGCCAGGACATTCAATCCCTATGAATTCCTGATGGTCGGGAACTTCGTGCGGGATAACTGGCAGGCCGGATTCAATACGTGGTATCCGCAGTTCCTCCTTCAGGTCTTCCTGCTCATATTCCTTTTGTATCATATCAAGCCCATAGGCGATTGGCTCGTGCGCAGGCCGGTCGTGGGCTCGGTCGTCCTGCTGGCCTTATCGCTGGCGATATTTCTGGTGATGAGGGAAAGCCCGATCGGCTGGCTCCGGCGGCCTCATCTGCCGTGGATGCTGATGTGGAACTTCTTTCTTGGGTGGGCTCTGTTCAACTTGACCAAGAAGGACAATGATTTACGCCGCAAGCGGATCCTTGCCAGCGTGGTCTGCGTTGCGGCAGTCGCTCTGACGCTTCACTTCAGTCAGACGCGCTCCTGGGTTACCTGTGGCGGGGGCCTCCTGCTGATCTGGCTGCCCAGTTTCCGGTTTCCCAAGCCTGTCACCCGGCTGGCGATGATACTGAGCCAGGCGGCGCTCACCATCTTCATCCTGCATATGTCGGTCATCAAGATATTCGGGTTCGCCTTCGGCCGCCCCAATCCCTTCCACCTCCTGGAAGCCGGGCTGGTGGTGCTCGCTGTGTCCGGGCTCTGGCTGGTGTGCGCCTCGATGTCGCGGGCCTTCACCTATCTGCGATTGCGGCAGAAGGAGGGGGGCGACCTTCTGCCAAGGCATAGGGATGCCGAGGCGCAGCTCGTCCTGTCCTCGGTTCCCGCCCGGTCCGGCTAGCCTTTCAAGGCTGGGGAGCCAGGCGGCCTTCCGAGGGGAAAAGCCTTGCAAGGAGAGGGGTGAGCACCTGCTTCATCCAGCGCGCCATCGGAGGCTCCAGGCTCAGCGCCACCAGAAGCGACGCGGCGACTGATACGGCAAACCCGAACAGGACTGCGGCCGCCGGCGTCAGGCTGAGCCGCATCCCGATCGTGGCGAACAGGCCGCCGACATGGATATGCAGGAAATAGAGAGGGTAGGTGGCCAGCCCCAGGGCGCGCGAGGTGTGAGCGAGGTTGAACCGCTCCACGAAGCGGCCGATGGCGTTTCGCGCGAACAGGGAGACGATGATCAGGCCCAGCGACGCGAGCCATATCGCATAGGGGATAAGCCACCCCGTCGGATCGATATATTGCTTGATCCCGTATTTCCCGGTCGCGAAATGAACTTCCCCCAATGCGAGCAGGCATCCGGAGACAATCGCCAGAATCCGGATGAAAGAGACGCCGTGCGTGGCGACGGAGAAGATCAGAATACCGATGGAAAAATACATTCCGTGCTGCAGCAGGAGATTGCGCGCGACCCTGGTGGCAGGAGGTATCAGCCCGGAACTGACTGCGATCCAATACAAGGCGCTGACGACGAGAAGGATCCAGGCGAGGGATTCCAGGCGATCGGTGCGCTTCCTGATGACGTAGATCCAGACCAGGGCGTAAAACACCACTTCGACCGGTATGGTCCAGAACTGAGGGGCAATGTTTCCGCTCGGGGAGAACAATATCGTCAATATCGCCGATTTTGCGACGGAAACCACCGGCATCCGCCAGACGAACAGATCGATACAGGCAATGATCACGGTGCCGAGCACCACAACCGGGAACAGCCGGGCGGCCCGATTGACGAAGAAGCTCGCCGGCGTCGCGCGGGCGGCGCTATAGGATATCACCACGCCGGAGATGACGAAGAATATCTCGACTCCGACCCAGCCGAACATCGTCGCGCCGGGAAGGAGAGGCGACCCCAGGGGAAGGCCTTCCGCGAATCTGTTGATATGCGGCGCATGCGGATCGAACAGCCGGAAACCCAGATGCCATCCGGCCACCAGGGTCGCCGCGATGAACCTCACCCAGTCGAGAAGGTAGATCGGTGCGCGTTTGCCGTCCATGGGTCAGCCTTTCGCCATCGTGATGGGAGGAATGGGCCAGCCCGAAGGCGGGTTTAGCGCCGCCTCTGTTCCCCGTCCGGTTTCCCTCTTCGGATGGAGCTTATGTGCCGATTGTGCACTGCGTCAATCTCCTGATTGGGCTACCAAGGCGGAACTGTGGAGAGCACAAGCGCCAAGCGCATGCTCGGCAAAAAAGGGCCTTTCAGCCTTTGCATGATCGACGTCGACAACTTCAAGGGGATCAATGACGGCTGGGGCCATGGCGGCGGCGATACGGTGCTGCGTGAAAGGGTGGCGGGCTTGCGGTTCGATGGACCGCTGGCCGATATCCGCGTGACGGTGACCATCGGCCTGGCGCAGGTCCATCCCACCGAAACCGAGCCGGAGCCGGCGCTCAGGCGCGCCGACGAGGCCTTGTATCGTGGCAAGCGCGGCGGGCGGAACGTCACCCTGGCGGGCCTGTTTCCGGCGGAGGGGGCGGTCGATCCCGTGCAGCGCAAGGATTCGTTTTCATGAGGCGGCTTGCAAAGCAGGACCTTTCACCCAATCTCCCCCGCCGTGACTGAAACGATTCTCGATATTCGCGGGCTTTCCAAGACCTACAAGGGCGGGCTCAAGGCGCTGGACGGTGTCGATCTCCAGATTCGCAAGGGGGAGATTTTCGCGCTGCTCGGGCCCAATGGTGCGGGCAAGACCTCGCTGATCGGTTCGGTCTGCGGGCTGGTGCGGCCAAGCGCGGGATCGATCCATGCCTTCGGGTATGATCTTTCGCGCTACTGGCGCGCGGCGCGGGCCAGGATCGGGCTGGTGCCGCAGGAACTGGCGATCGACATGTTCGAGGGGGTGATGCGCTCCGTCGCTTATTCGCGCGGCCTGTTCGGGCTCGCGCCCGATCCGGCGCGGATCGAGGAAGTGCTCCGCTCCCTTTCGCTGTGGGACAAGCGCGACGTGCAGGTCCGCGCCCTTTCCGGCGGCATGAAGCGCCGCGTGCTGATCGCCAAGGCGTTGGCGCACGAGCCCGACCTCTTGTTCCTCGACGAGCCGACCGCCGGCGTGGACGTGGAACTGCGCCGCGACATGTGGCGCCAGATCGGCGCGCTGCGCGAACGCGGCACGACCATCATCCTCACCACCCATTACATCGAGGAAGCCGAGGAGATGGCCGACCGGGTGGGCGTGATCGACAAGGGCCGCATCCTGCTGGTGGAGGAGAAGAGCACCCTGATGGCGCGTATGGGGCGCACCGAGGCGATATTCACCCTCGCACGGCCGCTGCCGGGGATTCCCACGGCGCTGGAGCGGTTCGGCCTGCACCTTTCGGATGACGGGGCGGTGCTCACTTATCGCGGCGGTGATGGGGAAGGGGAGGGCAAACGCGAGGTAGCCGAGCTCACCAAGGCGCTGGTGGCGCAGGGGATCGATTTCGCCGCGCTCGACCTCCATGAATCAAGCCTGGAAGACATCTTCGTCGACCTGGTGGAGAACGATCGATGAATGCGCCGATATTCAACACCCGCGGGGCCTGGGCGATCTTCGTCAACGAGCTGATGCGCGCCTTCCGCACCTGGATCGGCTCGATCTTCTCGCCCGTGCTCACCACCTCGCTCTATTTCATCGTCTTCGGCGCGGCGATCGGCGGGCGGATCAACGAGATCGACGGCATCTCCTACGGCGCGTTCATCGTGCCGGGGCTGCTGCTGCTGACCCTGCTCAACGAAAGCACGTCCAACGCCAGCTTCGGGATCTACATGCCGCGCTTCACCGGGGCGATCTACGAACTGCTTTCGGCGCCGGTGGGCTTCGTGGAGACGCTGATCGGCTTCGTGGGCGCGGCGGCGGCGAAATCGCTGATCCTGGCCGCGATCATCCTCCTCACCGCGCATCTGTTCGTCGATTACGACATCGCCTATCCGGTCCTGGCGGTGGGATATGTCCTGCTCGTCTCCGCCTCCTTCTCGCTGTTCGGCTTCATCCTGGGCATCTGGGCCGACGGGTGGGAGCGGTTGCAGATCGTGCCGCTGCTGTTCCTCACGCCGCTGACCTTCCTCGGCGGGACCTTCTATTCGATCGACATGCTGGGCGAACCATGGCGGACGGTCGCGCTGTTCAACCCGATCGTCTATCTGGTGAACGGCTTGCGCTGGACATTCACGGGCCGGTCCGATGTGAATATCTGGGTCTCCTTCGGGATGACGATGGGTTTTCTCGCTCTCTGCGTCCTGGTGATCGCGGCTATCTACCGGACGGGGTGGCGCTTGCGGGATTGAAGCGGTAACGGCTTATATCGTGACGATGCGCATTCGACCTCTTCCCTTGCCTTCGCCCGCCCTGCTGCGCGCCGCGATCGCGGCCTGTGCCTTCGTTTCCGCCCCTGCCTTTGCCGAGCTGCCCGAGCCGGTGCGGGCAATGGTCGACGCCGCGATCGCCACGGGCGACGAGAAGAAGGTCACCACCGTGATCGAACTCGCCCGGGAGACCAACCCGGACGATGGGGCGGAGCTCGACACCCTGCTCGACGGTTTCCGCGCGCAGAAGCGCGAGCTGGCCGCGGTGGAGAAGAAGCGCAAGGAAGAGGAGATCCGGCAGGCGGGCTTGTTCGAGCGATGGAGCGGCAAGGGCCAGATCGGCGCCTTCCAGTCCTCGGGCAACAGCGACAATGCCGGCGTTTCGCTGGCCCTGTCGCTCGAACGCACGGGGATCGACTGGCAGCACCGATTGAAGGTGACGACCGACTACCAGCGCAGCAACGGGGTCACCTCGACGGAGAAATATCTCGCGGCCTATGAACCGCGCTACCAGATCAATGCCCGGCTCTTTTCCTATGGGCTCGCGCAATATGAGCGCAACAAGTTCCAGGGCTTTTCCTCGCGCTATTCGTTTTCCGGCGGGCTGGGCTACAAGCTGCTGGACGGCAAGGCGCTCCAGCTTTCATTGCAGGCGGGCCCCTCCTGGCGCTATGTCGATTTCACCGATGGGGGCAGCGGCAGCAGTATCGGCGCCTTGGCCGGGCTGGATTTCGACTGGAAGCTGGCGAAGAACCTCACTTTCACCCAGGATGCCAACCTGGTTGCGGACGGCAGCGGCGGGGCCACCATCATCATCGATTCGAACTCGACCACGGTGGTGCTGACCAGCGGGCTCGAAGCGAAGATCAACAATCACCTCACCACGCGTCTGTCCTACACGCTCGATTATGACAGCAATCCGGGCGACGATGCAGTCACCACCGACACGCTGACCCGCTTCACGCTGGTTTACGGTTTCTGACGCGGCCCGCGGGGCAATCGTCGATTGCCCCCTTTCCCGCCGCGGGCTAGCGGCGGGGAAATGACACGCTTTTCCTTCACCATTCATGCCCGCGACGGGAAGGCACGCGCAGGCACCCTCCGGATGCGGCGGGGGGAGATCCGCACGCCCGCCTTCATGCCGGTGGGCACCGCCGCCACGGTGAAGGCGATGAAGCCCGAAGCCGTGCGGCAAACCGGCGCGGACATCATCCTCGGCAACACCTATCACCTGATGCTCCGCCCCGGCGCGGAGCGGGTGGCGCGGCTGGGCGGCCTGCACAGCTTCATGAACTGGCCGCGGCCGATCCTCACCGACAGCGGCGGCTATCAGGTGATGAGCCTGTCGGACCTGCGCAGGATCACCGAGGAAGGCGTGTCCTTCCGCAGCCATCTCGACGGCTCGAAGCACATGCTCACGCCGGAACGCTCGATGGAGATCCAGCGCCTGCTGGGCTCCGACATCGTCATGGCGTTCGACGAATGTCCACGCATCGACCAGCCACGCGACGTGATCGCGAAGAGCATGGAAATGAGCATGCGCTGGGCCCGGCGCAGCCGGGAAGGGTTCGACGCGGGCGCAGAGCATGCCTCCGCTGCCGCGCTGTTCGGCATCCAGCAGGGCGCGCTCGACCAGGAATTGCGGGGGCAAAGCGCCGAGGCCCTGCGGGAGATCGGCTTCGACGGCTATGCGATTGGCGGCCTCGCGGTGGGGGAAGGGCAGGAGGCGATGTTCGCCACGCTCGATTTCGCGCCCGGCCAGCTGCCGGAGGACGCCCCGCGCTACCTGATGGGGGTGGGCAAGCCCGACGATCTGGTGGGCGCGGTGGAGCGCGGGGTGGACATGTTCGACTGCGTGCTCCCCACCCGTTCCGGCCGCAACGGGCAGGCCTTCACCTGGAACGGGCCGATCAACCTGCGCAACGCGCGCTTCGCCGAAGACAGCGCCCCGCTGGACGAACGCTGCACCTGCCCGACCTGCGCCACCTACAGCCGTGCCTATCTCCATCATCTGGTTCGGGCGGGGGAGATATTGGGCGCGATGCTGATGACCGAGCACAACCTCTCCTTCTACCAGCAGTTGATGCAGGCGATGCGTGATGCGATCGCCGAAGGCCGCTTCGCCGCCTTCGCGGCGGAATACCGCCGGGAATACGCGGGCGGGTAACCCCTGAAAACTCCCCATCGCTGCACGCTGACAAGGGTTTTAATATCCTATAAGGTTATAATTATTGACATATCGATGCCTTTGTGGCACATGCTCTCCAGAGCGAATCAGGAGAATGTCATGAACGGATCGCACCAGCCGCAGAGCTTCGAGCATGAGCACGTGTTCCTTGGCTCCGCCCATGACGAAAATGCCCGCCGTACCCTTTGGGTGGTCTTGCTGACCGCGGCCATGATGATGGTGGAGATCGTCGCCGGCTATGTCACCGGTTCGATGGCGCTGCTGGCGGACGGGTTCCATATGGCGACCCATGCCGGCGCACTGGGAGTGGCGGCGATGGCCTATGCCTATGCGAAGCGTCATGCGGAGAATCGAAGCTACAGCTTCGGCACCGGCAAGGTCGGCGATCTGGCGGGTTTCGCCTCGGCCCTGGTTCTGGGGCTGGTGGCGCTCGGGATCGGTGTGGAATCCGCGCGGCGGTTGTTCGAACCCACCTCGGTCGCTTTCAGCGAGGCGGCGCTGATCGCAGCCATCGGCTTGGCGGTGAATGTCGCCAGCGCGCTGTTGCTGAGCGGTGGACACCACCATCACCATGAACATGGGCACGATCATCACGGACATGGCCACGACAACAATCTGCGCTCGGCCTATCTCCATGTGCTCGCCGACGCGCTGACATCGGTGCTGGCGATCGTGGCGCTGCTGGCGGGGCGTTTCCTGGGCTGGTCGTTCATGGATCCGATCATGGGCATGGTGGGCGCGGCGGTGATCGCCCGTTGGTCATGGTCGCTGATGCGCGACACCGCCGCGGTGCTGCTCGACACCACCGACGAGCATGTCGCCGGGGAAGTGCGCAGCCTGATCGGGCAGTTCGACGATGCGAAGCTGGCCGATCTCCACGTGTGGCGCGTCGGGCCCGAAGCGCATGCGGCGATCGTCAGCGTGGTCACCCGCTCGCTGGACATGCACGCCATCCGCTCGCGCCTGGCCCCGGTGCACGAATTGCGACACCTCACGGTGGAAATCCAGCGGCCTTGAACGGCCCGTCATCACCATTTCCGTCATTCCCGCGAAGGCGGGAATCCAGCGCGACAGGCACTGCCATCCCGGTCTGGATCCCCGCCTTCGCGGGGATGACGAAATGTCCCGACGGGATAAGCACCAACCAGTTCAGGGTGACGATCCGGGCATCCTCAAACGAAAGGCGATTGTATCGTTTGCAAACACCCGCTTTTCGTCATGCCAGCGAAAGCTGGCATCTCGGGCCTTTGCGTGTCACCGCCTGAGACCCCAGCTTTCGCTGGGGTGACGATAAAAAGCCATCAATCCACAGCGCGTTCGCAAACGACACATTCCCCAAAACGAAAAGGGCGGCCCGAACGGACCGCCCTTTCTGTTCCACGGGAACCGGAAATCAGCGCGAGTAGAACTCGACCACCAGGTTCGGTTCCATCGTCACCGGATAAGGCACTTCGTCCAGCGTGGGCACGCGGGTGAAGGTCACCTTGTCCGCGCCGTCCACCGCCACATAGTCGGGGATGTCGCGTTCCGGCAGGCTCTGCGCTTCGGCGACCAGCGCCATTTCCTTGGCCTTGGCGCCCAGCGAGATCACGTCACCCACCTTCACGCGGCGGCTGGCGATGTTGCACTTCACGCCGTTGACGCGGATATGACCGTGGCTGACCAGCTGGCGGGCAGCAAAGATCGTGGGGGCGAATTTGGCGCGATAGACCACCATGTCCAGCCGCTGCTCCAGCAGGCCGATCAGGTTCTGCCCCGTGTCGCCCTTCAGGCGCGCGGCTTCCTGATAGGTGCGCTTGAACTGCTTTTCGGTGACGTCGCCGTAATAGCCCTTGAGCTTCTGCTTCGCGCGCAGTTGCAGGCCGAAGTCGGACATCTTGCCCTTGCGGCGCTGGCCGTGCTGGCCGGGGCCGTAGGAACGGCGGTTGACGGGGCTGTTCGGGCGGCCCCAGATATTCTCGCCCATGCGGCGGTCGAGCTTGTACTTGGCGCTCTTGCGCTTCGACATATGTCGTCTCCAATCTGCTGCATCGCCCCTGTGGCGACGCTCGAACCCGGAACCGCACCGACCGGCCGTCCGCCGATCGCGGCCACCGCTTCACCGGGGTGCGGGGCCAATTGCGAAGGGAGGCCCCTAGCAGGATTGGCGGGGAAATCAAGCGTTGGGGTTATTGCCTATTGGGGCCGGCACCCTCCGTCATTCCCGTGCAGGCGGGAATCCAGTGGCGACGCTGGAGCTGGATTCCCGCCTGCGCGGGAATGACGAAGGGGGGTGGGAATGACGGAGGGGCGACTACCGCCGCCTGCTCCCCGGCGGGCGGGCGAGGGTGGAGAGCACGCCGCGCAGGGTGCGGATCTCGAGATGGTTCCAGGCCGGCTTGGTCAGCACATTGCGCAGGGTGAGGCGGGTGGCTTCGGCCCGGCTTTCGGGGAAGAAATAGCCGCGCGGCTCCAGCAATTCCTCGAAATGGCCGATCAGTCCTTCCAACTCCTCCTGCGGGGCGGGGGGCAGATGCTCCTCCTGCGTCGGCACGGCGAGATCGCGATGCTTCGACCATTCATAGGCGCACAGGATCACCGCCTGCGCCAGGTTGAGCGAGGCGAATTCCGGATTGACCGGCACGGTCACGATCGCGCGGGCCAGCGCGACGTCTTCCGTTTCCAGGCCGGAGCGTTCCGGCCCGAACAGGATCGCGCTGCGCCCCTGCTGCGCCGCGATCTCATGCGCGGCCTGCTCCGGCGTGAGCACCGGCTTGGTCACGCCCCGCTTGCGCACCGTGGTGGCATAGACATGCGCGCAATCCGCGACCGCTTCGGCCACGCTTTCGAACACCTGCGCCCTTTCCAGCACCACATCCGCGCCGGAGGCGGCGGGGCCGGCAGCGGGATTGGGCCAGCCGTCGCGCGGGGAGACGAGGCGCATCTCCGCCAGCCCGAAATTGAGCATGGCGCGGGCGGCCTTGCCGATGTTCTCGCCGAGTTGGGGGCGGACGAGGACGATGACGGGGGAAGCTGTGGGCGGTCCTTCGTGACGCCGCTTCGACAAGCTCAGCGGCTCCTCAGGATGAGCGGGGATCTTCCCCACTCGTTCAACCTGAATTTCCTCCCTCCGCTCATCCTGAGGAGCGGACGGGACTGAGCTTGTCGAAGGCCCGTCCGCGTCTCGAAGGGCCTCCCCCCGGCCCCCACTCCGCTTCGCCAATCTCTGCAACGCAGCCCAATCCCCTCGGATCAGCGCTTCCTTCTTGGCGCGGGACCATCCCTTGATCTGCCGTTCGGCGGCGAAGGCGGTGTCGCGATCGTCGAACGCCTCGCTCCACACCAGCTCGACCGGGCGGCGCGAATGGGTGTAGCCGCCCAGCGTTCCCTCGTCATGCTGCGCGATCCGCTCTTCAAGCCGGTCCGTTTGGCCGACATAATAGCTGCCGTCGGCGCAGCGGAGCATATAGGTCCAACAGGGATGCATGGCCGTCAGCTGCCGCCGACATCGCGCACGCTGCTGGCGAATTCCTCGAAATCGCGTGCCTCGCTGAAATCGCGATAGACGCTGGCGAAGCGGATATAGGCGACGGAATCGAGCTGGCGCAGCCCGTCCATCACCATTTCGCCGATGCGCGAGGAAGCGATCTCGCTATCGCCCAGGGTCTCGATCTGGCGTTGGATGCCCGAGACGAGCTGGTCCAGCCTTTCCTGCGCGATCCCGCGCTTGCGGCAGGCGAGGGCGACCGATTGTTCGATCTTGCTGCGATCGAACGCCTCGCGGGAATTGCCGCTCTTCACCACGGTGATGTCGCGCAGCTGCACTCGCTCGAAAGTGGTGAAGCGCGCGCCGCAGCCTTCGCATTGGCGGCGGCGGCGGATCGCGGTGTTGTCCTCGGTCGGCCGCGAATCCTTCACCTGGCTGTTGTCATGCGCGCAGAAGGGGCAGCGCATTCAGGTCAACGCCCCGGATAGACCGGGAACGCCTCGCACAGCTCGGTCACGCGGCGGCGGACGCTTTCCTCCACCTGCGCGTCACCCTCGTCGCCATTGCGGCGCATCCCTTCGACCACTTCGGCGATCAGCGCGCCGACCTTGCGGAACTCGGCCGGGCCGAAGCCGCGTGTGGTCGCCGCCGGGGAGCCGAGACGGACGCCGGAGGTGACGAAGGGCGAGCGCTGATCGAACGGGATCGCGTTCTTGTTGCAGGTGAGCCAGGCGCGGTCGAGGCCCTTCTCGGCGGCCTTGCCGGTCACGTCCTTGCTGGTGAGGTCGACGAGCATCAGGTGATTGTCCGTCCCGCCCGAGACGATGTCCAGCCCATGCTCTTCCAGGCTGGCGGCGAGCGCCTTGGCATTCTCCACCACCTGATGCGCATAGGTGCGGAAATCGGGGCGCAGCGCTTCCAGGAAGGCGACGGCCTTGGCCGCGATCACATGGACCAGCGGGCCGCCCTGCATGCCGGGGAACACCGCCATGTTCACCTTCTTCGCGATCTCCTCGTCATTGGTGAGGATCACGCCCGAACGGGGGCCGCGCAGGCTCTTGTGGGTGGTGGTCGTCACCACATGGGCGTGGGGGAAGGGGCTGGGATGCGCACCGCCCGCGACGAGGCCGGAGAAGTGCGACATGTCGACCAGCAGCCAGGCGCCCACCTCGTCCGCGATGGCGCGGAAGGCCGCGAAGTCCCAATGGCGCGGATAGGCGGTGGCGCCGGCGATGATCAGCTTGGGCTTGTGCTCGCGCGCGAGGCGGGCGATCTCGTCCATGTCGAGCCGCTGGTCTTCCTTGCGCACGCCATAGGGCACCACGTTGAACCACTTGCCGCTCATGTTCACGGGCGAGCCGTGGGTTAGGTGGCCGCCCGCCGCGAGGCTGAGGCCCATGAAGGTGTCGCCGGGCTGGAGCAGGGCGAGGAACACCGCCTGGTTCATCTGGCTGCCCGAATTGGGCTGGACGTTGGCGTAATCGCAGCCGAACAGCTTCTTCGCCCGCTCGATCGCCAGGTTCTCCACGATGTCGGCATATTCGCAGCCGCCGTAATAGCGCTTGCCCGGATAGCCTTCGGCATATTTGTTGGTGAAGACCGAGCCGGTCGCTTCCAGCACGGCCGGGCTGGCGATGTTCTCGCTCGCGATCAGCTCGATCTTGTTGCGCTGGCGGCCGAGTTCCTTGCGGACCGCGTCGAAGACTTCGGGATCGGCCTGTTCCAGCGTGTCGTGCCAGAAATGGGTCAGGGTTTCGGAAGAGGCGCTGGTGGCGGGCTCGCTGCTCATCTTGGGATCAGTCCTGCGGCGGGAGGGAAAGCTTCTCGACGCGGCCGGCATGGCGGCCTCCGCCGAATTCGGTTTCGAGGAAGGCGGTGACGCAGGCCTTGGCCATGTCCACGCCGATCAGGCGCGCGCCCATGGCGATGGCGTTCGCATCATTGTGTTCGCGCGCGAGGGAGGCGGAAAGCGGTTCCGACACCAGCGCGCAGCGCAGCTTGGGATGGCGGTTCACGGCGATTGAGATGCCGATCCCCGATCCGCACAGGGCGATGCCGCGCTCGGCCGCGCCGGACGCGACCGCTTCGGCCAGCTTGTAGCCGAAATCGGGATAGTCCACGCGTGCATCCGTCTCCGGCCCAAGATCGTCCACCTCGTGGCCCAGCCCGCGCAGCCACTCGGCCAGTTCGGCCTTGAGCGCGACGGCGGCATGATCGGAAGCGATGGCGATGCGCATGTTCGGTGACGGTCTGTTTGCAAGCGGACTCGGACTGCGCCCCCCTTAGGGCGAGTTCCCGCAAGAGGCCACCGCAAAAGGGCTTTGCCCTTCCTCACCGCGGCTTTATCAACCGTAACGAACGTTAGTTTGGGAGAGGGAAATGACCGAGGACGACTATCACCGCTATATCGACGCCTTCAATGCTCGCGACTACGACACGCTCGAAACCTTCTTCGCCGATGATTTCGTGCTGGAGAACGCGGGCTTCCGCGTGCAGGGCAAGCCGGCCTTCCGCGCTTTCTATGCCTTCTTCCACGAATATTGCCGCGAGGAAGTGATCTTCAAGGGGTTCTATCCGGGCAGGGAAGGTTTCGTCTCCAACGTCATCATCCGCTTCACCGGCCTGAAGGACCTTTCGCCCGAATTGCTGGCGGAGAAGGGCTACGAAGGGATGACGCCTGTGCCCGAAGGCGTTTCGGTCGATGTCGAGTTCCTGATCCTCTATTTGCTGAATTCCGAAGGGAAGATCCGCTTCATCAAGGGGGCGGTGTGGGTGCCTGCAAGCGGCTAGGCCCTTGTCGGCCTTCCATCACTCTTCTGCGGGCGTGGGAGACGGCCGGAAAAGCGTTTGCAGCTGGGCCAGCGTCTGCGCGTTGCCCTGTTCGAAGAAACGAACGAGCTGTCTGCCGGCTTCGCTGTCGGGATAGCCGGTGGAAGTGAGCCTCAGCCGCGTCTGCTGTCCGGCGGGCTCCAGTTCGAATATGCTCGTCACGCGGCTGTAGGCGTCCCAATTGGGGAAGCCTTCGGGCGCCTTGATCGTGCGGAAGGCCAGCAGTCGTTCGGGAAGCCGCACCAGGAATCTCTGCTGGATCGTGTTCGGAGAGCCGGGCTTGTCGTTCGCGTCGTAGCTCGTTTCGAGCACGTCGGGATCGGATGGCGAATGCCAAGCGACGGGGACCGCCCACTTCATCCATCCCTCAGCGGTGGAGATTGCCTGCCAAAGCTCTGCGGGCTTCGCATCGACCAGGGCCTCGTGCGTCAGCGTGGTCGTGCCGTCCGCCTCGATCTTCTCGCTTGTCGAGATGTCGTGAGCGGCCGTCGCGGCCGGAGCGGCAGCCGCAAGCAGCAGGGCGCAGGCGAAATGGCAGAGTGACCTCATGGAGAAGGAAATACCGCATTCCGCGGGCGGAAACAAACCTCAGCCTGGAGGGCGTAGGGCGGGTCGAGGCGTCAGGATCGCGCGGATACCGGACCGTCAATGGCTCCCCAACCGGCCTATTGATCCAGGAAGCTGCGCATTTTCCGTGACCGGCTCGGATGCTTGAGCTTCCTCAGCGCCTTGGCCTCGATCTGGCGAATGCGTTCGCGGGTGACCGAGAATTGCTGGCCGACTTCCTCCAGCGTGTGATCGGTGTTCATCCCGATGCCGAAGCGCATGCGCAGCACACGCTCCTCGCGCGGGGTGAGGCTGGCCAGCACGCGGGTGACGGTTTCCTTGAGGTTGGACTGGATCGCCGCATCCACGGGGATGACGGCATTCTTGTCCTCGATGAAATCGCCCAGGTGGCTGTCTTCCTCGTCGCCGATCGGCGTTTCGAGGGAGATCGGCTCCTTGGCGATCTTCATCACCTTGCGCACCTTTTCCAGCGGCATCGAAAGCCGTTCGGCCATTTCCTCCGGCGTAGGCTCGCGGCCCTGCTCGTGCAGGAACTGGCGGGACGTGCGCACCAGCTTGTTGATCGTCTCGATCATGTGGACCGGGATGCGGATGGTCCGCGCCTGGTCGGCGATCGAGCGGGTGATCGCCTGCCGGATCCACCAGGTGGCATAAGTGCTGAACTTGTAGCCGCGGCGATACTCGAACTTGTCCACCGCCTTCATCAGGCCGATATTCCCTTCCTGGATCAGGTCGAGGAACTGCAGCCCGCGATTGGTGTATTTCTTCGCGATCGAGATCACGAGGCGGAGATTGGCTTCCACCATCTCCTTCTTCGCGATCCGCGCCTCGCGCTCCCCCTTCTGCACCATGTTCACGATGCGGCGGAACTCACCCAGGCTCATGCCGGTCTGGCTGGCGATATCGGCGATCTCGGCGCGGATGCGCTCAACCGCCTCGGCCTCGTTCTCGGCGAAGGCGGCCCATTTCTTGTCCTTCTTCGCCATGGCCTGCAGCCATCCCTCGTCGAGCTCATGGCCGACATATTCCTGCAGGAAATCGGTGCGCTTCACCTTGTGCCGCTCCGCCAGGCGCAGCATCTGGCCGCCCAGCGTGGTGAGCCGCCGGTTGAAGGCGTAGAGATTGTCGACGAGATATTCGATCTTGGTGGCGTGGAACTGCACGCTTTCGACCTCGGCCGTCAGCTCCTCGCGCAGTTCCTCGTATTTCTTTTCCTTGGCGGCGGGGAAGTCGTCGCCCCGGCCGAGGGCTTCCACCCGCTCGGCCTGGATCTTCTCGAACTTCTTGAACAGGTCGGTGATGCGCGCGAACCGCTCCAGCGCCTCGGGCTTGAGCGCGGCTTCCATCTGGGCGAGCGACAGGGTGTTGTCGTCCTCGTCCTCTTCCTCGCGCCGGCGCGGGGAACGCTCGCCGTCCTCGTCCTCCTCACCGCCTTCTTCCTCCTCCTCTTCGATGTCGTCGTCTTCCTTGTAGGAGGGGCCGGCGGTCTCTTCGCTGATCTCGCCGTCGTCGTCGCCCTCTTCCTCCATCCGTTCGACCGGAGGTTCCTTGGAGAGCATGGCGTCGAGATCGAGGATCTCGCGCAGCTGCATTTCCTCGTTGTTGAGCGCTTCGGACCACAGGATGATCGCATGGAAGGTGATCGGGCTTTCGCACAGGCCCATGATCATCGTGTCGCGGCCGGCCTCGATCCGCTTGGCGATGGCGATCTCGCCTTCGCGGCTGAGCAGCTCCACCGCGCCCATCTCGCGCAGATACATGCGCACCGGATCATCGGTGCGTTCGGTGGCCGTGGCCTTCTTGGGTGCTTCGGGAACGTTGCGGTCCTCGTCCCCTTCGTCGGGAGTCATCTCCTCGACGCCGCCCTCATCCTCCTGTGATTCCGCATCCTCGTCGCTCTCGACGATATTGACGCCCATCTCGGAGATCGCGGACATCACGTCCTCGATCTGCTCGGAGGACATCTGGTCCTGCGGCAGGGCTTCGTTCAGCTCATCGTAAGTGATGTATCCGCGCCGCTTCGCCTTGGCGATCAGCTTCTTGATCGATGCTTCGTTGAGATCGATCAGCGGGGCATCTTCGTCTTTTTTGGTCTTCGCGTCGGACGCCATATTCGCTTCTAGTCCAATTTTCCGTCGTCCCGGGCCTGTTGCTCCCCGGACGGAGGTGTTGCCTGTGCCTGTGCGGCGGCGCGTTTGCTGGCCATTTGCCCGAGTCGCCGCTCAAATTCCAGCTTTCGTTTGAGCAGGCGCTGCTGCTCCTCGAAAGCGTCCTGCTCGAAGGTCTGTTCGAAGCGAGCGGTTGCATCGGCCAACGCAGCCTCCAAAGCCGGCCTTTCGACCAGCAAGGAAACGGCTTCAGCCAGGTCTTCACGCGCAACCTGCGGATCGGTTCCTTCGACAAGGAAGGCGAAACGGGCGTTATCCGGCGGTGCGGCAAAGCTTCCGAGCGTGGATATGGGATATTCTCCGCCCATTTCAAGCGTGTCGGCAAAGTCCAGCAGGGCATCTATCGCCTTGCCCAGCTCGGGATCGGCCGGGGCCAGCCTGCCCAGCGCTTCGGCATGGCGGTGGATCTCGCTCGGATGGCGGACGAGACCGGCGATCACCGCCTGGGCCAGTGCGTCACGACCCCCGCGGGTGCTGGCATGGCGCAGCCGTCCGGCCGTCTCGGGCGCGAGGGGCGGGGCAGGGCGGTGGAACGGCCGCCCCCGCTCGCCCCAGCCGCCTTGCCTGGCGGGGCGGGGCGGGTAGGCGAAGGCGGAGAAACGGTCGAGCAGCTCGCGCCGGTAGAGCGACTTGATGTCCGGATCGCGGATCGTCTCGACATGTTCCATCAGCCGGGCCTTGAGGCCGGCCTTGTCCTCCGGCGTGCGCAGAGGTTGCGCCTCCCGCTCGTGCTCCCACAGCGTATCGAGCAGAGTGGCCGGCGTGGCGAGCAGGCGCTCCATCGCTTGCGCTCCGTCGCGCTTGAGGAGATCGTCGGGATCGAGCCCGGCCGGCAGGCGGACGATGGACAGCGAATGGCCGGGGCGGAGCAAGGGCAGAGCCCGGGTTACGGCGCGCATGGCCGCGCGCTGGCCCGCGGCATCGCCATCGAAGCAGAGGGTGGGGACCTCTACCAGCCGCCACAGCAGCTCGATCTGCCTTTCGGTGAGCGCGGTGCCGAGCGGGGCGACCGCGTCGGCGATGCCGGCGGCGGACAGCGCGATCACATCCATATAGCCTTCGACCACCACCATGCGGCGGGTCTGGCGCGAGGCGGGCCCGGCGCGGTGGAGGTTGTAGAGAATGCGACCCTTGTCGAACAGCGGCGTATCGGGCGAGTTGAGATATTTGGGCGCGTCCGTCTTCTGCGCATCGAGTATCCGCCCGCCGAACGCGATCACCCGGCCGCGTGCATCCTCGATCGGCAGCATCAGCCGGGCCCGGAAGCGGTCATAGGGCTCCTTGCCCTCCACCGCGATGCGCAGGCCCGCCTCGATCAGCATCGGCTCCGGGAATTTCGCGCCCAGCGCTTCCTTCAGCGCCTGCCGCCCTTCCGGGGCGTAGCCGAAGCCGAACCGGGTGAGGGTGTGCGCGTCGAATCCGCGGGAGGCGAGATAGGCGCGGGCCTTCCCACCTTCGGGGGAAGCGAGATTGGCCAGGAACCATTCCTGGGCCGTCGCCATCACATCGTGCAGCCCGGCGCGCTGCTCCGCCTGCCGGGCCATGCGCGGATCGGGCGCGGGGACCTCCATCCCCGCCTCGGCCGCCAGCTCCTTCACCGCATCCATGAAGCCCAGGCCGCGCTGGTCGGTCATCCAGCGGATCACGTCCCCATGCGCTCCGCAGCCGAAGCAATGGTAGAAGCCCTTCTCGTCGTTGACGGTGAAGCTCGGCGTCTTCTCGTTATGGAACGGGCAGCATGCTTTCCACTCGCGCCCGGCCCGCTGCAGCTTGGTGGTGCGCGAGATCACGCTGGAAAGCGTGATGCGCGAACGCAGTTCGTCAAGCCATTGAGGGCTCAGCACGGCTCGGCTCGCTCGACACGAACGGGAGGATCGCCGCAAACGGAAGGGGAGGGGGCAAAGCTCTCGCCGGCTATATCCGAGCCCTCTCCGTTCGTGTCGAGCGAAGTCGAGACACGCTCGCGCAGTGGCCGGGCGTAGAAAGACAGCCGCGCCCAATCCTGCGCGATCAACGCCTCCTTCTTGGCCCTCGACCAATTGCCGACCCGCAGTTCCGCCGCCAAGGCTTCACGCCGCGTGGGGAAATCGGCGGCCCAGACCAGCGTGACCGGCCTGCGCCGCGCAGTGAAATCGCAGAAGCCGCCGTGCTGGCGCTGTGCAAGGCGTGTCTCGAGGTCCTCGGTATGCCCGGTGTAGTACTTCCCGTCCGCACATCGCAGAATGTAGCACCAAAAGGCCATAGCTGGGCACCAGGTCAACGTGTCTCGACTACGCTCGACACGAACGGGTTTCGGGAAACCCATACAGTGCCGTCCGCCTCGCGCGAAGTCGAGAGGCGGACGGAGGAATCCAGCGAGAAACTTGGCCGGAACTACCCGAAGCTCGCCTTCACCAGCGCGCTGGCCTTGCCCATGTCCATCTCGGTGCCGTGGCGCTGCTTGAGCAGGCCCATGACCTTGCCCATGTCCTTCACGCTTTCCGCGCCCGTCTCGGCCTTGATCGCCTCGATCGCGGCGGTGATCTCCTCGTCGGACATCTGGGCGGGGAGGAACTCCTCGATCACCGCCAGCTCGCCCTTTTCCTGGTCGGCGAGTTCCTGCCGGCCGCCCTGTTCGTACATCTGGATCGATTCGCGGCGCTGCTTGGCCATCTTCTGCAGCACGTCGATCACCAGCGCGTCGTCATCCGCGGGGGCGGTGCCGGTGCGCAGCTCGATGTCGCGATCCTTGATCTTGGCGAGGATCAGGCGGACGGCGGCGAGGCGCCCCTTGTCGCCCGCCTTCATCGCGGCAACCTGCGCGGATTTGATCGTGTCGCGGAGCATTTTCGTGATACTTTCCTGTGGATGTTTCGCGCCCCAGATGGGCAAGCCGGGCCTGTAGCGCAACATTCCCCAACGCGATAGGTTGACGGGAAGGGCAAGCGGGTCTAGCCGCCGAGCCTTAGCGAACATCGCTGCCAACCCCTAGAACGGAGCGCCTCATGGCCGACCCCGCATCTTCGCACGCGCCACCCAAGGGCGCGACGGGAGTCCTCGTGCTCGCCGACGGCACGGTGGCGTGGGGCCGCGGCTTCGGCGCCACGGGCAGCGCCGTGGGCGAAGTGTGCTTCAACACCGCGATGACCGGCTATCAGGAAGTGATGACCGACCCGTCCTACGCCGGCCAGATCGTCACCTTCACCTTCCCTCACATCGGCAATGTGGGCGCAAATGATGAAGATATCGAATCAAAGGTCGAAGGCGCAGTCGGCTGCATCGTGCGCGAGGATGTGACGGAACCTTCCAATTTCCGCTCCGCCCGCAGCTTCGGCGAGTGGATGGAAGCGAACGGCAAGATCGGCCTTGCCGGGATCGACACCCGTGCGCTGACACGCCGCATCCGCCTGAACGGCGCGCCCAACGCGGTGATCGCCCATGAGCCTTCGGGCGAGTTCGATATTCCGGCGCTGCTGAAGCGCGCGCAGGACTGGCCCGGCCTTGAAGGGATGGACCTCGCCAAGATCGTCACCCGCAAGGGCGAGGAGGATTGGGAAGGCGGCGTGTGGACGCTGGGCATGGGCTACGACAATTCCCCGCTGGATAGCCGGCCTCATGTCATTGCGATCGATTACGGCGCGAAGGACAACATCTTCCGCAACCTGGTGAAGGCCGGCGCGAAAGTGACTGTGGTGCCGGCCGAAACCCCGCTGGAGGCGATCCTGGAGATGAAGCCCGCCGGCGTGTTCCTTTCCAACGGCCCCGGCGACCCGGCAGCGACCGGCGAATATGCCGTGCCGGTGATCCAGGGCCTGCTGGAGCGCGACGTGCCGATCTTCGGCATCTGCCTCGGCCACCAGATGCTCGGCATCGCGGCGGGCGCGAGGACCGCCAAGATGCACCAGGGCCACCGCGGCGCGAACCATCCGGTGAAGCGGCTGGAAGACGGCGTGGTGGAGATCACCAGCATGAACCACGGCTTCGCGGTGGATAATTCAAGCCTGCCGGAAGGCGTGGAGGAAACCCACGTCTCGCTGTTCGACGGCTCGAACTGCGGGATTTCGATCAGGGGCAAGAAAGCGTTCGGGGTGCAGTATCACCCGGAAGCGAGCCCGGGGCCGCAGGACAGCTTCTACCTGTTTGAGAAGTTCGTGGGGATGTTGGGGTGATCGGGTTCGCTGCCATCGGGACTCCCCTCCCCGTCGGGGAGGGGTTGGGGGTGGGGGCCCGGCGCTTACGGGCAGGCGCGGGAGATCCCCCTCCCGACCTCCCGCCTTCAGGGGGGAGGAGCTTGATTGCGGGCGAGGGCGATTTCTCGCGCGATCGCCTCGATCACGCCTTCGATGTTCTCGAGCACGTCATGGTTCCAGAAGCGGATCACGCGATAGCCATGGGCTTCGATCGTCTGTGTCCGGATATTCTCGGCGGGGTTGCCTGCATGTTGTCCGCCATCCAGCTCGATCACCAGCCCGAGACGTCGGCAAGCGAAGTCCGCGATGAAGCCGCCGATCGGATATTGCCGGGTGAACCGGGCACTAAGCTGGCGGCTTCGCAGATGCCCCCACAATCGCTTTTCCGCTTCGGTCGGATCGCTTCGCAATCTGCGGGCGACCGCAGTCAGCCGTTTTCCCGTCATACGCCGGATACACCAACCCCAACCCTCCCCCGAACGGGGGAGGGAGTGAAGGTCGCAGCCTAATGCCCCGTCGAACCGATATCCAATCTATCCTCGTCATCGGCGCCGGCCCGATCATCATCGGCCAGGCGTGCGAGTTCGACTATTCCGGCACCCAGGCGATCAAGGCGCTGAAGGAGGAGGGCTACCGCGTGGTCCTCGTCAACTCCAACCCCGCCACGATCATGACCGATCCGGACATGGCCGACGCCACTTATGTCGAGCCGATCACGCCCGAGATCGTCGCCAAGATCATCGAGAAGGAGCGGCCCGACGCATTGCTGCCCACCATGGGCGGGCAGACCGCGCTGAACACCGCGCTGGCCCTGTTCGAGGACGGCACGCTGGAGAAGTTCGGCGTGACCATGATCGGCGCCAATGCCAACGCGATCGACAAGGCGGAGGATCGCCAGCGCTTCCGCGAGGCGATGGACAAGATCGGCCTCGAAAGCGCGCGCAGCGGCGTCGCCCATACGGTCGATGAAGCCTACAAGGTGCTGGAGCATACCGGGCTTCCCGCGATCATCCGCCCCAGCTTCACCCTGGGCGGCACCGGCGGCGGCATCGCCTACAACAAGGCCGAGTTCGAGCAGATCGTGCGTTCCGGCCTTGACGCCAGCCCCACCACCGAGGTGTTGATCGAGGAAAGCCTGCTCGGCTGGAAGGAATACGAGATGGAAGTCGTGCGCGACCGCGCCGACAACGCCATCATCATCTGCTCGATCGAGAATGTCGATCCGATGGGCGTCCACACGGGCGATTCCATCACCGTCGCCCCGGCGCTGACGCTGACCGACAAGGAATACCAGATCATGCGCAGCGCCAGCATCGCCGTGCTGCGCGAGATCGGGGTGGAAACGGGCGGTTCCAATGTCCAGTTCGCGGTCAATCCGAAGGACGGGCGGCTGATCGTGATCGAGATGAACCCGCGCGTCAGCCGTTCCTCGGCTCTGGCCTCCAAGGCCACCGGCTTCCCCATCGCTCGCGTCGCGGCCAAGCTGGCGGTGGGCTATACGCTCGACGAGATCATGAACGAGATCACCGGCGCCACTCCGGCGAGCTTCGAGCCGACCATCGATTACGTGGTCACCAAGATCCCGCGCTTCGCCTTCGAGAAGTTCAAGGGCGCCAAGGCCGAACTTTCCACCGCGATGAAGTCGGTCGGCGAGGTCATGGCGATCGGCCGGAACTTCAAGGAAAGCGTGCAGAAGGCGCTGCGCGGGCTCGAGACCGGGCTCGACGGGTTCAACCGCGTGGTGGAGCTGGAAGGGGCGGGGCGCGACGAGATCACCGCATCGCTTTCGGAGCGTTCGCCCGAGCGGATCCTGCGCATCGCGCAGGCCTTCCGCGAAGGCTTCACCATGGAGGAAGTGCAGGCGATCACGCATTACGATCCCTGGTTCCTGCGCCATATCGCGGAGATCGTGGCCGAAGAGGCGAAGATCATCGCCGACGGCCTGACCAACGATGCGGCCGGCCTGCGCCGCCTGAAGGCGATGGGTTTCTCGGACAAGCGCCTGGCGACTCTCGCCGTGCGTTCCGTGCATGTGGCCGGCGGGCTGGGCGAGACCCAGGCGCGGCGTTCCGGCCTGCTGCACGATGCGCTGCGGGCGATGGCCGGCGCGACCAGCGAGGAGGAGGTGCGGGAGCTTCGCCATCGTTTGGGCGTGCTGCCGGTGTTCAAGCGGATCGATTCCTGCGCCGCCGAGTTCGAGGCGGTCACGCCCTACATGTATTCGACTTACGAGGCGCCGAGCTTCGGTGAGCCGGAGGATGAGGCGCAGCCTTCCGACCGGCGCAAGATTGTTATCCTGGGCGGCGGGCCGAACCGGATCGGGCAGGGCATCGAGTTCGACTATTGCTGCTGCCACGCCTGCTTCGCGCTGGAGGAGGACGGGTTCGAGACCATCATGGTCAATTGCAACCCGGAAACCGTCTCCACCGATTACGACACGTCGGACAGGCTCTATTTCGAGCCGCTGACGGCCGAGGACGTGCTGGAGATCCTGCGCGTGGAGCAGGAGAAGGGCGAGCTGTTGGGCGTGATCGTCCAGTTCGGCGGGCAGACGCCGCTCAAGCTGGCGCAGGCGCTGGAAGATGCCGGGATTCCGATCCTCGGCACCTCGCCCGATGCGATCGACCTTGCCGAAGATCGGGAGCGCTTCGCCCGGTTGGTCAACGAGCTGGACCTGAAGCAGCCGGCGAACGGCATCGCGCGCAGCCGGGACGAGGCGGTCGCAGTGGCCAGCCGCATCGGCTATCCGGTGCTGATCCGCCCCAGCTATGTGCTGGGCGGGCGGGCGATGGAGATCGTCGATTCCGAAGCCCAGCTCGACGATTATATCGAGAACGCGGTGCATGTGTCGGGCGACAGCCCGGTGCTGATCGACCAGTATCTGCGCGACGCGATCGAATGCGATGTCGATGCGCTGTGCGATGGCGAGCAGGTCGTGATCGCCGGCGTGATGCAGCATATCGAGGAAGCGGGCGTCCATTCGGGTGACAGCGCCTGCACCCTGCCGCCTTACAGCCTCTCGCAGGACATCATCGAAGAGATGGAGCGCCAGGCGGAGGCGCTGGCCATGGCGCTGGGCGTGCGCGGGCTGATGAACGTGCAGTTCGCGGTGAAGGACGGCCCGGATGGGCAACAGGTCTATCTGATCGAGGTGAATCCGCGCGCCAGCCGCACGGTGCCCTTCGTGGCAAAGGCGGTCGGCAGCCCGGTGGCCAAGATCGCCGCTCGGGTGATGGCCGGGGCCAAGCTCGCCGATCTGCCCCCGGTCAACCGCGAGGTGGGCTATATGGCGGTGAAAGAGGCGGTGTTCCCCTTCGCGCGCTTCCCCGGCACCGATCCGGTGCTGTCGCCCGAGATGAAATCGACCGGCGAGGTGATGGGGATCGACGGGGCCTTCCCGATCGCCTTCGCCAAGGCACAGCTCGGCGCGGGCATGATCCTGCCGGAACAGGGCGTGCTGTTCGTTTCGGTCAAGAACACCGACAAGCCGATCATCCTTCCGGCGGTCAGGCAGCTGGTGGAGCTGGGCTTCAAAGTGATCGCCACCGGCGGCACCCAGCAATATCTCGCCGAGGCTGGCCTGCCGGTGGAACGGGTGAACAAGGTGGCCGAAGGGCGGCCGCATGTGGTGGACCGGATCGTCGATGGCGAGGTGGCGCTGATCTTCAACACCACCGAAGGCTGGCAGAGCCTGAAGGACTCCACTTCGATCCGCGCTTCGGCGCTGGCGATGAAGCTGCCCTATTACACGACGGCCGCTGCCTCCAGCGCTGCCGCCCAGGCGATCGCGGCGTTGAAATCCAGCCAGCTTGAAGTGCGGTCGCTTCAAGACTATTACAGTAGCTGAACGCGCGTCTTCCCCGACATCGTACGCCGTAATCGCCGCTTTCGCCCTTCGTGCCGAAGCGGGAGGAGGATTTTTCGGGGTGCCGCGCCAAAGAGTAATGGGGTTGGTAGATGGAAAAGGTGCCGATGCTGGCGGAAGGCTATGAGATGCTTACCGCCGAACTGAAGATACTGCGCGAGGAGCGCCCCAGGATCGTGGATGCGATCGAGGAGGCGCGCGCACATGGCGACCTTTCGGAGAACGCCGAATATCACGCGGCCAAGGAACGGCAGGGCCAGGTCGAGGCGCAAATCGCCGAACTGGAGGACAAGGTCAGCCGCGCGCAGATCATCGATCCGGCTTCGCTTTCGGGCGACCGGGTGATCTTCGGCGCGACCGTGACCCTGCTCGACGATGAGGAGAAGCCCAATCGCTACCAGATCGTCGGCCAGCCGGAAGCCGATGCCAAGAAGGGGCGTATTTCCTACAATTCGCCGCTCGGCAAGGCGCTGATCGGCAAGCAGGTGGGCGACGAGGTGGAAGTCACGGTGCCTTCGGGCGACCGCTTCTATCTGATCGACAAGATCGAGTTCATCTGACCGCTGCGGGGCGGGCTGTTTCGCTCAAACCCGCTCTTTTCCGCCGTCATGCCAGCGAAAGCCGGTATCTCAGGCCTTTCGTGCACGATCATCCGGGACCCCAGCTTTCGCCGGGGTGACGAACGGGGGAAACTCCCGATGGCGAAGGAGGTTTATTCCTCCACGTGGAGATCGGGCTCCAGCAGCTTGTGCAGATGGACGATGACGTATTTCATCTCCGCATCGTCCACCGTGCGCTGGGCCCAGCCGCGCCACGCTTCTTCTGCCGCGGCATAGGTGGGAAACAGGCCCACGATATGGACTTCGTCCAGATTCTCGAATTCGCAGGTCTGCGGATCGGTCACCCGCCCGCCCATCACCAAATGGAGGAGCTGCTTTGCCATCGGGCCGCCTTGTTCAGTGGAGTTGGATTACAGCCACGGACATAGAGGTTTCGGCCCGACTGGCAAGAGGGGCGGCAGGATTTTCCGGGCTTACTTCCGGGCCTTTTCCGCCACCTTGTCGCGCAGCTTTCCGGCACCGTCGGCGATCGCTTCACTCAGTTCGCCCAGCTTCTCCTTGCCCGACTTGCCGGCCTCGTTCGCGGTTTCCCCGGCAGCTTCCATCGCCTGCCGCCCATAGGCGATGCCGAGCTCGGCGATCATGGCGAGCGCGGACAGGCTCTTCCTGCCGAGCTTGCGCGTGGGCGAGCGGGGAATGAGGGTGCTGAGCGCCACGCCGACCGCCAGGCCACCTGCGATCAGCAGGATCGGATGCGCGCGCGCGGCGCTGGTCAGCCGGTCGCGCGCATCGGCGGCACGAGTGGCGAATTCGGACCTCTCGCGCGCTTCCTGCCGCTTGAGCCCGGTCTCGATGCGTTTGCGAATGCGGGTTCTCTCCAGGTTACTCATTGTCGACATCCTCGTCTGGGTGTTGGTCCGTTCCCCCTTTTCCCTTGTCCCGCGCGAACAGCGCGGCCAATCGCGCGCGGATCGGTTCACGCGCCAGCCACAGCCCGACCGCTGCGGCTCCTGCCGCGGAGGCGGCCGCCAGCTTGCCGGCGTGGCTTCGGGCGAATGTGATCGAAGCGTCGCTGGCCGACTCCAGCTCCGCGCCGATCCGTCCCGCGATCTTCCTGCCGATCGCGCGGGGCGTCACCGCGTGGCGAGCATGGCGGAGCTCCTTGCGGAACAGACCACGCGCCGTGTCGCGCAATTCGCGGTACTCGATCATCTGGCGTTCGAGCCGGTTCATTCCTCCTCCGTTTCGAACAGGCGGGCGGCGCCCCGCAGATGGGCCCTGGCAAGCAGGCCCAGCAGGAGGGCCAGGGCAAGCAAGACGGCCACCACCAACCCGGTGGCGCCCAGCGGCGTCAGCAGCGGTGCCAACGCCAGGATCGCGCCGAAAACCAGCGCGAACAGCGCGATGACCAGGCACACGACCGAAAAGCCGGCGAGGATCGCGATCCACTTGCCGTGATGGCCGACCAGCTTGAGGCGAGACTGCTGAAAGGCGAATTCCGCTTCCGCATAGGTCCGGCCGTCCTCGAACAGGGCCTTCACATCGTCCAGGATCGCCCCCCCGCCGCCGGGCGGAGAGCCGGAGGGATGATCCTCCGGCCCAGGCGGGCTTTCCGTTTCATCCGTCATCGCTGGAGTCATGGACGGTTCTGAACCGCCCATGCCGCTTGAAGTCAACGCCGATTACTTCGAATTGCCGCTGAAGATGCGAGCGAGCATGAAGCCCGCGACGGCGGCGAGGCCAACCGCGAGGCCCGGACTCTTACGCACGAATTCGCGTGCATCATCGCCCAACTCGTCCAGTTCCTTGGCGTCGATCTTGGCCGCGGTGTCTTGAATCTTCTGCGAGGCGGTGCGCGCATAGTCGCCATATTTGGTGCCGAAGCGGTCATCGATGGTGCCGGCATTGTCGGAAACCAGCTTGCTCAGCCCGGAAAGCGCCTCGCTCGCGCGGGACTTCCCCTGGACGGCCAACTCGCCGGCCTTGGTCTTCGCCTGGTCGCCATAGGTCTTGGCTTCTTCCAGCCAGTCGTTCGAGCGGGCCTTCGCCTGATCGCGATAGGTCTCCGCGCGATCCCGCGCCTCCGCGGTCAGCGCTGCGGCGCCGGCCTTCGCTTCTTCCAACGCCTTGGTGAACTTGGCCTTGGCTTCGGCCTTGTTGCCGGAAGCGGCGGCGGGTTTCGCCTTCGCGGCGGACTTGCGCGCGGCTGGCTTCGCCGCGGTTTTCGTGGCGGTCTTGGTGGGGCTCTGAGCCATCGAAATCTTCCTTTCCCCCAGGGGTCTTGCGAGGCAATTCGCAGCGCGGGCGCATCCCGCACCAGGCGATAGATAGGAAACGTGGCTTGCTTGCCAATGTTCCGGTGACTAGAGCCGACACAATTTCCCGTCCTGCAATGCAGCATATCATCCGGAGCGCTGAATAACCATGACCGCGATTATCGACATCCATGGCCGCGAAATCCTCGACAGCCGGGGCAATCCTACGGTGGAGGTCGATATTCTTCTCGAGGATGGCAGCTTCGGCCGCGCGGCGGTGCCTTCCGGCGCGTCCACCGGGGCACATGAGGCGGTGGAACTGCGGGATGGGGACAAGACCCGCTATCTTGGCAAGGGCGTGACCAAGGCGGTCGATGCCGTGAACGGCGAGATTTCGGATCGGCTTCTGGGCCTCGACGCGGAAGACCAGCGCGACATCGACCTCGCCATGATCGAGCTGGACGGGACGGAGAACAAGAGCCGGCTGGGCGCGAATGCGATCCTCGGCACCAGCCTCGCGGTCGCCAAGGCGGCGGCCAATGCGCGCGGCCTGCCGCTCTATGCTTATGTCGGCGGGGTGGCGGCGCATGTGCTGCCGGTGCCGATGATGAATATCATCAATGGCGGCGAGCATGCCGATAATCCGATCGACTTCCAGGAATTCATGATCATGCCGGTGGGCGCGGAAAGCCTGGCCGAAGGGGTCCGCTGGGGGTCCGAGATATTCCATACGCTGAAGAAGGGCCTGCAGGAGAAGGGCCTCTCCACCTCCGTGGGCGATGAAGGCGGTTTCGCGCCCAATCTCGCCAGCACGCGTGCGGCGCTCGATTTCATCATGGAATCGATCGAGAAGGCGGGCTTCAAGCCGGGCAGCGACGTCGCCCTCGCGCTCGATTGCGCCTCGACCGAATTCTTCGCCGACGGCCGCTACGACATCGCGGGCGAGGGCCTCTCGCTCAGTCCGGAGGAAATGGCCGACTACCTCGCCGACTTGTGCGACGCCTATCCGATCCGCTCGGTCGAGGACGGCATGGGCGAGGATGATTTCGAAGGCTGGAAAGCGCTGACCGAGAAGATCGGGCACAAAGTCCAACTGGTAGGCGACGACCTGTTCGTCACCAATCCGCGCCGCCTGCGCATGGGGATCGAGCAGGGCCTGGCCAATTCGCTGCTGGTGAAGGTCAACCAGATCGGCTCGCTGACCGAGACGCTCCAGGCGGTCGAGGTCGCCCATCGCGCGGGCTATACCTCGGTGATGAGCCACCGTTCGGGCGAGACGGAGGATTCGACCATCGCCGACCTCGCGGTCGCGACCAATTGCGGGCAGATCAAGACCGGCAGCCTCGCGCGTTCGGATCGGCTCGCGAAATACAACCAGCTGATCCGCATCGAGGAAGAGCTGGGGGCCTCCGCCCTGTATGCCGGCGATGGCTGCTTCGGCCGCCTGACGGCCTGATCGGAAGCCCTGCTGTTCCTGCCATGATCCTCCTCGCCTTCGGTGCAGGGAGGATTGAGGATCATCCCTCCCTTCACGAAGACGCCGGATTTGCCTTGCGCCGTACAAGGCCTATCACGGTGCACGTGAAGAGGAAGGGACTGACATGACCAAGCGTATCCTCGCCGCGCTCCTGCTCGGCACCGCCACGATCGTCGCCGGGCCGGTGGCCTGCAGCATGGACGGCACGGAGCAGGCGGCCAGCGGCACCGAGCTCGGCATCCGCAAGGACTGGATGGACACCTCGGTGAAGCCGGGGGACGATTTCTACGCCTATGCCGACGGCGCCTGGATGAGGAACACGGAGATTCCCGCCGATCGGGCCAGCACCGGCGGTTTCCTGATGGCTTTCAACGAGACCGAGAAGCAACTCGACCAGCTCATCGCGCAGATCGTCAAATCCGATCCCGCGCCGGGCACGCCCGAGGCGCGGATCAGGAACCTCTACACCGGCTATCTCGACACGGCCGCGATCGAGAAGGCCGGGCTCACCCCCGTCACGTCCGATCTCGACCGCTTTGCCGCCATTGCCGACAAATCTGCGCTGGCGAAGGAGATGGGCGGGCAACTGCGCGCCGATGTCGATCCGCTCAACGCGACCAATTTCTTCACCGAGAACCTGTTCGGCGTGTTCGTGACCCAGGCCCTCTCGGGCGGGGAAGTGGTGCCATATCTCCTCCAGGGCGGCCTGGGCATGCCCGAGCGCGAGTATTACTTTTCCTCCGATCCCGAGATGGCCAAGGTCCGTCAGGCCTACCGCCAATATATCCAGGATGTGCTGGCGGCTGCCGGGATGTCGGATGCCGCTGTTCGGGCCCAGGCGATCTTCGATCTGGAGACGAAGATCGCGAAAGTGCACGCCACGCGTGCCGAAAGCGAGGATTTCACCGGCTCCGCCACGCTGTGGACGCGGGCCGAGCTGGAGCAGAAGGCGCCGGGGCTGGATTGGGCGGCGTTCCTTGATGCGGCGCAGTTGGGCGGGCAGGGCAAGTTCGCCGCCTATCATCCACAGGCCATCGCCGGGATCGCAAGCCTGGTCCGGTCCGAGCCGCTGGATGCGTGGAAGGACTGGCTCGCCTTCCACCAGATCAACAGCCACGCAGAAGTGCTGCCCAAGAGGTTCGACGAGTTGCATTTCGGCTTCTACGAAACGATCCTGTCGGGCACGCCGCAGCAGCGCCCGCGCGAGAAGCGCGCCTTGCAGGCAGTGAACGACCTGCTGGGGGACGATCTCGGCCGGCTCTATGTCGAGAAGTTCTTCCCCGCTTCCGCCAAGGCGCAGATCGAAGGTATCGTGGGCAACATCAAGGATGCGTTCGCCGTGCGGGTGCAGGCGATCGACTGGCTGGCGCCGGAGACGAAGCAGGAAGCGCTGAAGAAGGTCGAGACCATCCAGGTCGGCGTCGGCTATCCCGACACGTGGCGCGATTTCTCGTCGGTCGATATTCCCGCCGGCAATCCCTATGCCGCTGAAATCGCGGCGGAGAAGGCCGAATACGCCCACCAGCTGGCCAAGATCGGCAAGCCGCTGGACAAGGGTGAATGGTGGATGACGCCGCAGACGGTCAATGCGGTGAACCTGCCGGTGCAGAACGCGCTCAATTTCCCGGCGGCGATCCTCCAGCCGCCTTTCTTCGATCCCAAGGCGGATCCGGCGTTCAACTACGGTGCGATCGGCGCGGTGATCGGGCACGAGATCAGCCACAGCTTCGACAATAACGGGGCGGCCTTCGATTCCACCGGCGCGCTGCGCAACTGGTGGACCGATGCGGACCGGGCGCGGTTCGAGCAGGCGGGCAAGGCGCTCGCCGCGCAGTTCGACACCTATGCCCCGTTCCCCGGCCTGCATGTGAACGGCGAGCTGACCCTGGGCGAGAACATCGCGGATGTCGCAGGGCTCGCGGCTGCCTATGATGCCTATCACGCCTCGCTGGGCGGCACGGAGGCCCCGATGATCGACGGCTTCACGGGCGATCAGCGCTTCTTCATCGCCTATGCCCAGGCCTGGGCGACCAAGATGCGCGACGCGGCGCTGCGCAAGCGGATCGCTACCGACGGCCATGCGCCGGGGCAGTATCGCGCGCTGACGGTGCGCAATCTCGACGCCTGGTACAAGGCGTTCGACGTGAAGACGGGCGACAAGCTCTATCTGCCGCCCGAGCAGCGCGTGAGGATCTGGTAAGGCAGGCGATCCGAGCGGTCAGCTGCCAGCCGCGGTGAGGCGGGCGAGCTGGTCGTCTTCCAGCTCGAGAGTGGTCGCCTCCAGCAGCGCGTCGAGCTGTTCCGGCGTGCGCGCGCTGGCGATCGGGGCGGCGATGCCGGGCTGCGCGTTGATCCACGCCAAGGCGATCGCGGCGAGACTGGCGCCCGTCTCCCCGGAAATTGCGTCCATCACGGCGAGGATCGGCAGCCCTTTCTCGAAGAACCGGTCCATCCCGGAGCCGCGCGCGGATTTCTCGAAATCGGCGGTGGTGCGGTATTTGCCGGTGAGGAAGCCCGAAGCGAGCCCGAAATAGGGCAGGGCGGCGATGCCCTGCGCGACGCACAAATCCTGCACCGCGCCTTCATATTCGTCGCGGCGGACGAGGTTGTATTCGTTCTGCAGCACGGTGAACGGGGTGAGGCCGGCTTCCCGCGCCGCGTCGATCGCGGCGGAAAGCCGGTCGGCGGTGTAGTTGGAAGCGCCGATCTCGCGCACCTTGCCGGCTTTCACCAGCACATCGAAGCCGGCGGCGGCTTCGGCCAAGGGCACGCTCTGGTCGTCGCGGTGGGCGTAATAGAGATCGACATAGTCGGTGCGCAGGCGTTCGAGCGACTTGTCCAGTTCTTCGGCCACCTTGGCCGGGGCGAGATCGCCGGCCTGGCCCATCATCCCGGTCTTGGTCCCGATCCGCATCTCGGCACGGATCCCGCGGGATTCGAGCCATTTGCCGATCACCGCCTCGCTTTCGCCGCCGACATGGCCCGGCGCCCACACGGAATAGCCCTGCGCGGTGTCGACCATGCGCCCGCCGGCTTCGTAGAACTTGTCGAGCACGGCGAAGCTTTCGTCCTCGCTTGCGGTCCAGCCGAAGACGTTGCCGCCCAGGCAGAGCCGGATGCCGGCGACCGAAGGGTGTGAACTCATCCGAATTTCTCCCTTATCTGCAGCAGGGCGAGAGCAGCCTTGGCCGCTTCGCCGCCCTTGTCCTTCCGTGCGGGATCGGCGCGCACCAGCGCCTGTTCCTCGTTCTCGACCGTAAGGATACCGTTGCCGATCGCAAGCCCGTCCATCGTGAGCGCCATGATCCCGCGCGCGCTTTCGCCCGCGACGATCTCGAAATGATAGGTTTCCCCGCGGATCACGACGCCGATGGCGACGAAGCCGTCATATCGGCCGCTTTCCGAAGCCAGCGCGATCGCGCCGGGCACTTCGAGCGCCCCCGGCACGGTCAGCACCTCCACCTCATGGCCGGAATCTTCCAGCGCCCGGCGCGCGCCGGAGACCAGCATGTCGTTGAGATGGTCGTAGAAGCGCGCCTCGACGATCAGGAAACGGGCCATCATGCAGCTCCTTCATGGCAGATCGCCCGTTCGCCCACGATGGAGAGATCATAGCCTTCCAGGCCGACCAGCGAATGTTGCGTGTTGGTGAGCAGGATCATGTCGTGCACCCCCAGCTCCGCCAGGATCTGGGCGCCCACGCCGTAATCGCGCTGTTCATGCGCCATGTCGCTCTCCAGATCCCGGGCGCCGGCGCGGTCGCGGACCTGGATAGCGCGCGAGGCGTAGTCCGGCGTCGGACGGTTGAGCAGGACGACGACGCCCGCGCCTTCCGCCCCGATCAGGCGCATCGCGCTTTCCAGCAGGCCGGCGCGGGCGGAACGCTCGGCGAAGAGGTCCTCGAAGATCGACATGGCGTGCATTCGCACCAGCGTGGGCCTTGCCGGGTCGATATGGCCCTTCACCAGCGCGAGCGTCTCGTTCTTGGTCGCCTTGTTGTAGAAGCTCATCGCGGTCCAATCGCCGCCCCATTCGCTGGCGAAGCGCGTTTCGGCGACTTTCTCCACCAGATGGTCGTGCCGGCGGCGATAGGCGATCAGGTCCCGGATCGTGCCGATCTTGAGGCCGTGCAGTCGTGCGAAGCGGACGAGATCCTCCATCCGCGCCATCGTCCCGTCCTCGTTCATGATCTCGCAGATGACGCCCGAGGGGTTGAGCCCGGCAAGCCGCGCGATATCGACCGAGGCCTCGGTGTGGCCGGCGCGGACCAGCACGCCGCCATCCTTGGCGATCAGCGGGAAGACATGGCCCGGGGTGACGATGTCCTCCGCCCCCTTCGAGCTGTCGGTCGCGACCGAGATGGTGCGGGCGCGGTCGGCCGCGCTGATCCCGGTGGTGACGCCTTCGCGCGCTTCGATCGAGGTGGTGAAGGCGGTTTCGTGCCGAGTGCGGTTGTTGCGGCTCATCAGCTCAAGGCCCAGCTGGTCGATCCGGCACTGGGTAAGCGCCAGGCAGATCAGCCCCCGGCCATGCGTGGCCATGAAGTTGATCGCATCGGGGGTGGCCATCTGCGCGGGAATGACCAGGTCGCCTTCGTTCTCGCGATCCTCATCGTCCACCAGCACGAACATGCGCCCGTTGCGCGCTTCGTCGATGATTTCCTCGATCGAGACCAGCACCGGCGTGTCATTGTTGGCCGAAAGGAACCTTTCCAGCTTGCCGAGCGTGTCGGCGGTGGGATTCCAGGCGGGATCGGTGCAATCGCGCAGGGTATTGGCGTGAAGCCCGGCCGCGCGGGCCAGGCCGGCGCGGGACATCTGACCTTCGGCCACGATTTCCCGCACGCGTTCGATAGTGGAATTGCTCATGCGCCTTCCATAATCACATTAAAATGTGATGGCAAGGCAAGGCCTTCACATTTTTGTGGCAGTTTCGGCCGAGTGCGTTACACTTCAATGCGAACCAGCAGATCGCGCTCCGGAGACCTCGATGCAGCAGGAAGAAATACTCCCCTCCTTTCGCGACGCCATGCGGCATGTCGCGGCCACCGTCTATGCCGTGACCACCGGGCATGGCGGCGAACGGTTCGGCATCCTCGCCACCGCGGTGAGCTCGCTCAGCTTCGATCCTCCTTCGCTGCTGGTATGCATCAATCGCGCCGCTTCGTTGCATGAACCGATGGCTTCGGCCGACCGCTTCTGCGTCAATGTGCTCGGCCTCGCCAATCGTGATGTCGCCGATTGCTTCGCGCGGGGCGGGGATCGCTTCGCGGTGGGGGATTGGGGCGAGGAGGAAGGCGTGCCGGTGCTGGCCAGCGCGCAGTCCAGCTTCGTCTGCCGGATCGCGCATCGCCATGCCTACGGCACTCACACTATCTTCATCGGCGAGCTGCTGACTGCGCGCCACCGGGAGAACGCCCGACCGCTGACTTATTACGATGGGCGCTACATCGATATCAGCGCGGCTTGCGACCATCGGGCGGATTGACTGGAGGGGCGCAATAACCGGCCGATAGCGGCATTCACGCTTCGCCTTCTTGCCACCGGCCGCCCCGGCGAAGATGCTGCCGGCTTACGGACAAGAAGCCTGATATGGGAGCGGAAACCGTGTTGCCCCGATGCCTTGCGGCGCTTGCCGCCTTTGTTCTCCTCGCAGTTTCCCCCGCCGCCCAGGCCCAGCAGCCCGGCATCGCCTCCCAAGCGGTCAACGAGCTGGCGCGCGATGTCGAGCGGACCGAAGCCGTTCGCGCGGTGAAGGACCTCCAGCGCAGCTATACCCAATACGCACAATTCGCCTTGTGGGACGAGATGGCCCCGCTTTTCGCCAGGGACGCGAAGATCATGTGGGGCGACAGGACGATCTCCGGCGAAAAGGCGATCGCCCAGTGGCTGAAGGAGCGGGTGGGCGGCAAGCGCGGGCTTTCGCCCGGGGCGCTCCACACCGAGCTGATCGAGGATGCGCTGGTGAACCTTGCGGCCGACGGCCAATCCGCCAAGGGCCGCTGGATGGGCATGGCGCTCACGGGTGACGGGAAGGGCAAGGCCCGGATCGAAGGCGGCATCTACGAGAACGAATTCGTGCTGGAAGGCGGGAAGTGGAAGTTCTCGCTCCTGCGCTACTACCCCCAATATGAAGGGGCCTATGAAACAGGCTGGACCAATGTGGGCGGCAAGGACCTGCCCCTGATCCCGTTCCACTTCACCGTGGACGAGACGGGCGTCCCCATCCCGCCGGCGCAGGGCGCCGCTCCCGCGACCAAGGCGAGCCTGGCCGAGCTGGAGGCGCGCATCGCCGACCTCAACGACCAGGATGCGGTCCGCAATCTCCAGAACGCCTATGGCTATTATGTCGATCGCAAGATGTGGGACGACGTGGTCGATCTCTTCGCGGAGGATTCCGCGGTCGAGATCGCCGGCGCCGGCACGTTCCGGGGCAAGGCCGGGGTGCGCCAGGCGATGGACCGCATGGGCGCGCAAGGGCTTTCGCAAGGCGAACTCAACGATCACCCGCTCTACGACACGATCGTGGAAGTACTGCCCGGCGGGCAGGAAGCGATCGCGCGCGGGTTCCAGCTCGGCATGTTGGGCAATGGGGCGACGGAGGAAGCCTCGTGGGAATTCACGGTGTTCCGCAACCTGTTCGTGAAGGAGCAGGGCCTGTGGAAGCTGAAGGAACTGCGGCTCTATCCCCTGATGCAGGTGGATTACTACAAGGGATGGGGGGCAGGGGGCACCGCTCGCCCGGCTGAAGGGCTGCTGCCCGCCTTCGCACGTCCGAACCCCGTCACCGGGCGGGATATCACGGTGGCCGGGCTCAAGCTGGCGGGAACGGACCGGTTGACCGCCCGACCCGAAGCGCCCGCGCCCGAAGCGGCACACCTGTCGGATGCGGACCGGCTGTTCGAGGCGCAGCGCAAATTGCGCCGTTCGGCAGCCTATGACGGGGTGGAGAACGTCTCGGCCGCCTACGGCTATTATCTCGACGATTTCCAATGGGTCGAGATGGCTTCGATCTTCGCGAAGAACGGCAACAAGCACTCGCCCTTCGCCGGCTTCTATCTCGGGCGCGACCGGATCACCGCGGCGGCGACCGCGATGTATGGCAAGGCGCCGCCCACGCGGCCGGGCATCTCGTTCCACTGGCGGATCCAGCCGGTGATCCATGTCTCGCATGACGGGCGCTCGGCCAATCTGCGCACGCGCCTGTTCCAGCCGCGCACCACGAAGACCCTGGCGCAAGGCACCGGGATCTACGCCGGCGGAGTGTTCGGCGGGATGTATCCCAACGACCAGGCGGTGATCGAGGACGGCATCTGGCGGCTGTGGAGCCTCACGATCGACGAGCCCTATTTCACTTCCGCCAGCTGGAAGGGCGGGTGGGCCAAGGTCAAACCGGTGGAAGGCGGCAAGGGTTCGGGCGCGAGCCCGCTGGTCGAGCGGCTGCCCCCGGATATATTGATGACCAAGCTGGGCCGGCGGGCGGAGCATTTCCGCGGCGGCACCGGGCAGACGATCGACTGGCCCGGCATCCTGCCGATGTGGTTCCACTACAAGAACCCGGTCAGCGGCCGCGAGCCCGAATATTACTGGCCCGACAGCGTGCCCAGCCTGCTGCTGCCGCAATCCCGCCTGATCGCCAACGGTTACCAGATGCCGCCCAACGGCCCGGAGATCGACGGCATCGGGATCGAGCTGACGCCGCCCGAGGCCATGGACATGGCGGACGACACGCGGAAATGAGGGGGTAGGGGGGAGCCGGTTCCGGCTCCCCCCGATCGCGCCGCTTAATGCTTACAGGGTTACAGGGCGGCGATATAGCCGCCGTCGAGCGGGATGGTGGCCCCATCGACATAGGCGCCCGCGCGCGAGGCGAGGAAGATCACCAGCCCTTGCACGTCTTCCGGCGATCCGGGGCGGCCGAGGGGGATATAGGTCTCCACGCTCCTGCGCACCGCGTCGGATGCGGTGTCGGTCAGCCGCGAGGGGAAGGGGCCCGGAGCGATCGCGTTCACGGTGATCCGGTCTTTCCCCAGCGTCTTGCACAGCGAACGGGTGAGGTGGTGGATCGCCGCCTTCGACACATTGTAGCTGTGCGCTTCCCAGTTCGGGATGTGCAGCCCCCCGATCGAGCCGATATTGACGATCCGCGCCGGATTCTCCTCGCTCGCCGCCGCCTTGAGCAGGGGGAGCAGTTGCTGGACCAGGAAATAGGCCGCGCGGACATTGACGTTGAGCACGGTGTCCCAATCCTCCACCGTCGAGCTCTCCAGCTCGCTGGCGAGCGCGGCGCCGGCATTGTTGACCAGCAGGTCGAGCCTGTTCTCTCGTTCGGCGAAGGCTTGCGCCAGCGCCTTGGGCCCGTCCGGCGCCGCGAGGTCGGCGGCGAGGCCGATGCAGGTTCCGCCCTCGGCGCCGATCGCCTCGGCCGCTTCCTCCGCCTTCGCGCGGTCCCTACCGGTGATGTAGGTGCGGACGCCGCGCGCGGCGAGCCCGCGTGCGATCATCGCGCCGATGCCGCTGGTGCCGCCGGTGACCAGCGCCACCTTGCCCGCGATGGTGAAGAGAGAGTCCGCCATGGCTTCGTTTCCCGCTGTTTTCCGTGGTTTCGGAGCAAGCTGTAACGGCCGGTTTCCGCCGCGTGCAAGGATGAACGAGGCGGTGGAAAAATATTGTTATCGGTTCAACTAACTATGCCCATCTGGTCAAGTGCCGCCGATCGTGCGGGACTAATTTTCCGCGCCGTTCCCGGCGGCGAACGACACTGAAAAACCGGGGCAAGTTTCGCTGGCGGGAGGGGTACGGGCGCACCTGCATCCTTCGATGCGACATCCGTCGCGCCGGCTGCCAAGGAGGCGCGGGGATGATTGCGTGGTATCGAGAGGCGGATCGCAAGACCCGCCGTGTTTTCTGGACGTGCAGCGCCGGCTGGGCGATGGATGCGGCCGATGGTCAGATATTCCAGTATCTGATCCCGCTGCTGATCGGCTCGCTGGGCATCACGCTGGCCCAGGCCGGTTCGATCGCCAGCGCCAACTATTTCGCGGCGGCGATCGGCGGCTGGGCCGGTGGTTGGCTGTGCGACCGGTTCGGGCGCGCACGGGTGCTGCAGATCACGATCCTGTGGTTCTCCGTCTTCTCCTTCGCGTCCGGCTTTGCGCAGAATTACGAGCAGATGCTGGTGATCCGCGTCCTGCAGGGGCTGGGCTTCGGGGCCGAATGGGCCGTGGGCGCGGTGCTGCTGGGGGAGATGATCGCACCCAAGCATCGCGGCAAGGCGCTGGGCACGGTGCATAGCGGGGCCGCGGTCGGCTCGGGCATCGCCGCCCTGCTGGCGGGCCCGGTCGCCGCGGCGTTCGATCCGGACCTCGGCTGGCGCATAGCCTTCTGGATCGGGATTCTTCCCGCCGGGCTGATCTTCTTCATCCGCCGCGGATCGGACGATTCCGAGCTGTTCAAGCGTGTGCGGGAGCGCCAGGCGGCGGAAGGGCGGGGGACCAGCATCGGCGCGATCTTCGGCTCCCGGATGCTGAAGATCACGCTGCTCGCCTCCCTGCTGTCGCTCGGCACGCAGGGGGCGGCCTATTCGGTCGCCAACTACCTCACCGCCTTCATGACGCAGGAGCGCGGCCTCACACAGTCGATGGCGAGCATCTGCGTGATGTTCAACAGCCTGGGCGGCTTCTTCGGCTTTCTCGCCAATGCCTATCTCAGCGACTATCTGGGCCGGCGCGCGGTGTTCCGCCTGTTCGGCCTCGGCTTCGTGCTGATGGCCTCGCTCTACCTGTTCGCTCCGGCGGGCGGGGCGCTGTGGTTCCTGATCCCGGTGGGCATCGTCTACGGCTTCTTCCAGTTCGGGATGTATGCCTCGTTCGGGCCCTATTTCACCGAACTCTTCCCCACGGAGATGCGCGGATCGGGGCAGGCCTTCGCCTATAATTCCGGGCGCGCCACGGCGGCGCTGTTCATCATGGGCGTGCCCCTGCTGGCGCAATGGATCCCGCTGAGTGCGGCGATGGCGTGCCTGGGCATCGTGGGCATCGTATGCGCCGTATTGCCGACGCTGTTCCTGCCGGAAACGGCGGGCAGGGCGTTGAGGGGGCTCGAGGACGAGGAAGCCGAGCCAAAAGTTGAAATGTAGCGAAACAGCGGAACGCACAGCGCAACAGGGATTGACATGACGCCATTGTGATGCGACGTGAGAAACGGTGTTTCGTAGGCCGGATCACACTGGAGGCTGCCTTGTCGAAAGGCAGCCCCGACAGGAGAGGAGCCCCGCGATGGAGACATTCAGCACGGTTGGATTGCCGCCGGTCGGGCGGACGGCGGCGTGGAGCGCGCTCTGGGCCTCGCGCATGAGCAAGGTGGAGTTCAATTCGCCCGACCAGCACAAGTTCGACGCGGAATTGAGGATCGGCAATCTCGGGCCGGTGAAGCTGGCCCGGCTCTCGGTCGATTCCTGCAGCGTGGAACGCAAGCAGAGCGATATCCTCAACAACGCCCCGCGCCCCTACAACTTCCTGCTCCAGGCCCAGGGCAGCAGCACGTTCTACCATTGCGGGAACGAGGCCCGGCTGTCGGAAGGGGATTTCGTCCTGTGTGATACGGGGCTGCCCCATTACTGGCTGACCAACGATCACTCGGTCACCATCATGGTGCGCGTCCCGCCCGAAGTGCTGCGCGAATATCTGCCCACGCCGGAGCAGTTCTGCGGCCAGCATCTCGGCCGCGCGGTGGGGCTGACCGGCACGGTCGCCGCCATGGTGCGCGAATTGAGCGAGAATGTCGGCGCGAACGTCATGCCCGGCTATGAAGGGCGGATCGCGCGTTACCTGCTCGAGATGATCTCGATGTCCTACACGATGGGCTTCGATGTCGCGCCCAACGCCTCCGCCGTGCTGTGGCAGCGCCGCAATGACGTGATCCAGTATATCGAGCAGAACCTGCGCGATCCGGAACTGTCCTCCGCCTCGATCGCCGCCGGGCTGCGGCTTTCCCCGCGCTATCTGCGGACGATCTTTTCCGCCGGGGGCGAGAAGATCTCGGCCTATGTCCTGCGCCGCCGGCTGGAGGAATGCGCCCGCCAGATGCGCAATCCTGCCTGGAGCGGGCATACGCTGACCGAGATCGCCTTCTCCTGGGGCTTCAACAGCGCGGCGCATTTCACCCGCACCTTCCACGACCAATACGGCGTGGCCCCCCGCGAATACCGCAAGGCCGCAACGGGCGAGTGATCCGGCCTCGTCATTCCCGCGAAGGCGGGAATCCAGGGCGACGGGCGATGTTCTCGCGATCTGGATCCCCGCCTTCACGGGGATGACGAGATTTACCGGATTTCCGCTCCGAGGGACTCACCCCTTGCGCGGATATTCGCCGGCGTTGAGCACCCAGCCGGGCATGTCGGAGAAATCCTCCCGCGGAGGGGAGAAGATATCGACCAGGATGTTGGAATCGGGGGCCGAAGGGGCGGAAGTGTGGATCACGCGCGGCGGGATCACGCAGACCGACGGTGATCCGCATTCCTCATGCTCGTCCTCGCGCCAATCATGCTGGTTGGCGGTCCACGGCCAGCGCAGATGGTGCATGTAGAGCCCTTCCAGCGCGAGCGAGCATTGCTCGAAATCGTCGTGGTGATGGGGGGAGAGCTTGGTCACGTCGCGCGGGCCCTGGGCCGGGAACACATTGACCATGAAGGTCGTGCAGCGCCAGATCTTGCCGAAACGGCCCGGCTCGTCCGGCACGTCGAGGCTGTAGGAGCGGATGCGGAAGCCGCCCACCGGATCGGGCCAGGGCTCGAATTCCGGAATATGGGGATGGGGCCCAGCATAGGCTTCGGGATTGGAGACCTTGGCCACCAGGTCGGGCGATCGGGTGGTGATCAGCCGCACCGCCCTGCCGCGGGCGGTGATGGTGATCCGGCTGTCTCCCGGCGGGATCATCGTGATCGTGTAGCCGCCGATCTCCTGCGTTTCGCCCCCCGCTTCGATCGTGGCCGCGCTGTCGGGATCGGGCAGCAGCAGGACATATTCGTCCAGTTGCCCCTTGCGCTCCAGCACCGCGCCTTCCTCGACTTCCGAATAGGCGACGACGAAGTTCTGTCCGCGGGTCAGCCAGGTCTTGAAGCCAGGCCCCGTTTCCTGCGGAGGGGAGGCATAGAAGCGGGCATAGGTGGAGGTCCCGAAGGCCGTGGAAGTGGGAACGGGCGCCTGCGACGCGGTGGCCAGGCGGGAACGCGGATCGTCGGTCTCGTACATGTGTCTCTCCAGACGAGGTTTCGTCGCGAGCCGGAACGCCCGTCTGCCGGGGAAGGCACAGGGATGCCCGCCGCCCCGCGGGGCGGAACATTCGCGGCCCGATTTGCCGCATGATCCTAGAGCGGCAGGGGCATCGCCACTTGATCCAGCCGGAAGGAAATCTTGCGGCGGGCGGATTGGCTGCGACTGCGAGAATGTCCTATTGGGTTATTTTTATTGACATCGTTACGCTATTGTGGCACATATCGGGAAGATAGCCTTGGTGCGATTCGAGGCCGCCCTCCAGAAATCCTCCCTGTCGCGAAACGATGGGGAGAGGGACCGCCGCCGCCCGGGCTGCCACCTCCCCTTGCGGGAGAGGATCGAGGCTGTCCCTGCCGGGTCTTTCCACCCTGAGTGTGCGCAAAGCAAGTCGTTGCGCCCATCGGGTAAAGCCCTTGCGCCCGCCCGTGCCTAGCCAGTCCGGATCGGGGGCGAGGGCGCATGCCGGACGCGTCCGTATGCCGATAGTCAGGGGTTGAGGAGTAGGTAATGGATGTCCCGCTGTTCGATACGCATGCGCATCTCGTTTCGGACGACTGGACTACCTACCCGCCCCGGCCTTTCACTCCCGACCTCCCCGTGCCCGAGCGGGCGCGATATTCGGTGACGGGCGATGCCCTGATCGAGATGATGGATGCGAACGGCGTGACCAATGCCTGCCTTGTCCAGCGCGGGCATATCTACGGCTTCGACAACAGCTGCATCATCGATTCCGCCCGCAAGCATCCGGGGCGGCTGCATCCGGTGGTGATACTCGATCCGCAGGATCCGCAGACGCCCGACCTCTACCGCGAGATGGTGCGCAACGATCACGTGTGCGGCTTCCGCATGGCGCAGTCCCGCCCCTGGCTGCTCGACACGGCCTGGCTGTGCTCGCCCGCGGCCATGAATGTGTGGCGGGCCTGCGCCGATCTCGGCACGCCGATGACGCTGATCATCTTCATGAACCATCTGTCCTACAACCTGCCGCTGGTGAAGATCCTGGCCGGGATGTTCCCCGACCTGCCCATCATCCTGGACCACGGCGCGATGCCCTTCGGCATGACGCAATACGAGGTGGGGCTGGCCGAGGAGGAAGGGCGCGAGGTGGTGATGCCGCCGCCGCCGCATTTCGGCATCGATACCACGATCGAGACGTTCATCGATGTGCCGAACGTCCATTTCAAGATCACCGAGATCAATTTCGAGCGCATGGTGAAGGCGGATATCCGCCCGGCCCGGATCGTCCGCCGGATGGTGGACAGCTTCGGGCCGGAGCGGCTCGTCTGGGGCTCCGACATGGGCCAGAGCATGCTGTGGAGCTACGAGGAGAAGGCGCGCATGGCCCGCGAGGCGGCCGCCTTCCTTTCCGAGAGCGAAACGCGCGCGTTCCTGCACGACAATGCGGCGCGCATCTACATGAAGCGGTGACATGCTTCGGAGCCTGCTCCGGGAGGGGAGTGTGCGGAAATGACGGAACTTACATATTCGGATGACATGCCCGGCACGGGCACGAGAGGAGCAGTCGCATGAGCAAGATGTTCAGTCCCCAGCGCCGTCCGAAGGATCTGGACACGGCCATCGTCTATCGTCGGGAAGACGAGTTCTGCGGCTGGCCCCATACCAGTGGTTTCTGGGAAGCCGCGGATGGAACGCTGATCGCCAATTTCATTGCGATCAAGGTCCGCTACACCAGCGGCGACGCGATCAGCCATGACGTGCTGGGCGAAGGCGGCGGCGGCGCGAGCAAGCTGGTGACCGTACGCTCCAAGGATCGCGGGAAGACCTGGGACGGCGCCAATCCCCAGCTCAACATGTTCGGTTCCGACCGCGCGCCGGCGGAAGGCACGCCCCCCACGCTCGCGAAATGGGGGCCGATCGACTATCTCGACCGGAACGTGCTGGTCGCCAATGGCAGCACCGAATTCGGCAAGCCGGAAGCCCGCTCCTATGTCCGCATCTCGAAGGACGGGGCCAGGAGCTGGACCCCGTCCGTCCCGCTGCCGATGGACAATCTCTATTCGCTGTCCGCGATCAATTCCTCGCTGGTGCGGCCGGACGGGCGCTGCCTGCTGTTCATGTTCGAATCGAGCAAGGACGGGTGGAACCGCCGGCCGCTGGTCTATGGCAGCCTTCCCGGGGGCACCGAGTTCCACTTCATGTCCTACATCACCAAGCAGCACGATCCGTGGGGCCAGGCCGATGCGGAATATGACAGCTCGTTCCGCTTCGGCGGCCATCGCTGGTTCTATCCGCGCGGCTACCTGCTGCCGAACGGCCGCATCCTGTGCGTGCTGCGCAGCCAGCGCGATCCGCGCGGGGTGATGTGGACCGAGGTCTATGCCAGCGACGATGGCGGGCAGACCTGGGGCTTCCTCTCCCGCGTGAACGATTTCGGCTCGCCCGGCAGCCTGGTCCAGCTCGACGACGGCCGGCTGGTGATGGTCTATGGCCAGCGCCTGAAGCCTTCCGGCATCTGGGCCCAGGTGAGCGAGGACGGTGGCAAGAGCTGGGGCTCGGAACTGGTGATCCGCGATGACGGCGGCAGCTGGGACCTGGGCTATCCCAACGCCTGGAACGCGGGCGGCGGCAAGGTCGGCGTGCTCTATTACTTCAACAGCAAGGACGACAAGGTGCAGGCCAATGGCGGCGTGCGCCACATCGCCCGCAGCATCTTCTCGGTTGATTGACCATGGCAAAGACATTCACACCCGCCCGCAGGGCCAAGGATGCCGACCACGCAGTGGTCTATCGCCGCGAGGACGAATTCTGCTCCTGGCCCTATACCAGTGGTTTCTGGGAAAACGCCTCGGGCGAGCTGATCGCCAGCTTCACCGCGCGGACGGTGAAATATGCCAGCGCCTCCGAGATCAATCACGACGCGCTGGAAGCAGGAAGCGGCAGCGGGCCCAAGGTGGTGACGGTCCGTTCGCGCGACCGGGGCGTGACCTGGGACGGCGACAATCCCCAGCTCAACATGCTGGGCAACAGCATCGTCGCCTCGGGCGAGATGCCCGAAACCCTCGCCGGGCAGGGGCCGATCAATTACCTCGACCGCAACGTGCTGGTCGCCAATGGCAGCGTGGGCGGCTTCGCGACCAAGGATTCCCAGGGTTTCGTCCGCATATCGAAGGATGGCGGGAAGAGCTGGGGGGCACCGGCCAAGGTTCCGCTGGACAATCTCGTCTCCACCACCGGCATCCATTCGACGGTGGTGAGGCCCGATGGTCGCTGCCTGCTGTTCATGTTCTCGGTGGATAGCAACAATGCCAATCGGCGCCCGGTCGTCTATGGCTCGCTGCCGGGCGGTACGGATTTCCACTTCATCTCCTTCGTCACGCCCCAGCACGATGCCTGGGCCCAGACGGAAGGCGAGCAGGTGGGCAGCATCCGTTTCATCGGCCATCGCTGGTTCTATCCGCGCGGCTATCTGCTGCCGAACGGGCGCATCCTGTGCAGCCTGCGCTGCCAGCGCGATCCCACCGGCGTGATGTGGACCGAGGTCTATGCCAGCGACGATGGCGGGAAGACCTGGGCCTTTCTTTCCCGCGTGAACGATTTCGGCGCGCCCTGCAGTCTGGTGGTGATGCCGGACGGGCGGGTGGTGGCGGTCTATGGCTATCGCACCATGCCTTCCGGCATCCGCGCCGCGGTGAGCGAGGACGGCGGCAAGAGCTGGGGGCCGGAGCTCATCATCCGCGATGACGGGGGCAGCTGGGACCTGGGCTATCCCAACGCCTGGGTCGCCGGGGACGGCAAGGTCGGCACGCTGTATTACTTCAACAGCAAGGACGACAAGGTGCAGGCCAATGGCGGCGTGCGTCACATCGCCCGCAGCATCTTCTCGATCGACTGAGCTGAGCGCGCGGCGCCCCTTCCAGGGCGCCGCCATCGCCTGATCCGAAAGGGCGCGCGGCCCGGCGCAAGGCGGGAACGCGGGGGGCGTCCGTCCTTTCTCTCTCATGCCCATCCCGGGCAATAAAGAGAGGACGTTCGCGATGAGTAATAATCCCAACCGTCCGCAGGACGATCGCAACCGCCAGCAAGGCGAGGCCGGCAATCAGGACCGTAATCGCCAGCAGGAACAGGAAAACGATCGCAACCGTCGCCAGCAGGGCGAAGAAGGCGAAGGGCGCCAGCAGGGCGAAGGTGAACGACGCCAACGCTGAACGCCTAGTTGCTCTGACGAAAAAACCGGCCGCTCCGCAAGAGCGGCCGGTTTTCGTTTGGCAATTATATCGTTTGCAAACGCGCGGTGGATTGACGGTTTTCGTCACCCCAGCGAAAGCTGGGGTCTCAAGCGACGGCGCGCAAAGGCCCGAGATGCCAGCTTTCGCTGGCATGACGAAA
>Ga0164243_10000252_pt1 | contig 115264 bp, 98 predicted proteins | sample OricompcompostOP_FD_108781 | JGI IMG/M metagenome (GOLD analysis project Ga0164243, IMG submission 108781) | Organic Plus compost microbial communities from Emeryville, California, USA - Original compost - Organic plus compost (OP) | ecosystem: Engineered > Solid waste > Mixed feedstock >...
CCTTGTTGCTCCCGGCGGCGCGACCGATATCCTGACCGATGCGGAAGGCGATATCACCGGCTTTACGGTTCCCGGCGAAGGCACCTGGCTGCTGAACGACGATGGTACGCTGACCTTCACACCTGAAGACGGGTTCACCGGCGATCCGACACCTGTGCAGTACACTGTACGCGATGCCGCCGGCCTGACCAGCGACCCTGCCACAGTGACTATCACATACGACGAGCCACTGCCGGTAGACCTGGTATCATTTACTGTTGCTATGGATGGTTGCCAGCCGGTCTTAACATGGACAACAGCGACAGAAAAGGATTTTGACCGCTTTGAAATTGAGCGCAGCTACAATGGAAGGGATTTTAGCATGCTTGCGAAAGTCCCGGCTACCGGCAGCAACAGCAGCTATGTGTATCATGATGAAATAGCAGTTGATGGCAATAACTTCTACCGGTTGAAAATGGTGGATAAGGATGGTAGCTATAGCTATAGTACGATGGTAAAAGCGTTTGTTACATGTAATACTGCAGATGTGAAAGTTTATCCTAATCCTTCTGATGGCTTTATAAGAATCAGCGGATTGAAAGGTGGTGAACATATCAGTATTACTGATATGAGCGGAAGGAGCATAAGGATGTTTGAACTTAATGATGTGGATCAGCCGATAGACATCGGAGACCTGGCACAAGGCGTTTACAATATCATTATAACAGATAATGTAAATAACCGCCAGGTTGTTCAGAGACTGGTTAAGCGTTAGTACAGATCAAAGTTGAAAAAAGGAAAGGGACTCCGGCAGGAGTCCCTTTTTTGTTAGAGGCAATCTCCTGATGGTTAATCGTTAGTTATGGTCCTGAAAACTCCTGAGCTCTCTTGGCGTAAATCCCGTTTTTGATTTGATATAGTTTGAAAAGGATGCTATATCGTTAAAGCCAAGTGTAAAGGCAATATCTTTTATAGCGACATCTGAGCCGAGCAGCAACCGCTTACTTTCCAATAGCATTCGCAGATTGATACATTCTTTTGCAGAAATGCCGAAATGTCTTTTGCAAAGAATGCTTAAATAATTGGGTGTAACAAATAACCGGGCGGCATAATCCGATACGGTACGTATTTCTTTGTATTGCTGTTCCACAAGATTGTGGAACTTGACCAGTGTGAGGCTGGCGCTTTTTTTTGCTGCACCTTTTATTTGTTCCTTTGCCAGCTGGTTGATCAATACTACAATGAGCTGTACCCTTAGACTGATTATATCCCACCAGACCGGAAAGGATTCCAGCTCTTTTTCAACGGCCAGGAACTCGGAAGATAATTGTTCAAAAGTATCTGTACTGATATCTATTACCGGCGAATGACTGGAAGTTATACAGGAAAACTGCGGGGCAAATGAAGACATTTCGGCTAACCGTTTGCTGATAAGTAGCTTATGACCCCTTGTGTCGGGTCCTGTATCCCAGGAGTGTATTTGCCCTGGAAGAGATATATGAACCTGGTAATTTCTTTGCCTGTATTCAACAAAATCAATGGTATGGGTGCCGCTGCTTTTTTCAAAAAGCAGGAATATGTAGTAATCCGGTGACCGGAAATTATTGACTTTGTCCGCTCCCGCCATTCGCCGGTAAGCTACATTCCCGGCTATTGCGAATTCTCCGTCCAGATCCTTATCTACAGGGTCCGGCAGGTTTTCCGGCTTATTAATCAGGGAATCATCCATCATGTGTTGCATTTCAGGAGAAAATTGTACAGTAGTCAAAAGTACATTTAATTCCAGCACAGCGATCACCATGTTGCCGGGCAGATGCTTATGAATATTTAAAATGTTGTCACTTTATTTGCAATTATAAACTGTAAGCAGGGTTTACTTTCGCTATTCAATCCGCACCTTGTCCATCTGAGATCCTTAAATAAGAATATGATATTTTATTCTGGTTTGGAAAAGAATCTTGTTTTAATGCTCATAAGCCTGGCAGCATTGTTATACAGCAATGATACACGGGCACAATGTTCGGCGCCATCTTTTGTAGCCCATGAAGCCGATAGCGCTACCTGTGCGAGCAATGGCAGAGTTGCTGTTGCTTCCTTTGCTGACGGAGAGGGGGATTATCTGGAATACAGCTTGTATAATGAAGCGAATACTTTAGAGGTAAGACCCTGGCAAACAGATACGCTGTTCAGCGACCTGGCAGCAGCGACCTATACGTTAAGGGTCCGGTATGTTTGCGGAACCGGCTTCAGCTCCACATACACAAAGGAGATAGTGGTTGAAGGCAATTATTCCGGCCCGTCCTTTACCTCTGTTGTTGTACAGCGCCGTTCCCAATGCGATAACGGCAGGATCAGCGCAAATGCAAGCGGTGGAACATTGCCAAGAAGGTTTGCTCTGGTGTCCAGCCTTACTGCCGCAGAACCCATCATGCCGGAGGATTATGTCCGGGGACCGCAGAGCTCCGGTATTTTCGACAGCCTTACTCCCGGAGCATATTACGTGCGTGTTTATGATTCATGCGGCAGTTACGCCACTTCATCGATTACGGTTGATGCTTTTGTTCAGGTAAATCCTATTACTTCATTATGGTTCTCCTATTGGATGTGTGATTCTCTTAGCGCCCGCCTAAATCTTAATAATCTGGGCGATTACGTGTCGGGAACAAACGATACCCTCAGGGCTTTGTGGATAGTATATCCTGATGGAAGTACCGATACACTGGCAAGACCTAATGTTGCCGGCAGTATCCAGCGATATTTTGATGTTCTGCTAAATAAGCTGGGAACTGTCGGGGACGGACATTTTCCTGATAATATTGACGGGGATTGGCCAAAGAGCTTCCAGGTAGGTTTCCGTGATGGTTGCGGCAATGTTTTTACCTATGACAGAAACCTGGAGAAGCCCACATTTACGGCTACATTTGTCCGTAATACCGCATCTGCTACAGGTAACACATGCGATAGCGGAGCTTATCAGTTCAGTGTGTCCAGCTCGCCAAGCTCCGCAAGCGGTGGTCTTTTCCAGGTGAATTTTAACCAGAATGCAACCTATAGTATTGATGGAGGCGAAAGCTGGCATGACATCACCACAAATAATAACCAAAGCCAGATAATCCCTATGCCTCTTGGCAGCCCGTATGATGCCTGTCTTGCATTCTGCGATGATACTATCTGTATGTCCGGGACGATACCTCCTCTGGCTCCGCTTGCGGTGAGAGCTTATGAGAATGAACGTTATTCCTGCTTTGGCAAAGCAGGAATGGATTTCCGGTCAACATCCGGCGTAACGCCGATCAGTATCGAGATGGTCAGCGGTCCCGAAGGCCAGGAATGGGTTACTGATACCCTGTATAGTAATCTGGCCTATTATCAGCCTGCATCGGGCCGCAACATGGAACCGGGGGATTATATATTCCGGTTCATGGATGCCTGTGGCCGTTCTGTTCTTGACACAATAACGACATTACACCCGTATGAACCTTTTGATTTTGATTACCACTTCCCCTGCGGCAGTACACAAATGAATATTACTTTCAGTAAGGATACCTTTTGGAACAGGACAAGCCCTTATTATATTTCTGCCTTTTCAGGCGGATTTAAATGCCAGATCTACAATGCTGATAGCAGCCCGGCTTCCGGCACGATCTATAGTTCTTCCTTTTCTACCAGGAGAATAACGATCCCTGGGTCAGCTATTTCCGCTTTGGATGATAACGAATATTTTATAAGGGTCTGGAAAGACGGCGCTGATTCCTGCGCCTTCCTTGACAAGGAGTGGACGAAATCAGCAACGCTTATCAACCTTAATAATAGCCTGACAGTTTCCGGGTGTCCCGGGTCGCCTACGACAGGTACTGTAATCGCTGATGCACAGGGAGGAAACGGGACTTATACCTATTCTTTATATGAAGGTAGTGTGGCTGCTGAGAACCTGGTCGCAGGGCCACAGGACAGCAATATCTTTAACGGACTGGACGAATCTGTTACTTATGTGGTAACAGTAAGCGATAGTTGCGGAAGAGGAACAGAAGCTACAATGTCGTTCGGGTCTGCGCCGCCGCCGGTATACAATAATGCCGGTGGTAATATGCCTTGCCCTGGTGATACTTTGCAGCTTTACGTAGATGAGATGCCTGAAGTTGCCTATCAATGGTATAAGAACGATGAATTGCTGCCTGATACGACGAACATTCTTTTAATTAAAGATATTGACGAGGCAGATTCAGGAGTATATAAAGTAGAGATAATAGCTGGTAGCTGTAACATATTCCTTTCTTCATTTGAACTGAACCCTTCAGAATGCGGGACACCGCTTAGGGTAGGTTTGGAACGATTTACCGCAAAGGAATCAAAAGGCACTGCCATGCTGAACTGGTACACTGCCTACGAGCAGAATAACGGCGGTTTTGATATTGAGCGGAGCCCGGACAGTAGGAGTTGGGAGCATATTGGCATTGTCCGGTCGAAAGCTGCCGGTGGTAATGCCCGCATGAGACTGGCTTATGATTTTATTGATAAGACCCCTTTGCCACCTGTTAGCTTTTATAGGCTTAGGCAGTTTGATATTGACGGCAGTTACGAGTACAGTACCATTATTGCTGTGAGATTTAAGGATGAAGCTATATCCGTAAGCCCTAACCCGACCAGTGGCATCACGAATATGACAGGGTTGAAGGGTACTGAACAGATTGCTGTCTGGGATGTCAATGGTAAATGCCTGTTACAGGAAAATGCAAAAGATACGAACCATCAACTGGACCTGTCTTTGCTGTCACCAGGATTTTACTTTATTGTTGTTACCTATGGCAATGAGACTAGGCTTATTTGTAAAATTGTCAGGAAGTAAATATAGTGTTGCTATACCATAAGCATGAATGATTTGGTTTAGTTAAGATCCCGAATAGGGACGGTTTTTGGTTTGGTGCCCCTCTTATCTAAGAGGGGCAAATTTTAATAGTTTTTCTTTCTAACGAGAAGACACAACCTGTTAATATATGAGCAGCAATCAGGCATCCTATCAGATCGTTTTCGCAGAGATAAAAAAAATGTTAAAGGAATGTCTCCTTTCTTTACCTGAAGATTATCTTCCCAGGTTAATGGTCAACCAGGCTGATTGTTACTATATTTCCTGCTGCAGGGGTGAAGAAGAGGAGCAACTCTTTGCCGCGGTACAGATCAGGCATACCGGCGTTTTTCTTCATGTGGGAGGAACGGATGGGGGCATAGCCCTGCCTGCAGCCCTGGGTAATTATTTTATTGCCTCAAAAAATGTATTCAGGTTCACGGCGCCGTTAAATGAAGGGTTACAGGATGAGATAAGAGCAATACTGTATCGCTCAGACAGCTATCAATCACCTGCCCGAAACGGTGGAAATAATGATTTTAGAAGGTAAGATTTAAGGAAAGGTTGTTATTGTTCTCGCCTGTAACAAATGCGCTAGCGCCCGAAATTCGAACTAATCATTGCTGGCTGTATTTAGAATATTTACAAGTTTTATAATCAAATGCAAAAATATTCCATAGGACGAACTGTTACCTTTGTCCGGTTGCCGACAGGCATTTGATAATTATATATCCTGGTTGTATAATAATTTAAAGTAAATTCTTAAATTAAGTCTATGTCTATGGTTAAAAGCTATTGGGGAATGGGTCGGGTAGGTGATGCGTTTGCTGCTTTCAGGGTCTTGAAGGGTTTACCGGCCAGGCTCTCTGTAAAATTATAAGATTTTACCGGAATTGTTTGGCGGTACTGGGTTCAAATATCCGCCTATAGTTTACAATGGATCACGGAATAGTGATACCGTACACGGCTGGGAGACTGCTTATGGCCTCCGTCTGTCGACCAATATTCTCCAATAATACCGCTGTGATTGAGCACTGTACCTGTATTTATATACAGAGTCCTGCATAGATAGTCAAACCTATCATCAATGAAAATCGCTGCTACCTGTTGTACAGGTAGTATATTTCTGTGACTAACCATACCAAAATAAAAAATGAAGAAAAATGACGAAGCCGAGATACTTAGCATAAATGAATTTCAGCCGGGATCAGATATGGCTTTTAGTATTGGATACCAAAAGCTCCAGGGTATAAGCGCTATTGAAAAACCTCACAGGCATGATTTTTTTATCTTCCTGCTATTTGAAAAGGGAAGCGGCACTCATTCCATTGATTTCATTGATCATGAGGTCAATCCTTCAGAAATTCATATGCTTTTCCCGGGGCAAATGCACAAATGGGATTATGGCGAAGATACTATCGGGCATAAGTTGGTTATTTCCAGGCGTGCTTTTGAGAATTTTACAGGCTCGCTTCCTTTTTCTTTCGCTCAATATAAATATCACCCGATTGTCACATTGGATGATGAAATGTATGAGCAGGTTCTAAGTGAGCTAAAATTCATCCGGAAGGAGATTGCTATAAGGCCCGTAGCCTGGGAACTAGTGCATCTCCGCAGCAAGCTTATAATAGCATTAACCGGCCATGCGGCGGAAAAGAGATTTAAGCATACATTGAACTACCGGATCAATCCTGTATTGCATAGGTATCATTATCTTATTGAACGTCATTATAAGGACCAGAAGAGTCTTGTTTTTTATGCAAGACAACTGAATATTTCACCAAATTATCTGGGAATCCTTTGTAAACGGCAATTCAATGTTTCTGCTATGCACCTGATACAGCAAAGAACTATACTTGAGGCAAAAAGAATGCTCCATGCCTCAGAAAAAATGATCAAGGAAATTGCCTACGAATTGGGGTTTAAGGATATGGCCTATTTCTCACATTTTTTCAAATCGCATACAGGATTTTCTCCCCGCCAGTTTAAGGAGATGTTTGACAGCTATTCCTGAAAAACAAGTCTATTTTTCTCGTCTGGTACAAGTATAAGACAAACGAATTTAAAATTTATTATATGAAAAAATAATTATTTATGAAATATTTGTCAACCTATTCAAAGATATATATTATAAATTAATATTTACATTATAACATTTGTTTCTGTGCCTTTTATTAATTTATTTTTCAATAATACAATCATGCCTTTAGATAATAATTTAATGATTTTTATGTTTGGCATGATTTTTGTTAAATAGAGGGTTAAGCATCATTTATTAATTGCATTTTCCGGAAAATTTATAGCTACAATCAACAGCAACCAGTCGTAGTAACTATAATATTTTACTGAAAAAATTAAGAAATGATTAATCCTTTAACTCGTAGAAAGAGGTATTTGTCAGGACGGAGGTTTGTTTGCAAAAATTTAATAACTCCAGCTGTTATAAGCATGACATTCCTGGCAGAAGTAAGCCTGGCGCAATCAACGCCGACCCCATTTATTCCCAGAGCTAATGAATCGTGGATAGTGTCCGGTAGCGGCCCTTCATCAACCAACCGCCAAACCAAGCTTTATTCCTTTGATGTACGCACCAGTACCTATGGTACAGGCAGCGCCCAGCTGATACCGGGTAGTACAAATACTACCATACAGGCTGTTGGACTGAATGTGCTGGATAGCTTTATGTACGGCTCACGTGCCGGAACAAGCAGTATTGTAAAGATCGGCAGCAATGGCGTTGCAGCAATATTGCCTGTAGCCGGTTTGCCGGCCGATAATTATACTGCCGGCGATGTAGATGGCAACGGTATCCTCTATCTTTATGTTTCCGGTGCCTCTTCTATCAGGAAGGTAGACCTTAAACCAGCCCTGGGACCTGTATACCTTTCCTCTATACCATTGGGCAGCAGTACCAGTCTTACAGATATTGCTGTTACACCTGATGGTTCCAAAATATACGGTATTAATACCTCGAACAACCGCCTGTACAGCTACAATACAACAACAGGTGCCCGTACCCTTGAGCCGCAGATATTTTCCGATGGCGACGCTTCAGGAGAATATAACCTGTTCCTGGACGCAGCAAGCAACAAGCTGTACGCTCAAAAATACAATACAGGTGTTACTTACCAGATAGACCTTACCAGTCCTTCTATCGCAACGACATACCTGGTTTCCGCAGGTAACACGACAAACCGGACAGATGGTGCCCATTTTGCTAACCAGAGATTATTCACCTTAACGGATGCCCAGCCAGCTTTCTTCTGCTCTCCGGGCGTATCCTACTTGTTTCAGCACAATACTTCCGGCTCTTCGGGATCGCTGCCTAACCTGGCCACGATCGTGTACAGGCTTAACCTGCAGGAAGGCACTTATAGCACGGCAAAGAACCAGCTGGTACCTGGAACCAAGTATATTTCCACGCAAAACTGGGTGTTTAACCCCAAGGACGATTATATGTGGGGATATCGCCAGCAAACGAATCAGCTGATACGTGTAGGAAATGACTGGTCCGCAGAGCCTGTTGTAATTGCAGGCCTTGTGAATCTTGGAAGCAACGGGTACAATGCCGGTGATATTGATACTTCTGGTATCATGTATTTTTACCGTGGCGGTAAAGGCACCGGTTGGTCTTCCGTTAATGGAGGTGCGCTGGGCTACTTAAGAAGAGTCGATCTTAACCCCGCTTCCGCCAGCTACCTGAAAGCCTTACCGGATCTGACCCTTACCTTCCCCACGTCCTCGTTTCAGAATAACAACATGTATGTTATTGACTGGGGAATGAATCCCGTTGACGGTAACCTGTATGGTGTGAACGAGCTGCAGCAGCTTATACGTATTGAGCTCCCCTCCGGGAATGTGGCTTTGGTGGGCAGCACCGGTATCAGCAGCTCCAATCCTTACGGGGCCGTGTACTTCGATAATGAGGGAACAATGTTCTTAAGCGCCAATTCTGCCAGTTCAACAACCAACCAGGGAGGCAAAATATATAAAATTCCAAATGTAGCGGTATCGCAGGGAGCTAATACGGTTGCGACTGAGCTGATACAAGGGCCCAGAACCAACCAGAACGACGGCGCCCGGTGCTATAATTCCCCGGTATTCATTGCACGTGTAAAAGGCTATGTTTGGAATGACGGCAATGGCGATGCGGTGAAGCAACCGTCTGAGGCTTATTTTAACACAAGCGATGAAGATGAAACAGGTATGTGGGCTAACCTGGTTGACGCCGATAACCTGGTTGTCAGCTCTGCGCCGGTAGCATTGAACGGGTTATTTACACTATACGCTGAATCAACCGGCAGCTATTCCGTAATCCTTACGAAGAACGAGCAGGCGCCCGGAACTTACCTGGACAACAGCACAATCCCAGCGCCATGGTATTTTACCGGCACCAATAAAAATAATACTACTGCAATCGACCCTGCTAACAATACCGGTATGATCGGATCTGTTAATATAACCTCTTTAAACGATATAATTGACAGCCTTTACTTCGGTATCCAAAGTCCGCCATCTGCAGACAGCTATTCTTTTGAGTTAAGCAGCCTGCCGGAGCCGGGAAGTCAACTGGCGCTTAATGGTAGCTGGATGGGAACTGATACTTTGCTGACACAGCTTACAGGATCTGATTATGAAGATGGTGATTACACCGGTAACAGTACTTCTTCGTTTATTATTACCAGCTTACCGGTGATTACTGCCGGAACAAGCGTAGGAGGTGTCCCGGAACTGCTATATGATGGCATACCCCTGGAAGCGGGTGATACGATCCCTAATTATGACCAGGATAAGCTGGTGCTGAAAATTGTAGGATCAGGCTACACCGCTATCGAATTTACATACCAGACAATAGATCAGGCAGGAAAAACATCGTTCCCCGCTACCTATGGTATTAAGTTTACCGCAACACCTTTACCAGTTAACTTTCTGTACTTCGCTGCCAAAGCACTCAACGGAACGGCCGTTCTTAACTGGGCTACGGCGCAGGAAATGAACAGCAGGGGCTTTGAAATTGAACGCAGCAGGGACAGCAGGAACTGGACGAAAATCGGCTTCACCGGGTCGCTGGCAGAAAACGGTAACAGCAATACAAAGCTTGAGTATGTATATACTGATCAGCATGCGCTTCCGGGTACCAATTACTACCGGTTAAAACAGGTAGATATTGACAATAAATATGATTACAGCGAAGTCCGGTCTGTTGCCTTCGGCAATGCGGGCGGAGATATAAAGATTTATCCGAACCCTGCCAGGACGCAAATAACGCTTGACGGATTAAATGGCGATGAGCAAATCAGCATTTATAATGTTGCGGGAAAATGTATTGCGAACTTCCAGGCAGGCGGTAGTGTGAAAACTATAGCTCTTGATCAGATGGCTGAAGGAACTTATTACCTCACTGTAACAGGTGCAGCAGGTAAGCAATCCTTTAAGATATCAAAGGTCAGGTAAGCCTGCAAACAGTTAAGTAAATAGCAGCAGAACGCCCGGTGTCAACCGGGCGTTTTATGTATTAATGTGCGAATATGCTTCAAGGGAGACTTTACCTGTTGTTTTTATAAACTATCGCATCCGAAGCAACTTTTCATGATTGCGCCTGTTAGGATATCAGGTATTCATGGAGAATTGCCTGCAAACCGTTGCTTCTATACTTACGTTAAATTTGTTGTTATGAATTCAGATAACCGGAAAGACAAGCAGGATAAGAAAAAAGATATCCCACCTAAAGGAGGTAATTTTAAAGCCGGCCGGGAAGAGAATGGCAGCCTGCCTAATAGTCCTGCGGAGAACGCGGAACGTACCTCGCCAGAAGAGGATAGAAAAAAGCATAAGGAGAAAAAGTAGGAAAGGACAAATCTATCGTTCCGCCCGCTTTCTTGATTCTTTCTCTTCTTTCATCCTGAGCCTGTACCCACCCTCTACCGGTAAATCTGTTTTTTCATCATGATACAGATTGCCGGTGGTATCCGGCGCGGGAGGAGTGATGCCTGCCTGGAACTTGCGCGCGACATTACTGCCGAGCTTTTCCGTAAGTGCCGGAAATACCCGGTGAGCTCCGTAAGATAGATGGGCTTTCAGGCCGACGGGCATTTCGCGTCGTTTGCCAATAACAGCGTGCATCACTGTATTGATTGCTTTTGCCGGCGGATCCATCATAATCATTCTTGGCTGATGACCGGTATAGGTGGCTGTATGCCCCCAGAGCGGTGTATCCAGCGCCCATGGAGAAATAGTGATCACATGTATATTGTTTAAGCCTGCCAGCCGTAATTCCTGTCTTAAAGTAAGCCCGATAGCACGTACACCAGCTTTTGATGCGGAGTATGCGACCTGGTATGCGGTTGGTATCTCGCTTTCGACTGAGCCGATATTGATTAATGTACCATAGCCCTGCTCCCTGAATTGCTTTATGGCAAGGTAGCAGCCGTGCAGCAGGCCTTTCAGGTTTACATCAAGCACACGCATGTGATCTTCCAGCGGTGTTTCCCAGAAAGCGCCGATCGAAGCGACACCGGCATTATTTATCCATACATCTATATGGCCATATTCCTGCAATGCCCTTTTCATAAGTTGCTGCATCTCTGCCGAGACGCTGACGTCCGCTGCAACCGGCAGCGCTGAGCCGCCGCTTTCCCTGATTTCACGGGCCACTTCATCACATGCGTGCTGGCTGCGTGATACGATAACAACCCGCGCACCGTATGCCGCAGCCTGTAGGGCAATTCCTTTGCCAAGCCCGCTTGTAGCGCCTGTTACTACAATGATCTTATCCTGTATTTTCTTCTGCTGTCCGGAGGTAAGCGGCCTGGTGCTGCAACCCGCGGAAAAGATAAACATAAGGATGATGCTGATACACAGCAGGCCACGGTAGATTTTATCCATAAATCTCTTGTAATACTGTTACACAAATAGTTATACTTATCGGCCATTGTATGCCAGGGCTCCGGGCTCCTGATACCTCATTACACCGTTAAGTTATGATCAGATAACCCGGACGGATTACAAGAAGTTTATCTACAGGGAAATTTAGGGTTTTGTTTAAGCGACCTTTGAAGCTACACCATCGCTATACCACGACTTTAAGCTGCGGGGGCTATAAATGAACTGAAGTCATTAACAAGGTTGTAGCCCGGAATGCGGTGAAATCAGGTTGGGAATGCTCTTCAAAGAATTATACCTGGAACTGAAGGCCGGGGATAAGTGACTTAATTGTATTTCGTACCCCAATAGCAATCTGATAAATACCGGCAGCAATAAACCGCACTTTTTACCCGGTTTAGTGGGCAAAGCCAAAGCTGATACTAAGCGCTATGATAATAATTACAATAAGTGTAATAGCCGTATACAGGTAATCTTTTTCGAGAAAGAAAGCGACCAGGGAAAATATGATGCGCAGTACGGGTGTAAGGAATAATAAGAGTATGCCTGTCATAATGATGTCACGGGCATTACCTTTTCCTGCTCCCTGAAGCGTAGCGGACAGCAGCTGGAACAGGTTGGTATCTTCCCCCTTAAAATTGTCGTAATGGACAACTTCAGGATAGTGCTTTATCAGGTAAAGCACGCCACCGGTGATGCTGACAAACAGGGAAGTCCAGATGCCATAACGGAGCAGCGCTCCTATCGTAAGCTGTATGTCTTTGTCTTTAATATTACTGGCTCCCATGCTGATGACAGAATTTTATTGTTAAAAAGTACCCCTGAATCCGTTGTAGATCATGTTGGCAGCAATAGCGATAATGATGATGGCAAAGAATGCGCGAAGCTTCTGGGGATTAGCTTTCACCAGTATACGTGCGCCTGTGATGGCTCCCACCAGAACGCCCGTTACCACCGGCATGCATACACCTGGGTCAATATATCCCTTCTGCAGGTAAATGACCGAGCTGGCTGTTGCGGTCACACCCATCATAAAATTGCTGGTAGTGGTAGAGACCTTGAATGGTATCCGCATAATATTGTCCATGGCGATCACCTTAAACGCACCGGAACCAATACCCAGCAGGCCGGATAATATACCCGCCAATCCCATCATGCTGAAACCGCCGATAACATTTTTGGTGCCGTATTTCACAGGTCCCTGCGGGGTGGGGTAGGTCGATGGCAGCTTCAGCTGCATAGCCAGCCTGCTTGATTGTTCCACTACATGCTCTTCCTTTTTACGAAGGGAGTTCAATGCCGAGAAAATAAGCGTGCAGCCGAAAAGAACGGCTATAAAGTTGGCCGGGATCACGCTGGCCAGCAACGCGCCGCATACCGCGCCTGCAGTAGTCGCGATCTCGAGGAACATGCCAAGCCTCATATTGGTAATACCTTCTTTCACATAGGCTGCGGCGGAGCCCGACGAGGTGGCGATCACGGAAACAAGAGCGGCCCCGATCGCATAATGGATATCTACTCCCAATACCAGGGTAAGCAACGGGATAATAATAACGCCTCCCCCAAGGCCAGTCAATGAGCCGACAAGTCCTGCGCCGAAGGCTCCGGCAAACAGGATCAGCGTGAAAACAAGAATAGTCATTTATGCGCGCAAAGGTAGGTATTCCGCCACACTAAGACAAGTCTTGGCCACGATCAGGAAGATAGTATATCCCTTATGGCAACCGAGGCAACCGTGGCGCCGAAGGTGGCCGGCAGGTAGGAAATAGTGCCATAGGCCGATTTTTTGAAGTTGGAACCATCGGTCAGCATCAGCGATTCTTTATTGACCTCTTCAGGTGAAAAGACCACCTTGACGCCTTTTGAAATATTGCGGCTCTTTAAATGTTTCCTTATGTGCTGTGCAAAAGGGCAGTTATAGGTCTTGGAAATGTCGGTCACCTGCAGTTGTGTGGGATCCATTTTACCACCGGCGCCCATTGAGCTTATCAGCTTCAGTCTACGATTATAGGCAGCCTCGATAAAGCTCAGCTTAGGAGAAATGCTGTCGATCGCATCAATCACATAGTCGAAATTGTTCTCCAGGATGTCCGTTACTGCCTCCGGCCTGATAAATTCTTTTATCACATGCAGGTTAAGCTCCGGGTTGATCGCTTTCAGCCGCTCCGCCATTAGCACGGCCTTACTCTGGCCATGCGTGGTGGCCAGTGCCGGCAATTGCCTGTTCCTGTTGCTGGGATCCACTACATCGCCGTCGACTATTGTCATGGTGCCAACCCCGCTTCTGCAGATAAATTCGGCTGCAAAGGAGCCCACGCCACCCATGCCCACTACAAGCACATGAGCGTTTACCAGCTTTTCCAGTTTTTCCTTTCCGATCAGCAATTCCGTTCGTGACAGCCAGGCTGTATCCATAGTCATTGGTCAAATACCTTTTTAAAATTATTTTGCGCCTGCAAAATAATGGTATCTTCACCTGTTTTCCGAATCCGGGCGGCAGCTTTGTAAATGGCTGTAATATTTTCAGCACCGGTATCTGTTTCGAGTAGAAAAGACTCGGGTGGCACGGATGCGAATGTAGCGGCGGCAGAACTATTTATATTCAGCAGATGTCTTCCGAAAGAAAGATAATAACCTCTTTGTAATATAGTAAAGGCGATAGTCTGCCGCTTATTAAACCCGTGAAAAACCACTGGGACAGTTGTCCCTTTCAATATGTCAAGAACTTCGGGGAATGCTTTTACGCAATGGATGACCAGGGGTTTCCGGATATGTTCGGCCAGCATCACCTGCCGCCGGAATACCTGACCCTGGAGGTGAAAATCAGTATCGCAGGTCTTATCAAGGCCGCATTCACCTATAGCCATCACATTTGGAAGGAGCATATACTGCTCCAGCAATCTCAGCTGGCCAGGTGCATCAGTAATATACCAGGGGTGAACGCCCAGGCTGTACATTTTTTGCTTATCAAGATCATCAAACCGTTCATACCTGTTTATGATGGCAGTTGTATTATCACCTGATGTTTCTTTATGCGTATGAATATCGAAATACGGACCTTGCTGCATGAATTCAGAAATTAGGAGTTTAGTCAGATGTCATAGCTCGCTCCTTCACATGTGGCCGTCGTATTCATAAATATTGTTCTTGCCTCCCTTTCAAAAGCGGATATGTCTTCATATTTTGATGAATAGTGTCCGATGAGCAGGTGCTGCACTCCGGCCTCCCTGGCCAGCAAGGCAGCTTCAACGGCAGTGCTGTGATAACGCTCCCTGGCCCTTTCGGCAAGTTGGTGCAGGTAAGTAGCTTCATGGTACAGCATGTCCACTTCTTTAATGTGGCTGAGAAAAGATGTCGTATAAAGCGTATCGGCACAATACGCATACCTTTTTGATGGTGCGGGTGATTCTGTGACCTGTTCATTGCTGATAAGTAAGCCGTCACGCCGCATATAGTCTTCCCCGTTTTTCAGGCGGGAATAAAAGGCAGCCGGAATACCCAGCTCTTTACATTTTTCCGGCAATAGTTTCCGTCCGGGTATCCTGGATTCGAATACGAATCCGGAGCAGGGTATCCTGTGCTCTACAGGGAAGCAATGTACAGTTATATAGGGCGTGTCTAACAAGGTGCCGGCAATACCTGCTTCAATGGGTATAAACCTGAGCGGATAAGATAATTTTACATCAGCAACCTTCAGCTGGAGATCAATAATGTCTTTAAGCTGCGGTGGTCCGTATACGGACAGTTCGGTAGCCCTGCCGCCAAGACTCATGCTGGTCAGCAGCCCGATAAGGCCAAAGTAATGATCCCCGTGAAGATGGCTTATGAAAATGTGATTAATGCGCTTCCTCCTGATATTGTAGCGTTGCATCTGCTCCTGCGTACCTTCACCACAGTCGATAAGAAAAAGCTGTTCCCTGATTTCCAGTACCTGGGCGGTAGGGTGCCTGCCATGGGCCGGCAATGCAGAATTATTGCCTAAAATGGTAAGCCGCATGCAGGTTATTCTTTTAGCAGGTCCCTTTCCAACAATTCCATGCTCAGGATATCAACGGCTTCTGCCATAGTGGGGCTGAGGTTCAGGCTGAGATGGAACTGCTCTTTTTTTAGCTTCTGTAATACATTGTCCGATGACTCCGCAAATACAAGCGATCCCTCGTTTTCATAGATGTAATTATGTATTTCCATCAATACATTTCCTGCCGCAGTTTCCATATCCGGCAATTTCTTAAGATTGACAATAAGGCTTAATGTGCCCGCAGCTTTCAGCTCTTCCGTTTTCAGCCGTAGTTCCTCCCCCAAGGCTGGCGTCAATATTGCTGCATCAACATATATGATGGTATAAGTAGGTTTCGTTTCTGTTACAAATTCCATGGTATGTAGTCTTTGTTGCCCTTATTCTGTAAGACGATGAAAATCCATTCAAATATAGGGGAAAATTCTTCGAATGATAATATAGGTTTTTTTCTAACGAAAAGATTGGTCATTGCCGGAGCAGCGCTTATTCGCTTATTTTTAAACGTTTGCTGCATCCTAAATAAATCTTAAAAAAAATATTGCCGTATTCCTTTCTGCTATCTTTACAACTATTGTTTTCAATTGTTATTCAATTGTTTTTTAAATCAATAGAAAAGGTTATTTAAAATGATAAGAAAGCTTGCCATCGTTTTTTTCATCCTGCTCAGTATGTTGTCCTGGTTTGATGCCAGCGCGCAGAAGAAAAAGAAAAAAAAGAGCAGAAAGCAAAAAGAACAGGTTACAAAAATATTACAGCCCTGGGAAATTGACACCCTGATCAGTCCTGTACCTATTAACCGCCAGTTATTCACCGGGAAGGTTGAAAAAGAACTTCGTGGCGCGGATGCAAGGGACGGGGCTGTGGATAATTATATATTCATGACAGACTCTGCCACCTCTAACCGGGTAAGCTCAGCCATTCTCCAGGGCGTACCCTTGCTGGAGATACACATTGAAAATCTTAAAGCTGATCATACAAAGAAAATCGGGTATCACCGTGCTGTGGAAAATATGGTGCGCAGGTTTAATACCATGAGCTGGGTAAATGTGGATCCGGGATATTTCAGGAAATCCGTGGCCAATATGGAAGGACTGATCATAGCAACCGAACAGGGTAGGGTAACGGATTTCGCCCGGGCCAATGCCAACATATATACGCTTGATAACAGTGAAATGCTTAATGATTACCCTGAGGCCAAGGCCTACGTGTTTGAAATGGTCGGCAGGGAAAGACCCGAGATGATGATTAAAAGGTTGCCAGAAATAGCTAATGAATCTTATGCTGATCCTATTGTAGCTGCGGCAGCCAGAACCATGCCCGGGACGGTACTGAATTATGCAACCTCTACGAGCAGGCTGAGCGCCGTTGTAAGAAGGAACAAAGACCCGCTGGTACAGGCAATCGTACGTATCGCGTCCGAATCGAGGAACCCGCTTAAGGCACTTCCGTTCCTTGGAGATATATACAATAAGCGGAAAACGGTGGCCCAGGTCGATGCATTCGCCAATAATGATGTTGAGTACTTTAAAAACCTGGTCAGGCTAAAGACCGGAAATGAAAGTATTGCCACCGACGTAATTGAAAGCGAGCTGCAATATCGGTCGCTGCAATTCGTCAGGAAGATCAATGAGCTGCACGAATCGCCGGACGCGGTCCGGTTTAAATCAATACAACCCTTCGGCCCCGAAGAGCTGTATGTCATGATGATCGCAGGACAGGACGAAATATATACCAGCAGCTTTACCCATGGTACTTTTAAGCTGATGATGGAGAAAATGGGCGAGCTTACAGGAGATGCATTGCTGGAAAGAATGCATAAATATCATTTCAGGACTTTCATAAGAATGTGCGCAGGCTATAATACCCTGTCGGCTTTCTTTACGACCTTTGATGAGGAAAAGAAAACGGCGCTGATGAAAGAGTTTGTAGGTGGTCTTGAAAAAGGAAGCCCGGGCGACCTGGAGGATGCAGTGGATGTTGCGGATGCCTTTGGCAGCATTACAGACCCGCAGCTGATAGACTTTCTTAAGAATGAGGTAAAGCAAAATTACGAACGTACCTATAAAGCCGGTACCAAGGAAAGCGTTAAGGGTGTGAAAATATACGGGCTGCTTAGCACTATCTTTAACAGCGCGGATAACTCCGAACAGCTAAGCGATGCTTTGACCGGTATTCCGCCTATTACCTATGTACCCAATAAACTGCTCAGGAACGAAAAAGGAGAGATCGTTATACAGGCATTTTTCTATGGGGATGAGGATGGCAAATCATCTTATGAAAGCTTTAAAAGTAATTTTCCGGCAGCTCGTTGGAAAAGCACGGTTAATAAAAGCTGGGTAACATTCCGCTCAACAGGGGAGAATCCTGTGGTAGTTTATGCTAACCTTCCCCTGGATGAACCTAAAGATGAAGAGGCGCAGAAAAAACTGAAGGAATACCTCGATGAAAATAATATAACGCCGACCATGGTGATACACCGGGGACATAGCTACCATCTTCAGGGATCCTTGCAGAATCTGACACCTGATGTAAAAGTTGTTATGCTGGGTTCCTGCGGCGGTTATCATAATCTGGCCAATGTGCTGGATAAATCGCCTGACGCCAACATCATTTCCTCAAAACAGACAGGGGCAAGAAGCATTAACGAACCTATTATAAAGGAATTGTTTGCCCAGTTGCTGGCAGGTAAGGATATCAACTGGATATCCTCCTGGGCCTCGCTTGATAAGTACTTCAGCACAAGGAGCAGTGCAGAAAAAGACCTGTTCAGCGATTATATCCCGCCTAACCGGAACCTGGGAGCTATTTTTATTAAGGCCTACCGGAAGCTATCTGCGGGAGAAGACGACCAGGAAGGCTGATAGCCTATTTTGTATAATTAAATAAAACTATTCATCTTTGTTTATTATTTCTGCAATAAGCAAAAACTTTCAGATGAGGTCATTCAATAAGATTTTATTGCCAGCCGGAATCATTGCATGCACACTTGCAGGTGCACAGTGTGCAACGGCCCAGGATGGGAAAAGAGATACGGAAAAGCCGGATCCCTGGTCGGTAGATACTTTAATAAAGCCCGTTCCGCTTAACCGGCAGCTCTTTACCGGAAAGGTTGAAAAAGAGCTTCGCCGGGCCGATATGCGGGATGGAATTGAAAACGATTATATTTTTACGATCGACTCGGCTATATCGGAAAGTATATCCGGAGCGCTGATGCGGGACGTGCCGTTGCTGGAAACGCATATAGAGAACCTGGATGTCGATCATGCCAAAAAGATCCGGTACCACAGGGCTGTAGAGTATATGCTGCGCCGTTTCAATAATATGAATTGGGGAGATGTGGAGCCTGTTTATTTTAAAAGGTCGGTGAAAAATATGGAAGGGATGATCAGGGCGGCGGAAAACGGGACCATGATGGATTTTGTAAAGGAGAATGCCAATATCTATTCCCTGGATAACAATGATCTGCTGGATGAGTACCCCGAAGCAAAGGCATATGTATTTGAGCAGATGGGACGTGAAAAGCCCGAAATGATGATCAAGCGCCTGCCTGAAATTGCTGATAAGCCTTATGCAGATCCTACTGTAGCTGCAGCAGCAAAGATTATGCCCGGAACGATTCTTAACTACGCGCTTTCTACCAGCAGCCTGAGCATAGCGGTTAAACGGAATAAAGATCCGCTGGTGCAGGCAATCGTAAAAATAGCCACACAGTCAAGAGCGCCGCTGAAAGCGCTTCCATTCCTGGGAGATATTTATAATAACCGCAAAACGGTGGCAGAGGTAGATGGCTTTTCGGCCAACGATGTTGAATATTATAAGAACCTGGTACGCCTTAAAGTGGAGGACGAGCCAATGGCCAGGAGGGAAATTGATGATGAGCTGCAATACCGTTCATTACAGTTCGTACGGGTTATCAACGAACTGCATAACGAATCTGATGCGGTACGGTTTAAGTCCATCCAGGTATTTAACCCGGAGGAGCTGTATATTATGATGATCGGCAGCCAGGATGAAATTTATACCAGCAGCTTTACAAAAGGTACCTTTAAGCTGATGATGGATAAGCTGCCGCCAATGACAGGTGATGCGCTGCTGGAGAAAATGCATAAATATCACTTCAGGACCTTCATCCGCATGTGTGCAGGCTTTAATACGCTTTCTGATTTCTTCAGCACCTTTGGAGAAGGCAAAAAGATCGCGCTGATGAAGGAATTCGTTGCTGATCTCGAATTGGGTAGCGCTGATAACCTTGAGGATGCCGTTGATGTAGCGGATGCTTTTGGCAGTATTACAGACCAGGAGCTTATATCGTTTTTGAAAAAAGAAGTGAAAAGCAATTATGAGCGTACCTATAAAGCGCAGAATGAGCACAGCCGCAAAGGCGTCGTTGTCTATGGACTATTAAGTACGATCTTCAACAGCTCTGATAATTCAGAGCGGCTGAGCGACGACCTGAATGTTATCCCACCCATCACCTATGTTCCCAATGCGGCATTGGTAGATGGTGATAGGGGTATCGAGCAGCAGGTGTTTTTTTATGGCGATAAGGATGGCGCCGGGGCCTATAATAACTATATGGGATTGTTCCGGAATAATAAATGGAAAATAACGGAGAACGAATACTGGGCAACGATTACCGCAACAGGGCCTAATAAGGTAACTATTTATGCCAACAAGCCTTTACCGGAACCCGAAGACGAAACGGCGCAGAATAAGCTGCAGGAATACCTGGATGATAACGATATTCATCCTTCCATATTTATTCACCGGGGGCACAGCTATTACCTGCCATCTACCATACAGCACCTGTCTCCCAGCGTAAAGGTGGTAATGCTCGGTTCCTGTGGCGGCTATCATAATCTTGCTAAGGTGCTGGACAGGTCTCCTGATGCGCATATCATATCTTCCAAGCAGGTAGGTGCCCTGAATGTAAACGTACCTATTATCAAGGAGATTAATGACCGTCTTTTGGAAGGCAAGGAAATGAACTGGATAGATATGTGGGCGAGCCTGTCGAAGTATTTTTCTGCGCGTGGTGCGCAGGAACGGGACCTTTTCAGCGATTATATTCCCCCCAATAAGAATCTCGGAGCTATATTTATCAAGGCCTACCGCAAGGTTACCGAAAAAGATAAGCAGCTTGAGTAAAATTTATGGAGATTTATTGATCCCGTCCTTTGTTAATTAAGCTGAACATGACAAAGATAAAGCTTTCAAAAGTCGATACCAGGGCTCCGAAAGAGTTCGATAAGGAGGAAACAAAGAACAAAACAATAGCTATACTGCAGGAACTGGATGAGCTGCAGAACGGGCTGTTCGCCGAGGCCAGGCACTCAGTGCTTGTGGTGATCCAGGGAATGGATGCTTCCGGAAAGGATGGGGTTATCAGGGATGTATTCGGATCGCTGAATCCCCAGGGCGTAAGCGTTGCCTCATTTAAGGTGCCTACGGAAGAGGAATATGGCCATGATTTTTTATGGCGTATACACAAGGCAGCTCCGCAGAAAGGCTGTATAAAAGTATTTAACCGCTCGCATTATGAAGATGTACTGGTAACACGTGTTCATGGGCTGTGCAGCAACAGCCTCGCTACGAAACGTATGAAGGCTATCAATGATTTTGAGCAGCTGCTGGAAACACATAATAATACGGTTATCATTAAGTGCTATCTCCATGTATCGCATGACAAGCAAATGCAGCGGCTCGAAGAACGGATGCATATACCCCGGAAGATGTGGAAGTACAATGAAAAGGATTTTGAAGAATCCAGGTTGTGGGACCGGTATATGCACTATTATGAAGAAGTATTTGATAAATGCGGTGATATACCCTGGAATATTATTCCGGCTGACCAGAACTGGTATAAATCCTATCTTATCGCAGATTTATTAAGACAGAAGCTTAAAGCGCTGGGCATGAAGTATCCCGGTCTAAAAAGATAAAAGCGGTCCTTGGACCGCTTTTATCTTTCTTTTTTGAAAATATTATTTTTCACTTAGTGTACAATCCGTGCTACCCGGCATTGCACTGTTTGCCAGATCTTCGATGGACTGGCACGATTTTTTTGCATCATCTTCTTTTACGTCAAGGATGGGACCGCTTGTGGGTAGTGTTTGCCCGCTGGCTGTTAGAACGCAAGAGCACATCCAGTCTTTTTTCTTACTGCAGGAAGAGAAGATTAAAGAGCCGGCTAACAGTGTCATGGCTGACAGGATAACTACTTTTTTCATAATGATTAAAATTTTAAAATTATGTTGGCAAACATATAAATACTTGTGAAAAAATGCAATAGTTAATGCTGTATATTTATTTTTTTCATGCAATCCTGTTTTGCAGGCTGTTATGGCGATGATGAAATTCCGGCAGTGAAGGAGAGATTTTCATACTGTCTGAAAAAAAATTACCTTTGCGCCTCTTTATTGAAGATCTGATATGTTTGCTTTACGCCGTTTTATTGTTTTTTACCGTCTTCCGCTGGCTGTTGCTTTTATTGCCCTGGGCATTTTTTTAGGAATAAAAGTTACCTGGTGGTTGGGCTGGCTGCCATTATTGATCGCTGTGCTTATGGTGCTTGCCCATTTCATGGTAGGGCCCGTTACGATCATGCAGCGCTATATTGAAGAAGGAGATGTGGAAGGCGCCCAGAAGCTTATTGCCAAAGTCAAATACCCGAACCTGTTATTTAAGCCTATCCGTTCGGCCTATTACATGCTTAAAGCAAACTTCTCTACCATGAACGAAGATCTTGACGCGGCCGAAACCGAGCTGAAAAAAGGTCTTGAATCCGGTTCTACGGATAAGGATTTTCAGGGTACAGCGCTGCTCCAGCTGGGATCTATAGCTTATCGTAAGGGAAATATGAAAGAGGCCTATGAGCACCTGCGTAAAGCGGTCCAGGCAGGATTACCTGATGCGGACAGTAATGCAACGGCATACCTGCAGCTGGCATCCATATGTATGCAGCGCCGCGATTTTAAAGGCTCCAAGTTCTATTATTCAAAAGCAAAAGCGGCAAAGTCTAAAAATGAACAGATAGTAGAGCAGCTGAATGAAATGAAAAAATATATGGCCCGCATACCGGGATAGGAAATAAAAAGGAAGCGCGGTAATCACTTCCTTTTTTTATGCTCTTTCTTTATTGTTTCAGCTTATATCCCTTCAGCGCATAAAAGAGAATATACAGATAGCAGGGGATCATCAGGAGATAAGCCAGCTGTCTTGAATGAAAATATTCCGAAAGCTTACCATACAGAGGCGGTAGCACCGCGCCGCCCACGATTCCCATGACCAGCAATGCCGACCCGGTTTTGGTAAATCTTCCCAGACCGGCCAGTGATAAAGGCCAGATAGCGGGCCACATAACCGCATTGGAAAAGCCTAGCAGGGCAAAGCAGGTCACGGCGGTATATCCCTCCGTAAAACATGCTGTCAGTACAAGTAGCATACTCAATACTGTGGCCGCAACGAGTGCCATTCTCTGGGAAATCACCTTCGGTATGGCCGCAATACTAAAGAGATAGCCTATTAGCAAACCATAAGCGGTATAGGTAGCAAATGTTTTGGCGGTATCGGTAGTAAAACCGAGCTCTTTACCAAAACCGGTAAATGTATCATAGCTGATAACCTCAACGCCGACATAGAAGAAAATCGCTAATATGCCAAAGGTGAGGTTAGGAAAGCTAAAGACGTTCTTCCGTTTCTTTACAATATCGTTTTGCTCATCACTGATCCCTTCTTCCTGTACTTCCGGCAATTTCAGGAAGAAAAATATAATGGCCAGTAAAGCCAGCGCAATAGCAATAACGGTATAGGGAACAATAACTTTTCCCGCAAGCAAATCCAGCTCAGCGGCTTTCGCCGCGGGCTCCAGCGTTTTAATATGGAGCTCCAGCGCATCGACGTCTTTCAGGATGATGCTGCCTAAAATGTACACAGACAACGCACCGGCAATTTTATTGCATATGCCCATGATGCTGATCCGTTTGGCAGCGCTTTCCATCGGGCCTAATATTGCTGCATACGGGTTGGAAGCCGTTTGCAGCAACGCAAGCCCGGTACCGATTATAAAAAGCCCGGTAAGGAATAAGGGATAGTTGCGGCTGCGGGCTGCGGGTATAAACAGTATTGCGCCTATTGCCATGATCAGTAATCCCAGGGACATGCCGTTTTTAAAGCCGGTCCGCTTCAGCACATAGGAGGAAGGTATAGCCATTACAAAATAGGCTGCAAAGAAAGCTGTGGCTACGAAGTAAGATTGCGTATCGGTAAGTTCGCAGGCCAGCTTCAGGTAGGGAATCAGCTGGCTGTTAGCCCAGGTAATGAATCCAAAGCTAAAGAAAAGACAGCCGATCAGTAAAAGCGCAAAACCATAATTGTTATTCTTTGTATTATTGTATGCCATTTCAGAAACGTTGATCAGGGGTTAAACTTAAATCCTTTTTTTAAATTACCAATATGCAGCCTAAAAGTTTTTCGATAGGTATCGACATAGGAGGAACCAATACCGTGATGGGCCTGGTAAACAGGCGTGGCGACGTATTGGCCCAGGAATGGCTCTTAACCAAAGAATATGAGACGCCTGGAATGTTTATACAGGCCATAAAAGAAAAGCTTGATCCGGTAATAGCCGGGTTTGGAAAAGAGCATATCAGCGGAATAGGGATAGGAGCGCCAAATGCCAATTATTATACAGGGGAGATAGTTATGGCTGCCAACCTGAGATGGAAGGAGGTGATACCATTAAGAAGACTGGTGGAAGCTGCTTTTGGTCTGCCGGTTACGATCACCAATGATGCTAAGGCAACGGCAATAGGGGAGATGACATACGGGGCGGCAAAGGGAATGAAGGATTTTATCATTGTGACATTAGGAACAGGAGTAGGCAGTGGCTTTGTGGTCAATGGTCAGCTCATTTACGGTCATGATGGTTTTGCCGGCGAGCTGGGGCATGTGATTGTTGCAAGGGGAGGACGGTCATGCGGATGCGGCAGAAGGGGCTGTCTCGAAACCTATACATCTGCAACCGGTATCGTAAGGACCGCGACGGAGATACTGGAGCGATTGGCCCATGGGCAGGAGATACCGGAGCAGAAGGATTGGCTGCTTGCTGTCTGGAATGCAAAGGGGAGCGTATCATCAAGTGAAATACACAAGGCCGCGCTCGCCGGAGATCCTGTTGCGCTGGAAGTATTCGAGTTTACCGGTAAGATACTCGGCGAAGTATTGGCGGATATGGTGGCGATCACCAGTCCGGAAGCAATTATTTTTTTCGGCGGGCTGGCCAAAGCCGGGGCCTTTATACTTGATCCTGTCAGAAGGCATATGGAAGAAAACCTGCTGGCGGTGTTCAGGAATAAGGTCAATATTATTCTGTCGGGGCTTGAAGAATGCGATGCGGCTATTTTGGGAGCGGCCGCGCTTTCCTGGTAGCTTATCCCGATATATGTAGAAAACGGCTCCATCGGGAGCCGTTTTCGTTCAGGAAATTATTTTACCACCTCTGTTTGCGAAAGCGTATTCTTTAATTTTTTCTGCTCTGTATAAGGCAGTTGATATTGCTCAATAAACTGTTTCTTGGAGTCCCTGTAGGTAGCCACACCGCCTATCATGCTCAGGAGCTTTACATAGCACCAGGCCAGGTCAAGCTGGTAAGGAAGAAAGCCGGAGCGGGCGCTTGCAGGATAAAGATGGTGATTGTTATGCCATTCACCGGCAACATAGCCGGGCCATACCTGGTTGATCGACATATCCTTACGGTTAAAGTCAATACCCTCAACACGCTTGTCCTTTCCTTTGCCATGACCTTCATAATTAAAGGTACGCACACCTGCTGTCCATACAAATGCTGATCCGAAAAGTGCGCAGGCAAAGCCTATCCCCTGTCCGCCAAGGAGGTACTCGCCGATAAGATAGAACGCCGCGAACCAGAAGGACCAGTTCAGCAGCCAGCTGGTTAGCACACGATAGGGGCTTTCAATGCTTCCCCATTTCTGGTATTGTTTATAGGTATTGGCTTTTACGCCCGTATGTCTCATAAGGTGTACAACCCTGTTGTAGTCCTCTTCTGAAAGATTGCGGTTGATCGGCTGATGATTGGCATCCGCAAGGAAGCAATACAGGAATCCGGCACTGGCATTATAAGGGTCGCCGGGTTCGTCGGACTTCGCATGGTGTACATGGTGCGAAACGGCATAGATTTCTTCAAATACCGTTTTTATAACCAGGTGCTGGGTGAAAAAACGCCAGAAGCTGTTTTTAAATGTATAGGCGCCATGTGTGCAGTAGCGGTGGTACCAGATAGTACCATGGGTACCCATCAGTATCATGCTGTATACAAAGCCGGCTGCCACGAACCACCAGTTGAAATGATAGAAAAAGAATATGTACAGGAAGGGAAGAAGGCAAAATAACTGAACCCAGCTGGTAAAGGTCATCCAGTTTTTCCGGGATCTGAAAATGTTAAGCCTTGAGAAGAACTCCTTTAATATTTCCTTGTTGGTAGGTTTTACGAGATTCCCCTGCTCATCTTTCCAGCCGTACGAGGGCGGCTCCAGCACATGATCCAAAAATGACATCAGTAATGTTTAATTTAATTTTAAGGAATAAGCACAGCCGCTATATAAAATTATTATATAATGCTATCACTAATAAATATCGTGTGAAAGTACAGGTTTTGATCGATAATGGCAAGAATTTGTAGCTGTTAAAAGTTTATGACGGGCATTGCCAGCAGGTAACTTTTCTTTGCTGTTAGCATAAAAATGTCTTTTTTTACACTCCGGATAATTAATAGAATACCTGACATTAACGCTATTGGCAAGGCTATTGGTATCCGGGGATGGGTTTATTTAAAAAGAAATACATGAGGTCAAAAGCAGTAAAAATTTTATGGCGCATTTTTTTCGGAGGACTGGCATTGTTCATTTTGCTGATATTAGCCATAAACTGGGGGCTTTTGGGCTATATGCCATCCATTAAAGAGCTGGAAAATCCATCCAGCGCTATTGCTTCGGAAATTTATGCTGCAGACGGGAGCCTATTGGGTAAATATTATTACCAGAACAGGTCTAACGCCAGGTATTCGGAGATTTCGCCAAATGTGATCAACGCCCTGATCGCTACGGAAGACGCGCGTTTTGCTGATCATTCGGGCATAGATGGTATTGCAATCATAAGGGCTATAGCGGGTATGGGACGCAGCGGCGGTGGCAGTACCATTACCCAGCAATTGGCAAAAAATCTTTTCCCGCGTGAAAATGTCGGATTTTTTACCCTCCCTTTTATAAAAATGAAGGAGTGGGTAATGGCCGTAAAGCTGGAAAAGAACCTGACAAAGAACGAGATCATTACCCTGTATCTCAATACCGTTCCTTTTAGCGACAATACCTATGGTATCAAGAATGCCTCCCTGACTTTCTTTAGCAAAACACCCGACAAACTTAGCGTAGATGAGGCCGCTGTGCTGGTCGGTATGCTTAAGGGAAATACTTTGTACAATCCCAGGCGGAACCCCGAACGCTCAAAGGACAGGCGCAATACCGTGATCGAGCAGATGGAAAAGTATGATTACCTGAGCGCCGCCGATGCCGCAAAATATAAAAGCCTTCCCCTGAACCTTGATTATAACAAGCTTGACCAGCATGACGGTCCGGCACCTTATTTTCGCCAGGTTGTGGAGCAGGAAATAAAAAAGTGGTGCAAGCAGAATGAAAAAGCAGATGGTACCAAATATGATATTTATAAAGATGGTCTGAAGATCTATACAACCATCGATCCCAAAATGCAACGCTATGCCGAAGAGGCCGTAGCAGAACATATGAAAGAGCTGCAGCAGCTCTTCAGCGCACAGCCCAATATTAAATCCGGTGCTATATGGGAAAAAGGCAAACCTAACCAGGTGCTTAAATCCGTTATCCAGCGCTCAGAGCGATATGCAGCGCTTAAGGAAAATGGCTTAAACGAAAGCGAGATCATGAAGGAATTCCGCAAGCCGGTAAAAATGAAGGTCTTCTCCTGGAAAACAAAATCCCGGATGACTGACACGGTCATGTCCCCGTTGGATTCCATTAAATATATGCGGGCGTTTCTGCAGGCTGGTTTTATGGCTATGGACCCCGTTACCGGAGAGGTAAAGGCATGGGTGGGCGGTATCCAGCACGACTATTTTCAATATGATCACGTTAATATCAGTACCAAAAGGCAGGTCGGCTCTACTATAAAGCCTCTGTTGTATTGTCTTGCCATTGATAATGGCTACTCTCCCTGCGGCAGTGTGTCTACTGCCCCGCAGCTGTTTGCTGGTCAGAAAAAAGCATATGATGCCGGCGGTTCCAAATATGGATCCATGTCTATGAATTCGGCTCTTGCGCATTCAATCAATAATGCGTCGCTGTACCTCCTCAACCAGGTAGGTATAGGCTCATTTATTGATTTTATTCACAAGACCGGTATCAGCAGCAATATCGAAGAAGTGCCCTCAATTGCCCTGGGTGTATCGGACATTTCCCTGTATGAAATGCTGTGGGCCTATACCATGTTCCCCAACAGGGGTATCAATACCAGGCCGGTTTTTATCTCGAAGATCGAGGATAAGAATGGTAACCTGCTGAAGAATTTCGTTGCAGAGCAGAAGGAGATCATCAGTGCCGCCACAGCTTATAAAATGGTACTTATGATGCGGGGCGTAATTGAAAGAGGTACGGGACGCAGAATGTACCGGTATGGTATATCGGGTGAGGTCGCCGGCAAAACCGGTACGACCAATAACCAGGCTGATGCATGGTTTATCGGGTACACACCGCAATTGCTGGCCGGCGCCTGGGTTGGCTGTGACGACCGTTTCCTGCGGTTCAACAGCACTGCTTTGGGACAGGGCTCTGCCGCAGCCTTACCTATATGGGCGTATTTTTACAAAAAGATAGCAGCAGATAAGAATTCAGGCATCACGATGTCTTCCAAGTTTGTAGAGCCAGCCGGCTTTTCTAACTGCGGCGATACTTTTGGCGGCGCATATGGCGCCGAAGGTGCGGAAGGAGGAGATGGCCAGGGCGCGGACAGTACCGGCGACCCGCAGGAGGAGATACCCAATGTTCCTGATCTTCCTGCATCGGAATGGGGAAAATAAATAAAGGAAAGGGCTGGTATTAATGCCAGCCCTTTCATTATACCCGCTTAGAATATCCCACTAACGACGTTGCTCTTCTCCAGTAATGCCATAATTTCCTTTTCTCTTTTTAATGTCCTGATACGCAGGGGCGATAACAGCCACCGGCTTTTTATCTTCCTGAGCCTGTCTTCCGGCGCCTTCAGGAAGATACGCAGAAACCATGTCCAGGGAGCAAATGCTTTAAAACATCCGGAAAGGCGGATGAAATATACTACTGTCTCATGGCTGCACTGATCCAGCAGCTGACTTACCTCTCCGGCAGTATTCATTGAAGATATGCACACCACTGATCCGAACTTCGGTTCGAAATACCTGGAAAGATCTCTTTCTTTCTGCCACTGGCAATTGCTGATATAACGCTTCACAAGCGCTGTTCCATTTATTGCCTCCGGCAGCTGCAGCTCCTGGTCCGGTATGAATTTAACCTCAAATTCCTTTTTGCTTAGCGCTTCATAGATGGTCCATATATAATTCTTGTAATAATTAAGCATTTCTGCCGCAAAGGCCCCTTCCCGTTGCAACAGGTTCAGCTGTGAGTGGAAGCTTGCATAGAAATATATATGAGAGGCAAAGGGGTTAAATATTTCAGGTGTCCGTACCACCAGCTCGCGGTTCTTCGCATACAGCTTCCATACGATTCTTCTTACATCGTCGCCTATCTCGAAGTCCTTGTAATTAAAATAATCGCCCTCTACGCGGCGCAGCTGGTCTATGCGGATCTCCGTATCGTCTGTTTTGCGGGGTTGCGCTTCCTTTTCTTCAAGCATCATGGATTCGGGTTCCTGGTAAAAATGCCCCTTTATCTGCTGCTTTACCGGCAGGGAGAAAAGCTGCAGCATATCTTCAAAGAAAACGTAGCCGCCGGAGATGCTGTATTCTTTAATATCCGGTAAAATGACGATGCTTTTCCCGGATACCGCTTCACGCCATAGCCTGCCAGGATTTTTTTTATTGGATGCCATCAGGAACTTCCCGGTCATGCGCATATCATCATAGATGAGCCGGCCTTTAATGAATCCAAGGAAAGGTCGCCTGGCCTTCCTGAGGATAGTCTCAAATGATAAGCCCTTCTGCCCTGTGTCTTTATTAAATGAGACTTCCAGCTGGTAGCTGCCTTTTTTCTTTAAAAAAAGATAAAAAAGCCAGCAGGCAATAGCCGTTAATATGGAAAAACCGGTTAGCAAAATAATAAACCACAAAGCCACTTTCCCCATCATCAGGATTAATGGCTGATAAGAATTTACCGCGTCAATATTTTTATCAGCAGATCCCCGGAGCAGGTAATAGCACATCCATAAGGCAGCAGCAACTATAAAAAAGTTAATGGTAAAGGGGAAATACTGTGCGTAATAGCGCAAACGCCGGGATAAGAATTTCCATTTCATAATGAAGCGGAAAGTTACGGATTTCGCATTAAAGGTTATTTACTAAATTGCGGTCTTGCAATATTATAAAGTCCCGGTACGCCCGGCATGATAAATAACCAATTTATATGAAATCGTACTGGAACCGCTGGTACCTGGCCGTTGGCTTATGGCTGGCTGTGCTGATCGTTTTATTCACCTGTTTTACATTAGCCTGGCAATGAGCGCTCTTGACTGGATTATCATGTTGGGGGCCTTGATCCTCATTATTATATACGGGATCGTAAAAGGGAGGGGGCAAACGGGCTCTGATACTTACCTGAGGGCGGGTAGGGAAATGCCCTGGCACGTGGTGCTGCTGGGCATTATGGCTACACAGGCCAGCGCAATTACCTTTATCTCCGGCCCGGGACAGGCTTACAGCGATGGTATGCGCTTTGTGCAGTATTATTTCGGCCTGCCGCTGGCAATGGTCGTGATCAGCGCAGTGTTTGTGCCTATTTTCCAGAAGCAGAACGTATATACGGCCTATGAATACCTGGATAAGCGCTTCGACCGTAAAACAAGAATATTTACCGGTATACTTTTCCTTTTCTCCAGGGGGGTATCGACGGGTATGAGCGTATATGCACCTGCGATCGTTTTATCAAGCATCTTTGACTGGAATATTTACCTGACCAATATCCTCATAGGGGGACTGCTGATTATTTATACCTATACCGGCGGAGCCAAGGCTATAGCCCATACGCAAAAGATCCAGTTTGTAATTATACTGGCATCAATGGCTGTAGCGGGTATACTTGTGGTACTGAAGCTGCCGCCTGGTATAAGCTTTGGCGACGCTTTGTACCTGGCCGGAAAATCTGGAAAGCTGAACGTGATCACAACCGGTTTTGATGTAAAAGACAAGTACAATATATGGTCGGGGATTTTCGGCGGGTTTTTCCTGGCTTTATCCTATTTCGGGACCGACCAGAGCCAGGTAGGCCGCTACCTGTCGGGAAGAAATCTGCGGGAAAGCCGCCTGGGCCTGCTGATGAACGGTATGGTAAAAATACCCATGCAGTTTCTGATTTTGCTGATCGGCGCTTTGCTGTTTTCTTTTTATACCATTTATAAAGCGCCGCTTTTCTTTAATGAAACGGCAGAGCAAAAGGTAGCAGAAGCTGCTCCGGACAGGTATCATACCCTGCTGGTAGAGCATAATTATATAACAGAACGTAATAAAGATATTGCGCTTCACCTTACCGGTCTCCGGCATTCGGATAACCCGGATAAGGAAAGACTTTCCGCGCATTACCTGCAGCAGCTGAAGCAGGGACAGGCCCTGGTAGACAGCCAGCGTTTACAGTTCAGGGATATTATAAAGGAAGAAAAGCTGGCGGTACCCAAAGAAGATACCAATTACATCTTCCTGCATTTTGTCAGGAATTACCTCCCCATGGGTATGATAGGCCTGTTGTTTGCCGTGATCTTCCTGGCCAGCTGGGGATCTATCTCCGCTGCGCTGAATTCGCTGGCTTCATCATCGCTTATTGATTTTCACCTGGTCTATTGCAGGGAGCAGCTTTCTGATGCCCGGCAGCTGAAGCTGGGGCGCTTATATACTTTACTCTGGGGGCTTTTCAGCATCGCGGTTGCTATGTTTGCCACGCAGATGGGATCGCTGATCGAAGCGGTCAATGAGCTGGGCAGCCTTTTTTATGGTGCCATACTCGGTATCTTCCTGACAGCCTTTTTCCTGAGGAAGGTAAAAGGTACGGCTGTTTTCTGGGGCGCTATCGTAGCGGAAGCGGTGGTGCTGGTCATTTACCTGGCCAAGCTGGTTGCTTTTTTGTGGCTGAATGTTATCGGTGCGCTGACGGTAATGCTTGTAGCCTTTATAGTACAAAAGATTTCTATGTCTTCCCGTCAGGATCAATAATGGTTATGCTCCTTTAAGAAGTGTCAAAAAACAAAGCCTTGCTTAAGCAAGGCTCTGTTTTTTTGAATATGGAGATTATTTTTTGCGCGTCAGCTTTATCTCCATGGTTTTATATTCTTTACCTGTTTTGGGATCAGGCCCGTACATTTCCATTACCTGGTGGTCGTTATCCACCATCCTGAACACTTCCCTCATATCGCACTCCTTACCGGTGGCCGGATCCGTCATTTTGCCGGTCATGGCCATTGATTTGGATGCTTCATCCCAGGTGCCCTCCATTTTCATAATACCTGTGCCCATGTTATCGATCCAGGTGCTGATATATTTCTTTTTATAATTATCGTAAGCCGTAATGCTCATACCCTCGAAAGGCATTCCCATAAAATTACCTTTGAATTCCGACAGCTGGTAACGTCCGCCCATGACCATTTTGTTGGTAGAAGTTGATGTGCTGGTCATAGGAGGGGCATCTATGCCCATCCACATAGTTGTTTCCCCGGTCCAGACGCCGTCTGATTTTGCCAGCGCTTTGTGCGCTTCGCCCGGCGTCGCATACTCCATCCAGGCTTTTGTTGCGGTAGCGGAATCAACCGGCACCCACTCATCCGTTTTAGCGGCTCCGGTATCGGAGGAAGAAACTGTTGTGGTTGTTTCTTCTTTTGGTTTTTCTGCATTGGTGCATGCGTTCAGCAGCAGGGTAGCAGCGCAGATGTAAAGCAGATTTCTTTTCATATTGCAAGATTTTAGCTATCAAATATAATTTTATTTCTTTAAAGTAATAGCGCGGCCTTTAAAAAAATATATTAAATATTCATACACGACAGGCCTTTAGTATGGCAGCACAAATACAGTTAGGGACTCTGGCTTAATTTAGGAGATGGTAGCACGCTGCCGGAAAAGACCGGCCGGGTGATCATCAAGACTGGTGCGGATGTGATTTTTCAAGTATTTCCTTAGCTTTGCTGCCTGTTTTTTAAACTTACCCTTTAAATTTTAATATGTCCAGCACTTCATTTTATTCCCGTATCCAAAACGAGATCGAAGAGATCAAAACATCCGGCTTATTCAAAAGCGAACGCAGAATAGATTCTGTGCAGGGAGCCGAGATTTTTGTTAATGGTAAAAAAGTACTTAATTTCTGTGCCAATAACTACCTGGGACTGTCCTCGCACCCTAAGGTGCTGGAAGCAGCCAAGAAGACGATCGATGAAAGAGGTTATGGCATGAGCTCGGTACGGTTTATATGCGGAACGCAGGATATTCATAAAGAGCTGGAGCAAAAGCTGTCCGCTTTCCTGGGCACAGAAGATACCATATTGTATGTGGCCTGCTTTGATGCCAACGGCGGTGTATTTGAGCCTTTGCTGGGCGAGGAGGATGTAATCATCTCAGATGAGCTGAACCATGCCTCTATTATTGATGGCGTACGCCTGTGTAAAGCAAAGCGCGCCCGTTATAAAAATTGTGATATGCAGGAGTTGGAGCAGCGCCTGATCGAGCATAAGGATGCCCGTACACGCTTTATTGTAACGGATTCTGTTTTTTCTATGGATGGGACGCTGGCTCCCCTGGATGTGATCTGCGATCTGGCCGATAAGTATGATGCTATTGTGATGATCGATGAAAGCCACTCTTCCGGCTTTATGGGTAAAACAGGCCGTGGTGTACACGAGCTGAAGGGCGTTATGGGTAGGGTAGACATTATTACCGGTACGCTGGGCAAGGCCCTTGGCGGCGCTTCCGGCGGATTTACCAGCGGTAAGAAAGAAGTGATTGAAATGCTGCGTCAGCGCAGCCGTCCCTATTTATTCTCCAATACTGTAGCGCCGTCAGTAGTAGGCGCGTCTATTGCCGTATTGGATATGCTGAGCGAAACAACAGAGCTGCGCGATAAGCTGGAAGCTAATACCACATACTTCCGTACCAAAATGACAGAGGCGGGTTTTGATATCAAGCCGGGCACGCATCCTATTTGCCCGCTGATGCTGTATGATGCGGTGCTGGCACAGCAATTTGCTGCCAAGCTGCTGGAAGAAGGTATTTACGTGATCGGTTTCTTCTTCCCGGTAGTACCCAAAGGTCTGGCGCGTATCCGTGTGCAGATTTCTGCCGGTCACGAGCAGCAGCACCTGGATACGGCTATAGCAGCCTTTACTAAAGTAGGTAAAGAGCTGGGTGTGATTAAATAATATGCTTCGGCAAGCTCCGTGACCACATACGAACCCGGTCATTGAGCTTGCCGGAATGACGCTTCGACAGGCTCAGCGATCACATACGAACCGGTCATTGAGCTTGCCGGAATGACGCTTCGACAGGCTCAGCGATCACATACGAACCGGTCATTGAGCTTGCCGGAATGACGCTTCGACAGGCTCAGCGACCACATCCAAACCCGGTCATTGAGCTTGTCGGAATGACGCTTCGACAGGCTCGGCGACCACATCCAACCCGGTCATTGAGCTTGTCGAAATGACAAAAGGAAGTTGTTTTTAATATTTTGCCATGAGAGGATTCACCTACATATTGAGATGTTCAAATGGCCAATATTATACCGGAAGCACAACAAATATTGAGAAAAGGCTGGTACAACATCAATCTGGAGAAGGTGCTTCTTTTACAAGAAAGTATTTGCCGGTGGAGTTGGTGTATATTGAAGAGCACATGAATATAAGGGAAGCATTTAATAGAGAAAAGCAAATACAGGGTTGGAGCAGAAAGAAAAAGGAGGCGCTCATAAAAGAATGTCAGGGTATTTTACCCGTTCTCTCCAGAAACTATACTCAGTTTGGTAAATCCGACATAAATTAATGTCGCTTCGACAGGCTCAGCGACTACATACGAACCCGGTCATTGAGCCTGCCGAAATGACGAAAGTTATGGATAATCGCTTTGAGGCTCAGCGACCACATCCAAACCGGTCATTGAGCTTGCCGAAATGACGAAAGTTATGGATATCGCTTCGACAGGCTCAGCGACCACATCCAAACCGGTCATTGAGCTTGCCGAAATGACGAAAGTTATGGATATCGCTTCGACAGGGTCAGCGACCACATACGAACCTGGTCATTGAGCTTGCCGAAATGACGAAAGTTATTGATATCGCTTCGACAGGGTCAGCGACCACATACGAGCCTGGTCATTGAGCCTGCCGAAATGGCGAAAGTTATGGATAATCGCTTTGACAGGGTCAGCGACCACATCCAAACCGGTCATTGAGCCTGCCGAAATGACGAAAGTTATGGATAATCGCTTTGACAGGCTCAGCGACCACATCCAAAAATAAATGAACAGCTATTTCAAAATTCAAATCAATTAGAATCAAAAATTAAAAATAAAGCTTTGCAAAATAATGACTGGTAGATAATTGATCTAACATCTCAAATCTCAAATCTCAAATCCGAATGTCAGTATACATAATAGACGCCGTACGTACACCAATAGGTAAATACGGCGGAACTTTAAGCAGCGTGCGCCCGGATGATATGCTGGCGCATGTGATCAAAGCGCTGGTGGCCCGCAATCCTTCTGTAGATGTGCATGCCATAGAAGATGTGATAGTCGGCGCCGCTAACCAGAGCGGGGAAGACAACCGCGATGTGGCCCGTATGTCCGCTTTGCTGGCAGGGCTTCCTGTTTCAGTGGGCGGCAATACGGTTAACCGGCTCTGCGCCTCCGGCCTGCAGGCTGTAATGGATGCCAGTCGTGCTATCCAATGCGGGGAAGGCGATATCATCATCGCCGGCGGCGTGGAAAGTATGACCCGTGCCCCTTATGTAATGGGTAAATCTGATGGCGCTTTCGGCCGTAGCCAGCAACTATTCGATACGACAATGGGCTGGCGCTTTATCAACCCTAAATTATCGGCGCTGCATTATCCGTATACCATGGGAGAAACGGCAGAGAATGTAGCGAAGCAATGGAACATCAGCCGCGCAGAACAGGATCAGTTTGCTTATGAAAGCCAGGAAAAATACCAGAAAGCCCATGAGGCCGGTAAGTTTGCTGACGAGCTGATACAGGTTACCATTGATCTCGGCAAAGGGAAAACGGCGGTATTCGATAAGGATGAGCATCCGCGTTTGTCGCCATTGGAAAAGCTTGCCGAACTGAAGCCTGCCTTTATTAAGGAAGGGACTGTAACGGCCGGCAACAGCAGCGGTATCAACGATGGCGCTGCCGCTTTGCTGCTGGCATCTGAAGAGGCAGTAAAAAAATATGACCTGAAGCCTATGGCCCGGATCGTAAGCCGTGCCGTTGCAGGAGTAGATCCATCTGTCATGGGTATAGGCCCGGTACCGGCAACAGAGAAAGCTTTGCAAAGGGCAGGGCTCAGTATTGACGATATCGGTCTTGCCGAGCTGAATGAAGCCTTTGCTTCCCAGTCCCTGGCAGTTATCCGCGATCTGAAGATCAACCCGGAGATCGTCAATGTAAACGGTGGCGCCATTGCGCTTGGTCACCCGCTGGGCTGCAGTGGTGCCCGTATATCGGCAACATTGCTGCATGAGATGAGGCGCAGAAAAGTACGTTATGGCCTGGCAACGATGTGCATAGGTGTAGGGCAGGGCGCTGCGGTTATTTACGAGCTGGTGTGATCATTACTGGAAATTAAAATGGGGGCTATAGCCCCCATTTTTTGTTATGCGTTTCCTAACTGCCTCTGTATAAACCAGTTTATTGCCTGATTGTCACGAAAATTCTTTCAAAAAATGACAATTATTTAAAGTTAACGATTATTTTTGCCCGCGAATCAGAAACCCATAAATTTAAAAAAGTATGAAAAGAATTATCTTATCCGCCCTTCTGCTGGGCAGCGCGGCTGTTACTGCCAATGCACAAGCTAATAGTGTGCTGGTTTTTGGTAACCTGGGTATCGGGGCATCAAAGGATGCTACAGAGATCAAGCATTTCAATTTTAATATCAACCCCGGTATCGGTTATCAGATGGACGACCACTGGACGCTGGGCGTTGAAGGCGGCTTTGGTACTACGCGCTCTAAAGCAGATGGCGCAACTGCCTGGAAATACGATAATAACTACCAGATAGGAGCCTTCGGTCGTTTCACCCAAACGCTGGATCATAAGAATATATTTGCATTTTATGCCCAGCTTGGTATTGGTTATGAAGGTATGACCAGCAGTTCGCCTGTTCCCGGTGGCGAGAGTATTATAAAAAATGGTGTATACGCCTACCTGGTTCCAGCTATTGCTATTAATGTCTACAGGGGATTTGCACTGAACTTTAATTTCGGCGGGCTGGACTTCAGCAGGAACAAATTTAAAGGTGCTGAAAATGCTTCTACAGGCCTGGATCTTCAATTCGGCAAACAGATATCTATAGGTATCTCCAAAAACTTTATGTGCGGCAAAAAGCGTCACCACGTAGGTACCAACCACGGCAGCCACGAGCATCACGATGCTGACCATGACAACGAAGAAAGCGAAGATTAATCTTTAGTATTCTTAATAAAATAAAGGGGCCGGAATTCGGCCCCTTTATTTTATTAACATGATATATTTTCACACCTGGTTCGGGCTTGGTTTTGGTGTCAGGTTTTAATAGCTTGCCTTACTACACTTCTTCCTGATTTCCGGTTGAAACCGTATTAATTATTGCAGTTCGGGATAACCCATCCGCATTACTGAATATTATATAGTTAAAAGCAATACAATACAGTCAATTAAAATTCTGCAATTCACTTTTGAATGTTACCTTTGCGGCAATTTTTATAACCTCATACCAAAATATTTTCAATAATGAGTAAAGTTAAAGTTGCCATTAATGGTTTCGGGCGCATCGGCCGTCTCGCGTTCCGTCAGATTTATAACATGGATGGTATTGACGTGGTAGCGATCAACGATCTTACCGAACCTAAGGTACTGGCACATTTATTGAAGTATGACACCGCGCAGGGCCGTTTTGGCCAGGAGGTGAAGCACAGCGAAAACGCCATCTCTGTAAACGGACATGAAATCAAGATCTATGCGCAGCGCGATCCGGCACAGATCCCCTGGGGACAGCACGAAGTGGATGTGGTGCTGGAATGTACCGGCTTCTTTACCGATGCTGAAAAAGCCAAAGCGCACCTTACTGCCGGCGCAAAACGCGTTGTGATCTCCGCTCCTGCAACCGGAGAGCTTAAAACAGTAGTTTTTAACGTAAACCACGATATACTGGACGGTTCCGAAACCGTGATCAGCTGTGCTTCCTGCACCACCAACTGCCTGGCTCCTATGGCTAAGGTCCTGCACGACAGCTTCGAGATCAAGGTAGGGCAGATGACCACCGTACATGCTTATACCAACGATCAGAACACGCTGGATGCTCCGCATGCGAAAGGCGATCTGCGCCGCGCACGCGCCGCTGCCGAAAATATAGTACCTAATTCTACAGGCGCTGCAAAAGCTATCGGCCTGGTGCTGCCTGATCTGAAAGGTAAGCTGGATGGCGGCGCGCAACGGGTACCTACCGTTACCGGATCACTTACAGAGCTTACAGTAGTGCTGGGTAAGAAAGTAACAGCCGAAGAAATAAATGCTGCTATGAAAGCTGCAGCCAATGAATCTTTTGGTTATAATGAAGATGAGATCGTTTCCAGCGATATTATCGGTATCTCTTATGGTTCCCTGTTTGATGCTACACAAACCAAAGTGGTAACCGTAGGCGATCAGCAGCTGGTAAAAACAGTAAGCTGGTACGATAATGAAATGAGTTACGTTTCCCAGCTGGTGCGTACTGTTCGTTATTTCGCCGGACTGATCAGCAAATAATTTACCCTGTTATGGGATAGAATATCTTAGTAAAGCCCTGCCTGATTTTGCAGGGCTTTATTATTTACCCGTTAAACCTTTGCATCTTTACCTGGTTAAAGGATAACGCAATTGTAAGGATTATGAAGAATAGGATTATAATGACTGTTGCAGCACTGCTGCTCGTATTTACCCTGGCGCAGGCTCCTGTTTATGCGCAGCCGGCCGGTTTTGCCGCTACAGCCAATACAGCCGTATTGCAGCAGAGCCTTGCAAAAGCTACGGCTGCCACGCAGTCGATCTCCAGTGATTTCTCCCAGGTGAAGCATATGAAGATGCTGAATGATAAAGTATCTTCCAAAGGGAAATTCTACTATAAAAAAGACAACAGGATAAGGATCGAATATACAACGCCCTTTAAATACCTGGTGGTAATGAACGGCAGTTCCGTAACGGTAAAGGACGATCAGAAAACAAACAGGATCAGCACCCGTAGCAGCAAAGCCATGCAAAGCGCCAACCGCATCATGATGGATTGCATGACCGGCAATGTCTACAATAATAAAGATTTTTCTGTAAAAACATTTGAAAGCAAAAGCCAGTACCTGCTGCAGCTTAGCCCCCTTACCGCGTCCATGAAAGGTATGTTTTCCCGTATAGATGTCTTTATAGAAAAATCGGATTATAGCGTAACAAAGCTGCAGCTGAACGAAAATGGCGGTGACTATACAGAAATGAGCTTTTTAAACAAGAAAAAGAATGTTTCGCTGGATGATGCGCTTTTTTCTGTCCGTTAGCCTGCTGCTCACCCTTGCTGCCTGTGGCCGGCCGCCTTATAAGGCACTCATCGCAGTCGATAGCAGTATGGCGCCCGGAATAGAAGCGCTAACGCCACATTTTGAGCGGGAATTGTACCGCTGTGTGGTTAACGGTAAATTTCCGCCGAAGAAATTTCACCTGAGCGGTATCCTGTACCTGAAAAATTTTTCCGATACAGCCACGCGTGTAGTCTTCCAGGGAGAAATGGGCAATACGTTCTTTGACTTCGGATGGGACCGTAACGATTCCTTTATTGTATACAACATACTGCCGCAAATGAACAGGCCTGCGCTGATAAAGACATTGCGAAAGGATTTTGAGCTGCTGCTGCATAAAAATATGGCCGAGGAAACGCCGGAATATTATAGGGATGAGCAGGACGATGTCCTGGTAAAGTACAGGTTGCAAGCAGATCCGGGCGTTAACAAGGGATATGCATATTATGTCCTGGAGCCGGAAAGCAACCGGCTGAAAAGGATTGAAAATGCCGGTGACAAAAGAAAAGTGGTTATTATGGAAATGACACCGCCGGCCCTGCCCCGCACTTTAGCAGATGCCATTTTTATCCGCCATTTACGGGCAAATTTTACCATTGACCTGAAAAAAATACAAGCCGATGCCGAATAGCTTTTACAGCCTGGAGCAATATTCCTGCCAGGATCATCACGTGGTGGCTGCTATCCGTTTCAATCCCCGCCACAGCATATTTGCCGGCCATTTTCCCGGCCAGCCGGTAGTCCCTGGCGTATGTATGGTACAGATCGTCAAACAGCTTGCCCTACGGGCGCTTGGCCGGGAAAATATGCTGCTTTCCCAGGCCCACCAGCTTAAGTTCCTGCAGCTGATAGTCCCGGAGCAGGAAGCGCTTATAGATATAGACCTTAAACTGAAGGCGGAGGGTAACGTCTATGCTGTACAGGCTTCTTTTGTAAAAGCGGGTACTGCATTATTTAAAATGAGCGGGGTATTTACCGCTCTTTTATAATTCTCCGGTGCTACCTGTTATTTCAGGAAGTAATGCGAAATTTGCACCGGCACACAACTCCATTTTACTCATGCGTATCGATATCATTACCGTATTACCCCAATTGCTGGAAAGTCCCTTCTCTCATTCGATCATGAAGCGGGCGCAGCAGAAAGGACTGCTGGAAGTATATGTTCATAATCTCCGGGACCATACGCCTTATAAGCAGGCACAGGTAGACGATTACCAGTTTGGCGGTGGTGCTGGTATGGTCATGATGCCGGAGCCGCTGGCTATTGCTATTGAAACGCTGCAGAAAGACAGGAGCTATGATGAGATCATTTACATGACCCCTGATGGCAGCCGCTTTGAGCAAAAGACAGCCAACAGGCTTTCCCTGAAGGAAAACCTGCTGATCATCTGCGGCCATTATAAAGGTATAGATGAGCGCATCCGTGAGCATTTTGTTACCATGGAAATTTCTATAGGCGACTATGTGCTCAGCGGTGGAGAGCTGGCTGCGGCCATAGTGGTAGATGCAGTTGGACGTCTGTTGCCAGGGGTATTGAACGACGAAACGTCGGCCCTGTTCGATTCCTTCCAGGACGATCTGCTGGCACCGCCTGTATATACACGTCCTGCTGATTTCCGCGGCTGGAAAGTGCCGGAGGAGCTGCTGAGCGGCGATCCCAAGATTGTGGATGCCTGGCGGCATGAGCAGGCAATGGAGCGTACCCGCCTCCGTCGCCCCGACCTGCTGGACGAATAAGGTAGCTCTTTTGTCAGGAATTAAGCTTATGCAGTATGTCCTTCATCTGGTGGGTATGCCTGTGCGCATGGTAAGTAACAAATGTCAGCCATTCGAAGCGCGATAGCGTACCCAGGGTAGGAAAGGGAAATGCCGTGCATATTTCGGTAAGATCCTGGTTCTGTGCCAAAGGATCCAGCTTATCGAATACTGTTTTGAAAGCGGCATACAACTGATCCCTGTCATGAGGGCCGTCTCCCGGAAGAATGGCGGCGCCGGCTTTGGCCTTTTTCGAAAAATCAAGGAATATGGCTCTTAATGCCGGCTCTTTCTCATCGGCGGGTCTTTGTGCTGTTTCGGTTGCTCCAGTCATTATTTCTGCTACCCCGGCCGACGATTTCAGCAGGTGCTCTGTTACCTGGCCGGCCGTCCAGCTTCCTGCAAAAGGTACCTTATTGAACTGGCTGTTGTCAAAAGCCATTATTGTTTCCAACAGTTCCTGCCTGCATTTCTGCAGCTCTCTCGTGATCTCCTGGTTATTCATATCTGAATGTTTTATTAATATCGGTATAATAATACAGCAGGCAGGCTGATATACCTGCCTGTTGTCACTCTTGTTATCGTTGTGCATAATTGATCATCCACCGTACGCCGAATTTGTCGGTAAAGGCGCCATAATAGGCTCCCCAGAATGTATCCTGCATATCCATTTCTACTTTGCCTCCTGCAGAAAGCCCGTTGAACAGGCGGGTAGCCTCGTCACGGCTGTCCGGTGCGATGGCGATATAGGAATTATTGCCCATGTTCAGCTTAAAGCCCATGGATTCCAGCGCATCGGTGGCCATTAATACATAGCCGGGAGCGATCGGGAGCGATACGTGCATGATCTTGTTCCCATCGCTTTCAGAAAGCTTATCGCCCTCCGGCGTGTCTTTAAAGCGCTGGAGCATGCTGAATTCCCCGCCAAAAACCGATTTGTAAAAATTGAATGCTTCTTCTGTTGTACCGGGAAAATTAAGGTACGGATTGATTGTTATCATGTCCTGTTATTTTTATGATTTTAAAATTTGATTTACCTGTTGTTCTGTGCGCTTTTGATCTTGTGATAGCAGATGTAGGATACCAGCAGGATACCAAACATCAGCAACGCATGGAAGGTGGTTCCGGTAAGTCCGTCAACGGCCAGGTGCCCGATAAAGGCGGACAGGTACACGATCCCGAGGGCTACATAGGCCCACTCCTTGATACGCGCCGGCAGCGGTATAACCAGCATCAGGCCCCCGATAAAGCTGCCTATACCTACTTCGTAGCCCAGCCAGTCGGGTATCTGCATATGTTTCTGACCTTCTTTTGCGAGCTCGCTGTTTAAAAAGAATATGCCTGGCAGGATAAAGAGCGCCAGAAGCCCGGTAGATACCCAGTAGACAATTTTTGTTGCTTTGTTGTTTGTTGCCATAATATGATGTTTTTAATCTGATGATTTTGATAGTGCAAACATATAATGGTTTTATGGATCGGGCAGGGGGAGGTTACGGCAATCTCGGGGGTTAAATGCGACAATTATTTTTTTAGCTTTGTAGTATGAAAAAGATCAGCATCCTGGTACCTAAGGGACATACCAGCTTATCGAATATCGATGGCACACACCATATCTTTTCTGAAGTGAACGGTGTGCTGACCGGCGCAGGGCGCCCGCCTTTGTTCGAAATAAGCCTTGTAGGCCTGTCGAAAGCCACCAGCCAGCGTAACGGGCTTTTTATCATCAGCCCCGATATATTGATCAGCGAAATAGATAAGACGGACCTCATTATTATACCGGCGATACATGGCAACCTGGAGGAAGCCATCAATGCCAATCATGATTTTATTCCCTGGATAAAAGAGCAGTACGGGAAAGGGGCAGAAGTAGCCAGCTTTTGCGTAGGGGCGTTTTTCCTGGCGGCTACCGGTCTGCTGGACGGGAAACAATGTGCCACGCACTGGCGTATGACAACGCAGTTCCGCAATATGTACCCGGATGTACATCTTGTAGATGATAAGATACTGACGGAAGAAGATGGTATTTATACAAGCGGAGGCGCCTATTCTTACCTGAACCTGGTGCTGTATCTTGTTGAAAAATTTGCAGGCAGGGATATTGCCATTCTTATATCCAAAGCCTTTATGATCGATATCAACAGGATCAGCCAGTCGCCTTTTATAATTTTTGAAGGACAAAAAGCGCATGACGATGAGCAGGTGCTGCAGGTGCAGGAATTTATAGAGCGTAATTTCCAGGAAAGACTCACCATAGATCAGCTTGCGTCAATGGTAGCATTAGGACGGCGCAACCTGGAGCGGCGCTTTAAGAAGGCTACGGCTAATACCGTGATCGAATATATACAGCGGGTAAAGATCGAGGCTGCCAAAAAAAGCCTGGAAAGCGAACGGAAGAATATTAATGAAGTGATGTACGATGTCGGTTATAATGATAATAAGGCATTCCGTACCATATTTAAAAAAGTAACAGGGCTTTCTCCCATAGATTACCGTAATAAATACAATAAGGAAGCGGCCTTGGCATAGCCGGCCTGGCGGAAGCTTCAGCTTTTAATGATTATAGGCTGCCCCCAGAAATGTTCCAGCATCTGAGCTGCTTTATGTAGTGCGGATGCTGGTATTTTTTGCTGCGGATCGAAACATTCCGTTTCCAGTGCGATACCTTTGCGATCCTGTATCCTTTTCCACAGACCTGCTGCTTTTCCGTCCAGTATGATAATCGGTCTGAATATGCCGTTTACGGATACTGCTCTTTTATGATTCTCCGGTACCAGTATCGCAGAACGGTCCTTGTAGCTGACAATGAGCTCATCAAAAGCCGGTAGCAGAAACAGCCGCTTCCGCTCTCCTGCTGGGATCTGTGTTTCTGCTTTAAACCAATAGGATCTTTCCGCTATTTTTTCTTCCTGGAATTTCTTTTTAATCATTTCCAGCGCCAGCCTCGCATCTTTTGCAGGTAGTCCCGACCACCAGGTGAAATCTTCCAGTGTTGCAGGACCGTGACTTTCGAAATAGCGTTGCGCCAGCGTAGCCAGCGCCTCTTCCCTTGGTAGGATTTTCTTTACCGGGACACGCTCTTCCAGTAATGCATAAGTCTGCTTGTTATTGTCCAGGCTGCCGCTGCAGATAAGACCATCCAGCTCTGCTCCCGCAAGCAGGTGGGAAAGCCTGTTTTCGCTGGTATTGATCCCTGCTTCATTCAGGGCTGCTGCAATGATGCTGCGGTTGTGATGCCGGCCGCCATCCAGCAGCCCGGTTATTATCCTGTTGCTTTTACGGTATATTTCAGGCGTCAGCTCCAGCTCCTTATCACGGAATTTCATGGATGCTTTTATATGCGGGGCAGTAAGCGCCAGCATCCAGTATATATCTTTCGCTGAAATGAAATGCCAGGTAGGTCTTAAAACATGTGTACGGAGGATCTTACCTTTATTGAGCGCCAGTGTTATATCGTCATCCGTACACCCGGGCATTCTTATTCCCAGCGCCCATTTTGCCATAGTATAATCCTGCGCCTGCAGGGCGCCCATATACCCCGTAACGGCCTGTAACGATTTGTGCCGGCTGGTGCTTATCTGCTGGTTATGTAATCTTATCGCGGAAATATCTTGCAGGTTCATTACTGGCTTTTTGATGAAGATAGGCAAAAACAGCTATAGTCAGGCAGCCAGTAAAAAGCCGGGACTTATGTCCCGGCAATGCTACTGTCAGTTTGTTTTCAACTTTCTTCCCGCAGTCTTATCATAGCGTATAAAGATCGCGATCCATATGGCCCTGGACAGGCGCATCATGGGTGGCTGAAGCAGTAATAATAAAAGAATATCAGCGCCCAGGTAATATAAAAGGCTGTTATCATGCAGTGAGAATCCCAACGTAAACCACCATAAGAGGAAAAAAGCCACGCTGACTGCAAAAGAAAGGCCATAGCTTACATAGCCGGTTCCATAATAGAATCCTACTTCCGGCTCGAATTGCTGGCCGCATACTGCACAACGCTCCTTCATATCAAGGGTATGCTTCAGGTTGTAAGGATTGGATGTATTGAACATATCCCCTTCCCGGCACCTGGGGCATTTATTACGCGCTATGCCTGCCAGCAATCCTGTTTTATGTTTATGTTCCATAAAAATATCTTTGGTACAAAATTACGCGGCCCCGCAGCTCCTGTATGGTGCATTTACGGCTTTAAATGGTACTTTTTGAATGAAATGTAAGGATGCTTAGCGGCTGTATATTTTCCGGAAGGCATCAGGGGTAAGACCGGTATATTTTCTGAAGAACCGGACGAAGTAGGAGTTATCGGTAAAATTCAGCCTATCGGCTATATCGGCTATTGTCAGGTTGAAATTAACCAGCAGCCTTTTGGCTTCCAGTACGACCCTGTTACGGATTATTTCACCTGCCGCAATGCCTGCGATCTCTTTAGAGATATTATTGAGCTGACCTGGTGTAATAAATAGCAGGGCGGCATAGTCTTTTGGCAGGCGCATCGTGGCAAAATTTGCTTCAACCAGCTTTTTGAAATCATAGAACAGTGATGTATGGTGTGATACCCGTTGTTTTTCTGCGGGGTAAGTTTGTGTATCCCTTGACAGCAGGACAAACAGGTTGATCAGGTGTGCCGCTATTGCCAGGTATTTTCCCGGTTTATTGCTTTGTTTTTCGCAGATGACCTGTTCCAGCAAAGCGATAGCGTGCTGCTGCGTCTCTTTGCCAGGCAATAATACCTGATCCTGCACATCATTGGCATTAAAGAAAGAAAAATGGTCCAGTATTGATGCGTCGATGCGCAGGTTATCCAGGAAAGCCGGGGAAAAATTGACGATATAGCCTTCGGGTGTATCGTCAAACTGCCAGTGATGTACCTGCCCCGGACGCATAAAATAGATGAGTCCCGGCTGTACCGGGAATTTTACGAAATCGATGATCTGGTTGCCTGAGCCTTTTGTGAAATACAGCAGGTGGTAAAAGGTATGGCTGTGCACCACGTTCAGGTGAGGATTCCCGGAAAGGTACCGGCTGAACTTGTCGGCATTCAGCAGTCCAGTACCTGCTACGGTGAGGTTGCTGATATCGAATACGGGGTAGTTGGGGCGGAGCATAGCGGAACCTGCTTTTATCTTCTTAAAATGATCCTGAAAGTAGTTCCCTTGCCAGGTTCGGAACTTTTTACAAATATGCTCCCGTTATGGTATTTCTGGATAATACGTCGTGCCAGCGACAGCCCCAGCCCCCAGCCGCGCTGCTTGGTAGAGTACCCGGGTGAGAATACCTTTTTGAAATTGTTCTTTGGAATGCCTTTGCCGGTATCGGAAAGATCAATGGTAACCAGGCGGGGCTGGTTCTTTACGGTTACAGTTATCGTTCCCTGGCCCTCCATTGCATCCAGCGCGTTGCGTATCAGGTTCTCGATCACCCAGTCAAATAAAGGTCCGCTCAGCAGCACTTCTATCTCCTCCTCTTCATGAACGAAATGGATAGCCACTTTTTGGGGCGCCCGCTTCTGCATGTAGTCCACCATATTGCGGAGCCGGGGCACAAGATTTTCCTCTTTAAGCTGCGGCGCGCTGCCGATTTTGGAAAAGCGGTCGGCAATAAGCTGCAAGCGCGACACATCTTTTTCCATCTCTTCCACCCATTCCCGTATTTCGTCATGGTCCTTCAGTAACTCGAGCCAGGCCACTATCGAGGAAAGCGGGGTGCCGAGCTGATGCGCCGTTTCTTTTGACATGCCCACCCATACCTGGTTCTGTATGCTGCGCTGGGCATTGGAGATGGCGACAATAATGATCACTACGAAAACGAAGATGATGGAAAGCAGGATAAGGGGATAATTACGCAGCCGCATCAGCAAATGAGAGTCGCCGTAGTAAAGATGCTGCCTGCCATAACCCGACTCGATAACGATAGTGCCATGCATTTTCCTGAACTCTTCCAGCTTTTTGCGGACAAAGCCGCTGGCCCTTGCTGTCATGACAGAATCCAGATTGGTGGAAGAAGTTATGTTACCGGACTCATCAGTAATGATGAATGGTATTGATTTGTTCTCCTCGATAACCTGTGTGGCAAAAGTGAACGCGCTGCTTGAAACAGAGGTGGCGCTTCCCGAGTTGTTCTCTTCTGCGATCGCCCTGATGGCTTTTACAATGATATCAACCTTCTTTTGCTCTTCGCCCGCCATTTCCGAAACCATCCTGTTGGCGTTATATAAAGCTATGCCTGCGATAACCAGGGCCAGCAGTACAAGGTAGGTTTTCCAGTGAAGATATCTGCGAAACATGATCATTGTTCCGGCGGCGGCGTATTATCCCGGTGCCGGCATCATATTATTTTGAAAACAAACCTCACAGTAACGGCGCTGTGAGGTTTGTGATTATCTGTGAACAATAATTACAGCTTCATGCTTTCCATGATCCTTTCCAGGTCTTCATCGTTATAGAACTCGATCGTAATAGCGCCTTTCCCGTTCTTCTTCCTGTCCAGCTTTACCCTTGTGCCGAAATGAGACGCCATATTGTCTTCTATTCTTTTATAGGCAGGTGGCAGCTTAGCCACAGCAGCGGATTTATCGGCCGGTTTTCTTTCCAGGGCCATATTCTTTACCAGCTGCTCTACCTGCCGTACCGAAAGTCCTTTCTGCGTTGTTTCCCGGAAGACGTACAGCTGCTCGTCTACTTTTTCCAGGCTGATGATGGCGCGGGCATGCCCCATACTCAGCTGACCGTCGCGTACGGCTTTCTGTATGTCCGGCGGCAGCTTCAGCAGCCGCAGGTAATTAGCGACGGTGCTGCGCTCTTTTTTCATACGCTCAGCCACCTGCTCCTGGGTCAGTGTACATTCATCCATGAGCCTTTTATAGCTCAGGGCTATTTCGATAGCGTTAAGGTTTTCACGCTGGAGATTTTCCAGCAGCGCCATTTCCAGCAGCTCCTGGTCATCGGCAGTACGTACATAGGCCGGTATATCCTTCAGGCCTGCCATCTTTGATGCCCGGAGGCGGCGCTCGCCTGATACCAGCATAAACCTGCCGTTCGCCATCCTGACAACGGTAACCGGTTGTATGATGTCATGCAGGGCAATACTCTCGGCCAGTTCTTTCAGGGCCTGCTCATCAAAATCATGACGTGGCTGCTTGGGATTCACCTCAATCTGGTCTACCGGTATACGACCCCCCACAACAGCAGGAGCCGGCTTGTCCGAAACTGCCGGAACAGCTTCTGCGGTAGCTTTCAGCTCTTCATCTATATTGTTCAGCAGGGCCTTGATACCAAGACCGAGCGCTTTTTTCTTGTTATTGGAAGGAGTATTAGCCATGTTTCATTTATTCAGAGAGCAGAATCCGGCGCCTGGCACTGGATTCTGCTCCTATTTTGATTAACTGTTTGCAATTGAAAATTATTCCTGTTCCTTTTTTTCCTCGGCCTGACCTTCAAAGATACGTTCTTCATTTTTGATACGGGTGAGGTCATTTTTCTGAAGGATCTCTTTGGCCAGATTGAGATAATTAACCGCGCCTGTGCTATCCATATCATACATCAGCGCAGGTTTGCCAAAGCTCGGCGCTTCGCCTAACTTGGTGTTGCGGTGTACGATCGTATTGAATACAAGGTCTTCGAAGTGGTTTTTAATTTCTTCCACTACCTGGTTGCTGAGGCGGAGCCTGCCGTCATACATGGTCATCAGTATTCCCTCTATCTGGAGGTCCGTATTGATCCGGGTCTGTACGATTTTTATGGTATTCAGAAGTTTTCCCAGTCCTTCAAGCGCAAAATATTCGCATTGTACGGGTATAACTACTGAGTCGGCAGCAGTCAGGGCATTTACCGTGATAAGGCCGAGAGAAGGGGAACAGTCTATAATAATGAAATCAAAGTCCTGTTTCTGCTTTTCCAGGGCATAACGCAGGATATATTCCCTGTTGGGGTGGTTGATCAGCTCTATTTCCGCACCTACCAGGTCAAGATGGGAGGGCAGCAGGTGTAGGTTGGGGGTTTCCGTTTCCAGCATAGCCTGTGCAACAGGCATTTCGTTAACCAGGCAATCGTACAGGCTTACCTGTATGTTTTTCAGGTCAAACCCGTTTCCTGTCGTACTGTTAGCCTGGGGATCAGCGTCTACCAGCAAGGTTTTGTATTCAAGCACAGCCAGGCTGGCTGCCAGGTTGATCGCCGTAGTTGTTTTGCCTACGCCACCTTTCTGATTCGCTATTGCTATTACTTTTGCCATTGTCTTACTCCGTCAAGTCTGATATTTATGTTATAGTTGAATTGTCTGTCCTATTTCAGGCAGGATCAATTCTTTACCCGCTTTGCTAAAGATAGCTTTTGCAGCCTCTTTATCAATTACGATATAGCCGAAGGTATCAAAATGCACACCTACCACCTTATTACACTGTACAAATTCTGCAGCAATTACCGCTTCTTCCGCATCCATAGTAAAATTACCTCCGACAGGCATGATCGCGACGTCCAGCCGGGCATATCCCGGAATGAGCTGCATATCCATTGTCAGGCAGGTATCACCGGAAAAGTAAAAGCTGAATTCTTCTGTGCGGACCACAAATCCACCGGGATTGCCGCCATAGCTGCCATCCGGGAGACCGCTGCTGTGCATGGCCGGCACATAATGTATCTTGCCAAAATCGAAATTACGCGCGCCGAAGTTCATGGGATGAACTTTTTCATAACCCTGTCTGCTAATCCAGTCAGTAATCTCGGCATTGGAAATTACCGTAGCCCCCGTATTGTGTGCGATGGTCAGCAGGTCGCCTACATGATCGCCATGCCCATGCGATACCAGTATGTAATCTGCTTCGATCGTATTGATATCAATATGCTTAGCCAGGGGATTACCTGTAATGAAGGGGTCGAACAGCAGTCGTTTGCCGCCCACTTCCACTGCAAAACAGGCATGGCCATAAAATGTAAAGTTCATAACTGATCCTAATTCTTTATAACCCTTGTTATTACAATTCCAAGTGTAGCAAAAATACGTTCTAAGAATGGATTTCTGAAAAATGTGGATAAATTAGCGCCTGCTTTTATTCGTAATATGAAGTTTGTTTTGGAAACAGGCCTTTATCCTGTATTATTGCACCCGGAAACCTATAAAAGATTGAAAATTATAATATGAAGCACGCTTATATTTTCCCCGGGCAGGGGGCTCAGTTTTCCGGAATGGGCAAAAATCTTTATGATAATAATCCCAAGGCCAAAGAGCTTTTTGAAAAGGCTAATGAGCTGCTCGGCTTTCGCATTTCGGATATCATGTTTTCCGGTTCTGAGGAGGAGCTGAAACAAACCAAGGTCACTCAACCTGCTGTTTTTCTGCATTCAGTGATCGCCTTTATGACTGTACCGGGCCTCAGGCCGGACATGACCGCCGGGCATTCCCTGGGTGAGTTCTCTGCGTTGGTGGCTGCCGGAGCGCTGTCTTTCGAAGACGGGCTTATGCTGGTTGCCAAAAGGGCGGCGGCCATGCAGCATGCCTGTGAGCTGAGACCCTCTACAATGGCGGCAATACTCGGGCTTGATGATTCCAAGGTGGAAGAGATCTGCGCCGGGATTGTAGACGAAGTGGTAGTGCCGGCCAATTACAATTGTCCGGGTCAGCTGGTTATCTCCGGCAGCATTATGGGGATAGACAGAGCCTGCGAAGCAATGAAAGCCGCAGGCGCCAAGCGGGCGCTCGTATTGCAAGTGGGTGGCGCGTTCCACTCCCCGCTGATGGAACCGGCCAGGCTTGACCTGCAGTCGGCCATAGAAGGGACTGATTTTAAAACACCTTCCTGTCCCGTTTACCAGAATGTGGATGCGATGCCTTATACCGATGCCGGAACGATACGGGAAAACCTGATCAACCAGCTTACCGCGCCCGTACGGTGGACACAATCCGTTCAGAATATGGTCGCCGGCGGAGCAACACAGTTTACGGAGTGCGGTCCGGGTAATGTATTGCAGGGACTTGTGAAAAAGATCCATAAAGAAGCGATAACGGCTGCGATTAATTAGTGATCGCATACCAGAACGATAATGCGGGCGCTGCAGAGCGCCCGCATTATTCTTTTCAGTCAGCGATAATATTCCGTTTTCTTCCTTTCAGGACAATGATGGATACCTGTATGATCAGGGACAGGAATATGAGCGCCATACCCAGGTAGAAGCCGGTATTCAGCTGCTCATTCTCTTTATAGATAAGGAAAGCCAGGATAATACCATAGACCGGTTCCAGGTTTACGGAAAGTGTTACTGTAAATGCAGATAGTCCTTTCAGCGCGCTCATCGCCAGGGATTGTCCCCATACGGTACAGCAATAGCTCAGCAGGAATATCCACAGGTAATCCATTCCCTGTGGCAATAATATTTCTTCAGGATGCTGCTGCAGGTAAAAAGGAGCCAGCAGGCTGAGGAATAAGAGACCGGTTGTCATTTCATAAAATACCAGGGCCCTGGGCTCATATTTTCCGGCAAGCGGCTTATTCAGCACGGTAAATATGGCACTAATGACCGAAGCTATAACTCCGAGTATGATGCCCAGCTTCAGATCGGCCATTTTATTGGCAGCGCTGTCGTGCGGCTGTAAAATATAGATAAGGAATACGCCCGCTAAAGCGACCAGGCTTAGGGATATTTCAACGGCATTAAACCTGCCTTTATTAAATAAGGGATCAAGCAAGGCCGTAAAGACGCTGGCCGTTGCAAGACATACCATGGCAATGGAAGCATTGGCATATTTGATGGAAGCATAAAAGGCTACCCAGTGTACGGCGTACATAATGCCGATCCCGATTATCCGCCTCAGGTCCCTGCGTGCTACCGGCGCCCATTGCCGGCGGAGAGTGATGATAATACCTATCGCAACCGCCGTCAGCAGCATGCGGTACCATACAAGCACCGGCGCGCTTAGTGAGATTGCACGGCCTAATACCCCGGTAAAGCCCCAGAGCAGTACTGCAAGATGTATCTGGAGAAAAGAGCGCTTCATGGTAAATATGCTTTGAAAAATGATGCAAAACTACTAATGCCTGCTCATTGTTTGTGAATTATTTAGATGTTTAAATGTATTGTGGCATGGTTTTTGATTTGGCAGCAGGAAACATGCAACCAAAATTTATGAACATGAGAAAGCTTATTTCTGCCGCATTGTTATTGCTGGCTATTACCGCGGCCTCCTGTGGCGGGTCTAAAAAGATTACCAAGCAGCAACGTAATGACCTCCAGGACACCTATGAGACATTTAAACGCGAACTGCCTGAAGCCATTGTGACGATGGATGGCGATAAAGTAAAGGTAGTGCTCGCAGAGGCGGTGCTGTTTAAGATCAATTCTGCAGATATCAACCCGGATTACCTTCCATCCCTGCTAAAAATGGCAAAGGTGCTGAACAAGTATCCTAAAACAAACATTATCATCTCCGGGTTTACAGATATAACCGGAACCGAAGAATATAACAAGACCTTGTCTGAAAAAAGAGCGGCCAGCGCCAAAGCTGTACTGGTACAGGATGAGGTTGCCTCTGGCAGGATCTATGCCTGGGGACTCGGTGCCAAAAATCCAATTGCCAGCAACGATACGGAACTGGGACGTAAGCAGAATCGCCGTGTAGAGTTTGTGATCATGTACGACTATAAAGAAAAGAAAGAAAAATAGCCATATGAAAACCAACAGGAAGCTGCCTTTTCAGGCAGCTTTTTTATTGGAGAAACCGGGCTTTTATCTGTACAAATCAAAGCTATTTCCTATCTTTTCTTAATTTGCGGCATATAAGCGGTTACAATGTCTACATTCAGGACTTCAAGGGCTAAAGAGAATATTTTGCGTAAAGTACGGCAAGCCTTACAGGAGGAAGCTGTACCGATTCCCTTTCCCGAAGTTGAGAAGCAACAGGAAATAAAGATTTTTGATGTCCAGGAAAATATTTCTGCCGACGAACGTTTCGCGCTTGCCTTTACAAGGGCCGGCGGAAATTTTGTTTTCTGCAACGACTATGCAGAAATGATTTCCCGGATCAGCGACCTGGCAGCAAGCAGGGGGTGGAAAGAAGTGCTATGTGCCAACAAAGCTTTGTTTTCACTGCTGGTGAATAATAAGCTGTCGTTTATCAGGGAATTTAACCCGGTGCATGAAAAAGCGGATGCCTGTATAACGGATTGCGAGGCGGCTGTAGCCCGTACCGGTACATTCGTTTTCAGCAGCAGGCAGAATCATGGCAGGGTAGCGCCGGTTTTCTTTCCCGTGCACATCGTAGTGGTGACACCCAATCAGATATTGCCTGATATAGATAACGCATTAAACCTGATTTATCGCAAATACAACGGACAATTGCCTTCCATGCTTAATTTTAATACGGGCCCCAGCCGAACAGCAGATATTGAAAAAACACTGGTGACCGGCGTACACGGACCGAAAGAGGTTTTTTGTTTTTATGTGAACCAGGTTTAGCTTGATATTGCCGGATTTTCTGATTAGTTTTAACCAAAAATTACGTTCATGAAAACACCTTTATTCAGTACACTTTTCCTGGCGGTTGCTGCCTATACGGGTTTTGCACAGACCCCGGCAATTACCAATCCCGGATTTGAACCATGGGAAGACTATATAGCCAGCACGGAAAGCCGGGAACGCCCGGTGTCCTGGTATGGTTCTGACCAGATAACCGGCGAATACAGCCTTATCTTGTTCTTTATGGGAGCTACTGCTGAGAAGCAGATATTTAAGAGTACCGATAAGCATTCAGGCGATTTTGCCGCCCGCCTCTTAACTATTAAGCTGAGCGATTCACTGGGTAGTATTCCCGGTGTACTGACCAATGCGCGGGTGTCCGCCGATATTGATATTGAGGATCCTGATCTTGATTTTGCCACAGTCATGTCGTCGCTTTCCTATAGCGGCGGAACACCGATGTATGGCAAAAAGGTAGATGCCGTAAGTGCCTGGGTAAAGACCGGCGCCGGAAATGTCGATACCTCGTCCATGGTCATCTACGCGATGAGGAAAACTGTTTCGTCCTCGACCGGGGCTGACACTATGATCGCTATCGGTTCGGGCACAGGATTGATCAGTCCCGGCGAATCAGGGTACCATAAAATTTCAGTACCAATGGAATACCTGCCTGAAACTGCAGGGGAAGGAGCCGGTACGGATACGCTGATCATTGCATTTTTAAGCTCGGCCTTCGCTGATGGTGATGCCGTCGCAACGGAAGGGAATGAACTGCTGGTTGACGATGTCGAACTGGCATACAGCGATGATGGCTCTTCTATCTCCCAGCCGGTACTGTCCGAGACCAAAGTGCTGGTACATCCTAACCCCGCAAAAGATAAAATCTGGTTTAACCTGAATGTAAATGAACGGGCCGGTGATTATGAATTGTCTATCGCCGATATTGCCGGGCGGAATATTTACAGCCGAAAGCTGACGGAGCAGATCAATGGTATTGATATCTCCGGTTGGGCGGCAGGAACTTATGTTTACAACCTGTTCAATAATAAAACAGGATTGCAGACTACCGGAAAGTTTGTAAAGTAGTTTTGTAAGTAGTATATAAAAAAAGAGGCCTGATGATATATCAGGCCTCTTTTTTTATATACATTGATGTCACCGCTCATTATCATCTCCGGTAGTTTCTCCTGTTGCAGGCAGATCTTCCGGCCGCTCGTTATTCCACTCCATGATAAAATTATTGCGCCCTGATCCTATTAGGATCGTCAGGTATTTCTGTTGTACCAGCTCCAGCATTGCCAGGAAGGTAAATATGGCATGTATCCTGTTCTCGCAGATGGAGAATATGGCTTCAAAACCTGCCTTGCCTATATTCCTTAAGTGATCGATCAGGTAATGCCGCTGGCTTTCGAGGGAATAGTTGTACTTTACTACGACGTGTTGGGGCTTGTTATTCCTGTCCTCAAAGCGCTTTACCACTCTCTCAAAAGTCTGCATCAGCTTAAACAGGGTAATAGCCTGCACCTCTGTTCCTTCCGCATAAGTTTCTCCCAGCTCTTCCAGCTCTTTCCTGATATTGCCCCGCTTCTGCTGCAGCAACCGCTCGGTTTCCATGACGGCCATGGTTGCAGCCGCTTCCTTAAAGCGTTTATATTCCAGTATTTTATCCACCAGCTCCTGGCGGGGATCTATTTCATTCCCCATAGCGTCCAGCTCTCTTCGTGGCAGCAGCATCTTCGCTTTGATCCGCATAAGCGTGGACACAAAAAGTATAAACTCACTGGCCAGTTCTATATTCAACGATTCCAGCTCATGTATATAATCTAAGAAGTCCTTGGTGATCCTGTGTATTGGTATATTGTAAATATCTACCTCGTCCCGTTCTATGAAGAACAGGAGCAGATCGAAGGGGCCTTCAAACTGAGGGAGCTTTATCTGGTAGTTGACGGATGCCATATTGTTTTATACCGGTTGCTTCCGGCAAAGCGAAGCTAACGTAAAAAGACCGGATTATCAGAATTTGTAATTGAAACCTATGCTCATTACCTGTTTTATCTGCCACCAGCCCAGGCCGCTGTATGGTTCATCCTTATCCTGTACCACGCCGGCTTCATCCACGAATGTCTTATTATAAGGCACATCGTTGTCGTATATGGCGGTGACACCGACATTAATGGCAAAATACTTGAAAAATTTAAAGCTGATCATATTATCCCACAATATGTCGATATTTCCCGGGTTATCTTTTTTTATCAGATCGCCGGTCACCGCATCATAACTGTCTTTTGCCAGGTAATTGCTGTACAGGTCGAGGCGTCCGCGGTAAGAAACATTAGGTGTAAAATCTTTCTGGAAACGCGCGGAAAAGTAAGCGCCCAGCTCAAAGCGGTATGTCTCATCATATTTTACACCAAAAGCGCCTTCTGCGGTCTGCCTTGTGTAATACCTGTCGACAAATGTATTACGCATGGCCAGGGGAGAGAAGAAGAGGCTGAGCATGCTTCCTTTCCTGTACTCTATACCGGGAGCAAAGGTCAGGTATAGCGGACTCAGGAATTTTGATGTCGAAAATGTGTCCCAGCGGGGCGCGTCATAGTTATAGGCCTTTGTAAACTGCGTTTTGGCATTGAATAATCCTGTAAGATAAAAATTGCCATCTTTAAACAGCTGGTACCCGTATTTGGATGTGAGGTCTATACGGTCGTCCGTTTTTCTTGGTACAAATTCATTGGAATAAGTATACAATAAGCCATAAGCCATATCCAGGTTGGTAGTCCAGATTGATCTGCCGTTATATCTTGTGATCATACCGTTGAAGAGGCCATTGACAGTTAATGATGCCAGCTCGCCCCCCGCGGCCCAGTTGTGTAATATACCCTGGTTTATTCCCAGGGCGAGGTTGCCGTTATATATCCAGGCTACGGTATCTATATTCGTGCTCTGCTCTTTTATTTTCTGCACCGCTTCCAGGTTGCTTATCTGTTGTGCCGGGGCTGTGTTGACTGAAAAAATGGTAGTAATTGCTATGGGTATTAGTAATTTCCTCATTTTAGCAAATTTTAGTGTGTTAACAAGAAAAATTAAGGTTTGTATTTTGCCTCCTGTAATATTTTTTGCGCATCCTGAACTTTCAGGATATCCGCTAAAGACGCATGCGTAGTCTCTGCGTATTGCTCAATAATGCGAAGACCTATATAGCTGCCGGTATTTCCCGGGCTTTCCGGCGGCATACCAGCCGATGACGGGCCATCGGTTACATACCGCATTACCTTTTGCTGGTTGGTCTCATACAGGAATTGCTCTTTTATGAAAAAATTATATATAAGCTGCTCCTGTTCCCTGCACCATTGCATTTGCGCCGCGGTATAGCCTAACAATAAGGAGTCGGCAGTTCCGGGTAATACCTTTTTCATGAAATAAAGTTCTTTCCCCTGCTGGATCATCAGTGCCAGCAGGTTCTTGTCGTCGTATACCGGGGGGTATTTGCTTTCATACAAGGCTTTTGCAGCTGCTACGGGAATATTTTCTCGGGTATGCCGGATGGTGCGGAAATAAGGTATACCCACCATCTCATACGGCGCAAAATTCCTTCCCAGGAACATATCCAGGCCTATGCCGAGTGTCTGTTCTCTTGTAAAGACCGCGAGATGCAAGCCAGCGGCATAATAATACACCTCTTTGGGTATAACAATGCTTGAATCATAGTAATGCGTGTACTGAAACAGACGCGTGAGCTGTTTGTCGATGTCCTTGGTGTCAGGATATACTTTATTGACCGTATCAAACAGCTGCCGGAAATCCTTATAGGCGATAAAAAAATGCAGCGCCTCGCTTGTATCGCTGTATACGCCATTGGTGCTGAGGCCTACAAGCGCATCCAGGTAAAATGAAAGGAAAGTAGGGTATTTCCGCTCCAGTTGCTGGAGATCTCTCGCTATATTATTGCTGTCTACGGCGGAAAAATCCTTGTAGAAATCATAAGACCTGAAAGGTACCTGGATGCCGGAAACATCGGGCGCATTATTGTTGTCGTGGCAGGAAGCCAAGAATAAGGAGCAGGTTAAAACCAGGGTCAGTCCAGCAAGGTATCGGCGCATAACAGGTATAATTTATTTCCGGAAGTGGCGAAATTAATGAATTTTGCGGTTATTGATTTTCAGTTATATAACTGTAGCTTATCATAAGCATATATCACAGTTGTTCTCATGTCTCAGCATTCCTGGTTGTAAAATATTATTCTATTTCTAACAGTTAAATATATAATTTGGTAGTATTTTCGCGGCGGATTTTTGTTCAATTAAATTGCGCTTATTCTTCTCCCTGCTTTTTGTTCTGCCTTTTTTCAGCATGGTTTATGGCCAGTCTGTGAAGGAAAGTACCGTTTACCTGAGATCAATCAATATTTCCGGGAATAAAAAGACAAAACGACCGGTTATCTTAAGAGAGCTGAGCGTACGCGAAGGAGATGTGCTTGCAAATGACTCGCTTGCCAATATCCAGGAGCTGAGCAGGCTGCGATTGATGAATATTCAGCTGTTCAATGACGCGAAGGTAGAATGGATCGCCGGCGATAAGGATTCGGTGGACATGTATATAATCGTATTTGAACGGTTTCCTATAATGCCGGATCCGCATTTCGAATTTGCCGACCGGAATTTCAATGTATGGTGGACCGAACAGAAGCGGGACCTGAGAAGGCTTAACCTCGGACTGACCCTGGTGCACCGCAATTTTCGCGGCAACCGTGAGCAGATCAGCGCAACGGCCCAGGTCGGGTATACACAGAAGTTTTCTCTCGCTTATGAAAGGCCTTTCCTGGATGTAGGCCAGAAACATGGTATGGGCTTTTCTGTATCGGGATTGCAAAACAAAGAAATCGCATTTAAAACGGATTCCAACAAGCTTCGGTTTTACAGGAGCGATAATCACCCGATGCTGAGACAGTCACAGGTGGCCTTATGGTACATATACAGACCTGAATATGCTTCTACCCATAAGCTCAGCCTGGCTTACCAGCATTACTGGATCAGCGATACCATTATGGAGATGAATCCCGAGTACCTGGGTAAGGGAAGAATGCAGGAAGATGTATTGTCCCTTAGCTATACTTACCGTTATAATGGTGTGGATAACTGGGAATATCCTTTAACCGGCGCACGGATAGTGGGTGCCTTATCCTATCTTTATGCGTTTGGTAATAACAGGCACCAGGCCGGGCTTTACCTGCAGGCGGATAAGTACCTGAATCCGTGGAAGCACTGGTTCTTTTCCGCCATCTTCAGGGGAAGATTCTCCTTTCCCCAGGTGCAACCCTATATTTTCAGGAGGAACCTGGGTTATGATTTTGATTATATACGAGGTTATGAATACTATGTAATAGATGGTGACGCGTTTGCATTGCTCCGGCTGAATTTCAAACGGGAGCTGCTGAATATGAAGATCCATCTCCCCGTAAAATATTTCCAGGTAATACCTTTAAGGATATACGGGAAAGTTTATGCTGATGGCGGTGCGGCCCATAGCCGCTATGCCGTTAATGACCGGTTTTCCGGCAAATCGCTGTATTCCGCAGGTGTCGGGCTGGACATCGTAACACTCTATGATATCAAGGTGAGAATAGAATACACGCTAAATCATCTGGGCGAAAAAGCGCTATATTTACACAAAAGCGGGGAATAGTTTATAGCGGCATAATTTACCTGCCGGTTGGTTTCCCGGACAGGCTGCCGTATTGGACAGCCACAAAAACAGCAGACATGTTCATTGCACTTTACAACAGGGTATTTGAAGAAACAGATATACCCGTTTTACAGCATACGCTGGATCTGTTAAAAGGGTACAGCATAAAGGTAGCTTTTTATAAAGATTTTTATGAAAGGCTTCAGGCTTATATACCTTTTGATATGACTCCTGATCTCTTTTCCAGCCAGCGCGACCTCAGCCCGCTGACAGATTTTTTTATCAGCCTCGGTGGCGACGGTACCATGCTGGATGCTGTTTGCTTTATCGGGAGGTCAGGCATACCGGCGCTCGGAATCAACCTTGGACGCCTGGGCTTCCTGGCCGATGTTCCCGAAAATGAAATCGACATTGCCTTAAAAGCCCTGGTGCGTGGATCTTATACGATCGATAAAAGGGCCTTGCTGCACCTTGACAGCAGTGTGCCTTTGTTTGGAGAGAATCCATATGCATTAAACGAGTTCACCCTGCACCGGAAAGATTCTTCGCAGATGATCAGGATCCATACCTACCTGAACGGGGAATTCCTTAATACATACTGGGCCGATGGGCTTATCGTTTCTACACCCACCGGGAGTACCGGCTATTCCCTGAGCTGTAATGGCCCTGTTGTGTTTCCGCAGGCTTCGGCTTTTGTAATCACCCCTGTTGCGCCGCATAACCTTAACATACGCTCGATCGTTGTACCGGACGATTATGTAATATCATTTGAGGTGGAGGGGCGTACCGATCAGTTTCTCTGCACGCTGGACTCAAGGATGGAAACGATTACAAAAGAAGTACAGCTGGCGGTTAAAAAAGAGAATTTCAATATCTCGCTGGTACGGCTGGATGAGCATAACTTCTTAAAAACGATACGGAAAAAGTTATACTGGGGAATCGACAGCCGGAATTAAAATTGATAAGAGATGAGCAAGATAGCGATTATAGGTGGTGGGAATTTGGGAGCGGCAATAGCGGAAGGACTAATTGACAGCGGCTTTGCGGCTCCCCGGGATATGATCATAACCAAAAGGAATATAGCTACGCTTCAATCATTCGGGGAGCGCGGAGTGTTGCTGACTGATAATAACCATGATGCGGTAAATACGTCTGAGTGGATTATACTGGCGGTAAAGCCGTTCCAGATAAAGACTATATTGGAAGATCTGAAGCCATTGCTGGATCCTCTAAGACATAAGCTGGTAAGTGTAATTACCGGTATCTGGATTAAGGATATCAAAGAAGTGCTGGGTAATAATTTCACACTTTTCAGGGCCATGCCCAATACAGCTATTGCCATTCGCGAGAGCATTACCTGTATCTGTCATGAAAATGCGGATGAGGCGCAGACTGCCTTTATCCGTAACATGTTCGGTCAACTGGGAAAAACGGTTTTTATAGAAGAACAGCTGATGGATGCCGCTACGGTTTTGGGCGCCTGCGGCATCGCATATGCCATGCGATATATCCGTGCCAACATTCAGGGTGGTATAGAGATTGGCTTTGATGCCAGAACTGCTGCGCTTATTGCCGCCCAGACGGTAAAGGGTGCTGCAGAGCTGCTCCTTGTCAACAACACTCACCCGGAACAGGAAATTGATAAAGTAACAACGCCTAAAGGCTGTACTATTGCAGGTTTGAATGAAATGGAGCACCAGGGCTTTAGTTCTTCGCTGATCAAAGGTGTAGCAGCCAGCTACCGGAAAATCAAAAGTGATATGTAATAAAGCGGGCTTTCCAATCCAAATGGAATTTATCTAATGCCACAGGTGCGGATATAGATGTATACCGGAATTGCTGCAGAAACCGGCTCTCCAATCAACATAAGCTTCTTTATTTCCCTGTCAGGAAAAAAATCTGTTAAAGCAACAATTTGAATATTATTTCGTTGTACTTTAGCGTTACTCTAAATTTATCAGTTTATTACAGGAATTTTACCTCAGTCAATCTATTGTTTATTCTTTTAAAAAAACCCGGAAGGGTATGAGGTATTAATATGCAAGCAGAAATTCTCTGGGTCGATGACGAGATCGAATCCTTAAAATCACAGATACTCTTTCTTAAAAATAAAGGTTACGAGGTAACTCCTTTTACCAATGGTTATGATGCGCTGGAGCATCTCAAAAGCAACCAGGCCGATGTCGTTTTGCTGGATGAAAGCATGCCTGGTATGACCGGGCTTGAAACGCTCGCCCAGATAAAAGAACTGTACCCGATGCTGCCGGTAGTAATGGTTACGAAAAACGAGGCGGAAAATATTATGGAGGAAGCGATCGGCTCACAGATAACCGATTACCTGATCAAGCCGGTAAACCCTAACCAGGTACTCCTTTCCTTGAAAAAGATCGTTGATGGCAAACGGCTCGTTTCTGAAAAAACGACCGTCGAGTACCAGAAAGATTTCAGGAACCTGTTTATGGCCCTGAATAATAACCCGAATGTTGAAGAGTGGAAGGATCTGTACAAAAAACTGGTTTACTGGGAGGTCGAGATGGCGAAAAGCGATAGTCCTGAGATGCAGGAGGTGTTTAATACCCAGAAAGCGGAAGCCAATACCGAATTCTTTAAATTCGTTTCCCGGAATTATCTGGACTGGGTTAACGAGAAGTATGATGATACGCCTATTCTTTCACATACTTTGTTTAAAAGAAAGATAGCGCCGCACCTGAAGCAGGGACAGCCAACCTTTATGGTGCTGATCGATAACCTCCGCTTTGACCAGTGGAAGGCGATAGAGCCTATAGTCAGCCAGTATTTCCGGCTCCAGGAAGAAGAGATGTTCTACAGCATCCTGCCTACTTCCACCCAGTATAGCCGCAACAGCATTTTCTCCGGTCTCCTGCCATTGGATATAGAACGCAAATTCCCGCTTGAGTGGAAAAATGATGATGAGCAGGGTGGAAAGAACCTTTATGAAAAGCAGTTCCTCGGGGATCAGCTGAAACGGCTTAAGCTCAATAACCTGAAGTGGGATTATCTGAAGATCACCAATAATGAGAACGGTAAGAATATGGAGGATAATATCCATAACTACCTGAAGAACGATCTTACGGTAATCGTATACAATTTTGTGGATATGCTGTCGCATGCACGTACTGAAATGGAGGTGCTGAAGGAGCTGGCGGGAGACGAGGTGTCGTATCGCTCGCTTACGATCAGCTGGTTTGAACACTCACCGCTCTTCCGTGCATTGAAGAAAATAGCCGATAAAGGCATCCAGCTTATTTTTACAACAGATCATGGCACCATGCGGGTGAAAACGCCCAGCAAATGTGTGGGCGATAAAGCAACGACCACCAACTTACGTTATAAGCACGGCCGTAATATCCAGTACGAGGCCAGGGATGTATTTGCGATCCAGAATCCGAATGATGCCGGTCTCCCGCAGCCCAATGTAAATTCCAAGTACATTTTTGCCCGGGAAGACATCTTCCTCTGTTACCCCAACAACTATAACTACTACGTAAATTATTATAAAAATACCTTCCAGCACGGCGGCGTTTCGCTTGAGGAGATGATCGTGCCGATTGTGAGGATGACAAGTAAATAGCCGAATGAGCAACGGGCATCTTAAGATGCCCGTTTTTTTATATTTTATTTACTGCCTCTTTAAGCACACACATTTTTCTCAGCAAGTCTTCGAGTAAATCAAGATGCAGCATATTCGCGCCATCAGATTTCGCGTTTTTCGGATCGGGGTGGGTTTCTATAAACAGACCATCAGCGCCTACAGCGATAGCGGCACGGGCTATGGTTTCGATCATCCGGGGATTGCCGCCGGTAACACCGGAAGTCTGGTTGGGCTGCTGCAGCGAATGCGTACAATCCATGACCACCGGAACATTCATCTGCTTCATTACCGGTATTCCACGGTAATCTACAACAAGATCCTGGTAACCAAAAGTAGTGCCCCGGTCGGTAAGGAATATTTTATCGTTGCCACTCTGGCGTAGCTTATCCACAGCGAACTGCATCGATTCCGGTGACAGGAACTGCCCTTTTTTTACATTGACATATTTTCCGGTAGCAGCTGCTGCGACCAGTATATCCGTTTGCCGGCAAAGAAAAGCGGGTATCTGCAGGACATCGACATAAGCCGCTGCCATTTCAGCTTCATCGGCGGCATGGATATCAGTTACCACAGGCACGCCGAAGCCTGCTTTTACTTTCGCCAGTATTTTCAGCGCTTTTTCATCGCCAATACCGGTAAAGCTATCCAGGCGGGTACGGTTGGCTTTCCGGTACGAGCCTTTAAAGATAAGCGGAACAGATAGCTTGTCGGCTATCGCTACGATCCGTTCTGCGATCCGCATGACGATCTCTTCTCCCTCTACCGCACAGGGTCCGGCCATGATAAAGAAATTGCCCGGGTTATATTTATTATTGAATAAATCTTTCATCTGGAAACTATTGCCTGCAAAATTACGGAAAGAAGGGCAAGGAACGGCTTGCTGTTTTATGTGCCGAACCGCTCTGTTACTTTTTTCATAGCATCCCGTATCTTATCATTGCAAAGGTTGCCCATAGAGCCTTCGTGGCTGTGCCTGGATATATCAAATGCCGCGTAGCTGAAAGTTCCCTGTTCTACAGCATTGCCCACCGAGCGGTATGCGTCCCGGAATGAATGGCCCTTATTCACCAGGTCATTTACGGCTTCCACAGTAAATAGGTATTTATACTTTTCTTCGTCCAGGATATGCTTTCGCACCTGTACCTGTGGCAGCGCGTAATTGAGTATCTGTATGCAATCCATCAGCGTAGTGATGCCAGGAAATAATATTTCCTTGGTCAGCTGCAGCTCACGGTGATAGCCTGAAGGCAGATTTGCCAGGAGTAAAGACAGCTCGTTAGGCAGCGACTGCAGCCGGTTGCATTTACCCCTTACCAGCTCGAATATATCCGGGTTCTTTTTATGAGGCATAATGCTGCTGCCTGTTGTGAGCGAAGCAGGGAAGCTGATAAAGCCAAAATTCTGGTTCATGAAAAGACATACATCCATGCTGAGCCTTGCAAGTGTGGCCGCAATACCGGCAACAGCCGTCGCTACAAATTTTTCTGTTTTCCCACGGCTCATCTGTGCATATACGGAGTTGTAATGCAGGTCGCCGAATCCGAGAAGCGTGGTCGTGGTTGTCCGGCTAAGGGGGAACGATGATCCATATCCCGCGCCGCTGCCTAATGGGTTTTTATCTGTGATCCGGTAAGCCGCCAGCAATAGCTCCATATCATCCGCCAGGCTTTCGGCATATGCGCCGAACCATAATCCAAAGGAGGAAGGCATGGCTACCTGCAAATGGGTATAGCCTGGCAGCAGGTCATTTTTATACCGCTCGCTTAATTCTGTAAGGTTGCCGAAAAATGATACCGTGGCCGATTTTATGTCTAGGATCGCCTGTTTAAGATATAATTTTATATCCACCGCAACCTGGTCGTTACGGCTGCGGCCGCTATGTATCTTCTTGCCGGCATCACCAATCTTTCTTGTCAGCATCAGCTCCACCTGCGAATGTATATCCTCCACATCAGGCTCGATCGTGAATGATCCCGCCTCGATCTGCCGGGCAATAAGCCTGAGCTCACCATGTATCAGCTCTTTTTCTTCGGTAGTAAGCAGGCCGGTCTGCGACAGCATTTCTGTATGCGCTATCGAGCCCTGCACATCATAAGCCGCCAGCAGCAGGTCAAAGTCGCGGTCTTTGCCGACAGTAAACTGCTCTACCAGCTGTGCTGTATCCGTATTGTCTTTTTGCCAGAGTTTCATTTGTCTTTTTTTGCGGAAATTAATTCCCTGTGTCAGAATTTAAGCTGCGATAAAAGTTGTATATACCCGTTGATCCCGTTTTTTATTTCGTCCAGGAAAATAAATTCATCGGCTGTATGGCTCCTGGCCGAATCGCCGGGACCTATTTTTAAAGCAGGAAACGGCATTAATGCTTTATCGGACAGGGTAGGAGAGCCGTAGCTTTCCATGCCGAGCCGCTTTCCCGCCAGCACCAGCGGATGATCTTCCGCGATCACGGAGCTGCGCAGGCGCATGCTGCGGGGCATGACAATGGCATCCGTATGCTGCCTGATAATATCGAGCGCTTCTTCATGTGTATAGCACTCGTTCAGTCTTATATCAACTGTGAATGTGCAGCGGTCGGGTACCACATTATGTGCTCTATTGTCGGTCGCGATTGTTGTAACATTCATAGATACTTCTCCCAGGAGATCCGATGTTTTTTCAAACTTATATTCCCGGAACCAGGTAATGAGGTCTGTAGCCTTATAAATAGCATTTATGCCTTCATTCCTGGCTGCATGGCCTGAGATACCTGTTACTGTTACGTCGCATACCATTAACCCACGTTCTGCTACCGCCATCTGCATTAATGTGGGCTCACCGACTATAGCGCAATCGACCGGCCCGGTTTCGCCGAGCAGGGAAACAATCCCGTTGAGGCCTGAAATCTCTTCTTCTGCCGTGGCTGCCAGCAGGATATTGTAAGGGAGGCGCTCCCGGTAAACATGCAGGAACGCTGCGACCAGGCTTACTAAAGATCCCCCTGCATCGTTGCTGCCCAGGCCATATAGTTTTCCGTCCTCAATAACTGGCCGGAAGGGATCCCTGGTATAACCTTTGGCGGGCTTTACGGTATCATGGTGAGAGTTGAGCAGCAAAGTTGGCTTGCCCGGGTCATAGTGAAAGCTCCTGGCAAGGATGTTATTGCCATACCGCTCAGCTGCAATACCGGCGTCTGCCAGCCATTGCTGCAGCAGGCTGGCGGTTCCCTCTTCTTCTTTGCTATAGGAAGGAGTCGCTATCAGCAACTGCAGCAGTCGGATGGCTTTGTCAAATAATATTGCGGGGTTATCCATTGTGTATTTTTGTGCCGCTGGTACCGGAAACCAATGCCTGCAGCTTATCCCATTTCCCTATAATTACTGATTGTACGCCTTTGCTGATTGCCGCAAACGCGTTTTGTAGCTTGGGCAACATGCCACCGGCAACTGTTCCGTCACCTGTCAGTGCAGCAAAATTCTGAGGACTGATGGAGGGGATATAGCTTTCCTCATCATTAATATCCGATAGCACGCCGTTCTTTTCGAAGCAGTAGATGAGCTGTGTTTCATAATGACGGCTCATAGCCTGTGCGATCTCCTGCGCGATCGTATCCGCATTGGTATTCAGTAACTGTCCTTTGCAATCGTGTGTAACGGGCGCTATTATCGGTGTCAGTCCTGCTTCAAGCAATCGCTGCAGCAATGTGTCATTAACTGCATCTACATCTCCCGCAAAGCCATAGTCCTGCTCCGTACCTGTCCTTTTATGAGCCTGCACCAGGTTGCCGTCTGCACCGGAAAGACCTATGGCGTTACAGCCGTCTGCCTGTAACAAGGCTACGATATTTTTATTGATTCCACCCGCGTATACCATGGTTATGATCTTCAGTGTGGCTTCGTCGGTTATACGCCGGCCTTCGATCATCGATTGTGGTATGCCAAGCCGGCCTGCCAGCTGCGTAGCGGCTTTCCCGCCGCCATGTACCAGTATCTTGCCGCCATCCAGCTGTGCAAAGTGCTCCAGGAACAGCTCCAGAGCTCGCGGATCATCGATAACGTTACCACCGATCTTTATGACGGATAGCTGCTTTTTCATCAGTTAGCTTTTAATATTTCTGATAATACGGCTTGTGCGCTCCATACACGGTTTGCTGCCTGCTGCGTAACAAGACTTCGTGGTCCATCAAGCAGTTCGTCGCTCAGCTCCACGTTTCTTCTTACCGGCAAACAATGCATTATCCTTGCATCAGGCGCCTGCTTTAATTTGTCCTCTGTAAGCATCCAGTCTTTTCCTACAGGCAATACCGCTCCATATTGTGCATAGCTGCTCCAGTTCTTTACGTAAATAAAATCGGCGTCTTTCAGCGCTTCCAGCTGATCGTGTATGATCCTGGCGCCATCCGTGTAGGATTTATCCAGCTCATAGCCTTCCGGGTGTGTAATTGTGAGCTCGGCCTTACCCCATGCATTGATCCACTGGGCAAAGCTGTTGGCTACACATTGGGGAATAGGTTTGATATGCGGGGCCCAGGTCAGGACGATCTTGGGTTTTCTTTGCCGCTCTGCCCAATGCTCCTGTATGGTTATTACATCAGCCAATGACTGCAGGGGATGCAGGGTAGCGCTTTCCAGGCTTACAACAGGCAATCCTGAATAAAGGATAATCTGCTGCAGTACGCTCTCCCGGTAATCTTCTTCCCTGTCTGTTAAGGAAGGAAAGGTACGCACGCAGAGTATGTCAAAATACGCGCCCAGTACCGGCGCGGCATCTTTAATATGTTCTACGGTTGTACCGTCCATAATGGCGCCTTCTGCAAATTCGAGTTTCCAGCCATCGGCCCCTGCATTAAATACAACAGCCTCCATACCCAGCTGCTGTGTTGCAATCTGGGTGCTCAGACGTGTGCGTAGCGACGGGTTGAAGAACAACAGGCCGACCCGCCTCCCTGTACCGGCAGCTTTATCTTTCAGCGGTTCCGATTTACAGGCCAGGGCCGTTGCTATCAAAGCATCTATGTCGCTTACATCTTTTACAGAAATGAAATGTTTCAATTTTATATGCTTTAAAGATTATTTACGGAAACAGCAGGCAACTCATTTTTTACCGCCTGCAAAAACAGGTCGGCTTCTGTTGCTGATATTGCCAGGGAAGGCAGCAGTCTTATGGTGTTGGGCTTTGCTTCGCCGGTGAAGATATGCCGGCGTAACAGCAGGTTCTGTCTCAGTTCCGCTGCTTCGTCAGGAATATCAAAACCGATCATCAACCCCTTGCCACGCACGTTTTTCAGCTCATTCAGTCCTCTAAGTGCCGATTGCAGGTAAGCACCGGCAGCGCCGGCGTTGCTTATCAGGTTCTCCTGCTCGATCACTTCCAGCACGGCCAGCGCTGCAGCACAGGCCAGGTGATTGCCGCCAAAAGTTGTACCCAGCATACCCAATTTTGGCTTAATGCGCGGGGCTATCATAATGCCGCCGACAGGGAAACCATTGCCCATCCCTTTTGCCATAGTATAAATGTCGGCAAGGACACCGCTGTGATCGTGGGAAAAGAATTTCCCGCTGCGGCCGTAACCACATTGAACGCCATCCGCAATAAATACGGCGCCGTATTGGTCACAGCACAGGCGTATGGTTTGTAGAAACTCATCATTTGCCACCCTTATACCTCCTACGCCCTGAATACCCTCTACAATTACGGATGAGATATCATCGCCATGTTTCCCGAAGTAGTCGGTAAGAGCCGAAGTGTCGTTAAACGGCAGGAACGTTACAACTGCTGTTTCATTTACCGGTGCGATTATCGCGGGATTGTCAGTGGCAGCGACAGCCAGCGAGGTTCGTCCATGAAAGGCTTTGTCGAAAGCGATGATTTTTTTTCTGCCATTGTGAAAAGATGCCAGCTTCAGGGCATTTTCATTGGCTTCAGCGCCGGAATTGCACAGGAACAGCCGGTAGTCCGTCTTTCCGCTTATCTTTCCGAGCTTATCAGCCAGCTCTTCCTGTAAAGGTATACGGACGGAATTGCTGTAAAACCCTATTTTTCCCAGCTGATCCGCTATTCTCTGCGTATAATGAGGATGGGCATGTCCTATAGATATTACCGCATGGCCGCCATACATATCCAGGTATTTTGTGCCCTTATTGTCCCATACGAAAGAGCCTTTGGCTTTTTCAATTGTTATATCCTGAAGGGGATATACTTCGAATAGATTCATCTTGATACTTTTAGAGAGATACCGATTCCCCCCTCTTTTTAATAGTTTAAAAATAGCCGGCTTTCAGGTTGAGCCCGGCTTTTTCCGGCAACCCGAATAACAGGTTCATATTCTGTACTGCCTGTCCTGACGCTCCTTTCAGCAGGTTGTCGATGGCTGTATGGATCACGGTCTGTCCTTTATGCTGCTCTACCTGTATCAGGCATTTATTGGTGTTTACCACCTGCTTCAGGTGTATCGGCTCTTTGCTGACGACCGTAAACGGGTGACCGGCATAATAGGCTTCGTATAATTCCTGCAGCCTCCCAAGCGGTATGCCGGTCTCTAGCTGCTGTGATACGAAAATGCCACGGGTAAAGTCTCCGCGCCAGGGAATAAAGCTGATCGCTGTTGCAGGCATACCTGGAGAAAGCTGCTGCAGGCTTTCTGCTGTTTCTGCCATATGCTGGTGTGTAAGACTTTTGTAGGCCTGTATATTATTGGCGCGCCAGGCGAAATGTCCGCTGGGTGTAAGGCTCATGCCCCCGCCTGTTGCTCCCGTGATACCCGTTGCATATACTTTCCCACAGAAGCCGCCTGCCGCCAGGGGTAGCAGGCCCAGCTGCAGCGCCGTTGCAAAGCAGCCTGGGTTGGCAATAGCGGCCGCAGTCTTAATAGCTTCTTTGTTTAACTCAGGCAGGCCGTAAACAAAGGTCCTGCTACCGGATGTCCGCTGCGCTTTCAGCCGGAAGTCCTGCGAAAGATCAATGATCTTGACATGATCAGGGAAGGGCACTGTTTCGAGCAGTTTCCTGGCGTCTCCATGCCCTACACACAGGAAGAGTACGTCAATATCGTGCTGCCAATCACCTGTAAAATGCAGACCGGTATCTCCTGCCAGGTCCTGGTGAATGTCACTTACAGGTTTACCTGCCTGGCTGTTGCTGTGCGCAAAAGCGATGTGTACATCCGGATGACGTAGCAGCAGGCGTAACAGCTCGCCTCCCGTATAGCCGGCTGCACCGGCAATTCCGACTTTAATCATGTTGGAAAGCTTTATTTACCTGGTGAAAAATTGCTGTCTGGTTGCCGAATATCCTGGTAAAACCTTTGACATCCTCACCCGTAAAACCTTTGTTCATTTCACCGTAGCTGCCAAATGCCTGGCTCATCAGGTCATGCGGGCTTTCAATACCCAGCAGGGTAAAATGCTTTTGCTCCAGCTGTACTCTTACTTTCCCGCTTACGGTAGCTTCAGCATCCTCAAGGAAGCGTTCGATATGACGCATGACGGGATCCAGCAGCTGGCCTTCGTGCAGCCAGTTGGCATACCAGGTGCTCAGCTGGTCTTTCCAGTATATCTGCCATTTGGTAAGCGTATGCTTTTCCAGCAGGTGATGCGCTTTAATGATCAGCAGGGGAGCGGCTGCTTCAAAGCCTACACGTCCCTTTATGCCGATAATCGTATCACCTACATGGATATCCCGCCCGATACCGTATGGCTGTGCAATGGCCTGCAGCTGCTGTATCAGCAGGGACGGGTGTTCGTACCGTTTGCCATCCATCGCTACCGGTTCGCCTTTTTCAAATTCCAGCTCAATGATCTGTGACCCTTTGCTGGTAACAGGTGTAGGCCAGGCTTCTTCCGGCAGGTACTGGTCTGAGCTGAGTGTCTCCTTCCCTCCTACAGAAGTGCCCCAGAGCCCTTTATTGATGCTGTATTTTGCCTTTTCAAAATTCATATCAACACCATGCTCCTTCAGGAATCCGATCTCTGCCTCTCTGCTTAACTGCATGTCGCGGATCGGAGTGATGATCTCAATGCCGGGTGCCATAGCCCGGAACACACCGTCAAACCGTACCTGGTCGTTCCCTGCACCGGTGCTTCCATGAGCAATATAGTCAGCGCCTACAGCTAAAGCTTCCCTGGCTATGGTCATGGCCTGGATCAGCCGCTCCGCGCTTACGCTAAGCGGGTAGGTGCCGTTTTTCAGCATATTGCCGAATATGAGATAACGGACACAGTCATCATAATATGCCTGTGTGACGTCAATCGCTTTGTAAGAAGCGATGCCCAGCTGTCTGGCTCTTTCCCCGATCTGCCCGATCTCTTCAGCATTGAAGCCGCCTGTATTTACTGTTACGGCGTGTACTTCCAGGTTCTTTACCCTGCTGAGATATAAAGCGCAATAAGTGGTATCAAGGCCTCCGCTGTAGGCCAGTATTACTTTTTTCATTTGTTATGTTTTAGTGTCTGGTTATTTACTTTTAAGAGCCTGCCGGCTGTTTTGTGTTTCTTTTTCCGTTTGGGTATTGCAATAAGGGCCGGAGGCTCATCGGGAATGATGGCCATATCTTTGTTTTCCTTTTCGGCGGGATCGTAGAGCATAGCGGTACAAAGACAGTTCTTTCGCTCTTTACTGGTGAGGATATCATAATTGACACAGCTTTTACAGCCTGCCCAGAAAGCCTCATCCTGTGTAAGCTCGGAATAGGTTACCGGCTCATAACCCAGGTCAGAATTGATCTTCATGACGGCCAGACCGGTTGTGAGCCCGAATATTTTTGCCTCAGGAAAGAGCGTGCGGCTGAGCTCAAATATTTTCTTCTTGATCATTTTGGCAAGGCCATATTTACGGAAGGGCGGAGCCACAATGAGGCCGCTATTGGCCACATACCGACCGTGGCTCCAGCTCTCTACATAGCAGAAGCCTGCCCATATGCCGTCCTGGTCAAAAGCAATAACTGCCTTGCCTTCCTGCATTTTTTCAATGATATAGGCGGCGTTTCTTTTGGCAATACCGGTGCCCCTGGCCTTTGCGGAATCGGCCATCTCATCGCAGATAATCTGCGCAAAGCTGTAGTGCGTAGCATTAGCTACCACTATCTGAAAATGGTTGTTCATTTTCAAGAATGTAACAGGTTAAGACAGATATGCGTAGCATACCTGTAAAGGGAATTGTTTAAATCAGATACAGTGGGTGCTGCCGGAGACTCATCTACCTGAAAAGATAGACCCTATCCGGAATCAAGGTCGTCGTACGAAGCAGGACGTATAGGAAGTAGAAAAAACCACTCTTAAAGGAGTCGGTAAAAAAACGCCATTGGCGTACGCAGGTTGCGTAGCGGTTGCCAACGATATGCCGGTTTTTTTTGTCATTTTTTAAAGAAATTACGCCGCATTTTTAACGGCATTTCATATGTATTTTTTATAAGAGGCGACAAAAGTAAAATATTTTTAATAAACCTGGCGGGTTTTTAAAAATTATTTTGAGGGGACAGGCGTATTGCTAACCGCAGGTGCATTTAATGCATCCTGTCGGCGCGTGGTGTCATTTCCAGCAGGATATCCTTTTCTGTCTGCAGCCAGCCCAGCCAGGTCTTACGTACAAGATCCTCATGATAATAAACCTTGGCCAGATCAAGGAAGAGCCTGTAATGGCCGGCTTCCGATACCATGAATTTATGATAAAACTCCCGCAGCGACTCATCGCTTATGTGGAGGCTCAGCAGCCGGAAGCGTTCACAGCTGCGTGCTTCTATAAGGGCAGAAATCATCAGCTTATGAAGTAACCGTTCCTTAGGTGAAATATCCTTCGGCTCATGTTGCAACAGCTTGTTCACGTAGTCATCTTTCCGCTGACGTCCGAGCTTGTACCCGCGTTTCTTCAGCTCTGCCAGCACCATCCTGAAATGTCCCCATTCCTCGGTAACCACCGGTGCGATGGCTTCTACCAGCTCTTCATGATCCGAATACCGCTGGATAAGGGAGATGCAGGTTGACGCTGCTTTTTGCTCACAGAAAGCGTGGTCGGTAAGAATATCTTCCAGGGATATCTCCGGGATATTAGCCCACCTGGGGTCGGTAGGTAACTTTAAACCGAGTATGGTGTTTTCAGTACTAGACATTGTTCCGTTTCGTTTATTCTGCTGCAGATAAATATTGTTTGATCTGCTGCAGGCATTTGTCCGCTGCGGTTTGCTCTTTATTGGCATACCAGTCAGCAGTAAGCTGTATTGCCTGTGTTGCATTGTATTTTGGCGACCAGCTGAGCGTATCTTTGATCCTGGAGTTGTCCAGCATCAAAAGGCCGGCCTCATGGGGCTGCTGCCCGCTCTGCTCTGTAGTGTAGCTGCCTTTGCCAAAGCTCTTAAGGAAAAGCTGTGTTACCGTTTCCACATCCAGGATATCCGTTTTTTCAGGGCCGATATTGTAACCTGTGGCAAGCTTTACCGGATCCGTGGTCATTCTTTCCGCAAGCAACAGGTAGGCATACAATGGCTCCAGCACATGCTGCCATGGCCGTACAGCCTTAGGGTTACGTAACCTGACTGGCTCATCCCGGTCAATGCTTCTTACAATATCCGGGATGATGCGGTCTGCAGCATAATCACCACCGCCAATCACATTACCTGCCCGCAGCGCTGCAATTGACTTCTGATGTGCTGCATATTTCTCCGGATTAAAGTAGGAGCTGCGGTACGATGCAATAGCTATTTCTGTTGCCGCTTTGCTGGCGGAATAAGGATCGTAGCCGCCCAGCTTATCATCTTCGCGGAAAGCCTGGCCGGTCTCGTTGTTCTCATATACCTTATCCGTGGTAATCATAATACCTATGCAGGGCTTATCCAGGCTACGCATAGCTTCCAGCACATTGACGGTACCCATGACATTTACGGAAAACGTATCGACGGGGTATTCGTAGCTTTTCCTTACCAGCGATTGGGCTGCGAGGTGAAATACAAAATCAGGCTGGAAACGGATCAGCTCGCCTTTCAGCAAATGCTCGTCCCTTATATCCCCGATCACAGATGCGTAGCACAGTTTGTCTCCGTTTACCTGGTTGTAAAGATCATGATCATTTTCCGGGGCGAGCGCATAACCTTTGACATCTGCGCCCAGGTAATTCAATATCTGCAGCAGCCAGGCGCCTTTAAAACCTGTATGCCCGGTGAGGAAAACTTTCTTGTTGTTGAAGATTGTGGTCACGTTGTGTCTTTTATTGTTCTTATCTCTTTGGGATGCTACCATTTTTTCCATGGCGGGCTATTATCCCACATCTGCTCCAGTTCTTCTTTATCTCTTAAAGTATCCATACATTTCCAGAATGAGTGGTGTTTGTAAGCGGCAATTTCGCCGTTAGCGGCAAGATCGTCCATCGGTTGTCTTTCCCACATGATATCATCGGCATCATTGTGCAGGTAATCTTTGATGTCCGGGTTGATCACGAAAAAGCCGCCGTTGATCCAGGTACCGCTGTCTTCAGGTTTTTCCTCGAAAGAGTTGATCGTACCATCTTCCTGCATTTTAATGACGCCGAACCTGCTGGTCGCCTGTATAGCGGTCATTGTACATATCTTACCTGATTCCTGGTGGAACTTCAGCAGCTCGTCAATATTCACATCGCTTACACCGTCTCCGTATGTCAGCATAAAGGGTTCATTGCCGGTGTAGGGAAGCACCCGCTTCAACCTTCCTGCCGTCATTGTATCCAGTCCTGTGTCGATCAGCGAGATCTTGAACGGCTCCGCATTGTTCTGATGGATCTCCATGCTGTTGTCGGCAAGGTTTACTGTAAGGTCGGCGTTATGCAGGAAGTAATTGGCAAAATATTCCTTGATGATCCATCCTTTATAGCCCAGGCAGACGATGAATTCTGTATGCCCGTATGCCGCGTATATTTTCATAATATGCCACAGGATAGGCTTACCGCCGATCTCAATCATGGGTTTGGGCCTTAAGGTCGATTCTTCAGAGATCCGTGTTCCCCGTCCGCCCGCAAATATGACTACTTTCATAAAGTGCAAAAATTAAACCGGAATAGGCAAATATAATACAATCAGAGGAGGGCATTTGTATCATTATGGCCTGAGTGCCCGTTTTATAAAAAAATCCCGCAGTGTATTGCTGCGGGATTATAAGCTGTTATTTTTTGAGGAAATCCGAGTCAAAAACTTTATCCCATATTTTTGAGCTTACGCCAAAGCCTTTATCGGCATCGGAATAATGATGCAGCATATGATGCTTTTTCAGTTTTTTCCAGAAATTGCTTTTGAAATTGAAATGGTGTAACCCGTAATGGGTAATATCATAGAAAAGATATCCTAATACGAAGGCTGCAAATGCAGGGTATAGAAGCTGTGACGGCAACAACGCATAAAACAGGAAATAGAATCCGAATGCGAGCGGGATGCTAACAGAAGGGGGCATTACCAGGCGCTTTACATCATTGGGATAATCGTGATGCACACCATGGAAGATAAAGTGTATTTTCTTCCCGAACTCGGAAGTAGGGTGGAAGTGGAAAACAAAACGGTGCAGCACATATTCTACAAAAGACCATAGCAGCAGACCGCCAAGAAAGGTAAGGGCGAATACCCAAACAGGCGTATGTACTACAAACAAGGCTTTCCAGCTAAAAAAGAGAATAACCGGGATGTATATATATAGCGGTACGGTCCAGTGTACCCTGGAAAGCGCTTCCATGACCGGATTCTTAAACATCCGGATGGACTCGGTTGAGTTGGATACATAGTTCTTTTTCATGAGTCTAATGCGAAATATTCTTATTGGAAAATATCATTAATTACCTGCACAAAGATAGAAGGATTAAATGACCTTTGGAAGGTGTTGGCCATTTTCTTTACCGAAAACAGCCTTTAGCGCTTGGGCGGTGTCCATTTTGGATTGATCCTCTGGGCTACTACTTTATTGGTGGCCGGATCTTTTCCCTTGAATTCAACGTATTTGACGTTTGGCGACCAGAAAGTTCCACCCGGGTCTATCCTGATATAGATCCGGTCCAGGACCGCAAGCTTGTCGTTGATCTCGACATATACATGGTAATTCCCGGCAGTTGACTTCATCAGGTAGAAAGGGATCTTGTCGTAAGCGGCAAAAAGCAATTTCCATTTACCTTCAGCTATCTTGGATACCTTGAGACCATAAGCGAATTTCCGCTGGATAAAATTAAGACCTTCCCGCTGGCCTTTGTCCGCATACCGGATCCAGGATATCTTTATCGGGTCGTGTTCATCCAGAACACCGTTATTCATGTTCAGTTCATAGATGATCGTATTGGTATTTGGTGTTCTCTGCACATAGAACATCATTTTCGGATTGGCCGGGGGTACGGGAAAGGTATTGACAATGTCATCAGGCTGTATTGCCTTTCCATCGCCGGGAAAGTCAAAAGCTGTGACATTATTATTTATCCCTCCGAGAATGATCATCAGCAGGATGCAGCGAAAGATATATTTGCTCATTTATTGGAAATTAAGCCGGAATGGCGCCGCAAAATTCGGTAAATTTTTCCGAAAACCGATTTAAATAGTATTGAGAATATTTATACCTGAAAAAAGCCGGAAGTGCTTATAAAGAAAGAGATAGCGATTATCGCTATCTCTTTCTCTTGGCAATCTGATACATTTTTATTTAACCTCTTCAAAATCAGCGTCGGCTACATTGTCGTCGCTTTTACCACCAGTATCGGCATTTGCACTGCCCTGGGGTTGTGCGGCGCCTTCCTGGCTTGCTTTGTATATTTCTTCGCTTGCTGCGCCCCATGCGGTGTTCAATTCTTCCATCGCTTTATCCAAGGCATCAATATCCTGGTTCTTATGCGCTTCTTTCAAAGCATTCAGGGCTGATTCTATCGGGGTCTTTTTCTCTGCCGGTATTTTGTCGCCATAATCCTTCAATTGCTTTTCCGTATTGAATATGAGACCGTCAGCCGTATTGAGCTTTTCTACACGCTCCCGTACTTTTTTATCTTCTTCTTCATTAGCCTTGGCTTCATTCTTCATTTTTTCAATCTCTTCTTTGCTCAGACCGCTGCCGGCTTCGATACGTATGTTCTGCTGCTTGCCGGTTCCTTTGTCTTTTGCGGTTACATGCAGGATACCGTTAGCATCGATATCGAAGATTACCTCTACCTGTGGTACGCCACGCGGAGCAGGTGGAATTCCATCCAGGATAAAACGTCCCAAGGATTTATTCTGGTTAGCCATCGGGCGTTCGCCTTGCAGCACGTTGATCTCTACGCTCGGCTGGTTATCACTGGCCGTGGAGAATGTTTCGCTTTTCTTGGTAGGGATGGTCGTGTTTGATTCGATCAGCTTGGTCATTACGCCGCCATAGGTTTCAATACCCAGGGAAAGCGGGGTAACGTCCAGGAGCAGTACATCTTTTACATCCCCGGTCAGAACGCCTCCCTGGATGGCGGCACCGATTGCTACCACCTCATCAGGGTTTACGCTTTTATTGGGTTTTTTACCAAAGAATTTTTCTACTACTTCCTGTATTTTCGGTATACGGGTAGAACCGCCTACCAATATTACTTCGTCAATGTCAGCAGCATTGAGCCCTGCATCTTTCAAAGCCTTGCGGCAGGGTTCCAGGGTACGTTCTACCAGGCTGTCTGCCAGCTGTTCAAACTTAGCCCTGGTAAGCTTACGTACCAGGTGTTGCGGAACGCCGTCTACGGCAGTAATATAGGGCAGGTTGATCTCTGTTTCCTGGGAAGAAGATAATTCGATCTTGGCTTTTTCCGCAGCCTCTTTCAGGCGTTGCCATGCCATAGGATCTTTATGAAGATCCATTGCAGGCATGTCTTTTTTGAATTCGTCGGCCAGCCAGTCCATGATCACTTTATCAAAGTCGTCACCACCAAGATGGGTATCACCATTTGTTGACTTTACTTCAAATACACCGTCGCCCAGCTCCAGGATGGAAACGTCGAACGTACCACCACCAAGGTCAAATACAGCTATTTTGCTGTCTTTATGCTGTTTGTCAAGACCATAGGCCAGCGCTGCCGCCGTTGGTTCATTGATAATACGGCGCACATTCAGCCCCGCGATCTCTCCAGCTTCCTTTGTAGCCTGGCGCTGCGCGTCGTTAAAATATGCCGGTACGGTAATTACTGCTTCTTTCACTTCCTGTCCCAGAAAATCTTCGGCGGTCTTCTTCATTTTCTGAAGCACCATTGCCGATATCTCCTGTGGCGTATACATGCGCCCGTCAATATCTACCCTTGGCGTATTGTTATCTCCTTTTACTATTTTATAGGCGTTATGGGTCATTTCGCTGCCAACCTCATCAAACCTGCGTCCCATATAACGTTTGATAGACATAATGGTATTGGCTGGATTGGTGATAGCCTGACGCTTAGCCGGATCGCCTACTTTGCGTTCCCCGTTCTTCAGAAATGCAACGATTGACGGAGTGGTGCGACGCCCCTCATCATTGGCGATTACTACGGGTTCGTTACCTTCCATTACGGCAACGCAGGAGTTGGTGGTCCCTAAGTCGATTCCTATTATTTTGCTCATAATAATGCTGTTATACTTTTTATTGTTATTCTAGGTATGTTCTGAGGATTATACGTCAAGGAATATGCCAAATAATACGGAAATGAAAGATTGTCAGGTTTAATGACAATTAAGTGCAGGAAGTTCTGTTTCTGTGATCAATGTCTCCTGAAAAGGGCTGTTGGCGGAACAAATTGTCAAGCCGGGAACATTATATAGGACAAAATGTAATGCCTGGAAAACAAAAACGGCATCTTGCCGGATGCCGTTTCGATTGATGCCCTGGTTTTTCTTTTATTCAATCTCTTCAATAAATTCCACATTATACTTTTTCAGCTCTTTTAATACGGGTACATAAACTTCCGGCATAACCGGTATCTGCACACCCGCGAGTCCCTTGATATTACCTTCCGTTAATATGCGTTTGGCCAGTATCGCCATCGGCAATCCAACGGTCTTGGCCATAGCGCTGTGCTGGCGGTTATCGCCGATCACTACCATGCTGCTCACCAGCTTGATCATCGTTTTTTTACGCTCATAGATAATTTCATGCTGCATTACCACCATATCTTTATCCATTGCCCGCATTTTCCACTTATCTTCCAGCAATTGCTGGAGGATGTCTGCCGAAGTATGCATATTTTCTCCGTAAACAGGCCGGTTGTCGAAAATACCCAGCCACTCTACCTGTTTCATTACCTTGTCATCCGAGCCTGTTGCAGCGGCAAAGGCACCTTTAAGATTTTCTTTTCCTGCTGCATTAACTTTCAGGGCGGTCCAGTCTGCATAAGTCGCCGGAACAATGTCAAAGCGGTCTTCTTCATTGGTCATACCGGCCTTTACTATGGCTTCCCAGCCTTTCATAAAGTTGGGATGGCGGAGTGTTGCCCTGAGAAAGGTTTTCACATCGGGAAGGTCATACAGGTCAAGGTATTTCAGCGAGTCCCTGTTCGGATAATAGCTTAAAGCGCCCAGCTCGTTATTGGTAACCTTTATTTTCCTTGCACCCGTAAATAATTGCTCATGGGCCGCGGTCATCTGCTTGCCGTTTTCCAGCCAGGTAGCGCCCTGCTTTCCCGCCAGCACTATATTCCTGGGATTCCAGCTTATTTTGTAATGCCAGGGATTGTCGTCGCTTTCGGGGGCGACGAGGCCGCCGCAATAGCTTTTGAAACTGTGGATCGAGCCTGCAATTCTTTGTACGCTATGGATAATGGCATTGGCCGACATATGATCAATGCCCGGATCAAGCCCCATTTCGCACATAAAAAGCAACCCAGCTTTCTTTACCTCCTCATGCATGGCCTTTATATCGTCCGAAACGTAAGAGGAGGTAATGAGATGCTTTCCGAACTTAAGGCAGTCTTTAGCCAGCAATATGTGCAGGTGCGGAGGCATTACCGAAAGGACAATGTCTGACTGCTGCACTATTTTTTGTCTTGCCGCTTCATCATGAATGTCGATAATGGCAGCCTCGCCCTTAGGATGACCTGCCAGCTTTTCGGAAACGGCTTCAATATTTGAATCCATTACAATCACTTTCCAACGCTGCTTCGCGTTATCCAGCATATAATCAATCAGAAAGGAAGAAGATTTACCTGCGCCAACAATCAGAACAGTTTGCATGTGTGTTTTTGTTGTTATGTATGTATAATTGTTTGATGGTTTTGGCTGAGTAGTTGAGTTGGTTGATATAGTCCAGGTAAAAGAGCTTTGATGTGAGCGCAAATATAAGATTTTTAAATGTTCAGTAAACAGATAAAGTATAATTTGTATAAAACCGGTAAGGTTCCGGCTTGTTGCAGGCATTGCAACCAAATGAAGCTTAACTTTGGCTGCTAAAAATACCGGCTTATGACACTCTGGAAGCAAACGGGAATTACGCTTGACGATCTGAACAGCATGAGCAGGGGAACCCTGGGCGAGGTGCTGGATATACGGTTTACGGATATTGCAGCAGATCACCTGGTTGCCACGATGCCGGTTAACAGCCGTTCCCATCAGCCTTACGGGCTGCTTCACGGTGGCGCATCCGCGGCCCTGGCGGAGACTATCGGTAGCGTGGCCAGCTGGATGTGCATAGACCCCCGGACGCAGATCTGCGTAGGTGTAGAAATTAACTGCAATCATATAAGAGGAAAAAGGGAGGGAATAGTGACCGCAACTGCCAGGGCGCTACATACAGGCGCTACCTTACATGTCTGGGATATAAGAATTACGGATGAGACGGACAGGCTGATATGTATTAGCCGGCTTACCGTATCTGTATTGAAAAAGAAAAGCTGAAAACACAGGAATGCCGATGAAGATAAGCGTTTGTATCGCTGCCAACAGGCTTTTTCCCAGGTTAAGGGAAACACTGAATTCCTATAAGGATTGTAACGAGGTGCTGCTGGGCTACAACGGCACAGAAGCAATGCCTGCCGCCTTTGATTTTCCCGATATGGCCAATCTCAGAATAGTAAAGCAGCAGTGGCGGGGCTATGGACCTACCAAAAATGAGCTGGCTTCCATGGCTGTTAATGACTGGATACTTTCCGTGGATAGCGATGAGGTGGCGGATACCGGTCTGCGGCATAGCCTGTATAATTTTGCCCCGGCAGCCGCTAATGAGATATACCTGGTTGAAATGGAGCATTACCTGGGAGACAAACCGGTAAAGCATGGTGCCTGGGGCAGGGGAAAAACCCGTTTTGCAAGGTTGTACAACAGGACCCATACCGGCTGGGATGAAGCTGACGTGCATGAAACGATCGTAGTGAAGACCGGGAGTAGCATCAAAAAGCTGGAAGGCCTGATCAGGCATTATACTGCCGAAACACTCGCGGAGTTTATGGCGAAAAATGAATATTACGCACAACTTTCAGCCAGTAAATACCTGGATGAAAAAAAGAGGGCTACTTTGCTGAAGCGTTTTATATCGCCGGCATTTACCTTTTTAAAGCAATATATTTTCCAGCTGGGTTTTATGGATGGTGCGGCCGGTTTCCATATCGCAAAAGGGAATGCGGTGTATACATTCCGTAAATACCAGCTGTTATACCGCATGCAGGGGATGAATGCTAACCGGCCTCGCTGAGTATCTTTTCTTTCTCTCCCTCCAGGGATGCCGTGACGCCGAGAAGATGGCAAAGCCTGTAAATAACCCGCTCAACCAGCGCATCGGGGCAGCTGGCGCCTGAGGTAAGCAGTACTTTTAACGGCCTGTCCGGGGGCAGGTAATGCTCCGCTTCCACCTCCTCGTGCTGATGCAGGTCAAAGTGCCTGATCTTGTCAGCAGATATCAGGCAGTCCTCATGATTGATAAAGAAAGTAGGCAGTGTCTGTTCGCATAGCTCTACCAGGTGAGAGGTATTGCTGCTGTTATAGCCACCAATTACCAGCGCAATATCGGCAGCTGTCTGCAGCATGCTGCTTACTGCAGTCTGGTTATCATTAGTAGCGTAGCATAAGGTATCGCGGGTGTCGGCGAACCGTTCTTTTGAGTTGTCGCCGGTCAGGTTGTAATGCCTGACTATTACCTGTTTCAGATAATCGGCAATGCCCTGGGTATCGCTGGCCAGCATGGTGGTCTGGTTAACAACACCGACCCTTTGCAGATCCTTTTCCACATCAAAACCATCTGAGTACTGGCCATGGAATTCAGCATAAAATCCGGCAGGGTCTTCCTCGCCGGTAATATATTTTGCCAGTCTCCGGGCCTGGTCCATATCCTTTACCACAATCGTAGGGGTATGGGCCTCGCTGTGAGAGAAAGTCGCCCTTGTTTCTTCATGATTGGGTTTTCCGTGTACAATAATGGTATAGCCGTCATTACCGATCTTCTCGGACCTGTTCCATACTTTCTCTACGAACGGGCAGGTAGTATTATATCTTGTAGGCTCAATCCCTTTATCCTGGAGCAGCTGCTCTATTTTAAGCGTAGTACCAAAAGCAGGGATGATAACAATATCCTCACGGTGTATATCGTCCCATCCGATCATCTGTTTGCCATATGTGTCCATGATAAAACGAACACCCTCTTTTTCCAGGTCTGCATTTACCTGGGGATTATGGATCATTTCACTGAGCAGGTATATCTTTTTGCCGGGGTTCTCTGATACCGCGCGAAAGGCAATTTCAATGGCATTCTCCACTCCGTAGCAAAACCCGAAATGCCTTGCAAGAATGATCTGTAGCTGGTTGCTGATACTCAATACCGTAGGCGAAAAATCCTTTTTAAGCTTATCTTCCTTTTTCCTCTTGTTCTTGATTGCCGTTACCAGCGGGCTCCTGTACTGTACCGGTACGTTAAAAGTCTTCACACAATGATTTTTTACTGCAATAGCAGGTAAAGGTACAGATTGTTGGTAACAATCCGGGAGATGTCGTCCAAGGACCGGCATACCGATAATGCCGGTATTGTAGGAGTACCGGCCGGCTAGTTGTTAATTGAATGTGGAAAACCAATACAGTAAAGGATTTCCGAACTTAAAAAAAAGTTCTTTAATATTTGGAAGTGAGCAAAAGAGGAGTATATTTGCTTACATATTGATTTATTTAATCACTTCAATCACATAAAACACCATTTATTATTATGAACAAAGCAGAATTAATTGACAAAATCTCCAAAGATGCAGAAGTTACCAAGGCACAGGCTAACGCTGCGCTTGATTCCTTTACCGATACGGTAATTGCTGCTCTTAAAAAAGGTGATCGTGTAACACTGGTTGGTTTTGGCACCTTCTCTGTGTCTGAACGTTCAGCCCGAAACGGACGTAATCCTCAAACCGGAGAAGTTATTAAAATTAAAGCCCGTAAAGTGCCCCGCTTCAAGGCCGGAAAAGAATTTGCTACTAAAATCGGTGGTAAAAAATAATACTGCTTATTTTTTTGCCTGGCGGAAAACTCATGTTTTCCGCTTTTTTTATATTTTTGCGTCCATTATAAATCATTACAAAATAATTAATCATGGGCAGAGGCGATAATCGCACAAAAAAAGGAAAAATTTTCTCCGGTACTTTTGGAAATGTACGTCCGGCTAAGACAAAGAAAAATACTGCAGCAAAAGCTACAGCAGTAAAGGCGGGCAGTACTAAAGCATAAATTCCTGAAAAGATCTTAAAAGGCTTTTCTGCTGTACTGCAGAAAAGCCTTTATGCTCTTTAGCCGGATGAGGTGTCCGGAAAAGAATAGTTTCTTAAATTTGCCAGGGTAAATATTATGAATGATGCATAATCCTTTTTACAAGCTGAAAGATTTTATCGAGCTGCGCGCATTTGGTGTATGCAATGCAATAGGGGAGCGTTTGGGTATTGCCTCCTCCCGTATAAGGCTCTGGTTTATCTATATTTCCTTCCTCACGCTCGGATCGCCGGTCATTATTTATATGATCATGGCTTTCTGGATGAATATTAAGAATTATATTGAACTCCACAGGCGGAATCCCATCCGCTGGCTATAAAAAAACGCTTTGCCGGATGCAAAGCGTTTTTTATACATGTATTTTGTTTCTTTTAGAACTTTTCGGCTACAGCACCTTCGAGCAGAACAGTCGTTTTGTTATTCAGCGTCTCTACAAACCCGCCATTGATCTGGTATGTTTCCGTATTTGTTTTATCTTTAAGTATCTTCATTTTACCACATCCCAGGGCAGCTACCATAGGCGCGTGGTTCTGCAATACTTCAAAAGACCCTTCAACGCCAGGCAACTGGATACCGTAAACTTCCCCGCTGAAAACTTTATGCTCCGGTGTTAATATTTCTAACTGCATTTTATCCGTATGATATTTTAAGCTGTGAACATCCAGCAAATGGAGATCATTAATTGAATGTTCGCAGCTCTCGATTTGCTAATTAATTTTTGGCCTGCTCCATCAGCTTCTTGCCTTTGGCAATAGCGTCATCTATGGTACCCACCAGGTTAAAGGCTGCTTCAGGATATTCATCAACCTCACCGTCCATAATCATATTAAAACCGCGGATCGTTTCCTCTATAGGAACCAGCACGCCTGCAAGACCGGTAAACTGTTCTGCTACGTGGAACGGCTGCGACAGGAAACGCTGTACGCGGCGTGCACGGCTTACAGTCAGTTTATCTTCTTCGCTCAGCTCGTCCATACCCAGGATAGCGATGATGTCCTGCAGCTCTTTATAACGTTGCAATATGAGTTTTACACGGTTAGCACAGTTGTAATGCGCCTCACCTACCACTGCAGGCGAAAGAATACGGGAAGTGGAATCCAGCGGATCCACAGCTGGATAAATACCCAGATCCGCGATCTTACGGGAAAGTACAGTAGTAGCGTCCAGGTGGGCAAAAGTAGTAGCCGGAGCCGGGTCGGTCAAGTCATCCGCCGGTACGTATACCGCCTGTACGGAAGTAATGGAGCCGGATTTAGTTGATGTGATACGTTCCTGCATCAGTCCCATTTCTGTTGCCAGCGTTGGCTGATATCCTACCGCTGATGGCATACGCCCCAGCAGGGCCGATACTTCAGAACCTGCCTGGGTAAAACGGAAGATATTATCTACGAAGAACAGGATGTCCTTACCTTTACCCTTACCGTCGCCGTCACGGAAGTATTCAGCCATAGTAAGACCGGAAAGCGCTACGCGTGCGCGTGCTCCCGGAGGCTCGTTCATCTGCCCGAATACGAAAGTGGCTTTTGAGTCCTTAAGGCCTTCCATATCTACCGCGTTCACATCCCATCCGCCTTCTTCCATGCTGTGCATGAATTTTTCTCCGTATTTTACGATACCGGCTTCGATCATTTCACGCATCAGGTCATTACCTTCACGGGTACGCTCGCCTACACCGGCAAATACCGACAGACCACCGTGACCTTTTGCGATGTTGTTGATCAGTTCCTGGATCAATACTGTTTTACCTACACCCGCACCACCAAAGAGACCGATTTTACCACCTTTTGCATAAGGCTCGATCAGGTCGATAACCTTGATACCGGTAAACAGCACTTCAGTTGAGGTGCTCAGGTCCTCGAACTTAGGAGGTTTGGCATGTATAGGCCGTGTGTTGGTCTTATCAGGCTGGGGAAGGCCGTCGATAGCGTCACCTGTAACATTGAACAGGCGGCCGTTGATCTGATCTCCCGTTGGCATCGCAATAGCTTTGCCGGTATCGGTCACTGTCAATCCGCGTACAAGGCCTTCAGTACCATCCATAGCTACGCAACGGACGCTGTCCTCACCCAGATGCTGCTGTACTTCAAGCACCAGTTTTTCCCCGTTCTCGCGGGTAAGCTCAAGGGCGTTGTAAATTTCCGGTAATTTGCTGTCTGAAGAGAAATGAACGTCGACTACAGGGCCGATAATTTGCTTGATTTTACCAACGTTAGGCATATCAAAAATTAAATTTTTTTATAAAGAGATTTTCAATTCGGCTGCAAAGGTAAGACTAAAACAACAAAATAAAACAGCGGCGGGGAAAAAATGTTATTTACTCCTTAAAGAGCATCGGAGCATCAGAACGCTCAGGATAACAAATTGACGAACGACCTGAATTTCACGTCAAATATCGACTGATTTGAATTACTTTTGCATCCCGATATAAGGCATTATTAATATATTACATGAATCCACAAGACCGTTACGCGCTGCGCGGAGTTTCTGCACAAAAGGAAGAGGTACATAAGGCTGTTGAAAAGCTGGATAAGGGATTGTTTCCTAAAGCTTTCTGCAAAATATATCCTGACTACTGGGGAGGAGACGATGCATACTGTAATATTATGCATGCAGATGGCGCCGGTACCAAATCGATACTGGCTTACCTGTACTGGAAAGAAACGGGCGACCTGAGCGTGTGGAGAGGAGTGGCTATTGATGCCATTGTGATGAATATTGACGATATGCTTTGTGTTGGCGCTGTCGGGCCTTTTACCTATTCTTCCACGATAGGGCGCAACAAGCACCTTATCCCCGGAGAAGTGATTGCAGAGATCATCAATGGTTCCCAGGAGTTTTTTGATACTCTGAAGGGATATGGTATCGATGTACATTTTATGGGCGGGGAAACAGCAGATGTGGGTGATGTGGTGAGGACGATCATTGTAGATGGTACCATGGCCTGCAGGATGCCGCGGAAAAAAATTATTACTACGGATCATATCAGACCCGGGGATGTGATCGTATCCTTTGCTTCATACGGACAGGCTGTTTACGAGACAGCATATAACAGCGGTATCGGGAGCAATGGTCTGACCAGCGCAAGGCATGAATTATTACATCATGATTATGCCTCGTTATATCCTGAAAGTGTAGATCCCAACCTGCCTGAAAGCGTTGTATACAATGGTAAATATAAAGTTACCGACGCTACCGGAACGCCTCTGGATGCCGGTAAGTTATTATTATCCCCCACACGGACCTATGCCCCGCTTGTATTAAAAGCGCTGGAATATTATGCTGACAAAATCAGGGGAATCATTCATTGCAGCGGAGGCGGGCAAACGAAATGCATGCACTATATGCCGCAGGGTCTTCGTGTTGTCAAAAATAACCTGCTGCCGGCACCGCCTGTTTTCAGGATGATACAGGAAGCGGCCGGTACTGAATGGCGGGAAATGTACCAGGTTTTCAATATGGGGCAACGGCTGGAACTGTTTACTGACCCGGAAACTGCCAATGCGCTGGTGGCGCTGGGCGAAGCGTTTGGTATCGCCGCGCAGGTAAGCGGGTATGTGGAAGCGTGCGATAAAAATGAATTGATCATCGAAAGTGAATTTGGTAAATTTATTTACTAAAAAATATTAATATGAAGACCGGCGGCGCCGGATTTTCCCTATTTTTGCAGCCGTGAAAAAAAGACTGGAACAGAGCAGGACCTTACAGGGAACCAGGAGCATCATCATAAAATCTATCGATTTTTTTTATCCGCCTTTTGCCCGGTTTATCCCGTTAAAAACATTCCGCTACATAACCTGTGGCGGAAGTAACGCTTTGCTGAACCTGGTCGTTTTTTTTATTGCCAATAATTATATTCTTCCCGACAGGCCGCTACAGCTGGGGTCAATAGTAATGCAGCAATATACCGCAGCATTTATTATTGCCCTGTGCGTTAGTTTCCCGGTGGGTTTTGCCCTGAACAAATATGTCGTATTCCAGCAATCGCACCTGCGTGGAAGGATCCAGCTGTTCCGTTACGCAACGATGACGATCATCAACATATTCCTCAACTGGGCGTTACTGCATTTTTTTGCCGGTTTCTGCGGCTTCTGGAATACACCTTCCCAGGCATTAACCACCGTTATTCTTGCAATACTGAGCTATTTCGCCCAGATGTACTTTTCTTTCCGGACAAAAAAAGAACCGGCAATTGCAGAGTGACAACGGAAAAAGGACTATCCTAAGTGTTATTCAAATACCTGTAGACAAAAAAGCGAAACGTGCAATTTGCTCATTTCGCTTAGTAGCCCCGCACGGAATCGAACCGCGACCAAGAGAACCGGAATCTCTCGTTCTATCCATTAAACTACGGAGCCGCCGGTTATTAGGTGTGCAAATGTAAGGTATTGGAATTATTTTTTTGCCGGCTTGAAAAAATCTTTTTTTATAGCGCAACTGTAAAACTAATAACGTATATTTACGTTATTAAACTAAACTAATAGTCATGCAAACACTCACAAAAGCGGAAGAGCAGGTAATGCAGATCATCTGGCAAAAGGAGCGATGTCTTGTCAGGGATATTATTGAGGCCCTGGGCGATCCGGATATGCCGCACAGTACGGTCTCATCGGTTGTCCGTATACTGGAGAAAAAGGGATTTGTCGGTCATAAAGCTTATGGCAAAACACATGAATATTTTCCCCTGGTAGCTAAAGAAACCTATACAAAAAACGGCCTGAGGCAATGGATCGGTAATTATTTTGACGGCTCTCCCCGGCAGCTGGTCTCTTTCCTGGTAGAAGAAAACCAGCTTAACCTGAAAGACCTGGACCAGTTAATGAAGCAATTGGAAAACCTGAAAAAATCAAAATGATATGATCGTCTATTTTATTAAGGCAACTATATATGGATTATTCTTCTGCTGGTCTATATATCAGCCTTTGCCAGAAGCACAGGTTTCCGCGCCAACAGGTGCTATCTCCTGTTCAGCCTCGCAGCGGGACTGATATTACCATTGTTTCCCTCGGGCTGGATCTTTATCACAAATATAAAAGAGCCCTTGATGCCGCTATAGATAAAGCCATCAGCGATACGCCCGCGGAAACGATCAGTCTTCTTTCCCGGAGCGAGGCGCTATATATGTTCTGGTATTATTGTACACAGATCAATTTTTAGGCAATCGCTTGTATCCTGGCAGCCATACCCGTTGGGAGCAAGGATTAATAGTGTGGAGGCCTTAGCCTGAACGGCTTCCGCATTTGGTACCGCTACCCATGAATCTGTTTGACGCTTCTGTAACCGGAAGCTGTAGCCTGGTTATAAGAAAATGACATACCTTTGCAGCGTGATATCTTCTGTGAAACAACCTCAGCGTGTATGGACGGCAAATATGAGCAATGTTTGCCGTGGCTGGCTGTTTCTGATCTCTTCTCATAACAGGGCCTTTATTACTTAAGCCCTCCGTTTATTTCTGAACGGGAGGGCTCCCCTAGCTTTATCGTTTTTTTATTACAGGTAAAGATATTTTGTAAATTTGATGTAATCAGTTTGCAGGTATATTATGCTACCATAAAACATAGTATCAAAAGAGGCTCTATTGGCAGCGGTGATAATCTGAAATAATATAGGTTCAGGTGCTGTTTAATATCCTGAAGCATTCAATAAATCCCAACCGGCCGGATGTCCTTATAGCTTTGTCTAAAACATATACTTATGAGAAAGAGTTTCGTTATTTTCTCTGCATTTCTATTGATCGTTACCCTGTGCCTGGGCTTTTTCTTAAACCCTAACTGGTATATTATTTTTGTAATTATCCTCCTGCTGACCATTATCGGTTATTATGACATGGCTCAGAAGAAGCACTCCATTATGCGGATTTACCCGGTTTTCGGCAGGCTGAGGTTTTTAATGGAAGAGCTGCGGCCTAAGATATATCAGTACTTTATAGAATCGGATATAGACGGCAGACCGATCAACAGGATTGATCGCTCTACCATTTATCAGCGGGCAAAAAAAGAAAATGATACAATGCCCTTCGGCACGCAGCTGGATGTATATTCTGAGGGATATGAATGGCTGTGCCACTCCATAGCGCCCAAAGACTTTAATTTACTGGACCACAATCCCAGGGTTGTGATCGGTAACAAAGATTGTACCCAGCCTTATTCCTGCAGTATCTATAATATTTCGGCAATGAGCTATGGCTCGCTTAGTTCCAATGCCGTTGAAGCTATGAACGCCGGCGCCAGGATCGGCGGTTTTGCCCATAATACCGGTGAAGGCGGGTTAAGCCCTTTCCATTTAAAGCATGGCGGCGATATAATATGGCAGATAGGCACAGGTTATTTCGGATGCCGGGCGGCGGATGGTAATTTCGATGAAGAGCTGTTCCGGCAGAAGGCAACGCTTCCGCAGGTGAAGATGGTAGAAATAAAAATATCGCAGGGGGCCAAGCCCGGTCATGGCGGTATCCTTCCCGCTGCTAAAAATACACCTGAAATCGCAGCGATCAGGCATATACAACCCTATACCCTGGTAGCTTCCCCACCTTATCATAAAGCATTCAGCACGCCTAAGGGGCTGGTTCATTTTATACAGCGCCTCAGAACGCTTTCGGGAGGTAAGCCGGTAGGTTTTAAATTGTGTATCGGGCATAAGAGCGAATTTATCGGTATTTGCAAAGCCATGATGGAACTGGACATTTACCCCGACTTTATTACGGTAGACGGGGCAGAGGGTGGTACAGGCGCGGCGCCCCAGGAGTTTTCCAATTATGTCGGCGCTCCTCTTCTCGACGGGCTCGACTTTGTGCACAATATCCTTACCGGTCTGGATATCCGCAAACATATCAGGATCCTTGCTGCCGGTAAGATTACGAGCGGTTTTCATATTGTCCGGGCGATGGCGCTTGGCGCTGACGCCTGCTATTCCGCGAGAGCAATGATGATGGCGGTAGGCTGTATCCAGGCCCTGTTATGCAATACCAACAAATGCCCGGTAGGTGTAGCTACCCAGGACCCCAAGCTCACAGTGGGCCTTGTCGTTGAGGATAAGAAAACCAGGGTCGCCAATTTTCATAAGAACACGGTCGAGAGCGTAGTAGAGCTGCTGGGAGCTTCAGGGCTGGATAAAAAGGAAAATATAACCCGGTCACATATCTACAGGCGTATATCTTTTCAGTCGATGCTGACTTATGAAGAGATATTTCCATCTTATGAGACCGGTTCCTTTCTCCGCGAAATACCTGATCGCTACAAACTTGACTTTAAATATGCCAGCTCCGAGCATTGGGGCTATTCCAATATCGGAAGCTGGAGCAATTAATTTCCCGGCGATACGACCGGTATGCCAGGCGAAGCAGGTACGCGTACCGGCAAAACCTCTTCCTGGAATAAACACTATTATTCCCCCTGCTTTAAACACGTTAATATATTGCTCCGGTCCTGTTCTGAGGTCCTGGACTATTGACAATTTGATGCCATATCAACAAGAAATGTTGGTATATGACGGGATGCTATACAATCAATATGAATAAATTAAACTTGATCGTTATGAACACAGAGACTAAAAATCCGGTTATCATTACGGAAGAAGACTACAGGTTACTGAAAGGTTATATAAACCATGATACGGGCAAAGACGATGAAATGTCATTAAGCAGCGAGCTCAAAAGAGCTGTTGTCGTCAGTAATGATGCTTTTCCGCTGCATGCGATACGGATCGGCTCCACTGTATCTGTATTGGACCTGGCCAGAGATAAGGTTGTTGCGTTTACGCTGGTAATGCCGGCACATGCGGATATACAAAAGAATAAAGTATCGATCCTCACCCCTATGGGTGCGGCGCTGATCGGCTTCCGGAAAGGTGAGGAAGTGCAGTGGAAGGTTCCGGGCGGGCTTAAAAGATTCAGGATACTGGATGTTTCCAATCAAAGATAGTTCAATGCCTATATAAGCTGCCGGAAGGCAGCTTTGTCTTTATGCGAAAAATGATCAGGAAAAATCCGCCTTTGCCGTTCCCATCTTCATTTTTATGTACTCATGCAAATGTACTAACAGCTTAGAGGGCGAGCAGCCAAAGTCCGCGCCGAAGCCGTTTTAAAACTGATTTATTTTTTGTTTTGCTGTTTTTCTGAAAAACCAGTTTTTTACCTGTAAAAAATATCCGGAAAATTTTCAAGTTTTGTGGCCAAAACTGGTGAAGTTTAAAGTGAATTGTGTTAAAATAAAAATAATTCGCTTTTGGTTATGATTTGATAAAAATCGTTTTTACCTTGCGGTACCTAACCATGAAAAACTGAAAAATTGCCCTTCAATTTTTCTATATATTACCGGGCCCTTTTAGTGGTTTTTGCTGTGCTGATCGCCGGCAGCGCGTCTGCGCAAGTGAAAGATGAAAGCGATAGTAAGCTGAACGCCGACCATGTCTATGTTCACAATAAGGATATCTGCCAGGATATTTACCTTACGGCTGCAGAAGATACAAAAGCTACCGTTTACCTGGAGCTGAACAGGATAAACAATCCGACCGATAGCCTGCTTCTTTACCGGTATACATTTGAAGACCTGGATATCAGCCAGGGCGCCCGGCAGATACGGCTGAAATTTAAAGATGCCTCAGGAACCCGGAATTATCTGAATCCTGTATTTGCAAAGGTATTACGCAAATGCGGCAGCCTCCCACCCGGTAACTATAATTTACATATAAGGGTAGAGGGTAAAAATCTTGATTTAAGGACCTCCATTATCCAGGAGATAGACAGCGCCCTTGGTATAAATTCATCTTACAAAAAAAGCATCAATGCTATCCTTGTGCCGGTAAAGGGTAATGCACTTTTTTCCGGTAATAAAGGAAGTTCGGGCAGATTGTTCCTTAAGGATAAAGCCGGAACATTGTTAGGAAATAACGAACGGAAGCTTGAGAAATATGCCCGTAAGAATGGCCTGCAGCAGGTGCGGGGCCACTCCGACAGCAAAGAATATATAGATCTGTATACCGAAGGCTGGTTCATTGGTCGCTATGAGCTCTATAAAGAAGGATCAGGCTCCGCCCAGATACAATCGGAGCGGCAAAGCCTCGAAAGCAATATCGGCAGCCTGGCGACTAACGAGCTGGGACATTATCACTCCCTTATGTCCCAGATCCGGAAGATGAAAGAAGAGCAGAAAGGAGACAGGGAACTGACCGGGGAGATAGCAGTGGCGGGTAATTTCAGCAACGGGCAGGAAGAGGGTTCTGATTGGGATAACAATTTCTATGAAATAAGAGGAGACCTCCGGTTTCCTGTACTGGATATACCGGTTATGGTCTCGGGATATTATACCACGCAGGATAAGCACCGCCAGGCCAAAGCCAGCTATATACGTTTCAGCTATGATGCGGCTAAGGCAAAAGAGCAGCTGATGAAGCTTATAGGCAGCTATAACAGCCGGTATGAGCAGACGGTAACCCAGGGAGGCAACCTGGATATGATCTATGGGCAGTATGTTGCCCAGCTGAAGCAGGAAAAATCCAGGGCCATTGCAGAGCTGCGCCAGTCTGCCGGTCTGGATAATTTTAATCCCGGGAGTTATAGCGCAGATATGCTGGAAGGGGAGCTTAGCTCCATTGCAGCAAAAGGTCGCCAGCGTATACAGGATAGTCTTGAAAACCGGAAAAATAACCTTGCTGCAGACAGCAGCGTGGCCGACAAAACAGCAAAAATTGCCGCCGCCGAGAAGAAGGCAAATGAGGCATACCGGAGCGCGCAGGACAAGTACGAGCAGATCATGGCGCTGGAAAAGAAGATCAGCCATTATCAATCGCTGCTGAACCAGTACCGCAATACACTGCATTACGATTCCCTCCTGGCTTATAATAAGATCAAAGATCTTAAAAAAGCCGATGCCGCGTCCTATAAGGATATGGCCAAAAGCGCTTCCGCCCTGCTCCCGGAAGGTAAGGCCAAAAGCCTGGTAGCCGGCCTGACCAGCTTCGATGCCGGTATGTTTCCCAAATATGTATCGGACTATACGCAGTCGGGGCAGATGATGAAAGGTATTGATGTGGGCTATGATATAGGTATTGCCGAAGTAGGCGCCACTTATGGAAAGACAGAGTATATTGATCGTACAGGAAATGTGGAGAGCTATAAAGCCTATGGCGGGCGTGCCATGTTGAAGCCTGTAGCCAAACAGCAGGTAGGCATTGTTTATTATGGTTACAGCCCCGGAGCCTCTATTTTAGAAGACAATAATTTTTTCAAAGGAAGCGATGTTTCCCTTCCCAGCTTCAGGAACCCGGTCCATATCTTCTCTGGTATTTATAAGGGCGAACTTGGCAAATATGCATCCGCCAGTGGTGAATATGCTTTTTCCAATAAACAGGGGCAATCTGCCGAAGCCACGGAGCGTGTGTCTTTCCATGAAAGGTCAGCCTATAACTTGCATGTTACCGGCAATATCCCTTCTACTTCAATCGACATAGATGCAGGGTATGAGCACGCGGGAAAGGCATTTGAGAACAATACCCTTCCCATGACCATGGCTGGAACCGACCGGCTGAAATTGGCTGCTAAAGGGACTTTCTTCCGTTCATTCCTGACCTTAGGTATTGAATACAATTATCTCACGCAAAATAGCTTCTATTCCAAAGGCAATAATTCAAGGTGGGGTTTTGATATCGCCACCCACTCTAAAAGATATCCGTCGGTATACCTCTCCTACAAGCCTTTCTCTACTTTCCGTAGCTATGATGATACCCTGAGCATCGCGCAAAAGCCTCTTTACGGCGAAGTGTGGACCGGCCGGGCCAGCTACCAGGTAAAGAGGCTGGACAAGGCTATCCGCTTTACCCTTCTGTATAACCGTAATACCAGCATCATGGATACGGTAAGCTATGGCAGCACCCTGGTGCAGCTTACTACAATACTATCTGATAAAACGAGAATGCTGCTGCTCAATTTAGGATTTAATGATGTGAACAGCGGACAGCAGCCCTTGCTGAATCCCGCCTATAACAAGAGCCGGTTTGCGGGGGCAACAGGGTCGTTTATGGTAGCAGGTAATCTTAACCTGACGGCAGGTTCCGATGTTGCCTGGAGCCGTATGGGCTTCAGCCGGTACAGCTTTTTAGCTGGTACCGCTTATACATTTAAAAACGTTCCGGTAATGGTGCGTGCCAGTTTCCGGTACAGCAATTATAAACTAAATGAGCTTACCGGCTGGAAACAGCTGTATACCGGTGGTATTGAGCTGGCTTACCGGCTGAATATGAAGCTGGGCAAACGCTGAATATATTAGTAACATAAATGGTGTTAAAAATGATATGCTATGAAAAATAAAATCCTGCTCCTGCTCTTAGGCATTATCTGCTGGTATGGCAGAGCCTATAGCCAGAATGAGATCATCGTGAATATGGCCCCTGTGGACGGCATCGAAATCACGCCGGATAACCTGCTGAGCTTCCAGGTGCAGTCCACTATGAAACGTAATACCACCGCGTTGTTCAAAGGAACCATTATTTTCAGGAACTCCGGTATGCGTATCGGTTATGAGTTTACCTATACCCTTCAGCCGGGTATTAATATCATACCTGCCGGCATGGTGCAGCCACGCTTTACTTATTCAACCAACAGCCTGAAAGAGCTTTTTGAGCTGTATAGAAAGTTGCCGCAGGGTATATATGAATATTGTGTTACGGTCAGGCCGGATTACCAGCAGACCGAAATGGACCATATAGAGATCAGCGAATGCGTTTACCATAAATCGGAGGACATTTTCCTGATCAATCTCATCGACCCGGAAAATGACGCGAAGATCTACGAGTATAACCCGATGCTCAGCTGGACGGTCAATTATCCTTTTGCAGCCCAGCTTACCTACCGGCTGCGTGTTGCGGAGATAAAGAACGGTCAGAATACAGTGGCCGCCATTACACGCAATAATCCTGTATTTGATGAAAAGAATATCCCGCAGACTGGTTTGGTTTATCCCGTATATGCCAAGCCGCTGGTAAAGAACCAGCCTTATGCCTGGACCGTAGATGCCTATTATAAAGATCTATTGCTGGGCGGTGCCGAACCCTGGAAGTTTACCATCATTGAAGATTCCCTGCTGACCGGTATCGACCTCGATCCGCCTTACATTGATATTGCCAGGGAAGGTGGTTCTTATAACCTGTACGCCCCCGGTGTGCTGAAGCTGAAATACAACCTGGAAGATCTGAAGACCGACTCCCTGAAGCTTGAGCTGCTGGATAAGGACGAAAAGCCGGTTAAGCTTAAGGAATACCAGGCGCTGAATGCCGTATACGGAGATAACAGGTTCGTGCTGGAGTTCAGGGAGCACCAGCCCTTAAAGCACCTGAAATTTTATACGCTGCTCCTGACCTCGCAAACGGGGAAGACCTACAGGGTATATTTCAGATATGCAAACCCGGAGCTCATCAGGTAACCGAAAAAATGAATAACGATTTATAAAGGAAGAAATGACAAAAACAGGGATCAGGCAGGTATTGATTATGGTAGCCCTATGCTGCATTACGGCGTTAACGGTGCTATGGATTGTGGATAAAAATAATAAAAAGCTGGCTGTTGTCGATGCGGTGCAGCTGTTCAACAGCTACAGGATGAAGCTCGATATGGAAGCGGTCGATGGTAAAAAACTGGATATCCTGGGCAGGCAGGTTGACAGCCTGAAGCAGGTGCTTGCCCTGAAAAGCAAAGAGCCGGGTGTGCCCAGGCAGGAATTGGAAGAGCTGTACCGCATATTCCAGTCATGGCAGGCTAACCTGGAGACCCAGTACCAGCAAAGCAACCAGTCGATCAATGAGCAGGTATGGAAGCGGCTTAATCCTTTGGTGGATGAGTATGCAAAAAAAAATGGGCTCAGGCTGATAGTCGGTGCTAATGGTATGGGCAGCGTACTGTACTTTGATGAGTTTTATGACAAGACAAAAGAAGTTATCGATTATGTCAACAAGGATTATGAAGGCCATTAGCATATTAGTTCTGTCAGTGATATTACTATCGTCCTGCAGGAACCCCGGCAAGGATATTGTTGCCTATGCAAAAGACAAGGAAAACGGGTTACGTAAAGAAATAAAAGCGGGAATGATGGTATATGACTTCCAGTACCGGCCAAAGGCCTATACCCTGAAAATGGAGCAGCTGCAGGAAGGGACAGCGGCTTATAAAGAAAGAAGCAGGGCGCTGGACGGGACTATATGGATAAATATATCTTTTCATGTCGAAGGCTCCGGCCAGTCGCCTTTAAGATACGGAGCAGGGTCATTGGAGGAATATACGCAAAGGCAGGATTATTACCTGAACCAGGCAGTGAAGGATATAACGCTCACTTACGGAGGCACGAACCTGTACCCTGCCAGCTATTGGTTTGAAAACAACCAGAACCTGGCCGCCCATGAGACCATGATCGTGGCTTTTGCGCTGCCGGACAGGGAAAATACCCCCGGGAAAGATATTACTGTATCATTCCGGGACCAGGTATTCAATAACGGGATAATTAAAACAACCTTTAAAAAAGAGGATCTGCTGGAAGTGGCAGACCTGTAAACAATATTAAAACACTACGCTATGTTATATAACAAACGTGTTATCAGGACTACCGCCAGGGTTCTGATCCTGTCAATGGCCTATCAGCTGATCAGTCCTGTCGTATCTTTTGCGCTTACTACCGGACCGAGCCAGCCGGAGGTGCAAAGCTTCGAGCCGGTTGGGACTACGGATATGGTAGATCTTTTCACGGGCGATTTTGTCTACAATATACCACTCCTGGATGTCGAAGGGTATCCCATCAATATATCTTACCACAGCGGCGGCGATATGGAGCAGGAGGCCAGCTGGGTAGGCCTGGGCTGGAATATCAATCCCGGCGCGGTCAACCGCACCGTACGTGGTATGCCCGATGATTTCAACGGGGAGCAGATAGCTAAAACCCTGAATATAAAAAATGAAAGAAATATAAGAGTGGGTCTTGGCGCCGGCGCGGAGCTTTTGGGCCTGGGCGATCCTATTTTTAATTTTTCTGTAGACGCCAGCACCAATGTAAATGTCAGCAACTATCGTGGGGTAAGCGTTGATTTTGGGGTCGGCGCCGGCGTTAATGTAATAGGTATGGCTTCCGCGGGTATTAATTTAGGGGTAAGCTCCCAGGGTGGGGCAGACATCGACTATAACCTCGGCTTTACTTTCAGGACCTCCCAGATAGTCAGCTCGGATGTGGGCGCCAGTCTTGGCATTAATTACGGTTCGGGTTATAATACCAGGTCGGGGCTCAAATCAAAGAACTGGTCCTTTACAACCGGTGTAAGCATCGCCGGAAGAAATATTGATGGTCCCAGCTTCGGTACCCGGGTACCTATCGGTGTTCAGAATTATCTGCCGGTCATTACCAATTCATCCAAGCTGTCTGTGCTGCGCGGACAGATCAAGCTGGGAGGCGAGTTTTTTGGCGTTTACGGCCACGTGCTGGTAAACGGCATGATCAGCAATATGAAATACGATGCCAATGGCAGTAAAAACGGCTATGGCTACCTGTATGCCGACAGGGCGACTGAAAATGATATCCAGGATTTTACCAGGGACAAGGATGGTATGTTCAACGAAACCATGAAATTCCTCGCGCCCGGTAATATGACCTATGATATTTACAGCGTCAGCGGGCAGGGTACCGGTGGTTCCTTCAGACCCTTCCGTAATGATTTCGGCAGCGTGTATGATCCCAGGATATCCAATGAGGGTTCCGAGTTCAGTATGGAGCTGGAGGCCGGCCTTGGTAATGCCATAGAGCTGGGATCCAACTTTACGGTTTCATCGACCACCACCAAAGCGGGACCCTGGGACGATTATAAACGGAAGTTCAAGGGAAAAGAGACAGGCAGCCTGTATGAAGATACCTATTTCAAGCAGGCGGGCGAAGCCACTATTGTAGACCCGGCATACCTGGCCACTATGGGCGGGACCGCTCCCATAAAAGGTACGCAAACAGCTGGTCTCCCTGAAACAAAACCCGCTACAAAAAGAGATGCCCGCGGTGTGCTGGTATATTACTTTACGGCAGATGAAGCATCAAAAGCCGGTGTCGGCACCTCGCAGAAAATCTACAGCTATAAATCGACCGATGGCTTTGCCTCCGGCCCTGTTCCGGCACGTGACTCTTTTAACCGCGTAGGTGGCAGGCGTAAAGCGCACCAGATCTCTGAGGTCATGCAGGTACAGACAGATGGACGTCGCTATGTTTACGGGATACCGGCCATGAATAACAGCCAGACGGAAATGACCTTTGCCGTTGCCGCCACACCCAGCGCCAGCGGGATCATAACTTATGCTTCCGGAGATAATACGGCTGGTAACAATAAAGGCCGCGACAATTTTTTCAGCGCTACCACAACCCCGGCTTTTGCGCACAGCTACCTGCTGACCTCCGTGCTTTCAACAGATTATGTCGATGTGACCGGAAACGGTGTGACGGACGATGACTTTGGTTCCTATACCAAATTCAATTATACGCTTAAAGATACTTCATACGACTGGAAAGCGCCTTACGGCACCAATACCGCCCAGTATAACCCCGGCTTTAAAACAGATGCCAAGGATGATAAGGCCAGCTACCTGAGCGGCAGCCGTGAGCAATGGATGCTGCATAGCATCGAAACCAAAAATTACGTCGCTGAATTTTATACCTCGGCCCGTACAGATGCAAAAGGTATCAATACGACAACAGACAACTCCTTTAAGCTCGATTCGATCAGGCTGTACAATAAGCACGACCGCTTTATCAATATGACGGCGGCTGTACCCATCAAAACGGTAATTTTTAACTATGACTATTCCTTGTGCAAAGGTGTGCCGAACAGTACCGGCGCAGCTGGCGCCAACGGCAAGCTGACGCTCAGGAAGATCTATGTGCGTTACGGTAATTCCCAGAAGAGCATGATCAGCCCTTACCAGTTTGACTATGGATATAATCCTGATTATAACGTTGGCAATAAAGACCGCTGGGGCGGTTATAAGCCCAATGAGGCGCTGACCAATATGGATTTCCCGTTTGTGAAGCAGACGGATGCCAGCCTGGACGATTATGCATCTGCCTGGTCGTTGCAGAAGATCACGCTGCCTTCCGGCGGGACCATCGAAGTGAACTATGAGATGGACGATTATGCTTTCGTGCAGGACAAGGTGGCTATGGAGATGTTCATGGTCAAAGGCTTCGGCAATTCCAAAAACTACAGCAGCGGGTCGCAGCTTTATTTTGATAAGAACAGCCCTAACCTGTATTATTATTTCCAGCGGAGAAAAACGGCCGAGAAAGCAGGCATGTCCGTACGGGATAACTATTTTAAGGGGCAGGACATAATGTATTATAATATTGAGACAAAGCTGGCAGACGGTACGGCCTTTGAACCCATCAAAGGTTATGCGGAGGTAGTGGATGTGGGTTATTGTAACAATGATCCCAATTCAGATTACGGCTATGTACAGGTTAAGCCCATAGAGCCAGAAGGCGGCGGCGCCTCCATCAACCCTTCAACCTATATGGCGATTAATTTCGGGCGGTATTACCTGCCGCATATAATTTTTCCCGGCGCCAGGGACGACCTGAGCGGTATACAGAATGTGCTGGCCGGTATTAAGTATGCTTTCGGCGAGCTGGTATCGATAGCAAAGAACCCTGTTAAGCGCATGGTAGAGGAAAGCAAAGCCAAGCAGGTAAACCTTGCGGGGTCCTTTATCAGGCTGAACAGTCCCGGTCTGAAAAAGAAAGGCGGCGGCTTAAGGGTAAAGCAGCTGACCTTTTATGATAACTGGACGAAACAGGCCGGCGGCAATGCCCAGAATGCCACCTATGGTAAAAATTATGACTACACTACGGAGGATGTGGGCAGCTACGGGACGATCAGCAGCGGCGTGGCCAGCTATGAGCCGCAGATCGGGGGCGATGAGAACCCGTTCCGGCTGCCGGTGGATTATGTTGCCCAGAGCGGCGGCAAGTTTCCGCCGCATGATCCGGTAGGCCTTTACCAGGAGATGCCTGTAGGCGAAACGCTTTACCCCTCGCCGGTAGTAGGCTACAGCAAGGTAACGGTAACCAGCATTCACCGGTCGGAGGGACGTTCCAGCCAGGGCCAGGATATCAGCGAGTTCTATACGGCGCGCGATTTCCCGTTCAAAGTGGAATTTACGCCCCTTGATGTCCTGGAAAATAAAAAGCATTATTCCTTTTTCAACCAGGAGACCAGCTATAAGGCCACGCAGGGCTATTCGCTCATTTTTAACGATATGCACGGCAAGCCAAAGCGTAGCGAGCACCGGGTGCTGAAACCGGGAACCGATGCATCGGAGCTGATCAGCTATAAAGAGTACCGTTATTTTGCCGAAGGCAATAAGCTGGATAACAATGTCCCGGTGATAGCGCATGACAGCGATACCAAACAAATGAAGCTTACCAACCAGACCGTTGGCCTGGAAGCGGACCTGACCATTGATACCCGCGAAAAGAAGGAGGAGACGGAATCCTCCACGCTCTACCTGAACTTCAACCTCTTCTTTGCCGGCGTTTTCCCGGTGCCGGTTCCTTTAGGTTATCCTTATGGCAATAATTATAAAAACGGGTTCAACTCGGTTGTAGCCACTAAGGTGATCCAGCAATACGGAATACTGAAAGAGGTGCAGAGCTTTGAGGAAGGGGCGCTGACCCTAGTAAGAAACGAGGCATTTGATCCTGTTACGGGCCAGGCGGTCATTACTTCGGTAAACAACGAGTATGATGATAAGGAGTATACGATCAACTATCCCGCCTATTGGGGTTACCAGAGCATGGGGCCGGCATATGCCAATACCGGTTACGAAGAAAAATTTGCGTCGCTTGCGGTAAGTGATTACACGGCCATTATTCCGGATGCTTCTATGGGTAAATACAATATCGGCGATGAGCTTTATATTACCTATAAGCAGGGAAGTATAACCAAGGAAAATAATGTATGGGTTACCAGTGTTTATGTTCTGGATCCCGGATCATCGGGAGGATCAGGACCGACAAGGTACTGTAAATGTGTGTCTACTGCCCCGAGCGGTTCGCCTGCTCCGGATACGGTACTGATAGATATGGATACAGTGAACATGGTATTTGGCTGTGAGGAAGATTACGGGGGGCACTCGGACTGCGGCAATCTCTCCTTCGCAATAAAGCCCCGCTATAAGTACTCCTTCCCGGCGAGCGGATCGATCACTAATGTGACCGTTAAAGTAGTGCGCTCCGGTGCGAAGAACCAGCTGAACGAATCTATCCAGTCTTACACGGCCCTGGAAGCGCCCTATACAAGCTCCGGTTACCTGAAGGACGACCTTAAGAAGCTCATCAGTATCTCTGCCAGGGAGTTTTCGGATACATTAACGGCCATACTGCCCAGGTACAGCAAAGATGTAAATCCTGCTTACTGGGACAGCCTGAACGTGTATGTAAATGGTACCAGGCAGATCAAGCGGTTACATAAAGAGTATGCTTATCTTACAAGAAGGGATTATACGGGATCGACGGTACGGTCGGCGGGAATTTTCTCCGCGCCGCTTTTCTGGAAAAACGGTTATTTTTCCGATGAATGTAATTACAGCTACCGTTATTGCTATTGGGGCACGGCAGGCAGAGAAAAGGTCTATAAATATTATGCCGCTACGCCCCCGGAATATACCTTCGACTTTAAATACCTGACGCCAAGCACCGATCCTGCCTGGAAAAACGTCCGTACCATTACTAAATACTCCCCATGGGGCCAGGAGATAGAGAACAGGGACGCGATTGGGGTATATACGACAGCCCTGTACGGTTATAACAACGTACTGCCGGTAGCCCTGGCGCAGAATGCACGGCAGCAGGAAATATTTGCGGAAGGTTTTGAAGACTACCAGCTGCTGCAGGTGATGAACAGCTTTGCCGTCATGAACTTTTCGCCATTTGGGGGACTATTCAGTATAGCCGCGATCGGAACAAGCGGTTACGGGAAATATAACCTGGCAGGAACATCATTTACGATCAGCAGCAGTGAAGCGCACTCGGGCCTGTACTCCCTGGCCACCAACGCGACGGCGAATCTCTCGCTGAAGGTAGCGGCCAACCCGCTGGCAACTACGACGCCCCAGGCAAAGTTCCTGCCATTCACCTTGCAGAACGGCAGGAAGTATATCGTTTCCTACTGGTTCCGGCCCAAGAGCCCGGCGGCTGATCCGAGCGCCTATACCGCCCCTTCAGGTGTAACGGTAAAATCCAATATCATCGATGGCTGGCAGCAGGCAGAGGGTATACTTACCATACCCGGCTCAGGAACTACCTATACGCTGGGGTTGCCCGTTAACGCCTATGTGGATGACATACGTATTTACCCGGTGGATGGCAATATGAAGGCTTTTGTGTATCATCCTGTTACCCAGAAGCTGGTTGCGACGCTGGATGAGAACAATTTTGCGTCCTTCTATGAGTACGACCAGGAAGGCAACCTGGTGAGAACAAAGAAAGAAACCGAGAAAGGTATTGCCACTATTACGGAATCCAGGAGCGCGAACCCTCAAAAATAAAATCATAAGGAAAATGGCGATAAGACTTTTAGTCATGATGTTGCAGGAACGTAATCCTGTAAGCCTGGGAGGTGGAAAATGTTGCTGCTATCAGGAGCGCGAACCCTCAAAAATAGAACTGCTATGAAGATAATCAGGAAAATACCGGTGATAATAGCTATGCTGGTCTGCGCTGCCCAGGCTGTAGCGCAGAACCCGGGTATGGCGGAGCTGAAGACAGCGCTGGCCCGGTTCAAGGCCTTCCAGACCTATGGCTTTGAATCGGAAATGAATGCCGTGTTCCCGGATGGCAGCAAAGACCGGATGAAAATGGTGCTGTATATGGATAAGCCCGGTAAAAGAGTCTACTACAGCAACGACGGGCAGACCATGCTGGTTACAGAGAAGTGGGCCTTCCAGGCCGATCACAAGAGCCGTAAGGCCAGCGTGTTCAATGTAGCGAAGTACAACGAGAAGTATAAAACTTACCTGCCCGAAGTGCAGCAGCTCTTTTCGGAGGACCTTACCTCGCTGTACATCGATTCTTTCCTGCTGAAGCAGGGAAAGCTCAAGGCCTCAAAGAGAGCGGCGCACCTGAGCACCTATGAGCTGAGCTTCCCGGCGAATAATGCGATCAAGGAGCTGGTAATTGTCGTCAACGAAACGACCGGCCTTCCCGAAACGATACGGATGCGCTCCTTCCAGCCTTCACCGGAAGGGCGGTATAACAAAAGCAAGGGCGGCACGACCATAGAGACCGTTTGCCGCAATTACCGGAAAACAGTGCCCGAAAGCGTATTCGACCCGATGAAGTACTTCCAGGTTAAAGCCGGTAAAGCTTACCTGCTGCAGTATAAGAATTATCAACTAACCTCTATCTTATAAAAATACCCGGTTATGACCATGCTTATAAATTTTCGTAACTATACCGGCTGGCTGCTGGCGGCCCTGTTCCTTGTTTCTATGAGCTATGGGGGAGCATTAGCGCAGACATTTGATTTTAAGACCAGGGACGCGAGCGTTGTCCGCACTGCTGCGCAGATAAAGGCCCATAACGGCTTTAACGATACCATCATCGTCCGCCAGGACAAGTGGTACGAGATGGCCTCATCGGGCGGCAGCTGGGCTAATAACCTGAAATTTAAAAGCACCCATGCCTTTGTCAAGTTTTATGTGGACCACGCTTACCCGCTGAAGATACCTACAGCCTATAAATTCAGGCTGACCTACCGGGTATTCGGCTATGGCAATATGGCCGATACGACTGCCTTTACAAGCGATATCGATACCCTGACCATTGCCTATGATCCCGATTCGCTGGCAGCTTTCCAGGATATCCAGTTCAAGAAATACAGCGGTTTCCACAAGATCATGATCGTGATGACCGGGCTTTACGAGATCAGCGGTTCGGGCGGCACGCCGGTACCGGTAAATATGACCACCGCCGGCGGCGCTACGCGGCTTAACTTCAATGTTGAAGGATCTATAGTAACACAACCCTACCATAAGCGTGTACTGAGCGGCGGCTCTTATGTGGATGTCTATGGCAGCGCCGCACCGGCTTTGAATGTTGCATCCGATGCGCCGGTAAATGATTATATGCCCGTTCGCTGGAGCCTCTCCGGCGGCTCGCTTACCGCGCCGATAGAGCTGAGCCCGGTCAATTATGAGCTGGAATGGACCTATGTCGATAACTATTCCGTCAACCCCTCAACAGGTGCTATCAGCACTATAGCAGCCACCTCCCTGAGCTATGACTTTGCCAATAACAGCACCAGGGTCTGGCTGGATACCAATTATTACCGTATACCGCTTACCTACCAGAAAGGATATATACTTTACCGCGTACGAATGGTAAGGCCGGATTCCGTGGAGTATAAGTACCCCGTTTACGGCGCCTGGTCCATTGCCAATGCCAGCGGTACGGTATCCGCTGTTACCGCCGCATCGCGCCGCCAGATCACGGCTTCGCACCTTAGCGACAGTATGAACTGGCAATACACGGTTTCCTTTGCCGAGCAGGGCAAGTACAAGCACGTAATGAGCTATTATGACGGGATGCTCAAGAACCGCCAGAGCATTACCCGATTCAACAGCACGCCGGCGCGGCTCATAGCCACCGAGCAGGTCTACGATTATGAAGGACGGCCCTCTGTCAGCATATTGCCCACACCAGTCACCGCTTCCAATTTCCGCTACCAGCGTAACCTGTCGGTAAATGCGCTGACGGCATTACCTTACAAAGCTGCCGACTTCGACTATATCAGCGGTATCTGCCCGCTGGACAGCGTGCCGCCGCCGCTCAGCAGCGTAGCGCTGGCCAATATTTACTACTCTGCGCTGAACCTGGATAAGAGCGGCTTCCAGAAGTTTGTGCCTGATGCAGGCGGCTATCCTTTTGTGCAGACCATATATTCTCCGGGTTATGAAGACCGTGTTGATAAGCAGGGTGGTGCAGGCGACAGCCTGCAGATCGGGAGAAAGCATACGGTGAAGAACGATTATGTGGGCGCCGACCAGATGGACCTGAACCGGGCTTTCGGCCTGAACATCGGCTGGTCGGGCTTTTACCGGAAGACCGTTTCGAAAGATCCCAACGGCCAGTTCTCTATGAACGTTACCGACTATAAAGGGAAAACGGTTGCCAGCTCGATGATCGGGATACCCGATACCGTCAGCCAGGCCCTGGTCGCCAATGAGAACCTGCCGGACACTGCCGGCTTTAAAGAGGATTTTATTGCCGGTACCGAGCAATCGGTAGCCGGTAACAGGATCATACTGGACAAGACCTATTTTAATGACGCGGCGGCAAACAACACCGCCCAGTATATCTATAATTTCACGCCATATCCCACCTTCTGCCCCGGAACATATTTATCCGTGAAGTCGGCATTTGACTACAGCATATTCGATGAATGCGGAACGCAGGAAGGCGCCGATAGCGGGGTGCTGGGCACCACCGGGGCGGTATTCTCCGGTTCCCTGGTATCTTACACCGCGCCGGTAAGGACCTTCTTCCTGACACAGGGCAGGCACAGCGTTCACAAAGAGCTGACCATTAATATGGACGAGGTGGATAATGCCGTGGACAGCTTCCTGGCGCTGACCAAAGCCAAGAACTGCCTGAAGACCGAGCGGGAATTTATCAGGGAGGCGGTTGAATCAAAAGATTACCCCTGTGAGAATGACGATTACGGCTGCGACATGCTCAGGCGCGTAGCCATAGAAGAGCTGTATCCCAACCTGGACAGCGCGGACGTTACCCGCAAATACGGCTATTACAGCGCTTCCGGCGCCAGCAATAACAATTCTATTTTCTCGCTGATAGCAGGCGGTAACGGTAAGCGCCGTTACCAGAGCGATTGTATCGTGTACCCCGATACGGTATGGTACGAAGGAACGCCTTATACCAATATCAAGGACCTGTCCTATGACGTGTTTGCCATGATCTTTAACGATACGATCGCGGAAGCCCTGCTGCCCCTGCACCCGGAATATTGCCTGATGAACTGCTATAACGATCCTTATGAGCAGCGCCTGCGCGATATTCCCGATGCGCCTACAGCAACCGCCCTTAACTTGTTTACGCCCGCTAACCTGGCCACCTCTGATCCCATATACGCGGAGATGCTGGCGGCCCCCTCGCTTTTCCCCAGCCCGGTCGATACCCTGACCAGGATGAGCGGGCAGAGCCTTCATAACAAGGCGCTGGCCATGGCCTATTGCGACTGTGGCGACAGCGTGCTGTATGATGACTGCACCAGCAGGATATATAACAGTTCCATCGCTGCCAGCCTGCTGACCGATCCTTATGTACGCGAACGTTATTTCCTGATCCTGCGCGACCTGTATACCGGCAACCGCCTGCGGTACCGTTACCTCCTGGCGCCCGAGACGGAAGCGGTTGACTGCAGCCTTTGCCAGCCTGTCCGTATGACGCTTACCGGCGCCCCGGTCTTTGTTACGACCACCGGCGGCTCTACCGGCTTTGGCTCCCTGGGAGCATGGGCCGATGGCACATCTGCCGGCTCCAGCGCCATCATGGGCGACTACCTGGACCTGATAGACGATCCCGATTACGGCCCCGCAGTGGACAGCGCCATGGACCTGTATGCATCCGGCACCAGCGCTTTATGCGCAGGGGCGGTGGAAGGTATCATTAACGCGCTGGTCAACTGTGCCGATTCGGTATCATTGCTCAAAGTAAGGGATACCCTGCTCGCTATCTGCGCCCGGGGACAGGTGGCCTACGGGCAGTACAGTCCCGACCAGGTACGCTATGCGCTTACTAAAAATGGTATTGCCATAGGCGATCTGTGTAATGTCTACCTGGTCAACTACGATTATACTTCGCCCACCATGACCATGAACCAGGGCGGATTTATGTGCGGCAGCCCTGCCTTCTTTAACGATACGAAGACCACGCTGAACGGCGCGGCGCTGAACGCGCTTAAAACCCTGGGGACGGAATATACGGCTACCTTCAGCGCCGCCAACCAGTTCCAGAATAAGGTGATAACGGCCATAGGCGGCACCGCCGTGCGTATGAAAGCCTCGCAGAACGCGACGACCAAACTATACACGCTCAAGCTGTACCGCACCGGCGGCCCGGATACGGTACGGGTCAATTTCCGTTCCGAGGCAACGGGCGACTGCGGCAATATCTTCAGCACAGCCGGCGGCGCTACGGTTACGATCGCTGCGGTACACTGTACCAAGGATGTCTTCTACGGCTTCCCCAACGGCCTTGTCGGGGCCAATACCTTTGGCGTGACCGTTACCCGTACGATAGGATCGGCAACCACCAATTGCACGCTCCCGGCCTGGACGGAGAAGATGACGATGAACCCTGCGGGAAAGAACAACCTGGCAGAATGCGTGCCCTGCACGCAAATGCGTACCCTGTACAAGGAGTTCTGGGATACCTGCGCCGTGCTGCAGGTAAAGGGGGCAGACCACCCGTACTATAGCACCATGCTGCGTAATTTCATGAACTTCCGGCTGCGCTCCTCCTATGCTACGGGACAATACCTGGATGCGGTGGAAGGCTGCGCCCTGGCAGACAGCATGCAGATTAAAAGATATATCGGCTATGCGAATTTTGTATTTAACAGTAGTGCCGGCGCTGATTCCTTTTTGCGTGCCATGAACCTGATCAATCCCGATATTGCCATTATACCGGCTGTAAGACATACCGCCCCCAGTTCTGCTGTCAGGGTATTGATAGATTTCCGGAGCATCCCGGTAAACAAGCTGAAGGTTTACAAGGATGCCATGGCGGCATTTACCTATAACGTGTCTTCCAAGACGCTGGATTCGCTTTATTTTAATTCAGCTACAGCAATGGGCGTTATATATGTTCCAGCTTCGGTAAGCTTTACGCCTGTTCCTGCAACGATCTTCGGTTCGGCGCCATATCCTTTCACGTTCAATACCTCTTCTGGATATACCGTTAACCTGGGGTCTGATCCGGCTGTATCCTGTAAGTATATTGCCGTCACCGCGCCAGCCGGCGCTACTGACGCTTCGAAATCGGCCAATATTTATACCCTGCAAAAATACCTGCAGGACAATGGTATTCCCGGAACGTACATTTACCCGCTTGAGCCTACCATAAACCCCGAATATAACCTTGCTGACAAAAAAGAGTACCTCAAGTACGTATATAAATACCAGGCCAACCCGCCTTCGAGCGTGCTGGACTCGCTGCAGGAGCCCTTCCTGCTGTCGCGGATCGCGGCTTATGCCGGCCATACCCTGAGCTATGGTCACCCTGCCAATCCTGCCGGTATCAAAAACCTGTATATAGGCGATAATGCTACCGCCACTACGGGCACACAGTTTGCCAAGGTATCCTATATCCTGGACAAGGTAAAGGCTTACCTGCCCGGCGACGCGATTTTCTTTACCGGGGCCAATACGCGGAGCATATTGTCCACCTCCACCGAGAGCCTGGTAGCCTACCGCTGCGGCGATACCGCCTTCTGGTACCGCTATTTCGGTCCCGACGATACGCTCTATAATATCTTTGTACGGGTACCGCGGTATATCGATACGGCAGATTATCCTGATTATAACCTGACTACGGTCAGCTATAACCTCGGCGAAGGACAATCACGCTCTGTAAAGCTGACCCTGACCAACCCGGCCATGCCTTCCCTGCCCCTGAAGCTGGATGCCTTTACCGATTTTACCGTAGCCAACAATACCGTCCTGCATAACGTGCTGCTCGCCTGGCCCATACTGTCGGAAGAGCCGAAGCCGGATACGGTGCTCAACTGCGAGCGGCAGAAGCTGAACGCCGCCATCTACGAAGGCAAGGTCCGGTACCGGATCTATATTGACTCTGTCCGTGAGCAGCTGCGCAATGATTTTTACGCCTATCTCATGGGCGGGGGCATCAAGGAAAAGCTGCTGGTCGGTTATAAGACCCAGCGCTTCAACTATACCCTCTATTATTACGACCGCGCCGGTAACCTGATGCGCACGGTACCGCCTGCCGGCGTTACCATGCTCTCCACTTCGCTGCTGCCGAATGTGGATGTGAACAGGGCTTCTGATACCTACAGCTCCAGCCTGGTTAATTTTCACACTAAATCAAGCAGCTATATCTATAATACTTTAAATCAAGTAGAAGAGCAGACGACGCCGGACGGCGGCCGCACCGAATACTTTTATGATGCCGCCGGCAGGGTGATCTTCTCACAGAATGAAAAACAGCGCCCCAATGGTTATATGAGCTATACGCTTTACGATCCGCAGGGTCGCATTATGGAGACCGGCCAGGCAAAGATCACTTGCACTTATTTCGCTCCTATTCCCATCGGTACATTTCCTGATATGACGCCCTTTATTGGTTGTACCTATATCAGCAGTGATGGTACGCTTACACCTTTTCCCGAAATCGTCAACAACCTTAAGAATCATACGCACCAGGAGGTGATCGATTATGTGCGTTCGCTTACGCGGGAAGAGGTGGTATTTACCCATTACGATACCGCCGCCCTCAACCTGGCCACGGCTACGGGCATGAGCCAGCAGGAAAACCTGCGCAAACGCGTAAGCTGTATCAAATACTTTGACTACCTGCAGCCGACCAATACGACCTTTGTGCGCTATACCTATGCCATGCACTTCAGCTACGATATAGCCGGTAACGTAAAAACGCTGACCCGTGATTACCCCGCGCTGAGAACGCATAACCAGCAGTTCAAGCGCATCGATTACGACTATGATGTGATCAGCGGCAAGGTGAACCTGCTGAGCTATAACCGCGGCTTTGCCGACCAGTATTACCAGCGCTACAGCTATGACGACGATAACCGCATTACCGGCGTGGCGACCAGCGCCGACGGCTATATCTGGGACCGCGATGCGGCCTATGAATATTACCAGCACGGCCCGCTCGGCCGGATGAGCCTGGGCGACCGCCGGGTGCAGGGCGTAGACTACGCCTATACCATACAGGGCTGGCTCAAGGCGGTGAACGGCGACCTGCTGGATACGGCCAAGGATATGGGCGCCGATGGCAAGATGTCCAGCGTACATGCGCAGGACGCCGTGGCGCTGACCCTGGATTATTTCAAAGGCGATTATAAGCCGATAGGCACTACGGCCGTTACCAATATCGCCGCCCCGGGAAAAAGCCTGTACAACGGCAATATACCCAGGGCCAATACCGCCATCGTACCTTTTCAGAACCTGAACGCCCGTTATACCTACGACCAGCTGAACCGCATCGTACGGGCCGATTATGCCAATACTTCGCCCACGGCCACGCTGACCAATACGGCCGACTATTACAGCAGCTATGCCTACGATCCCGACGGTAACCTGAAAAAGCTGGTGCGCAACGGCAATAAGCCCGCCACGCAGCAGATGGACAGTATGGTGTATAAAATAAATTCAGCCAATAACCAATTGACTAATATCGTTGATTACGTAAACGATAACTATCCCAACGATATACGTAAATATACCACCACGACTGCAACTCGTTACCGGTATGATGCGACCGGCAATGCCATTAAGGATTTGGTAAGCGGGCTGGATACCATACGGTGGAACCATTATAATAAAACGGTAGGCACCCGCACAGACACAGCAGGCAAGGAGCTGCGCTTTTCGTATGACGGCGCCGGCAACCGCTACTGGAAAGGAGAGACACGGATCAAAGCTGATACGGTTACCGAGGATATTACCTATTATGTACGGGATGCCCAGGGCAATATACTGGCCACCTACGATATCGATACCCGCTCCGAAAAGCCAAAGCAGGTATGGGTCAATAATATTACTTCCGACATTCTATCGGCTACCAGCACCACTACCTATATTACTGACCTTATTGGTCCCGCATTTGCGATTGATGGGAACTTTAAAGCATATATTCTAAGCAAAATGGCTTTAAGCACTACCTGGATGAACGCCAAACTTAATGCCACGCCTGTTTCCATCTTCATCAAAGCCAGCACAGCAATCAAGGCTAATACGTTTAATACAAATACTAGCTATGCTCCTTTCCTTTCGGCATTTTCGGCGTGGACAAGGGCTACTCATCAGCCTGTTTTAGCTACAGGGCTCTATTACTTATTTCTGCCTGAAGGCGGCGGCGGCCAACAGTTGGCTCCATTTATGACCTATATGATCAATAATGCCGGTACTCAGCAGATGAAAAAGCATGTGGCAGAGTTGCTATGCGGCAGCGACGACTTGCTTAGGGCTACTATACAATCGATGGGCTATCCCTACCGCCCCGATAGCTCCTGTACTTTTAATATGGCGCCTCTGGTAAACGGACAGCCCAATTGGACCCAATTCTATGCTACGATACAGCAGCTGGGCCTTACGCAATTTGGGGATGATTACTGGAGCTTTATGAAGCGTCTGGGTGAAGACAGCCTGATTATGAATTTTTCACCTTACACATCACCGGCCAGCACAATTGCCCCTTATCTTACAGCAGGCGTAGTATATGGCAGCGATAGTCTATTAGGGGTTTTCATGGATAGCTGGTCGCCTTCCAGGCAATTAATGCAGCAAGGTAATACTAATGCTGCGCTGCTGGCTACGCTCTATGAGCTGGATCCTGGAGCCCTTATCTCCGGCTATACCACGGGTGTCACCGGCGGCCTGGATACGGTGAAGAAATCACTGGCAGCTATCCCTTGGCTGACGGCCAGCGATTATCTTACTGCGGCGTCTTCTTTCCTGACCGGCTATGTGGTCGGCCCCGCCGTACTGGCCAATACCCTTCGGTATCATAAATTCGCATTGGGCGCGCATCATATCTATGGCAGCGGCCGGCTGGGCACCAAAGACTACCTGCCGGGACAGTATTACCGTACCCGCGACTATACAGGCCCCTCGCCGGTATTCGATACGCTGGCGCTGACCATGCGCGAGCCCTGGTACAGCCTGGAGTACAACGATGCGATCAGCTCGCTGAGCCTGAGCCCTTACGGCAATACGCAGAAAGGCAAATACTTCCTGCGCCGCCTGATCGGTATGAAGCAGTACGAGCTCACCAACCACCTGGGCAATGTGCAGGCCACGGTAACGGATTATCCCGTAGCGGTGATCAAAGGTACGCAGGGTAATACCATCGGCTTCCGCCGCCCCGCGCTGGCCACGGCCTACGATTATTATCCCTTTGGTATGCTGATGCCGGGCCGCTATGTAAGCGATACCACCAGCAAATGCGTGACCATCACCCAGACCAAATGGACGCAGAACTGGAATATCAAGATCTATGCCTATGCCGACTGGGTATGGCCAGGGCTGACATTGGCAGGTGGTGCAACAGCAACTGCCTCACAGATCGTAACAACCACCATGCCTGTCAATGGCTCGGTAAGCTTTACCTTTGAGGCTGCGCCTACATTGGAGAACCAGGCACAGCTCAATATTGCCAGCCTTAGCGGTAAGCCGCGTATCTCCATATACGAGACTTTGGCTACCGGTACAGAAGTAGAGCTGACGAGCATAATGCCACAGGCAGCAGGTACCTTTAACCTTACCTATACACCATCTACCTCGAGCATCAAGGTGAAGATACTGGGTACAGGTACCACTACCAGCAGCATCAACTGGGGTAATGTGCAGATATGGAAACCGGAGATGGTACAGACTGATGTGCTGGTGGATATCTGTGAGAAGGATAATGACAGGTACATGTATGGATTTAATGGACAGATAAAGGACAATGAATGGGCGGGAATTGGTAACTACATGGAGTTTTTATTTAGAGGAAATGATACAAGAATAGGAAGGTTCTTAAGTATTGATCCATTATCAGCAAAATATCCTTGGAATAGTGTATATGCTTTTGCAGAAAATCGACCTATTGATGGTAGAGACCTGGAAGGAAAGGAGTGGACATCTGCACAAAATGTTGGAGGTACGCAAAATGTAGTTGTAAATATGAATGTCACCACTGACGAAAATGCAAAGAGCGATTTTTCGCAACATGCACTAGAGGATTTCCAAGGAAAATTATCCGCTAAATTTAATGAAGTCTTAAGCAAAAGCTCCAATGGGACAATGACAGGTAAGGTAACATTTAATCCAACAGACAGAACTGACGTGATGGTTCCCAGTATTAACTTTTATAAGGCTAAATTACAGCCAAATGCGCCAGGATCAATTGGAGGTGCTACATACTTTGGAGATATTACTATGCCAATAAATAACACAAAAACTGGTGAAATAAGGACAAGTGAGGATTTGGTAGATGATGCTGTCCATGAACTTATGCACACTCTCAGAATATGGCATCCATTCGAAATCTATCAAACAAAAGATACAGAATTGAAAATTGATCAATCTCGAAAAAATTCTTATAGAACCACAAATAATACAGATAAAAATATTATCTTCAATTTAATGATTTATCCTTCCACCATTATTGATGGCCAAAGAGCAGGAGATGTTTGGAGGAATCAACGTCCTGCATTATTAACTGCAGGCCAGATTAAGTTGATGCTAAACGAAATTAAACTACAAGAATCAGGTGCAGGTAGTCAAGATTTCTTACAGTCGGATTCCGAAGGCTATAATAGATTTTGGGGGGATTTTAGACCTGGAGAAGAAACAGTAAAAGATAGAAAATGAAAAAAAATAATTTCCTATTGATTTTATGCCTTACATTGATTGGCTGTAGCCAAATCTTTGCACAAAAGAAATGTAAGAGTTCATATGATAGCGTTATTAAACGAACTGTATTCATAACAGCTGAGGATTTGCCAACTTTTCCAGGAGGAAAGGTAGCAATGATGAAATACCTGAGAGAAAATTTCATTTATACAGATCGTGAAAGTGGTCAGAATAGATTTATAGTTGAGTTTGTAGTAAATGAAGATGGTATGGTTGTTGGTGAACGGATCAGGTCAAAAGAACCCAAGGATATCTCAGAGGTGGAATCTGAACTTCTAAAAGTTGTTGCTTCAATGCCTAAATGGAATCCAGCTAAATGTAATGGCGCATATGTACCATTTAGATTGATCATACCAATAAACTATTAGAAGGTAGTGTATCAAAAGTGTTGATGAAAGTTAATTATCAAAGCATAAATAACCCTGGCTTAGGCTGGGGTTATTAAGTTTTATTGCCCAATTAAGTTAGGTTTTGTTATAGTCTGTTAGCATTACGCCACAGGCAGCAGGTACCTTTAACCTGAGCTATACACCATCTACATCCAGTATCAAAGTGAAGATACTGGGTACAGGTACCACTACCAGCAGTATTAACTGGAACAATGTACAGATATGGAAACCGGAGATGGTATGTAAGTACCCCTGAAAAACAGACAGTTTAAAATTAGATATAAAGCATTAATTTTAAACTAGTCGATATGAAAAAGACACGATTCACGGAGACTCAAATTGTCTCAATTTTAAAGCAACAGGA